>Ga0272482_10000585_pt1 | contig 11463 bp, 10 predicted proteins | sample RVTome_8_FD_192427 | JGI IMG/M metagenome (GOLD analysis project Ga0272482, IMG submission 192427) | Soil microbial communities from uranium-contaminated site in the Upper Colorado River Basin, Wyoming, United States - RVT160D0 (version 2) ...
AGCGATCTCCGCGACTGGCCGGCCGGCTTCAACGAGGTCGAGCACCTTTCGGCGGAACTCGACCGGATACCTCCTGGGCAACACGACCTCCGGGTCGACGAGCCCGAGATTCAACTACAGCCCACCGCACGATCCCCGAGGCACACCACGACGATCAGAGCCGTCTCCTGCCTGTCCCGAGCTACCCACGTGGGGTGGGGCTTTGATACCAGTGGTTAAGTCGTTGGGGTTCTTCGCTGATGTCGGCCAGCGTCGAGTCGGGGTCGTGTGTATCGTAAAGATACCACGCCCAGCCGGCGAGGGCGATGAGTGCAGGCACGCCGGCCTTGCTCTCGCTGGCCCAATGAGGGGAGGCAGGCTGGTGACGTCGGCTCCGACATTTCCGCAGACTGCAACCTCGCAGACGTGACGGCCCTTTAGGTCGCCCCTCAGCTGACACGCCCTACGAAGTCACACAAATGTTGTAGGGCATATGTCGTATTGACCATGCACGATTCCTGAACGACCATGGCTTGAAGTACCTCCTCTTCCCTTAGAAGGGCGCGAGGCTATCTACAGCGAGTCAGGGTGTCATCCCATTGTCATTCATTCCCTACCCAAATCCGGCTTCTTTGCCCCTGGATCTGCGGCGGCGTCTCGGAAGCTTGCCGCCGATGACCGTCCTCCAACTTCTCGCTCACGCGCCGTCAGTCTTCGAGCCGGTCGTCACCTTAGGTATTTCGGTACTGACCGAGCTGGAGATACCCGACGATCTACGCGAGCTCGTGGTCCTTCGGGTCGCCCGGGACCTTGATGCACCATACGTCGAAGCTCAGCATCTGACTGCTGCATACGACCACAACGTCGACCCAGCGAAGGCGCAAGCCGTCGCCTACGGCTCCATCGCGGCGGCGAAGCTGAGCGACGTAGAGCGAGTAGTCTTAGACTTCACTCACGAAGTACTGCTGTGCAACGAGCCGTCGTCAAACACAATCACTGCGCTTCGGTCGTTGATCTCCGACCGGCAGATCGTCGAACTGCTCGTCGTGATCGGCTACTACACGCTCGTCTGCCGCCTCACCACCACCTGTCGAGTGGTTCCCCAGGCATCCTTCATCGCTGATCTCATGACGTCCTCGAGGCAACCTAAGGCGGGTGACACCGCGCCATGACGGCAACACCTAACTCCTGTCTTCACCGTATAGCGCGGAACATTAAGGACCTCTCGTTTCTCTAGAACCTCGTCCATGCGCAGCCAGATCCGCTCACTCTAAGCGGCCCCTCGATCGTCAGGCGCACATTCTTAAAGAGACACTAGATGGACCCAGCCTTCTGCGACGAATTAAGGCGCACCGCAGACCCCGAGTGTCTGATCTCGTACGGAGCGCCGCCCGTCCGAGGTCGCCTATGACTCTTTGGTAGTCGGAAGGACCGTTGACGATGCCGTTCCGGCAACCTCCTCAACGACCACCGATCAATTTGAGGTGAGCCCCGTGTGGTGGTCCAGGTGGTGTGCGAGTCCGATGTCCCAAACTGGGGCAGGAGGACACCGCCATGACCCGACGTCGGCATACGCCCGACCAGATCATCCGCAAGCTTGCTGAGGGCAACAAGCTCCTCGGTGGCGGCGGCGAGCTCGATGAGGTGTGCCGGCACCTCGAGATCGCAGAGTCGACCTGGCATCGCTGGGTGGCCCAGTACGGGGGAATGAAGGCCAACGACGCCAAGCGGCTCAAGGACCTCGAGGGCGAGAACGCCCGCCTCAAGATGCTGTTGGCCGAGGCCGAGCTGGACAAGGCGATGCTCAAGGAGATCGCAGAGGGAAACTTCTGACCCCGAACCGTCGCCGCCGCGCGGTCGAGATGCTGCGCGAGCGGTTCGGGGTCTCCCAACGACGGGCCTGCCGAGTCGCGGGCCAGCACCGCTCCACCCAGCGCCTCGACCCACCCACGCCATCTGAGGACGAGCAGCGGTTGCGGGCATGGCTGCGGGCGTTCTCGACGAGGCGGCCTCGGTGGGGTTGGCGCCGGGCGGCCAAGGCAGCGCGCCGTGAGGGCTGGGTCGTGAACGACAAGCGGATCCAGCGGCTCTGGCGTGACGAGGGCCTCAAAGTGCCCTACCGCAAGCGCAAGAAGCCCCACCGCGGGATCGGCACCGCGGTGGGGGCGATGTGCCCGATCCGCCCCAATGCCCTGTGGGCCCTGGACTTCCAGTTCGACGTCACCGTCGATGGCCGGACCCTCAAGCTCCTCAACATCGTCGACGAGTACACCCGCGAGTGCCCCGCCATCGTCGTGGACCGCTCCATCAACGCTGACCGGGTCGTGGCCACCCTCGACCGCCTCGCCGTCACCCGCGGCGCGCCGGGGTTCGTGCGCTTCGACAACGGCCCCGAGTTCATCGCCGCGGCCGTGGCCGACTGGTGTCGCTTCAACGGCGTCGGGACCTGCTTCATCGACCCCGGCTCACCCTGGCAGAACGCCTGGATCGAGTCCTTCAACGGCCGGCTCCGCGACGAGTTCCTCAACAGCTGGTCCTTCGACTCCCTGCTCGAAGCCCAAGTCCTCATCGAGGACTGGCGCACCGACTACAACCAACACCGACCCCACAGCGCACACGGCGACCTCACTCCCGATGAGTTCGCCAAGGCCTGGACCGCCCGACACCAACCCCAACTCGCATAGTCACTGGACCACTCAACGGGGACCCCTCAAATTGGCAGACACTAACGGCGGCTTCGCCTGGTTGGCGCCGCTTGGCCCAATCGTAGTGGTTGAATCGATATCGGCGGCTCTTCGACGCGACGAGCCTCCATACGGTCACACCTGGACCTCAAGGAGGGTTCTCAGCGAACCCGATTACATCAGACTCCACTCGCTCGGAAGGACCGAAGGAGGCGTCCGCAGACCTTAGGGCTACTCGACCACTTCATTCTTTCAGCGATCCTCACGGCTGGGGCGGAGCGGTCGTCGAGTCGACGTTGAGCGAGCAGGGCCGGCTGACCCCGGTACAGCTTCCGAGGGGACAGCGGCCTGGCTGGCGACGCGCTACGACGACGTGCGCTTAGTTCTGGGTGATCGTCGGTTCAGCCGTGCCCTAGCGGCACCAGTTGAGACTGATGCGTCGACGCCCGAGTACTTATCGAGAGCGTCGTCGCTATTGATCAGCGACTCTCCGGAACACACAATCTTGCGGCGTGTCTTCGGACTACCTCAGCAACGAGAAGGGCCGCGAGGAACGAACCATCCGCGGCTACCGGCAGCTCCACAAGCAGTGGTTCGCCAAGCCGATCGGGTCCCGCCGGATCCGCGACGTCGACGAGGACGACTTCGACCGCATCTTCGGCAAGATGCGCCGGGCCGGACTCAGCTCGTCCCGCATGAAGGGGTCAAGCTCTACAAGCCGTTCTTCCGCTGGGCGAAGCGACGGGGGGTCGTGCGGCGGAGTCCCCTCGCCGACTTCGAGCTGCCCAAGAGCAGCCATCTCCTGAAGCGACGGACGCCACCAGAGGTGGAGCAGGTCGCGCTCATCCTCGCCACCGCCGTCGAGCACACGCCCGACATCGCGCCTCTTCTCACGCTCGCCGCGGTGACCGGGATGCGTCGCGGTGAGCTCGTCGCCGTCCGACGTCGCAGTGTCCGGTGGGCCAAGGGCGTCCTCTATGTGGACGAGGCAACCGACGTCCAGGGCGTGAAGCACACCAAGACCGACATCATCCGCGACGTCTCCCTCGACGACTTCACCCTCGACATGCTCCACCGAGTCGACAACCAGCTCGTCGACCGGGCAGCGAGAGAACTCGGGATCGACCTGACCGGCGACGCCTTCCTCTTCTCCCTCGAGCCCGACGCCTCCAAGCCGCTACACCCCGAGTACATGACCCGCCAGCTCGCCAAGGTGAAGGACCTCCTCGGCATCCCGGACAAGCAGGCCAAGACGATCGCGATGGAGGACAACGCCCTCCTTCTCTTCCGGGAAGGCGACGGCCAACCTCGACCCCTGGGCCGAACCGGGCCCCGCCCCAAGGGCGCCCTCTCCTACAAAGAGATCGGCCGGCGGCTCGGTCGCAGCGAGCGATGGGCCTGGGCCGCCGTCCGCTCCGCCGAGCGACGAGAGGTCGCCGCCGACCTGGGCGAGGTCGAGTGGTTCGACGGCTCCCTCCTGGGCCTGCGGAAGTTCACCAGCTCCGAGCTCCTCGACGCCGGCTTCAACATCGCCATCGTCGCCGACCGCCAAGGCCACAACCCCCAAGTCATCGCCAAGCACTACACCAAGTCCCGCCGCTCCGCCGACCGCAAAGCAGCCACCCACCTCGGCCGCCTCATCCACCAGCCCTCTACCCCGGGCCCCGACGAGGAAGGTCTAGGCCTGTAAACCCTGGCTACGGGGCCGAGTGCCACACCAGGCTGAGATCGCCAGCGGACTGCCGTCGCCGCACCGCCATGCGGCGGGCCGAGGGCCGACCCAATCGCTGTGCCCCAGTTCGCTGACCTGGGCATCGGTGACGGCAAGGTGCTCCTTGACGGAGCGCCGGGGCGCGACACTTGTGCCCGAGTTCCTGCGATGGGTAGGGCTTGGTCGAGCGCCGCGTCGGAGGAACGAATGGCGGGTTACTGGGACGATGACTTCGAGGACGACCTTGATGAGACCGCCTACGCGCAGGCCCGCCTGGCCTAGCGAACCTACGTGAGCAGGAGTTTTCCCCTCAAACGCACCAACTCTGCTGACGACGGAGCTCCGGCGCGCTTCGCGTACAAGGTCTTCGACCCCGAGACCGAGACCACCTTGGAGCGCGACGGCGAGAGCTGGGTCGTCCGGGAGACGCCAGGTGGGCGCTACCAGGTCAAGCTTCTGGTGGCCCGCCAGCCCGGCAATGTCAAGGAGATCTGGATACAGAGGATCCCCGGTCTCGGACAGGGCGGTGCGGCGAAGACGCTGCTCAACCTGAAGCAGCCGGAAGCCTCCCGCCTCATCGAGCTACTCCGCGCCCTCGACGCCATCCCGGTCGAGGGCGAACAGTCCGTACGGGTCGACGACAGCCTGGTGCGGGATCTCTTCGAGAACCCATCATCGCTCGGGGAGCTGTACCGGAAGGCGCCCGAGCAGCTCCGGCAGGTCATCACCAGCGACGCCACCGCCCGGGACGTCATCGCTCTGGCCGCTCGCCGCACACAGGTCGAACGGTTCCGTCGCCTGCTCGAGGACGACGACTTCTTCGACCAGGAGACATCCGGCGTGGGGAAGGGCAGCGAAGAACGCGCCTGGCAGAAGCTGTTCGAGACGAACCCCTGGATGTTGGGCGCGACGCTGACGGGCCAGCTGCTCACCTCGTGGAGCCCCGAGAAGCTTGAACAGGCTGTCGTGGGTCCCTCGATCGCCGGCCCACGGCAACCGGACTGACGCCTTGCTTCGGACCGCCGGCAGGATCCAGTCGATGGTCTTCGCGGAGATCAAGACGCATCGCGCCGAGTTGCTGGGCAAGGAGTACCGGGGTGGCTGCTGGTCGGCCGTCGTCAGAACTGAGCGGAGCGGTCGCCCAGGCCCAGGGCACCGTCCACCGGGCTGTGAGGGAGATCGGCGAACGCCTGCCGGACACCGACGAGACGGGTGCTGATGTGCCGGCTCGTATACCTACCTCTTGACGCCGAGGAGCTTTGTCGTCGCCGGCCGTCTCGACGAGCTTGTCGGCCCGAGTGGCGGCGATCACCAGGACAGGGTGAGGTCGTTCGAGCTGTTTCGACGGCGCTCCAAGAGCCCGAGATCATCACGTTCGACGAGGTACTCGCCCGGGCGGAATGGATCCTCGAGCTGTCCGAGGACGACGTAGAGAGCCACAGAGCTAACTGAGCCTGCGCCATCTCTCCTACGACATGATCCCGGTAGGTGCTTGACCTCGGTGCCCGGGTCGCCCGGCGCGCGGGCGGGCGAAATGCTCGGCGGCACACCACGGCCGGAAGGCCACTGAGTGGATTGGTGGGAGGACGAGGAGCAGGTCAGGAGTACGGGGAGGACGGGGTGGACGTTCTTGGGGACGCCTTTTAAGCCGAAGCGCGTGGGTTCGAGCCCCACCGCCCCCACAAGCTCCACCCCTCTGGTCGATGCGCTGATCAGGCTGTTTCCGTCGTGTCGGCGAGGTGTCCCGGGCGCCCTCGCCCGCCAGGCTTGGCGCGGTGTACCTCCTCGTCTACCTGCCGGTACTCCTTTCCGATCTCCAGCTCCGGCGGCAACGGGAGGCGGGGCAGAGGAAGAAGCGCCTCACGACGATGGGGCACGCACGGTGCAGGCGACTTGGCCGAGACGGACTGTCATACCCACATCGGCTTTACATGGACGACCTGTAGCGCAGTTTGCTCTGGTCAGCGGGTCAAGGTCCGCAGGACGGTAGTCAGAGTGGCGTCGTCGGCGGGGTGGACGGTGCGGAGATCGAGGTGGGTCTGGCCGTCCCGGACCGTGGCGATGATGGGGCGCGGTCGGGTCCGACGGAGCACATCTGCATGGTCGCCTTTGACGTGTAGCCCCCACGACGGGATCTCGATCCCGGGCAATGTCCCACCGCCGGTGACCGACGCGCATGGTCCATCGGACATGGTCCCTGCCCCGTCGCCGTCGCTTATCGAGACGTCCTCGATGTCGTGCCGGATCGCCTCGGCCCGTGACCGCAACTCGACCAGAGACAGGGTCGCCATCCGCCAGAGCGGCAGCTCGGCAGCCGTCCGGTCGAGGTAGCTCCTTGCCACCTCGGCGACGGCCTGCAGCACCAGTGAGCCGGGTCGCAGCGCTCGGTAGAGCGGGTGCGCAGCGCAGGCGTCGACCAGGTCTCGGCGCCCGGCGACGATGCCTGCCTGGGGGCCGCCGAGCAGCTTGTCGCCGGAGAATGTCACCAGGCCCGCGCCGGCGTCGAGGGTCTGGCGGGCTGCGGGCTCGCGGGCCAGCCAGGCCGGGGGCGGGCCGGCCAACCACGGGCATGCCGCATCCAGTAGTCCCGAGCCGAGGTCGGCGACCACGGCGGGCCCGATGGTGGCCAGGTCACCGATGTCCACGGCGGCCGTGAAGCCCTCGATCCGGTAGTTCGAGGTGTGGACCTTGAGGAGGAGGGCGACGTCGTCGGCCACCCGGGTGTAGTCGGACCGCCGGGTCCGGTTGGTGGTGCCGACCTCCACCAGGCGGGCGCCGGAGCGCTCGAGGACGTCCGGGATGCGGAACCCGCCGCCGATCTCCACCAACTCGCCCCGGGACACCGCGACCCCCCGCCCCTCGGCCAGCGCGGCCAGGACCAGGAGCAGGGCCGCGGCGCCGTTGTTGACCACCAGGGCCGCCTCAGCGCCGCAGGCGCGGGCCAGCAGGGGACCGGCATGGACCTGGCGGGCGCCCCGGCGGCCGGTCTCCAGGTCGAGCTCGAGGTTGGTGTAAGTGGCGCCGACCTCGACTCCCAGCGGCGCCCGCCCCAGGTTGGTGTGGAGCAGCACCCCGGTGGCGTTGACGACCGGTTGCAGGAGGCTCCGGGCAAACTCGTCGGCGATCGTGGCGGCCGCCGCCGGGTCGCCAGCGGCGATCGCCCGGCGCGCCGCCTCGACCCGGAGCGGGTGGGGCAGGCCCTCGGGATCCAGCGTTCGGGCCAGGGCGTCCACCGACGGTGGTCGCGACGGGGGCGGGGTCATCAGCGCAGCTCGATGGCGGCGGGGCCCGCCACCACCGACCCGACGGGGACGAAACCGGCGGCGGCCAGGCCACCGGTGATGGCGGGTTCGACGGCGGCCAACAACCCGCCGGAGGTCTGGGGGTCGAAGACGAGCGCCGCTGCAGCGTCGGACCCGGCCAGGACGGCGTGGCTCTCGACGTAGGTCCGGTTGCGGGCGTCGCCGGCGGTCCGGACGCCTCGCTCAGCGGCCTCCCGGGCGCCGGGGTATGCGGGCAGGGCGGCCCCGTCGAGGACCAGGCGCGCTTCCGACCGCTCGGCCATCTCCCAGGCGTGGCCGGCCAGTCCGTAACCGGTCACGTCGGTGACGGCGTGCACCGCGGCCCCGGCCTCCCGGAGCGCGGCCGCCGCCGCTCGATTGAGCCGGCGCATCCCCTCGATTGCCGCGGTGGCGAGGGCGTCGTCGCCCGAGGCGAGGGCGATACCGGTGCCCAGCGGCTTGGACAGCACCAGTGCGTCGCCGGGCCGTGCGCCGCCCTTGGTGAGCTCCTTCCCGGGCCGGACCACACCCTGCACGGCAAGGCCGAAGGTCGGCTCGGGCGAGCGGATCGTGTGGCCGCCGGCCACGACGCCGCCGGCGTCGCGCACCACCCGGGCGGCGGCAGCGAAGATCCGGGCGATGACCGCCGGGTCGAGGTGTTCGGGGAAGGCAGCGATGTTGAGGGCCAGCAACACGTCGCCGCCCATGGCGAACACATCGCTACAGGCGTTCGCCGCCGCGATCGCGCCGTAGTCGTCGGGGTCATCGACCAGCGGGGGGAAGAAGTCGACGGTCGACACCAGGGCGACGTCGTCGGCCACGCGCAGGACAGCGGCGTCGTCGAAGGGGGCCAGGCCCACCAGCAGGGCGTCGGGATCGGTGGAGCGGTCCTGCTCGGCGAGCAGATCGCGCAGCAGCGACGCCCCCCACTTAGCGGCGCACCCCCCGCACTCGGTCAGCTCGGTGAGGCGCACAGGCGGGGACGGGGCGGTCACAGGTTGGACCATGCGGTCGAACTCCTTCACATGAAGTTGCGGGTGTGGAGGGCGGAGAGCTCCGCCGCCTCGTCGGCCGGGAAGCCGAGGCGGGCAAGGCGGCGCCCCCGACCTTCGTCCATCTCGGCCTGAAGGTCGGTCACCGCCTGCCAGCCGGCGGCCCATGGCCGGCGGTGTCCACGCCCCTGCGACCTCGGCCACGACGGCCTCCATGAGCCGAGGCAGAACATCGCATTGAGGACCAGGAACCAGGGCAACACGTGGGCCAGGGCCAGGTCGAGGCCGACACCGTCGTCACCCAGCCGGGTGGAGATGTCGACGACCACGCCCTCGGCTGCGACCGGGCAGGAGGCGTTGCCCCGCAGGTCGAGGCCGTCGAACCGGCCGTCCACCGAGAGGCCCCCGGCCGACGACGGCACAACACAGAGGGGCATCAGTCCCGCCGCGGCGGTCGGCCGGCTGGACCACACGTAGCTGTCCGCGTCGCCGGCCGAGGTGACCCAACCTTTGCGGGCGTCCGGACGCAGTTCGTCCTCGCCCAGCGGCGTGGCGGTGGACAGCGGTGCCCAGCGGTGGCTGCGGGAGCCGATCTCGGAGAACGCCAGCGTGGTCAGGTGCTGGCCCTCGGCGATGCGGCGCCGGAGGTCGTGGGGCCCCACGCCTCGATCAGCGCCACGCCTGCGAAGTGCATGAGGGTGACCATCGCCGTCGACCCGCACCCCCCGGCCAGGGGTCGACCACCGCCGCCACGTTCCTCAGGCCCTGCCCGCCACCACCCATGTCGATACTGCTGGCCATGCCCAAGATGCCGGCCTCACCCAGCGCCTTGACCTGAGCCCGGGGGAAAGCTCCCGCCTCGTCCACCTCGATTGCCTGGGGGCGCACGACGTCATCGATCACTCGCTCCAGCTCACCCATGTCCATGTGTTCTCCTTGACATGCGACAGCTCCAAGCCGCTGCAGCCGGGGCTACTCCGTAGGCTCTGCCCATGTGCAGTGGTCGAGAGCCGGCGACGCGGCATTGCTGGTCGTAGCGACCGCCGGTCACGTGGACCACGGGAAGTCCACGCTGGTCCGGGCGCTCACCGGCATGGAACCCGACCGGTTCGCCGAGGAGCGGGCCCGGGGGCTGACCATCGACCTCGGGTTCGCCTGGACCACGCTCCCGTCGGGCCGCCATGTGGCAATCGTCGACGTGCCCGGCCACGTGCGCTTCCTCAAGAACATGCTGGCCGGGGTCGGGATGGTCGACGCCTGCCTGTTCGTGGTCGACGCCACCGAGGGCTGGAAGCCCCAGTCCGAGGAGCACCTGCGGATCCTCGAGCTGCTCGGGCTCGACCAGGGCCTGGTCGTGCTCACCAAGTCGGGCCTGGTGGAGGATGACGACTGGCGCGACCTGGTCCGCCAGGAGCTGGCCGAACGTCTCGCCGGGACGTTCCTGGCTGAGGTCCCGGTGGTCGAGGTCGACGCCGTCGACGGCACCGGCCTCGACCGGCTGCGGGCCGAGCTGGATCACCTGGCAGCTGCCCCCGCCGCCGAGGATCGTGAACGGCCCCGCCTGTGGATCGACCGGGCCTTCGTGGCACGGGGCGCCGGGACGGTCGTGACCGGCACGCTGACCGGCGGGGCGCTGCGCGCTGGCGATGTCCTGGCGGTCGTCCCCGGCGACCGGACAGCGCGGGCCCGGGGCCTGCAGTCCCTTCAGCAGTCCTGCGCGGTGGTCGCGCCCGGCAGCCGGGTGGCGGTCAACCTGACGGGCGCGGCGCTGAAGGACACCCCGCGCGGCCACGCCCTGGTCCGGGCCGAGCAGTGGCGGCCCACCCGCCTGGTCGACGCCACGCTGTCGGTGCTTGCCTCGCTCGACCACGAGGTCACCCGCCGCGGCGCCTACGCCGCCTACCTGGGCTCGGGCGAGCACCAGGTCACCCTGCGGCTGCTCGGCGGGGCGACCGCGCTGCTGCCCGGCGAGCAGGGCCACGTCCGCCTGCACCTGCCGGTGGCACTGCCGCTTGTCATCGGCGACCGCTACGTGCTGCGCGAGCACGGCCGCCACGAGACCGTCGGCGGCGGCGAGATCCTCGACGTAGCGCCGATGCTCCCGGCGTCGCGAGCTCGACCCTCGGCTGACCTCGACCGGATGCTGGCCGAGCGGGGATGGATCGACGCCGGCGACCTCGAGGCCATGACCGGTCGGCCGGTGAAGCCGACGGTCGGGCGCTGGGTGGTGGACCCCGAGGCGAGGTCGGCCGCTGAGGAGCCGATCCGCACCGCCGTCGCTGCGGCGGGGGCGCTCGGCCTCGACGTCGCCAGCCTGGACGAGCGGCAGCGATACCTCCTGGCGACCATGTCCGACGTGCGCGTCGAACTGGGCCGGGCCCGGCCGACGGCTGCGGGGGAGACGGCGGACGAGATCCTGCCCGACCACCCCTACGTCGCCGCCCTGGAGGCGACACCCTTCTACCCGCCGCCACCCGACGGCATCGACCGAGCCGAGCTGCGTGAGCTCGCCCGCCGGGGCCGCGTCATCGGGCGGGACAACCTCTGGTTCGCTACCGCCGCAGTCGAGGAGGCCACCCGGATCGTGGCCGAGCTGCTGGCAGACCGGCCGGAGGGCTTCACGGTGGCCGAGGCCCGCCTGGCCTGGCGAACCAGCCGCAAGTACGCCCTGCCGCTGCTGGGCCACCTCGACACCATCGGCATCACCCGACGCCGGGGCGACCGCCGAGTCGCGGCCCCGAGGCTCGAACGCATAATGCGCTCCGGGGCCTACGGGGCCGCAGCAGGAAAGGAGAGCGGAGGTGGACGGGAATCGA
>Ga0272482_10000586_pt1 | contig 11448 bp, 10 predicted proteins | sample RVTome_8_FD_192427 | JGI IMG/M metagenome (GOLD analysis project Ga0272482, IMG submission 192427) | Soil microbial communities from uranium-contaminated site in the Upper Colorado River Basin, Wyoming, United States - RVT160D0 (version 2) ...
CATAGCCCGTTTCTTCCGCCAGCTCGGCGATGATCTGCGGCGCGACATTGTCCTCGACTTTCATGTGATAGGGCGTCACGTCGCGGCCGGGGCCGTAGAGATTGGCCTGACGCACAGCGAGCGGATCGAGGCCGAGATGCGCCGCGATGGCGTCCATCGCCCGCTCGATCGCCATCATTCCCTGCGGCCCGCCGAAGCCGCGAAAGGCGGTGTTGGAAACGGTGTGGGTCCTGAGCCGGTGCGAGACGATCTCGACCGCGGGGAGGTAATAGCAATTGTCGGCGTGGAACATCGCCCGGTCGCTGATCGCGCGGCTGAGATCCTCGGTGGCGCCGCAGCGCGCGGCAAGGGCGATGCTTATGCCCTCGATCCGGCCCTCGCCGTCGAAGCCGACATCATAGCCGACAGTGAAATCGTGGCGCTTGCCGGTCATGACCATGTCGTCGTCGCGGTCGGCGCGGATCCTGGCCGGGCGGCCGGTCTTCGCGGCGACCAGCGCGCAGGCTGCGGCATAAGCGGCGGCCTGAGTCTCCTTGCCCCCGAAAGCGCCGCCCATCCGGCGGACCTCGACCGTTACATCGGCGCTGCTGAGGCCGAGCAACGCCGCGATCAAATGCTGGACTTCGCTCGGATGCTGGGTCGAGCTGACGACGTGGATCTGGCCGCCCTCGCCCGGCGTGGCGAGCGCCGCCTGGCCTTCGAGGTAGAAATGCTCCTGCCCGCCCATTTCGAGCGTTCCCGAGAGGCGGTGCGCCGCGCCGTCGAGCGCGGCCCGCGCATCGCCGCGCGCCATTAGCTGCGGCGGCTCGAGCTCAGAACCCGCGTCGAGCGCCTCGCCGATCGTGACGAGGGCGGGCAGCGGCTCGGTCTCCGCCTTCGCCAGCCGCGCGGCGACTCGCGCGGCGCGGGTGCCGGTCGCGGCGACGACGAACAGCGGCTGGCCGGGGTAGAGGATCTCGTCCTCGGCGAAGAGCCGGTCGTCGTGGAAGACCGGGCCGACATTATTCTCGCCGGGAATGTCGGCGGCAGTGAAGACCGCGACCACGCCGGGGGCGGCGCGGACCGCACTGAGATCGAGGCCGGTCAGCCGGGCATGGCCGTCGGCGGCGAGGCCGAAGGCGAGGTGGAGCGTTCCCGGCCCCTCGGGCAAGTCGTCGACATAAAGCGCGGTGCCGGCGACGTGGCCCTCGGCGCTGTCGTGGCGGAGCGGCTGGCCGGCGGCGTCAGACATCGATGAGGCTCTCGGGTTCGAGCCGGAGGCCGCGCACCAGATTGGCGGCGGCGGCGAGGCGGTATTCCGCCGATCCGCGGAGGTCGCTGAGCGGCCGATAGTCCTCAGCGATCGCCTGCGCCGCGGATTCGATCGTTTCCTCGGACCAGGGCTTGCCGATGAGTGCCGCCTCGCAGGAGCGCGCGCGCTCAGGGATGCCGGCCATTCCGCCGAAGGCGATCCGGGCCTCGGCGACCTGACCTTCTTCCAGGCGGATCGCGAAGGCGCCGCACAAAGCGGAGATGTCGCTGTCGAAGCGTTTGGAAAGCTTGACGATTCGGATGCGTGTGTCGGGGTCGGGGCGCGGGATGAGGACGCTCTCGACGAATTCGCCCGGCCCGCGGTCCTGTTTGCCGTAGGACAGGAAGAAGCGCTCTAGCGGCATCGTGCGGCGCTCGCCGCCCTTCCGCAGCACCAGCTCGGCGCCGAGCGCGATCAAAGCGGGGGGCATGTCGCCGATCGGGGAGCCGTTGGCGATATTGCCGCCGATCGTGCCCGCGTTGCGGACCTGCAAGCCGCCGATGCGGCGGACCAGCTCGCCCAGATCGGGGTGGAGGCGGGCGAGCGCTTCCTTCGCCTCGGAATAGCGCACGGCGGCGCCGATCGTGAGTGTGCCTTCCACCTCCTCGATCCGCCTCAGATCGGCGATGTCGCCGACGAAGATGATTGTGCCGAGATCCTGAAGGCCCTTGGTGACCCAAAGCCCGACATCGGTGGCTCCGGCGACGATCCGCGCCTCGGGATGCTCTGTCATGAGTGCCGCCAGCTCGTCCGAGGTCCTGGGCGCGAACCAGCCCGGCCCCGAGCGGGCGGGCACGATCGTGCGAAGGAGCGCTGCGATTTCGCTGTCGTCGGTGGGCGCGGGCGGGTTGGCCTCGCCGGCGTCCAGGATCGGGCCGTAGCCGGTGCAGCGGCACAGATTGCCCGCGATGACGTCCTTGACCGGCGTCCCCCCGGTCCCGACGGCGCCGATGCTGCGCGCATAGAGCGACATCACGAACCCCGGCGTGCAGAAGCCGCATTGCGAGCCGTGGCCGTCGGCCATCGAGCGCTGGACGGGGTGGAGCGCGCCGCCCCGCGACAGGCTCTCGACGGTGACAAGCGCCTTGCCGTCGAGCATCGGCAGGAAGAGGACGCAGGCGTTGACCGCGCGCCATCTGACCGCGTCGTCGTCGAGCTCGCCGACCAGCACGGTGCAGGCGCCGCAATCGCCCTCCGCGCAGCCTTCCTTGGTGCCGGTGCGGCGCAGCGTATAGCGGAGATGGTCGAGGACCGTGCGCGTGGGATCGGAGTCTTCGACCTCGATCACCTCGCCGTCGAGGAGGAAGCGGATCATCTCGGGCTCCCCGCCGCGATCCAGGCGCCCAGCCGCTGCCTCTCCGCTTGGGTCATGCCGGTGGGATTGCCCAGCGGCATCACCTCGGTATCGACCGCCACCGCCCTGATCCGGGCCGACGCGGCCCGGACACGTTCCCAGCTGTCCAGCGCGATGGCGCGGGGTGGGCGGTTCACGCTGTGGCAGGCCGCGCAATGGGTGGCCAATATCGGCTCGATCTCGGCATAAGTGAGGTCTTGGGCCGGAGCCGGGGCGACGTCGCCTTTCTCCAGCGTGACATAGGTGACGCTGGCGAGCGCGAGGGCGATTGCCAGGACGATCGCCCAGCCTGTCGGCTGTCCGCGGCCGCGCAGGTTGAAGACATGACGGACGGCCACTCCGGTCAGGGCGAGCAAGGCGAGCACCAGCCACGGCCGCCCGGCGCCATAGGTCATCGGATAGTGCGGGCTGATCATGATGAACAACACCGGCAGCGTCATGTAATTGTTGTGCAGCGACCGCTGCTTGGCGGCCGCGCCCGGCGCCGGATCGGGCGTTCGCCCGGCGGTGAGGTCGGCCACGACCTTGCGCTGGTTTGGAATGATGACGAGGAACACGTTGGCGACCATCACCGTGCCCATCATCGCCCCGACGTGCATATAGGCGGCGCGGGCGTTGAACAGGCTGTCGAGCAGCGAGGCGGCCCACAGCAGGCAGACGAACCAGAAGGCGCCGAGCGCCAGGTTGCTGGACTTGAGCGGCGAGCGGCACAGCAAATCGTAGACCAGCCAGCCGAGCGCCTGCGCCGCCAGGGCGATGGCGATGCCCTGGGCCGGGCTCAGCGCCGCCTTGGCCGGATCGATCAGATAGCTGTCGGCGCCGACATAATAGATCAAAACCAGCAGCGAAAAGCCGCTGATCCAGGTGAAATAGGCCTCCCATTTGAACCAGTGCAGCCGCTCGGGCATCTTGGCTGGCGCGACCTGGTATTTCTGGTTGTGATAGAAGCCGCCGCCATGCACCGACCACAATTCGCCCGAGGCCTCGCCCTCGGCCGGCGCCCTCAGGTGATTGTCGAGCCAGACGAAATAGAAGGACGACCCGATCCAGGCGATCCCCGCCACCAGATGCAGCCATCTGAGAGCCAGGTTGAGCCATTCGGCGAGGTCGAAGGGCATCGATCAGCTGCCCCGGTAAGTCGAATAGGCGTAGGGCGAGACGAGCAGCGGCACATGGTAGTGGCCGCCATCCGCCGCGATTCCGAAATCCACCGCCACCTCGTCGAGGAAGGGCGGATCGGGCAGCGCGACGCCCTGCTTGCGGAAATAATCGGCCACGCAAAAGCGGAGCGTGTAGCGCCCCGGCGCGAGCGCGCCCTGCGCCAGATCGGGGCAGCGGCCGTCGGCGTCGGTCGTGGCCCGCGCGATCTCGCCATCCGGCCCGGTAAGCCCGACAGCCAGCCCGACAGCGGGCCGGCCGTGCATGGTGTCGAGGACGTGGGTGGAGAGCGTGTTCATGCGATCGACTCCAGTCGCAGCCGGACGATCTCGCCGATCTCATCGAGCGCGGCGGCGATCTCGGTGTCGCGGTCGTTGGCGAGGCGGCGTTCCATCGCGGCGAGGATGCCCGCTTTGTCGGTCAGGCGCACGCAGATGATGAAGGGGAAGCCGAATTTCTGTCGATAGGCGGCATTGAGCGCGTGAAACCGGTCGAACTCGGCCTGCGTCAGCCGGTCGAGCCCGGCGCTCGCCTGCTCGGCGGCGCTGGCCGGCGTGAGGCTGCCGTCGACCGCGGCCTTGCCGGCAAGCTCCGGATGCGCGCGGATCAAGGCGAGCTGCTCCTCGGGGGTCGCGTCATGGACGACGGCCATCAGATCGGCGTGCACGTCCGGCAGCGGCAGAAGCTGCGCGGCGCGCTCGGCCACCCAGGGGCTATGCTCGAACAGTGTGCTATAACGGTCGATGAAGGCCTGGCGTTCGGCGAGGTTGGTCATTTGCTGTTCCCCGGCGAAAGCCGGGGCCCAGGTTCGGGCCGCTCGCAGCTGGGCCCCGGCTTTCGCAGGGGAACAAGGAAGGCGCACGTCACTAGCCGATCCCCTGCAGCGAGACCCGCCCGACCAGCCTCAGCCGGCTGACCCCTCCATCGGGAATGATGTTCAGCCTTACGAAGCGGATGGCGCCGAGATCGGCCAGGCCGTCCCGAAAGACGTGAACCTTGTCCGCCTCCAGCTTCACTTCGGGCAGCAGCGCCGGCCAGCTCTCGGAGGCCGCCGCGATTTCCTCGGGCGAGCCGGTCGCGCTCGCCGCCGCCTGGAGGGAGCAACGGTCGGGATAATTGCCTTTGAAATGGGCCGTGTCGATGACGACTTCGTCGATTCGCCCCGGCGCGCCCAGCTCCAGCACCGCCCAGTCATGCCCGGTCTCGCGCCGCCGCCGAGTCTCCCAGCCGTCGCCCATGTTCGCGCCGCGCCCCGGCGCGGTCAGGTTTTCGATGCAGCCGTAATGCTCGTCGTTGGCGATGATGCCGCGGCCGCCATTCGCCATCGCCAGCAGGTCGAGACGATCGTCCGGGCCGACCTTGGACCAGTCCCTGGCGACCCTGCCCCAGACTCGCAGCCGGGCCACGCCGCCGTCCGGAAAGATGTTGAGGCGCACATGCGTCACCGGCTCCACATGCTCGATCGCGACGTAGATGCGGTCGTCTCCCTTCAGCGCGAAGCGCTCGGTGACCCTCGTCCAGCCCGCCTCATCGTCCGGAACCGTTTCGTCGCTTCGGCAGACCTCGATCTCGGCGCCCGGCGGATAATTTCCGGTGAAGTGCCGCGTGTCGATCTCGAAGCCCGCGACCAGCCCCGGCACGCCCAGCCGGATCACGCACCAATCGTTGCCTCCCGCCCGCTTGCGCCGGCTCTCCCACCCGTCCATCCACTTGCCGTTCTCGTCATATTTGCCCGGAATGAACTGGGGTTCGGACGCGTCGATCAGGCGCGCCTTGTCGGCGAAGAAATCGTCGGTCGCATAGACCACCTCGGCCCCCAGCCGGGGCTGGGCGAGGTTGACATAGTGCCGGCGCAGATCCTCAAACATGGGGATGCACGGCCCGCCAGTGGCGCGCGATGTCGATGCGCCGGCAGAACCAGACGTCCTGATGGCCCAGCGCATGTTTGAGGAACCGCTCGAGCCCGGCGATCTTGCCCGGCCGGCCGGCGAGCCGGCAGTGGAGCCCGACCGACATCATCTTCGGCCGCTCCTCGCCCTCGGCATAGAGCGTGTCGAACGTGTCGCGCAGATAGGCGAAGAACTGGTCGCCGGTTTGCATGTTCGCCGATGCGAAGCGCATGTCGTTGGTTTCCAGCGAATAGGGGACGACGAGGTGCCTCTTCCCCGCCAGCTTGGTCCAGAACGGCAGATCGTCCGAATAATCGTCGGCGTCGTAGAGGAAGCCGCCCTCTTCGGCCACGATCCGGCGCGTGTTGGGGCTGGTCCGGCCGGTATACCAGCCGAGCGGGCGCTCGCCGGTCAATTGCCGGTGCGCGTCGATCGCGCGCTCCATGTCGGCCCGCTCGTCGGCTTCGGGCACAGTTTGATAGTCGATCCACCGCCAGCCGTGCGAGGCGATCTCGTGCCCCGCCTCCAGAAACGCGTCCACGACCGCCGGATTGCGCTGCATCGCCAGCGCGACTCCGAACACGGTCAGTGGAATATCGTAGCGCTCGAACAGCCGCAGCAGCCGCCACACGCCGGCGCGCGATCCATATTCGTAGATCTGCTCCATGCTCATATGCCGCGCGCCCTCAACGGGCGCCGCATTGGCGATGTCGGACAGGAAGATTTCGGCGCCCGGATCGCCGTCGAGGACATTGGCCTCGGCGCCCTCCTCATAGTTGAGCACGCACTGCACCGCGATGCGCGCGCCGCCCGGCCAGGCCGCATTCGGCGGCGTGCGGCCGTAGCCGGCCAGGTCGCGCGGGTAGCTATCCTGACTCAAACGCACCCCCTATCAGGCCCTCCAGACCCTTGGACGATTAGGTGAATCGGATCCCCTCGCTCATCCTGAGTAGCCGCTGAGCGAAGTCGAAGCGGCGTATCGAAGGACGGTCCTTCGATACGGGCCTTCCCCCGGTCAAGTCCGGGGTCAGTCCCTACTCAGGATGAGCGGATCACCCTGTTCGTCGATTGCTCTAGATGAAACGGAGCTATCGGGTGCACAAGTCGAAATGCGGCGTCGGCAGGATTGCCGGTGCGCGACTGAAGGAAGATTGATGCGCGAACTCACGCCCGAGCCGCTGACCGCCGAGGCCTTCGCGCCGTTCGGCAGCGTGATCGAGGCCAGTGACGACGCCGTAAAGCTCGACATCAACCAGGGCCACGCAATCCGCTACGACCGCCTCGCCGAGATCGACGTCGCGGACGGCGGCGGCGTCGGCGCGATCAGCCTGTTCCGCGCCCGGCCGCTCGGGGAGTTGGTGCTGAAAATGTTCGAGCGCCATCCGCTGGGCAGCCAGAGCTTCGTGCCGCTGAGCGGCCGGCCCTATCTCGTCGCCGTGGCCCCCGCGGGCGCCTTCGACCCCGCCAAGATCCGCCTGTTCCGCGCGGAGGGCCACCAGGGCGTCCACTACCGAAAGGGCGTCTGGCACCACTTCCTGCTCGTCCTCGACGAAAGCGATTTCCTCGTCATCGACCGTGCGGGCGACGGCGACAATTGCGAGGAAATCGAGCTGGCGCCTTCCGAAGAGCTCCGGGTGCGCCGTTGAGGTAAGATCGTCCGGCCGACGCGTCAGGGCTTCCAGTGGATGAGCAGCGATCCACCCAACAGCTTCGGGATCACCTTTTCAACATCCCCCATCTCGATCGCGGGACAGCCGAGGCTGCGTCCGATGCGTCCCGTGCTGTGAATTACTTCCGGCGAGACGTAGGTCGCCCCGTGCATGACGATGTGTCGCGCGCGTGCGGCCGAGTTGGTCGGCTCCAGTCCATCCAGATAGAGCGATTTTCCATTCCCGCCCATGTAAGTGACATCGCAGTGATAGATGCCGAGCGACGTGCAGTTCGAGCCGTCCCCGTTCGAAAAGTCCTCGGCATAGCCGTCGTCCGCCGGACCTTCGGAGCCCCGCCCGTGCGCGCACAAATGGCTGGAGACGACGCCCGCCACGCAATCGAACACGAACAGACGCGGCTTCGCGGAGTGAAGACCGAAATTCACTACCGCCCAGTAGCGGGGATTGCTGGTGGGGCGATATCTGTCCCGATAGGCGAGAAGCCGTTCCACGGCCTCGCTCACACCGACCGATGCTCCGAGCGTCCGTAGCGTGGTCGCCCTGTCCTGGGCTGGATTGAAGGTGATCGGGGCCGACGGCGAAACCGCCAGCTCGGCGACATCCGCGTCCGCTGCGGGACTCCTCGCCGCGCTTTCCACCTCCCCCAGGAAGGGGATCGGCTCGTCCATCGCAACCTTCGGAATTGCAGGGGCCGCGACCTTCGCGCCCGCCCCTTGATCGTCGACCGGCGTTCCGTTCGCGATCACAGGCAGGTTGGACAAGCCCCAATTCCCACGGGCGATCTCGCGCACAAGATCCTTCGTCCGGTAGGACGATGCGCGCAGATCCGACCTGGAATGCGTCGAAAGCCATTTGTGGCGGGCATCGGCATATTGCGAGATCCACCTTTTCTCGTCGCCGCCCCTTGAGGGAGGCATTTCGGCGAAGCGAGCGCGCAGGAAGTCAAGAATTCTCCCGCTGTGAATGAAGGAATCGTAGATGACGAGCATCGACAGCGGCAGGGTAAATCCATTTGCGTCGGCCCATTTCTCCGCAGGCTGGAAATAGACCTGATCGAAGAACCTGTCTTGGGTCGCCCGCATGATCGGATCTTCGTTGCCGGCCTTCCGCAACAAGTCCTTGAAGGGTTCATTGTCCACCAGTGCCGTATTGCCGATCAGCGGCACATAGCTCTTCAGATCGTTCGAGTAGATGCCCCCCGCCTTGGCATACATGTCCACCAGCTGTCGCAAATTTCCGTATTCGGTGGTTTGCGAGCGGCCATAGGTGACCTGTCGGATAAGGTTAGGCCCATCCCTGTAAATGCTGATCGCGCCATATTTCCCCTTGATCGTACCTGTCTCGAACACGTTGATCACCCGGTCGCAAATCAGGCGCTGACCGCTCGTCAATTTCATGGCGAAACTCCCCTTCCGACCCTGCAACTCTCCTCGCCGCGATGACGCAGCGGCCTTGGCGCATCTCTACCGAAGGAAAGATAGTGGCAGCGTGATCCCCATCACGGGGAAAAGCTGGGGACACAACGGTGTGTGTGTCCCCATCAATCAGGGAGGCTGCTGTCCGGTGACAGGCCCGGTCGCCATGCGTTAAGCCGGCACTATGGGTACCGTCTACGACACGATCGGGGTGAATTATTCCGAGCTCAGGAAACCCGATCGCCGGATCGAGGCCCTGATCGGAAAGGCTCTGGGATCGGCGCGGACCGTGCTCAATGTCGGGGCCGGCGCGGGGTCGTATGAGCCCATCGACAGGCGGGTGACTGCCGTAGAACCCTCGATGGAAATGATCCGGCAGCGGCCCGCCGGCGCGGCTCCGGTGGTGCAGGGCCGCGCGGAAGACCTGCCGTTCGGCGACGACAGCTTCGATGCGTCGATGGCGATCCTGACGGTTCACCATTGGTCCGACAAGGCGAAAGGTCTCAGGGAGATGCGCCGGGTTACGCGAGGCCCGGTGGTCGTCCTGACCTACGATTCTTCGTTCCGCGGATTCTGGCTTGCGGATTACATCCCGGAACTGGTGGCCCTGGACGAAGCCCAGATGCCGAGGATGACGGATTACGAGGACTGGCTGGGGCCGGTCGAGATTTCCGCAGTTCCGATTCCGCACGATTGTTCGGACGGCTTCCTGTGCGCCTATTGGCGGCGGCCGGCGGCCTATCTCGATCCCCGGATCCGGGCCGCCATCTCCTCCTTCTGGGCGCTGGGGGACGTCTCGGAGGCGTTGAGGAGGCTCGAGGGGGACCTGGAGAGCGGCGCCTGGGCCCGGCGCCATTCGGACCTTCTCGCCCTCGACGAATGCGACTTCGGCTACCGCCTCGTCGTGGCGAACTGACCGGTCATTCCGCCGCGCGCCAGACGAAGCGCGCGACGAACAGCGCGGAGATGACTCGCGCACCGATTTTCGTCACCGCTGCTTCAGCGTCGCCCAGACCGGGGCGTGGTCGCTCGCCTTTTCGCGGGCGCGGACCCAGGTGTCGACGCCGGCGGCCTCGAGGCGCTTCGCGGCGACCGGATTCAGGAGCAGATGGTCGATGCGGATGCCGGCGTTGCGGGCGAAGGCGTTGCGCCAATAGTCCCAGAAGGTGAAGATCGTCTCGCCGGGGTGGAGATGGCGGATCGCGTCGGTCCAGCCCCGGGCGAGCAGCCGCTGGAACCGGGCGCGCGGCTCGGGCTGGAACAAGGCGTCGTCCAGCCAGCGCTCGGGCTTGTAGACGTCGCGCTCGGTCGGGATGACGTTATAGTCGCCGGCGAGGACGACCGGGCAGTCGAGCCCGACCAGATCGGCGGCGCGGGCGATCAGGCGCTCCATCCAGGCGAGCTTGTACTGGAATTTGGGGCCGGGAATTGGGTTGCCGTTGGGCAGATAGAGGCAGCCGACGAGGACTCCGTTCACCGCCGCCTCGATGTAGCGGCTGTGGCTGTCGTCGGGGTCACCGGGAAGGCCGCGATGGGTCTCGACCGGCTCGGCGCCGCGGGCGAGGATGGCGACTCCGTTCCAGCGGCTCTGCCCGTGCCAGATCGCGCCATAGCCGGCTTTCTCGACCGCGCGGTGCGGGAATTTCTCCTGCGGCGCCTTCAGCTCCTGGAGGCAGGCAATGTCGGGTGCGGACTTCGCCAGCCAGTCGAGCAGCAAAGGCAGCCGGCCGTTGATCCCGTTGACGTTGAAGGTCGCGATCTTCACGCCCCTGTGAACGCGCGCGGGCCGAGCTGGATGCCTCGGTCTGGCGCGAGCTCAGCACGAACTGATTGCCGTCCGGGTCGCGGTGCGCCGTCTCGAGCGCCGGCAATTGATCAGCGCCGAGCGCAGCGGGCCGACCGCGGCGCCGGTCTATCGCGTGCGCGAGCCCTGGCGGCGGAGCGAGGCTTAGGCCGCAGTGATCCCGCCCTTCGTCTCCACGGGGGAAAGTAAAGCGTGTCAATTCTCGCGCTTTTGACTATCATCCGCCGGTTCCAAGCCGAGTCGGTACTTAAGCCCGAAGCTGGGAGGCCAGGACGATGATGATGGCGCCTCCGATCAGGAAGCCCGAGCCGATCGCCCCACCGGTGCGCGGCGTGCTCCAGCGCAAGTGCGCCTGCGGCGGCACATGCGCGAGCTGCGCGGATAAGGAAAAAGGCCTGCAGCGCAGGCTCGCCATCGGGTCCAGCAACGACCCGCTCGAGCGCGAGGCGGATCGGGTTGCGGACCAGGTCCTGGCCAATCGGACTCAATCCGATTTCAGCAGGGTCCCGATCAGCGTCCAGCGACACGCTCCAGACGGGGCGCATCAATCTCCGGAGGCGCCTCCCAGCGTGCATCGCGCCTTGGCGATGTCCGGCAGGCCGCTCGACGCGCCGCTGCGCCGCGACATGGAGACGCGCTTCGGCCATGATTTTTCGCAGGTTCGCGTCCACCAGGACGGCGCCGCCGGGCAATCGGCGCGCGACGTCGGGGCGCTGGCCTATACGGTCGGCAGCAGCATCGTGTTCGGAGCAGGACGTTTCGCGCCGTCGACCGCGGCGGGACGGCAGCTGCTCGCGCACGAGCTGGTGCATGTCGTGCAGCAATCGGGAAATGCACCCATCAACCCCGTCGCGGCCAGCCGAGGGT
>Ga0272482_10000588_pt1 | contig 11423 bp, 7 predicted proteins | sample RVTome_8_FD_192427 | JGI IMG/M metagenome (GOLD analysis project Ga0272482, IMG submission 192427) | Soil microbial communities from uranium-contaminated site in the Upper Colorado River Basin, Wyoming, United States - RVT160D0 (version 2) ...
TTCTTTCCCTGTCCAGCGCGGACCATTCCGAGATCGCCGACATCACCAAGGGCCTCGCGGACCGCTACGAGGGCACCAACACCGGTCTGTCGCTGCCCTCCACCCGGGTCGACGCGTTCAACATCGATCTCGCGAACGAGCTGTCCCGCAACGGAAGGCGCTCGGGCCTGACGTTCGCGCCGGAGGGCGGCAGCGAGCGGATCCGCCGCGTCATCAACAAGACCGTGTCCGAGGCGGACCTCATCCGCACGGTCAGCGCCGCGTACGCCAACGGCTGGCGGCAGGTGAAGCTGTACTTCATGTGTGGCCTGCCGACCGAGACCGATGACGACGTGCTGCAGATCGCCGCGATGGCGCAAGAGGTCATCCGCGCGGGCCGCAAGGCCAGTGGCCGCAAGGACATCCGCTGCACCATCTCGATCGGCGGGTTCGTGCCCAAGCCGCACACGCCGTTCCAGTGGGCCGCCCAGTGCGATCCGGACACTGTGGACAGCAGGCTGCGGAAGCTGCGTGAGGCCGTCAACTCCGACCGGTCGCTCGGCCGCAACATCGGCATGCGCTACCACGACGGCAAGCCGAGCTTGATCGAAGGACTGCTGTCCCGGGGCGACCGCCGCGTCGGCCGCGTCATCGAACGCGTGTGGCGCGAGGGTGGCCGGTTCGACGGCTGGAGCGAGCACTTCTCCTACGAGCGCTGGCTCGCCGCGGCTGCCGACGAGCTGGCGCCGCTCGGTGTGAGCATCGAGTGGTTCACCACGCGGGAGCGCACCGAGGAGGAGGTCCTGCCGTGGGACCACCTGGACTCGGGTCTGGACAAGCAGTGGCTCTGGGACGACTGGCAGGACGCGCTCGACGAGCAGGAGCTCGACGACTGCCGCTGGACGCCCTGCTTCGACTGCGGTGTCTGCCCGGCCATGGGCACCGACATCGAGATCGGGCCGACCGGTCGCAAGCTGCTGCCGCTCTCGCCGGTGTAGCGGTCAGTTCTGGCCGACCGCCGCGAGCGCGTCGACCAGGCCGTGCCCGTAGAAACCGTTGTACGGCTTGTAGCCCGTGCAGTAGGCGTCCTGCGCCCCGGTGCCGTCCAGGTCGTAGTCGGCCGGGCACGGCAGCGACTCCGCCTGCTCGGTCAGCAGCTTGGTCAGCCCCTGCGTGGTCGCCTCGGGGTGCTCCGACGCGAGTAGCGCCGCCACCCCCGTGACGTGCGGCGTCGCCATCGACGTGCCGCAGTACCGGTCGTAGCCGCCCGGCACGGAAGACAGCACGCAGGCGTCGTCCTCCTGCTTGCCACCGGACGGGTCGTACGCCTTCGGTTTGGTCTCGCCACCCGGCGCGGCCACGTCGATCACGCCGAGCCCGTAGGAGCTGTAGCTGGCCTTCAGCTCGTTGCTGCCGACGGCCGACACCGCGACCACACCACGCAGCCCGGCCGGCAGCACCTTGCAGCTCCCGTCCAGCGTCCGCCGCTCGGCACGCCCCCGCGTGCTCGACGCGGCCGGGTTCTCCGCCGTCCGTCCACTCGGGTCGGCGAGGTCGGCGCCCTCGTTGGTGGCCGCCGCGACCGTCAGCACCCCGTGCTTGCTCGCGTAGTCGACGGCCCGCCGCACCGCCTCGTACACGACGTGCTCACTGCCCCGGTCGCACGTCATCAACCAGGGGTCGACGAAGTAGCTGTTGTTCGTCACCCGCATCTTGTTGGCGGTCGCCCACATCAGCCCGCAGATCGCGTACTCGGGGAAGATGTAGCCGTCGTCGTCGACCACCTTCACCGACGCGATCCGCACCCCGGGCGCCACGCCCGCGGTGCCCCGGCCGTCGTCCGCCGCCGCGATCGTGCCCGCGACGTGCGTGCCGTGCGGGGAGATCGTGGGTTCCCACGCGGCCCTGGTCTGGTCGGCCTTCCCGGACAGGCAGCCCGCCGACGCGGCCGGGTCGAGCGCCGAGGACAGGTCGGGGTGGTTGGGGTCCACACCGGAGTCCAGGACACCGACCAGCACGTCCTTGCTGCCGGGGTCGATCCTGCGCGCCCGGTCGGCGCCGATCATCGACATGTCCCACTGCTCGCCGGTGCGGTCCCGGCCGTCCACAGCGGCCGGATCCGAGGTGACGCTCACCGCCTGGCTCGTCTCGTCGGCCTTCCTGGGCCCCTGTTGCGCCTCGAGCAGCTTCTCGGCGCTGAACGCCCGGTCGGTGCCCATCCGCTCCGCGAACTCGCCGTCGGTCGAGTTGGCCACCGCGACGGCGATCTCCGGGTAGTAGGCGAACAGCTCCCCACACGCCGCCGCGACCTGTGCCCCCGCGGTCGCCTGGTCGGTCCCCGGCGTGAGCAGCACGAGGTAACGCAGCTCCGCGGTGCTCGACGAGCACGCGTCGCGCGGTGGGTCCTCGGCCTGGGCACTCGCACTCACGCCGGTCGCCACCAGGGTTGATGCGAGTACCACGGCACTGACCGCTGCCGCCGGTACACGGCGCAGCAGAGGCACGGGTGACCTCCAGTTGTTGGGGCGGCCGGTACGGGGGCGCCGGCAGTCCAATAGCCCGGACGGTAGCCAGACAGCCGCACCCAGACAAGCTCAGTGCCGGAATTGGACCTGGGGGTACGGTGCCAGCAGCGCCAAGTGAACACCACCGGACTAGCCGGATACCACCAGAAGGAGTAACGCTGACCCGCGACGATCGCCCCAACCCCTCCGCGGCGGCGGTGCAGAAGCTGCGGCTTCGGTACGCCAAGCGCGGACCGCTGCGGTTCACCTCACACCGCGACGTGGCCCGCGCCTTCGAGCGCGCGCTACGCAGGGCACGGGTGCCGATGGCGTACTCACAGGGCTTCAACCCGCACCCGAAGATCTCGTGGATCGGCGCGTCGCCGACCGGGGTGGCGAGTGAGGCGGAGTACGTCGAGATACAGCTGGTCGAGGTGCTCGAGCCCACCGAGCTGGTCCGCATGCTGGACGCGGCCATGCCACCGGGGCTCGACCTGCTCGAGGCGGTCGGGGTGCCGATCGGCGCGGACGGCGGTTCGCTGGCGGACCGGATGGAGGCGAGTCGCTGGCGGATCGAGCTGCCCGGCGTGTCGTCCGACACGTTGCGGACGGCTTTCGAACAGCTCCTCGCGGCAGAGGTTGTCGAGGTCGAACGCCTGACCAAACACGGTATGCGCACGCTGGATGCACGCTCCGCGATCGTCTCGGGGATGGTCGAGGATGACCCAGTCGTGTCTCCTTCAGCAACACATGACGACCCGTGTGGGATACTCATCGTGGTTGTCCGGCAGTTGACACCTGCCGTTCGACCGGACGACGTGCTGAGCGCGCTCCGTGTCGTCGCCGCTCTGGAACCGCCGGTGCCCGCGAAGGCGACCCGGATGGCCCAGGGGCGGCTCGACGACGGCGGAGGTCTGGCCGATCCGCTGGCCCAAGACCGGGCTGCGCGGGCCTCGGCATCCGGGTGACGCCCGGCGCGACGTTGTGACTGACCTGCCGTGGTCGCCGGGCACCCGCCCGGTACACACGGCGAGAGGCGAGGATTCCCGCCGCCCTGCGGCGGACAGGCAACTTGCTTCACCGGAGGAGCACGGTGGAGCTGGACAACGAGGCCCCTGTGTGGCCGCGTCCGAGAGTGCCGGTGCTACGGCGCCGGCTTGTTGGACGCGCCCGGGGGTGAAGGAGCTACATGTCGGATATGTCGAACCCTGCCGGAAACCCCGGCGGGGACCCCACCGCACCCATCGCAGCCGCACTGGCTGAGCTGCCGCCGCGGATTCGCATCCACGCGCTGGCGAAGCTGCTCGGCAAGAGCAGCCGCGAGGTGCTGACCGCCGTCACCGATCTCGGTGCCGACGGCCGCAGCGTGCAGTCCAGCATCGACCGTGAGCTGGCACTCCGGGTGGCCGAGTCGCTCGGCGTTACCGGCGGCGACGAGCCGGCGGCATCAGCTGCGGAGGCGCCCGTCAAGCAGCCGCCCGCGGCACCCGCTCAGGCCGTCGAGCCACCGCAGCCGGCCCGCGTCATCCCGCCGACACCGGTGTTCGCCTCCGCGTCGCCGCTGTTCCTGCCGCCGGAGCCGCCCGCGGCGCCGGCCAGGCCTGCGCCGAAGCCCAAGGAGGAGCCGGAGCCCGAGCCGGTCGACGAGGACATCGACGACGCCGACGACGCGGGTGACGACTCCGACGAGGGTCGTCCGCGCAGGCGTCGTGGCCGTCGCGGTCGTGGCCGAGGCAAGGGTGGCCAGGACGAGACGGGCGCCGAGGACATCGAGGACGAGCAGAAGCCGGCCCCGAAGCAGGACAAGAACGACAAGGCCGACAAGTCGGGCGCCAAGCGCGGCAAGCCCAAGGCGGAGGAGTCCGACGGCGAGGACACCGACGAGCAGGAGGCGAGCGACGGCGACGACGCGGCCTCCCGCAGGCGTCGGCGCAGGCGTCGCCGCCGTGGCGGCACCGACGACGACGGCAATCCGACCGAGGACGACCCGCCGAACACGGTCGTGCACGTCCGCGAGGCCCGCGATGCCCGCGAGGACAGGGAGAAGCCGGAGTCCGACGGCCGCGACGAGGTGCGCAGCGTGCGCGGCTCGACCCGGCTGGAGGCCAAGCGCCAGCGCCGCCGCGACGGTCGCGAGGCCGGGCGGCGACGTGCTCCGATCCTGTCCGAGGCGGAGTTCCTCGCCCGCCGCGAGGCCGTCGACCGCGCCATGGTCATCCGTGAGCGCGGCGACCGGATCCAGATCGGCGTGCTCGAGGACGGCGTGCTCGTCGAGCACTTCGTGACGTCGTCGGGCTCCGGCTCACTGGTCGGCAACGTCTACCTCGGCCGCGTGCAGAACGTGCTTCCGTCGATGGAGGCCGCCTTCGTCGACATCGGCCGCGGCCGCAACGCCGTGCTCTACGCCGGTGAGGTCGACTGGGACGCCGCCGGTCTCGAGGGCAAGGCCCGCAAGATCGAGCAGGCCCTCTCCACCGGCGACAGCGTGCTCGTCCAGGTCACCAAGGACCCGGTCGGGCACAAGGGCGCCCGCCTCACCACCCAGATCAGCCTCCCCGGCCGCTTCCTGGTGTACGTGCCGGGTGGGGGTGCCACCGGCATCTCCCGCAAGTTGCCGGAGAACGAGCGCCGCAGGCTCAAGGACGTCCTCAAGCGCGTCGTGCCAGAGGACGCCGGCGTCATCATCCGCACCGCCTCGGAGGGCATCGCCGAGGAGGAGCTGGCCCGCGACGTCCGCAGGCTGCAGGCGCAGTGGCAGGTCATCAAGGACAGGACCGAGGGCACCAACGGCGTGCGCAAGGTCGGCGCGCCCTCTCTCGTCTACGAGGAGCCCGACCTGCTGGTCAAGGTCGTCCGCGACCTGTTCACCGAGGACTTCTCCGCGCTCGTCATCGAGGGCGCCGGCGCGTGGGACACCGTCGACGCCTACGTCAAGCACGTCGCGCCGGAGCTCGCTGACCGCCTGCGCAAGCACGTCGGCAACACCGACGTCTTCGCCGAGTACCGCATCGAGGAGCAGCTGCTGAAGGCCCTCGACCGGAAGGTGTGGCTGCCTTCCGGCGGCTATCTGGTGATCGACCGCACCGAGGCCATGACGGTCATCGACGTCAACACCGGCAAGTTCACCGGCTCCGGCGGCAACCTCGAGGAGACGGTGACCAGGAACAACCTGGAGTCGGCCGAGGAGATCGTCCGCCAGCTCCGGCTGCGGGACATCGGCGGCATCATCGTCATCGACTTCATCGACATGGTCCTGGAGTCCAACCGCGACCTGGTCCTGCGCAGGCTGACCGAGTGCCTCGGCCGGGACCGCACCCGCCACCAGGTCGCCGAGGTGACCTCGCTCGGCCTGGTCCAGATGACTCGCAAGCGGGTCGGCACCGGCCTGCTCGAGGCGTTCGGCACCACCTGCGAGCACTGCAAGGGTCGCGGCGTCCTGGTGTCGACCGAACCGGTGAGCAAGCCCGGCGGCGGCAACGGCAACGCGGAGCCGGCCCGCGGCGGCAACACCCGCCGCTCCCGCGGCGGCCGCAACGACGACAACAAGGACTCGAAGGACACCAAGGCCGCCGGCAAGGACGCGGCGAAGGAAGCCGCCGCCCAGGCCGCCAAGGAGGCGGTCGGCGCGATCGCGAAGGCCTCCCTGGCGAACCCGGAGTCCGCGGAGTCGGACGTAAAGCCCGCCGACAGTGCCGAGCCCGCCGCACCGGCAGCGGACAAGCCGCAGCGCGACGTCGCCGAGCAGGAGGAGGCGCCTCGCTCGCGCCGCCACCGCAGCCGCGACCGCGGGTCCAGGAGCGCCAACCGTGAGACCAACGGCGCCGCCCGCGACAAGGCCGCCGAGCCCGCGCCGGTCGACAGCGCGGACGATGCGCCGCCGACCCCCGTGACCGAGCCCGTCACCGAGTCCGTGGCCGACACCGCCGTTCCGGCGACGGTCACCACTGGCTCCGACGGCGCCATGGCGCCCAGCGTCGCGGTCGACGAGTCGCCCACCGCGGACACGCAGTCCGACGACCATGCGCCCGCTGAGCACGACCACGAGCACACGAACGGGTCGGCGGACAGGTCGGAGCAGGTCGACGAGCCGGTCGAGGCCGAAGAGGAGCCGTCGGTGCCCGCGCCGGCGACTCCGCGGCGCCGCCAGCCCCGGCGCGCGGCATCCCGTCCGGCGGGCCCACCGGTGTCAGCGAGGCGTGATGGCTGACCCCGGTTTGACCCCCTTTCCGGCAGGCACGTAACCTGTAGGTCGGCCCGCCGGTTTTGGTGGGCCGACTCGTGCGCGAGCCCGGTGTCATTACGCCCGGTCGCCGCGTAGCCCCAAAGGTTTTCCGAAGCAGTCGAGTAGCAGGAGAGTTGCGTCCGATGTACGCGATCGTCAAGACCGGCGGCAAGCAGTACAAGGTCGCCGTCGGCGACATCGTCGAGGTCGAGAAGCTCGACGGTGAACCGGGCGCTGAGCTCACGTTCCCCGCGCTGCTCGTTGTCGACGGAGAAGACGTCACCACCGACGCCGCCGCGCTGGCCAAGGTTTCGGTGTCCGGTGTCGTCGTCGCACAGACCAAGGGCCCGAAGATTCGGATCCACAAGTTCAAGAACAAGACCGGGTACCACAAGCGGCAGGGTCACCGGCAAAAGCTGACCCGCGTCGAGGTCACCGGCATCAAGACCAAGTAGGAGCTGAACCACAATGGCACACAAGAAGGGTGCGTCCAGCTCCCGCAACGGACGCGACTCCAACGCCCAGCGACTTGGCGTCAAGCGCTACGGCGGCCAGGAGGTCAACGCAGGCGAGATTCTGATCCGCCAGCGTGGCACCAAGTTCCACCCGGGCGTCAACGTCGGCCGCGGCAAGGACGACACGCTGTTCGCGCTGGCCGCTGGTGCGGTCCAGTTCGGCGAGAAGCGCGGTCGCAAGACCGTGAACATCGTCCCGGTCGAGGGCTGAAGCCCGCGATCGGAGCAAGACCCCACGAGGGGCGGGCCTGCGGTAATGCGGCCCGTCCCTCTTTTGCGTTTCTAGGAAGGTTTCGCAGTGTCCCGATTTGTTGATCGCGTGGTCATCCACGCCGCCGCGGGTGATGGCGGCAACGGCTGCGCCTCGGTGCACCGCGAGAAGTTCAAGCCACTCGGTGGTCCCGACGGCGGCAACGGGGGCCACGGCGGTGACATCATTCTCGTCGTCGACCCCGGCGTCCACACCCTGCTCGACTTCCACTTCCGCCCACACGCCCGCGCCACCAACGGCAAACCGGGCCAGGGCAACAACCGTGACGGCGCGGCCGGCGAGTCACTCGAGCTGAAGGTGCCCGACGGCACCGTCGTCCTCACCGAGGACGGCGAGGTCCTCGCCGACATGATCGGCATCGGCACCCGCTACGTTGCCGCTCGTGGCGGCCGTGGCGGTCTCGGCAACGCGTCCCTCGCCTCCAAGGCCCGCAAGGCCCCCGGCTTCGCCCTGCTCGGCGAGCCCGGTGACAGCGCCGACCTGGTGCTGGAGCTCCGGTCCGTCGCCGACGTCGGCCTCGTCGGCTTCCCGTCCGCCGGCAAGTCCTCGCTGATCTCTGTCTTGTCCTCGGCCCGACCGAAGATCGCCGAGTACCCGTTCACCACCCTCGTGCCGAACCTGGGTGTCGTCACCGCCGGCGAGGCCACCTTCACCGTCGCCGACGTGCCCGGCCTCATCCCCGGCGCCAGCCAGGGCAAGGGGCTCGGCCTCGACTTCCTGCGCCACATCGAGCGCTGCTCGGTGCTCGTGCACGTCGTCGACTGCGCCACCTACGAGCCGGGCCGCGACCCGGTCTCCGACGTCGACGCACTCGAGGAGGAGCTCGCCCGTTACACCCCGGGCCTCGGTGGCAGCCTCGCCGAGCGTCCCAGGGTCGTCGTCCTCAACAAGATCGACGTGCCGGACGCCCGGGATCTCGCTGACCTCGTGCGCGCCGACCTCGAGGCGCGCGGCCTGCCCGTCTTCGCGGTGTCGACCGCCAGCCACGAGGGACTGCGTGAGCTGACCTACGCCCTCGCCAAGATCGTCGACGAGGACCGCGCGACCCGCCCCGCCATGGAGACGAGCCGGATCGTGCTCCGCCCCGTCGCGGTCGACGACGCGGGCTTCACCGTGGTCGACGACCCGGAACAGGAGGGCGGATTCATCGTCCGTGGCGAGCGCCCGGAACGCTGGGTCCGCCAGACCTCCTTCGACAACGACGAGGCGGTCGGCTACCTGGGGGACCGGCTGGCCCGGCTCGGCGTCGAGCAGGTGCTGGCGGAGCGCGGGGCCCAACCTGGCTGCCCCGTCACCATCGGTGGCGTGACCTTCGACTGGGAGCCCTCGACCCCGGCCGGTATCGACATGGTCATGCACAACCGGGGCGCCGACCCACGCCTCGAGCGCAGCGATCGCATCGGCGCCGCCGAGCGCAAGTCGGCGAAGATCGCCCGCCGGACCCCGACCGGCCAGGTGACGACCACGGCGGACGACACCGAGCAGGAAGCAGACGAACAGCCGTGACCGGCCTGCTGTCCGCGACCAGGTCGCAGGTGGCGGCCGCCCGCCGGATCGTGGTGAAGGTCGGCTCGTCATCCCTCACCACGGCCGAGGGCGGCCTCGACCCGGCCCGCCTCGACGCACTGGTCGACGCGCTCGCGGCACGCAGGAACGTCGGCAGCCAGGTCGTACTGGTGTCCTCGGGCGCCATCGCGTCCGGCCTGGCGCCGCTCGGCATCACCCGCCGCCCCCACGACCTGGCCACCCAGCAGGCCGCCGCGAGCGTCGGCCAACTGGTCCTCGGGCACGCCTATGTGTCCTCCTTCGCACGCCACGATCTCCGGGTCGGCCAGGTGCTGCTGACCTCCGACGACGTCGTGCGGCGCTCCCACTACCGCAACGCCCAGCGCACCCTGTCCCGCCTCCTCGCACTGGGCGTCGTTCCGGTCGTCAACGAGAACGACACCGTGGCGACGGAGGAGATCCGCTTCGGCGACAACGACCGCCTGGCCGCCCTCGTGGCCTACCTGGTCGGCGCAGACGCGCTGGTCCTCCTCTCGGACGTCGACGCCCTGTACGACGGCGACCCACGCCGCCCCGACGCCAAACGCATCGCAGAGGTGCTTGACCACTCGGATGTGGCGCATGTACAAGCGGATGAGGGTGGCTCCGAGCTGGGTACCGGCGGCATGATCACCAAGCTCGCGTCGGCTCGCCTGGCCTCCGCAGCAGGTGTTCCGGTCCTGCTGGCCGCGGCGGTCGAGGCCGCCAGCGCGCTCGGCCCCGCCGACGTCGGGACCGCCTTCGCCACCGGCGGCCGCCGCCTGACCCCGCGACGGTTCTGGTTGGCGTACGCCGCCAACCCCCACGGCAAACTCCAACTCGACGACGGTGCCGTGCGGGCCGTCGTGGACCGCCGTCGATCCCTGCTCGCGGCCGGCATCACGTCGGTCACGGGCGAGTTCGAGGCCGGCGACGTCGTCGAACTCACCGATCTGGCGGGTCAGGTCGTGGCCAGGGGCGTCGTCGCCTTCGACTCGACCGAGCTGCCCACACTCATCGGCCACTCCAGCCGCGACCTCGCCCCGGAACACCGCCGGGAAGTCGTACACGCCGACGATCTGGTCCCGCTCCGCCACTAGATGGTTGATTCCAAGGTCAGTGGTCGTAGATGATCAGTGATCGCTTGGCCGACTGGTCTTGTCGTTGACTGACTCGAACAGTTACCGGACGGGTTGAGCAGGTGCTTGGTGTCAAGTTCGCGGAAGACGTAGCCCTCGTCGGCGATGATCACAGACGTTGGCTGCTTCGCGAGAGCGGGCGCATTCGACCGGGTCATATCGATGAGGTGGCGCGGTTGTGCCAGCTGGCGGTGGTGAGTCTCTCGTCCAGATGGTCCTCCGGGTGCTCGCCGTGGCGTCGTCGCTCAGGTTGAGGGGGGTTGGGCGACCTGAGCGACGACCAACCACGGGAGCACTGACTGGGGAAATCACTGTGTAGATGTCAATGAGCAGGCCGCGTAAAGCGGCATGGTCGATCGCCTGTTGTTGGGGGACAACAGGTGTGTAGGTGGCCAGCGCGGTGTCAGCTGGTGGTGGCCAGCACGAACGGGAGGACTGCCGGCGCGCCGGCCTCCCGGAGGAGCTTGGTCGCCACCGTCATCGTCCAGCCGGTGTCGATGCGGTCGTCGACCAGTAACACCGGGCCTTCCACAGTGGACACTCGGTCGACAAGGTCGGCGTTCATGGTCAACGTCTGCCACACCTGCGCCAGGCGTAAGGCACTGTTGGCCCGGTGCTCGCCGGCCGGTTCGGAACCCAGCTCACCGAGGTAGGTCAGCTTGCCGATGCTGGCGAGTCGTTCACCGAGGCTCGCGACCAGTTTCGGCCGGCTCTGCGAGCCGATCGTGACGACGGCGACCGGTCGTTCGTCCCACTTCCACGACGCCAGCACCTGCACGCACGCGTCGAACATGTCGTCCGGCACCTGACCGTCCCGCACCTCACCCGGTGCGAACAGTTCACGCAAACGGTTGCCCCAGCCGATGTCGGTGAGTCTGCCCAGCGCCCTACCAGGCGCCGCGACGACGTCCGCGCCGATGCGACCGGACACCTGCACGCCCAGCCCGGCCATCCCGCTCGGCCATTGCCGCCGCGCCTCGACCTCGACGCCGGGGCGGCGTAACCGTTCGCCAGCCAGCACGACCCGGTCCGACGACACCTCGGTGCTCCACCGTGGTCCGGCACAGTTGTCGCACCGCCCGCACGGTGCGGCATGCGGATCGTCGAGCTGGCGGAGCAGAAACTCCATCCGGCACCGGTCCGTCGTCTGGTAGTCGAGCATCGTCTGCTGCTCGGCCCGCCGTGCCTCCGCTATGCCGCGGTAGCGCTCCTCGTCGTACTGCCACCCGTTCCCGGTCGCGATCCAGCCACCCTTCACCCGCTGCACGG
>Ga0272482_10000589_pt1 | contig 11416 bp, 14 predicted proteins | sample RVTome_8_FD_192427 | JGI IMG/M metagenome (GOLD analysis project Ga0272482, IMG submission 192427) | Soil microbial communities from uranium-contaminated site in the Upper Colorado River Basin, Wyoming, United States - RVT160D0 (version 2) ...
ATGGTGGACAGCGCCGTGCGGGTGAGGCCCTCGGCGTCGCCGTCGACCTTGAACAGCGACACGCCCGCGTCGGTCTTGGCGGCCACGATGATCAGGTTGGCGACGTGGCCGTCGATCACGAACATTTTCGTGCCGTCGAGGGTCCAGCCGTCGCCGGCCTTGGTGGCGGTGGCCTCGATGCCGCTCTCGTCCCACTTGCCGTTGGGCTCGGTGAAAGCGACGGTGGCGATGGTCTCGCCCGAGGCGATGCCGGGCAGCAGGTCCTTCTGCGCGGCCTCGTCGCCCGAGTGGAGGATCGTGTTGGTGGCCAGCACGACCGTCGAGAAGAAGGGGGCGCACACCAGGGCCCGGCCCATCTCCTCGAGCACCACGGTGAGCTCGACGTAGGTGAAGCCCTGGCCGCCGTGCTCCTCGGGAACGATCAGCGACTGGAGCCCCAGCTCGTTGGCCATCTGCGACCAGACGGCCGGGTCGTAGCCGTCGGTGGTGTCCATCTGCGTCCGCACCTCGGACTCGGGCGACTTGGCCTCGAGGAACTGCCGGGTGATCCGCCGGAGCTCCTCCTGCTCTTCGGAGAAGGCGAAGTTCATGGCCGAGACGCTACGCGGGCCGGGGCCCCCGTTCCACCAGCCGCGTGTACACGCGTGCTACACCTAGGGCATGAGCACCGACCAGGTCGGCATCCGGGAGCTGCGCAACAACGTGGCGGCCGTGGTCCGCCGGGCCGCCCGCGGCGAGCGGATCGTGGTGACCGTCGACGGCGTGGCCACCGCCCAGCTGGGCCCGTTGGAGCCGGTGGGCGGCGTCACCCTCGACGACCTGGTGGCGGCCGGCCTGGTGCTCCCCCCGGGCCGCCGCGACCACCCGGGCCCCGTCGACCCCGAGGATGTCCCCGTCGACACCCGCGCCGACCGGGTCCTCGACGAGCTGCGCGGGTCCTGACCACCGTGACGTTGTTCCTCGACACCTCGGCGTTGTTGCGGCGGTACGTGTACGGGGCGGGCCGGCAGCTGGTGGCCGACGCCATGGCCGACGACCCGGTGTGGGCGGCCTCGGCCCTGTGCCGCAGCGAGACCCTGCTGGCCCTGCACCGGCTGGCGGGGTCGCAGGGGCAGCATGAGCGCCTGTGGAGCCGGCTGCGCGACGACTGGGACGCCTTCCTGGTAGTGCCGGTCGACGAGCGCTGCCTGGCCCGGGCGGTGGAGCTGGGGGCGAGCTTCGGGCTGCGGACCGTCGACGCCCTGCACCTGGCGGCGGCCGACCGCCTACCCCGCCCCGCCCGCTACGCCACCTTCGACCGGCGCCAGATCCCGGCGGCGGCGGCGCTGGGGTTCGACGTGCTGTCCCCCACCGAGTCGCCGCTCGCCTCGGCCACGGCGCCCGGCCCCGCCCGCCGACCCCTCCCCGGGATCAGCCGCACACGGCGACCGGCTGGCTAGCCTCCGCGGGCGGCGGGGCCAGCCGAAGGACGTTCCCTCGTGTCGCAGACCCCGCCCCTCCCGCCCGAGCCCTCGGAGCCCGAGCCGTCGCCGAGCGACCCCCCGACCGAGCAGCTGTCGCCCGAGCAGCCAGCGGCGCCACTTTCGGCCGAACCGCCGCTCCCGCCGCTGGGCCCGACGCCCCAGCCGTTGTGGCCGTCGTCGCTGGAGCCGCCGGCGAACGCCCCGGCCGGGCTGCCGGAGATGCCGTACCAGCCACCAGCGACCCCGCCGACCGAGCTCCCGACGTCGCCAGGCGAGCCAGCGAACCCGTCGCCGCCGGGACCGTCGTGGAGCCCCGAGGCCGAGGCTCCGGCCGGAGCGACGACCCCTCCGGGACCGACGCCGACCCCCGGGGCCGAGCCGCCGGCCGGGGCGACCAACCCGCCGCCCGGACCGCTGGCGGCGACCGGGGCCGAGCCGCCGGCTGGGATGACGAACCCGCCGGCCGGAGCACCGGGGGGACCCCAGGCCGAGCCGCCGGCAGCGAGCGTGCCGACACCGGGCAGCCCGGGCTACCCCGTCGATCCGATGACGCCGCCGACCCCGCCGGGGCTGCCGCCGACGGGGCCCGGCAACCTGCCCCCGGACGGCGGTGACGGGGGCGGCGACATGGGCCGGGTGTACCGGCGGCGCCGCATCCTCCTGGGCGTCGGCGCGGTGGCCGTGGTGGCGCTGCTGGCCGGAGGCGTGATGTGGCTCCGCGAGGGCCGCGACGACGAGCGGTCGCCCGAGGACACCGTCCGGCTGTTCTTCGACGCCTCCATGGACCAGGACTGCGAGGAGCTGGTCGAGCTGGTGGTGGAGCGGTCGTGGTCGCAGGGCGGTGCGGTCGACAAGGACGCCGCCATCGACCAGTGCAACGCCGACCTGGCCGTCGACACCGAGTTCGACGCCGAGCTCCAGGACGTCGACGTCACCTCCGAGAAGGACGGCAAGGCGGTGGTCGAGGTGCAGTACACGCTGGAGGGCGAGGACGTCGACACCCGCCTCGACCTCGAGAAGGAGGACGGCGACTGGAAGGTCACGAACACGTGACCGCCGCGCCGCCGCCAGGCGAGAGCCCCTGACCCCCCTGGAGGGTCCGCGACCGGACAGATTGCCTGGTCGTCGCTAGCCTCGTCTTTTCTGGGAAGTTCGACCCATCGAAAAGCTGAGGAACCCCTGTGTCGCAGTACCCCCCTGGCCCCCCGGCCAACTACCCCCCGGGCGGGCAGCCCGGAGGTCCCCCGCCCGCGCAGCCCGGCTGGGGCCAGCAGCCCCCGCCCACCCAGCAGCAGCCGGGTTGGGGGCAGCAGCCCCCGCCGCAGCAGCAGCCGGGATGGGGCCAGCCGGGGCAGCCCGGCCCGCCCGGCTACCCCGCCGGCGGCCAGCCGGGTGGCGGCGGCGGTGGCGGCAGCGCCAAGATCCTGATCGGCGTGGCCGTGGTGGCGGTGCTGGCCGTGGGCGCCTTCTTCCTGCTGAGCGGTGACGACAGCGCCAGCGCCTCGTCGCCGACCGACGCCGTCGAGGGGTTCTTCAACGCGGCCCGCGACGGCGACTGCAGCCGGGCGATCGGGTTCATCACCGAGGCGAGCTGGTCCGAGGGCGGCACGATGAGCCGTGAGGAAGCCCTGGCCGACTGTGAGTCCGAGCTGGGCGAGGGCAGCGGCTTCGACTCCCTGGGCGCCGAGATCGAGAACGTCGAGCTCGTGTCCGAGGACGGCGACAACGCCACGGTCGCGGTGACCATCAGCGGCACCCCGGGCCCGGTCAACGTCGGGGTGGTGAAGGAGGACGGGAGCTGGAAGGTCGACCTGAACGACCTCGGGTCCTCGCCGCCTCCCGACGGCGACGCCGGCGACACCGGTGACCTGCCGACCGACGGCGAGATCCCGGACGTCTCGATCCCCGAGGACCTCGAGATCCCCGACATCTCGCTGCCCGAGGACTTCGAGACCATGGACCCGGCCGAGATCTGTGAGACGCTCGAGGACCCCGAGCTGATCGAGCAGTGCATCGAGGCCGCCGAGCAGTCCGGCCTCGGCTGACCGACGACGGCGACGACGGCGACGACGGCGACGACGGCGAGACCACGACAAGATGGAACCATGACCGGCCCGACGTCCACCCTGCACCTCGACGACACCTCGTGGGAGATCCACAAGGTGGTCGTCGGGCCGGTCGACAACAACGTGTTCGTACTGCGCTGCAAGGGCACCGGCGATGCCGTGCTGCTCGACGCGGCCAACGAGCACGACAAGCTCCTCGAGCTGTGCCGCACGCTGGGCGTCCGCTCGGTGCTGGAGACCCACGGCCACTGGGACCACATCCAGGCCGTGCCCCAGCTCCGCGACGCCGGCTACGAGGTGCACGTCACCGCCGAGGACGCCGAGATGCTGCCGTCCTACGACCAGGTGCTCGAGCACGACACGGTGATCAGCGTGGGCGACCTGCGCCTGCGCACCATCCAAACGCCGGGCCACACGCCCGGGTCGATGTGCTTCCGCCTGGAGGGGTCGCCGGTGCTGTTCAGCGGCGACACCCTCTTCCCGGGCGGGCCGGGCAACACCAAGTTCCCGGGCGGCGACTTCCCCACGATCATCACCTCGATCGAGGACCGGTTGTTCACGCTGCCGCCCGACACGCTGGTGCTGCCGGGCCACGGCGACGACACCACGATCGGCACGGAGCACCCCCACCTGCAGGAGTGGGTCGACCGGGGCTGGTGAGCCCCGAGCCCCTGGCACCGCCGTGAGCGATCCCCTCCGCTACGACCGGCGGCCCGTCGACGACACCCCGGTCCACACCGACGACCTGCCGCCCACGCCCGTGCGCGACCGGAACATCCCGGCCACCGCGTGGGTCGAGGCCCCCGCCGACCTGCTGCAGCTGGGCGACGACCTGGCCGGGCGCCCGGTGGCCGAGTACAAGCGCCGCATCGGCCCGTGGCTGCTGTGGCGGGCCGGGCCGGCGACCAAGGCGAACGCCGTCTACTGGGCGGCCCCCGCCGACGACCTCTCGGCGTCGCTCACGTTCCACCTGGGCCCCGACGGGACCGGTCACGGCACCGGCCCCACCGGCACGGCCCACACCCGGTTCCGCACCTGGAAAGAGGACCTCCGGGACCACACGGCCTGAGGCCGCTCAGGGGTTCCGAGACGCGCCGTGCGGGCGCCGGCGCGACCGGGGGTCGCGGATCTGCCATCCTGGATGCCCGCGATCACACGCGGCCTTTGGGGCGGCCGGCAGCCGGCGGAGGGCGGGCGGCGCAGGCCCGGGGCAGGAGGGCGACATGCGGCGAGGGTTCACGATCCACCACAACGGGCCACCGGCCCAGTGCATCGGCCAGCCCCACGCGCGCTGCTCGGCGTTCTGGCGCGGCGTCCGGAGCTTCCACATGGACGACCAGGGCTGGTCCGACATCGCCTACAGCTTCGGGGTGTGCCCCCACGGCGAGCGCTTCGTCGGCCGGGGCTGGGACAAGCGCCAGTTCGCCAACGGCTCCGACGACGTCGGGGCCGACGACGGCGACGACTCCGAGTGGTACACGGTGCTGGTCTTCGTGGGCGGCGACGACTCGACCCACGACAACGAGACCCCCACCGGCCAGATGATCGCGGCCACGGCGTCGCTCATCGAGGAGGGTCGGCGCACCGATCGCTGCGGCGACCGGGTGACGCCCCACAACTTCTGGAAGCGCAAGCCGTGCCCCGGGCCCGAGTTCACCGCGCTGGCGGCGGCCTGGGACCGGCGCCCGATCCCCCTGTCCCCCGTGTCCCCTGAGGAGGAGCCCGAGATGCTCATCATCGACTGCCCCGGCAAGCCGGCCCTCGTGGTCGGTCTCGGCGGTGTGAGGGTCCTGAACTCCGAGCAGCGCAGTGCCCTGCGGAAGATAGGGATCCAGGCCCGCCAGGTCGACCCCGACACCTCCGAGGCCCTGGCCTCGATGCGCGTCAACTGAGCACCACGGACCCGAGGGGTCGGTGGCACGCGGCGTGACCGACGACCTCGCGAAGGTATTTCTCCTATCCGCGTAGTGCGAATAGACTCCCGGGCATGTCAGAGCCCGTGACAGAGCCGTCGCCTGCGCTCTTCGCCATCCAGGACCTGCACGTGCGCGTGGCGGGCACCGACAACGAGATCCTCAAGGGCGTCGACCTGGCGGTCGGCCCCGGCGAGGTGCACGCGCTGATGGGCCCCAACGGCTCCGGCAAGTCGACCCTGGCCAACGCCCTGCTGGCGAGCCCCGAGTACGAGGTCACCGGGGGTCGCGTGCTGTTCCGCGGCGAGGACGTGACCGAGTGGGACACCGACGTGCTGGGCAAGGCCGGGTTATTCCTGGCCTTCCAGTACCCCCAGACCATCGCCGGTGTGTCGGTCATCAACTTCCTGCGCCAGGCCCTGTCGGCCCGCAAGGGCATCGACCTGTCGGTGTTGGAGCTGCGCCTGTCCATCATGGAGTGGATGGAGCGCCTCGACATGGACCCGGCCTTCGCCGACCGGTACCTGAACGAGGGGTTCTCGGGCGGCGAGAAGAAGCGCAACGAGATCCTGCAGATGGCGATCCTCGAGCCCGAGGTGGCGATCCTCGACGAGACCGACTCGGGTCTCGACATCGATGCGCTGAAGGTCGTGGCCCGGGGGGTCGAGGAGGTCCGCAAGGACCGGCCCGAGCTGGGCATCCTGGCCATCACCCACTACCAACGCCTGCTCGACCACCTGCACCCCGACCGGGTGCACATCCTGATCGACGGCCGCATCGTCGCCTCGGGCGGCCCGGAGCTGGCGAAGCAACTCGAGGCGGAGGGGTACGAGGCATGGCGGTGAGCCCCATCCACGGCGAGGGCGAGGAGGCCCACGTGTCCGAGATCGACGTCGCCTCGATCCGCAAGAAGTTCCCCATACTCGACCAGCAGGTCAACGGGAAGCGCCTGGTGTACGTCGACTCGGCGTCGTCGTCGCAGAAGCCGGCGTCGGTGATCGACGCCATGAGCCGCTACTACGAGACCACGCACGCCAACGTGCACCGGGGCGTCTACGGCATCGCCGAGGAGGCCACCCGCCTCTACGAGCAGGCCCGGGCCAAGGTGGCCCGCTTCATCGGGGCCCCGTCCCCCGACGGCGTGGTGTTCACGAAGAACGTCACCGAGGCCATCAACCTGGTGGCCCACACCTGGGGCCGGGCCAACCTGAAGGCCGGCGACGCGGTGCTGCTCACCGAGATGGAGCACCACGCCAACCTGGTGCCGTGGCTGATGCTCAAGGAGGAGCGGGGCATCGAGCTGCGCTACCTGCCGGTGGCCGACGACTACTCGCTCGACCTGACCGACCTCGACCGCCTGGTCGACGGCGTGAAGCTGGTGTCGATCACCGCCATGTCCAACGTGCTGGGCACGCTGACGCCGGTCGAGCGGCTGGCCGAGGTGGCCCACGCCGCCGGGGCGCTGCTGCTGGTCGACGGCGCCCAGTACGTCCCCCACCTCCCCACCGACGTGCAGGCGCTGGGGGCCGACTTCTTCGGCTTCACCGGCCACAAGATGCTGGGCCCCACGGGCATCGGCGTGCTGTGGGCCCGTGAGGAGCTGCTGGAGTCGATGCCGGCGTTCCTGGGCGGCGGCGAGATGATCCGCGACGTGCGGCTCGACGGCTGGACCCCCAACGACATCCCGTGGAAGTTCGAGGCCGGCACGCCCCCGATCGCCGAGGCGATCGGCCTCGGGGTGGCGGTCGACGAGCTGAACGCCATCGGGCCGGAGGCCATCCGGGCCCACGAGGTCTCGCTCACGGCCTACGCCCTGCGCACCCTCACCGAGCGCTTCGGCGACGGGCTGACCATCCACGGCCCCACCGAGCCCGCCGAGCGGGGCGGCGTGGTGTCGATGCAGCTGGGCGACATCCACGCCCACGACGTGTCGCAGGTGCTCGACCAGCACGGTGTGTGCGTGCGGGCGGGCCACCACTGCGCCAAGCCGCTGATGCGCCGCCTGGGCCTGAGCGCCACGGCACGGGCGTCGTTCTACGTCTACAACGACACCGACGACGTCGACGCGCTGGCCGACGCGCTGGAAGCGACGCGAGACTTCTTCGCCATCTAGTCCGCCCGGAAGGATCCCCCTGCATGCCCGGTCTCGAAGATCTCTACCGCGAGATCATCCTCGACCACTACCGCAACCCCCGGAACCGGGGCGAGCTGCCCGTGCCGCCGAACACCCGGGTGGAGGGGTTCAACCCCCTGTGCGGCGACGAGATCGTGGTGTTCCTCGACGTCGACCCCGAGGCCGGCACGGTGCGCGACGTGCGCATCGCCGGCCAGGGCTGCTCGATCAGCCAGTCGTCGGCCTCGATGATGTCGGCCGCGGTGAAGGGCAAGACGCTCGACGAGGTGCGGGCGCTGTCCCGAGCGTTCAAGGCGATGATGTCGATCCACGAGCAGGCGCTCGACGGGCCCGACGGCGACGGGGCCGAGCCCACCACGGCCGACGACCTGGAGCTCGACGAGGACGTGAAGCTGGGCGACCTCGAGGCGCTGCGGGGCGTGGTGAAGTTCCCGGTGCGCATCAAGTGCGCCACCCTCAGCTGGAACACCCTGCTCCAGGGGATCGACGAGTCCGCCAAGCCGTAACGCGCTCCGTGGCCTAGCCTTTCGCCCGTCGTAGGGGATCGACAGGGGGAAAGCAGATGGGGCGGATGAGGAAGGCGGCGGTGGCGTTGGCCGCCGGGGTGGCCACGACCATCTCGGGCTGCTGGGTGCAGCCCGGCTTCGACGCGGGCCACACCCGCTACAACGACACCGAGACGGTGATCACCAGCGCCAACGTGGCGTCGCTGGCGCCGCGGTGGTCGACCGATGTGGGAGCCGGTCCACTGCGCGCGCCGCTGTCGGTCAACGGCCGGATCTTCGTGGTGGGCACCGACGGCGGCGAGAGCGGCCCGCACCGGGCGGCGGCGATCGACGCCGCCACCGGCGATGTCGCCTGGTCGACCGTGCTCACCCAGGCGGACGGGTTCCTCGTGGCCGACCCCGTGTACCTCGACGGCAACATCGCCGTGCCCTACAACCTGTTCCGCTTCGGCGGTGTCGACACCGTCTCGGCGGCCACGGGCGCCCCGGTCGACGACGCCGCCGGCAACGGGCAGGCCAACTGGGCGCTGGCCGTGGTCGACGGCGAGCTGGTGACCACGTCGTTCTCCTACGGATCGGTGATCCCGAGCCCGTTCCAGTACGGGGTCGACGGGCCCTGCGACGCCACGGTCAGCGGGCTGGTGAACCAGCACCCCCAGCCCCAGCGCGACTTCGCCTACGTGGGCACCGACCTCATGTGGAACCGGGGACCGGCGGCCAAGGGCTTCGTGGGATGCAACCCCGCCACCGGGCAGTTCGCCTCGCAGTGGGAGACCCCGCTGGCCGGCGAACCCACCAGCGTGGTGGCGCTGGGCGACGACGACGTGGCCTACACCGACGACAGCGGGACGGTCACCGCGCTCGACAGCAGCTCCGGCACCGTCAACTGGGCCCTCGACGTCCACGCCGCGGCGGCACCGCCGGCCTACGCCGCGGGCAGCCTGTTCGTGACCACCATCGACGAGAAGCTGGTGGTGCTCAACGCGGCGACCGGGGCCCTGCGGTGGGAGGTGACGGTCCCCGGGCTGTCGACCGTGGCCCTGACCGTGGCCGGCGACGTGGTCTACGCCACCGACACCGCCGGCGGCGTCGTCCGGGCCTTCGCCCGCGACGGCTGCGGCGCCCCGACCTGCCCCGAGCTGGCGACCGTCGAGGTGGGCGCCCCGCTCATGTCCGGGCCGATCGTCGACGACGGGCGCCTGGTGGCCGGCACCATCGACGGCCGCCTGATCGCCTACGGGCTCCCCTAGGGCCGGCCCCCGGCGGGCTACTCGCCGAGGGCGCGGTTGACGGCCGCGGCCAGCTGGAAGCAGGTCTCGGTGATGCCGCCCTCGCTGTGGCTGGCGATGTCGATGACCACCTTGTTCCAGCTGTTGGACCAGTCGGGGTGGTGGTTGAGCTTCTCCGCCTCGATGGCGACCATCGTCATGAACCCGAAGGCCTCCACGAAGTTGCGGAGCTCGATCTCCCGGTGCAAGTGCCCGTCGGCCAGGCCCCACCCGGGCACCTCGTCCAACCGGGCCTCGGCTTCGTCGTGCGTGAGGCGTGTCATGCCTGCATTGTTGCCCCGCCAGCCGCGCGGACATGCCGTGGCCCTGTGACTACGTTGGCGCGCGTACTGCCAGGTACACCGCCTGGCCGTGGCCTGGGGCGAGCCGGCCGTGCTCACCCGCACCGCCACCTCGTCGACGATCGACTGGACCTACGACGTGGCGATCGGCCACGCCCCCGGCACCGACGAGGCGCCCGGCACGTTCGCCATCGACGGCCGACGGATCCTGTGGTCGTAGGGTGAGCAGGCTTTCGGCTTCAGCCCGGCCTGCCCGCCGGGAGGCGACAACGGCACGTGCGCCCCCGACTGGGCCGTCACCCTCGGAGGGAACGTCCACGAGGTGGTGGCGCTGGGCAACGGGCAGGCCGTGTTCAGCGGCCTCGGCTACCTCCCCGTGCTCGACGCCGCCACCGGTGCCGTGCCAGGCAGTGGACGGCGCCGGCCCAGCTCGGCCCGGCCGGGCGTGCACATCGCCGCCGTCGCCGACGGCAGGATCGTGGTGACCGAGCCGAACGACAGCGGCTTCCCGGTCACGATGGCCGTCCTGGCGGCCGACGGCTGCGGGGCCACCACCTGCACCACCCTCTGGACGGCCGCTTCGCACCGTTCTCCCTGGAGGGTGCGCTGGTGGCCGCCGGCGACCTGGTGTGGGCGGTCGGCACCCTGGAGGGCGACACGGTCTCGGGGCTGCACGCCTTCGCCCTCGACGGCTGTGGGGCCGCCGCCTGCGACCCGGTGAGCACCACCCCGGACGTGGTCAACGCCGGTCCAGCGATCGTCCACGACGGCCGGCTGCTGATGGGCGGCGCCATCGGGCTCACGGCCTTCGGCCTCCCCGACGAGAACGACGGCTGATCGCGACGTCAAGAGGGAGCAAGTGGTGACCGGCGGGTAGGGTCGCACACCACCGAACGAACCAGGCAGCGGGGGATGCGATGGGACCTGACCGGGACGAACTGGTCCGACTGCTCGCGGCCGCCGTCGGCGACGCCAACGTGCTCGCCGGCGACGCCGCCAAGGACGACTACCGCCACGACGAAGCGCTGACCACCCCACCGGCGACGCCGCTGGTGGTCGTGCTGCCCGGGACCACCGACGAGGTCGCCGCCGTCCTCCGCCTCGCTGACCAGCACGGCGTCCCGATCACGGCCCGCGGCGCCGGCACCGGCATGTCCGGGGCCTGCATCCCCCGGCCCGACGGCCTGCTCGTGTCGTTCGAGCGGATGAACCGGGTGGTCGAGGTCGACGAGGAGAACTACGTGGCCGTGGTCGAGCCGGGCGTGCAGCTCGACCAGCTCGACGCCGTCCTGGCCCCGCTCGGCCTGATCTACCCGGTGTTCCCCGGCGAGTACAGCGCCTCGCTGGGCGGCAACGTGGCCACCAACGCCGGCGGCATGCGGGCCGTGAAGTACGGCGTGACCCGCCACCACGTGCTGGGCCTGGAGGCGGTCCTGCCCTCCGGCGAGGTGATCACCTCGGGTGGCAAGGTGGTGAAGCTGTCGACCGGCTACGACCTCACCCAGCTGATCGTGGGCTCCGAGGGCACGTTGGCCCTGGTCACGAAGGCCTACCTCAAGCTCTACCCCCGCCCCGACCACGCCGCCACCGTGCTGGCTCCCTTCACGACCCTCGAAGAGGTCACGAACGCCGTGCCCAAGGTGGTGTCCAGCGGCGTCGGCCCCCTGATCCTCGAGTACATCGACATGCTCACGCTGGCCGCCATGTCGTCGCACCTGGGCCTGGAGCTGGGCATCCCCGCCGATGTGCAGCAGCAGGCCCTCG
>Ga0272482_10000590_pt1 | contig 11405 bp, 8 predicted proteins | sample RVTome_8_FD_192427 | JGI IMG/M metagenome (GOLD analysis project Ga0272482, IMG submission 192427) | Soil microbial communities from uranium-contaminated site in the Upper Colorado River Basin, Wyoming, United States - RVT160D0 (version 2) ...
CCGACCACGGACAGGAGATCCTCGCCCGCCTGAGCGCACTGCACCGCGACGAACTCCGCCGCATGGAGGCCACGCTGACGCCGCCCACCTGGGAAGACGCATGACCGGCGCGGACCGCTCCGACACAGTGCGGAGCGGGCTGGCCTGACCATGTCCGCCTGCGACTCGGCCATTCCGCGCCGAGATCACCGCCGTGTCGATGACATAATCGGGTATGCGCCTTCCGAGACGACCGGTCCGCACGTTGATCCGCTTCCTGTGGCGGGCAGTGGTGGCCTGGATCGCGGTGGGGCTTGACCTTCGGAAACCCGAATCCGACGACGGTCCGGCGCCGCGTCGCCGAGGAGACGTCATCCGGGACAGTCGTCGGCGAGACGAGGCCCCGTGAGCCGGCTGTCAGTCATCGATTTTCCGTTGTGTGGCGGCCTTTCCGAGCCGCTGGGCAAACCATGTCGATCCCGCTACCACGCTGAAGGCCAGCGTGCCGCCGATCGACCCGGCCAGCAGCGAGACCGTCGCGAGAAAAATCGCGACGACGATGATCGCTGTGTACGCCCACCGAAGTTCGGCCGGCGGGACGGCGCTCGGGTCAGGGGCTGATGCCGCGACGGCGCGGAAGGTTCGTTCGAAGTCCGGGTCGTCGAGGACAAGCTGACGCTGGATCTCGCGCAGGGTTCTCTGTTCGTGGTCACTGAGCACGACACACCTCATCGAGTCGGTATGTGACGGCCGTACGTCGCCGCGGCCTTGGTGAGCGTCGACTCCGCCACCTCGCCGCGAACGGTCAGCTGGTGCAGTACGCGGTGGACGACCGACTTGGCGTCGACCCCGAAGTGATGGCGCAGAGCCGAACGGGTGTCGGACAGCCCGAATCCGTCGGTGCCCAGGGAGGACCAGTCACCGGGAACGAACTGTGCGATCTGGTCGGGGACGGCGCGCATCCAGTCCGACACGGCGACCACCGGGCCAGGTGCCTGGCTCAGGCGTCGTGTGACGTAGGGGATGCGCGAGGGCTCACCGGGGTGGGTGAGGTTCCATTCGTCGGTGGCGAGGGCGTCGCGGCGCAGCTGTGTCCACGAGGTCACCGACCATACGTCGGCCAGCACGCCCCAGTCCTCGCGGAGGAGCTGTTGTGCCTCCAGGGCCCAGGGCACCGCGATGCCGGAGGCGAGGATCTGCGCGCGCGGTCCGGTGCCCTCGCCGGCTGGGGAGTAGTGGTGCATTCCGGCGAGGATGCCCTCGACGTCCACGCCGTCCGGTTCCGGCGGCTGCGCGATCGGTTCGTTGTAGACGGTCAGGTAGTAGAAGACGTTCCGGTCCTCGCCGTCGCGTGGTTCGCCGTACATCCGGCGCAGCGCGTCCCGCACGATGTGGCCGAGCTCGAAGGCGTACGCGGCGTCGTAGGCCAGGCAGGCCGGGTTGGTCGAGGCGAGCAGCAGCGAGTGGCCGTCCTGGTGTTGCAGGCCCTCACCGTTGAGGGTGGTGCGGCCTGCGGTGGCACCGAGCAGGAACCCGCGGGTCATCTGGTCGGCGGCGGCCCACAGACCGTCGCCGGTGCGTTGGAACCCGAACATCGAGTAGAAGATGTAGATCGGGATCATCGGCTCGCCGTGGGTGGCGTAGGAGGTGCCGGCCGCGGTCCACGATGCGACCGACCCGGCTTCGGTGATGCCTTCGTGCAACAGAACGCCCGCGGTGTCTTCCTGGTAGCTCAGCATCTGGTCTCTGTCGACCGAGAGGTAGTTCTGGCCGTGTGGGGAGTAGATCTTCTTGGCGGCGAACAGGGCGTCGAGTCCGAAGGTGCGTGCTTCGTCCGGGATGATCGGCACGAACCGGTGTCCGATCTCCTTGTCCTTCATGAGGTCCTTGAGCAGCCGGACGAACGCCATGGTGGTGGCGACCTGCTGGCGGCCGGAGCCGCGGCGGGCGACCGCGTAGGTCGCGTCGTCCGGCAGGACCAGGGGTGTGCTGTGCACCGTGCGTGCGGGCAGGTAGCCGCCCAGCGCACGTCGCCGCTCGTGCAGGTAGTCCTTCTCCTCGCTCTTACGTGGCCAGTAGTAGGGCGGGAGGTTCTCGTCGAGGGCGGAGTCGGGGATGTCGAGGTAGAGCCGGTCCCGGAAGCCCTTGAGGTCCGCCAGTGTCAGCTTCTTCATCTGGTGGGTGGAGTTGCGGCTCTCGAAGTGTGAGCCGAGTGTCCAGCCCTTGATGGTCTTGGCCAGGATCACCGTGGGCGCACCGGTGTGTTCGGTGGCCGCCCGGTAAGCCGTGTAGAGCTTGCGGTAGTCGTGCCCGCCGCGTTTGAGGCCCCAGAGCTCCTGATCGCTCAAGTGGTCGACGAGTGCCCGGGCGCGGGGGTCGCGGCCGAAGAAGTGCTCACGCACGAACCTGCCGGACTCGCCCTTGTAGGTTTGGAAGTCGCCGTCCGGTGTGGTGTTCATCAGGTCGAGGAGCGCACCGTCAGTGTCGGCGGCGAGCAGCGGGTCCCATTCCCGGCCCCAGACGACCTTGATCACGTTCCAGCCGGCGCCGAGGAAGAACGACTCCAACTCCTGGATGATCTTGCCATTGCCGCGGACCGGACCGTCGAGGCGCTGCAGGTTGCAGTTCACCACGAACGTCAGGTTGTCCAGCCCCTCGCGCGCCGCGACCCCGATGGCGCCGAGTGACTCCGGTTCGTCCATCTCGCCGTCGCCGAGGAAAGCCCACACGCGCTGGCGGCTGGTGTCGCGGATGCCCCGTGCGTGCAGGTAGCGGTTGAACCTGGCCTGGTAGATCGCGTTGAGCGGACCGAGTCCCATCGAGACGGTCGGAAACTCCCAGAAGTCCGGCATCAGCCGAGGATGCGGGTAGGACGGCAGACCGCCGCCCGGTCCTCGGTGCGAAAACTCCTGCCGGAACCCGTCCAGCTGGTCCTCGGACAGGCGTCCTTCGAGGAACGCCCGCGCGTAGATGCCTGGCGAGGCGTGGCCCTGGAAGAAGATCTGGTCGCCGCCGTCCTCGGTGTCGTGGCCGAGGAAGAAGTGGTTGAACCCCACCTCGTACAGCGACGCCGCCGAGGCATAGGTGGAGATGTGTCCACCGACGCCTGTTCCCGGACGCTGGGCACGATGGACCATCACCGCGGCGTTCCAACGGACGTAGGCGCGAATCCGGCGCTCGATCCGTTCGTCACCGGGAAACGTCGGTTCGAGCTCTGGCGGGATCGTGTTGATGTAGTCGGTGCTCAACACGGCCGGCACGCTCAGTTGACGCACGCGTGCCCGCTCCAGCAGGCGGAGGATCAGGTAGCGCGCCCGAGCCCGCCCGTCGTGGTCGACCGCGCCGTCCAACGACGCCAGCCACTCCCCGGTCTCCGATGGGTCCCGATCGACGAACGCGCGCAAACCACTGTCGATCACCGGTCGGATCTGCTGCTCTGGCGCCATGGGTTGCCCCTTCCTACGTGCTGGTCGACCTCTGTGCCTTGCCTGACCAGCCCCGAGTGGGATCCGGGTGGATGACAACTCAGGTATATCGTATCACGATATAACCGTGGCCGGCTCTACCCCGTGTCCGGGAGAAGCGGTGTCGGTACTTCGGTCAGGAGGTGGCTCGGCTGCCGTTCGTGGTCATGGCGCGGCGCGTCCTGTGGTGGCCGTACGGGACGGCGTTGAGCAGGGTGACGCGTACCGTGGTTCCGTTGGGCACCCGGTAGGAGCGTTGGTCACCCGCACGTGCGCCGATCACGGCCATGCCGAGTGGTGAGGCGGGGGAGTACACCTCGAGGTCGTCGCGGTTGCTCTGGAGGTTCTCGTCGAGGTCGGACTGTTCGACGTCGCGCAGGCCGAGCAGAAACGTCTCCTCGTCGGCGGTGTCGTCATAGCGGATGGTGAGGACCATGCCGGGTTCCGCGAGTCCGTCGTTGGGTGGGTCCTCGCCGACGACCGCCTTGGCCAGCAGCTCCTGGAGTTCGCGTATGCGGGAGGCTCGCCTGCGCGCGCGGTCGACGGCGCTGTCGGTGCTCCCTGGGTCTTCCGGTGTGGTGGTCGTGGGTGGGGCGAGCAGGCAGGCGAGTTCGGCTTGGAGCCGGTCGTGCGCCTCGGTTGTCAGCCAGACGCGTTGGGTGCTGGTCATGGTTCGTGTTCACCCTCCTCACGGCGTTGCTGTGTCGTGACGTGGTAGCTGCCGTCAGGGCGGCCAGGTTTCGGGGCCGCCCTGACGGCGAGGGTCCGTGCGTGTCGGGTTGTGGTGGACACCGGCTCGCACGGATATGGGAAATGGCTCGGAAGTTCGTTCAGCCGGCCATGCCGCACTTCCATACCCGTACTGGACTCATACCCAGGATGGCGGGTAATCGACCGTTGACCATTGTCGGCCTGGAACAAAACCGCGATTGGAGAATGTCGGAGATCGACAGAGCGCAGGACTAGGCTGGGAGTCAGGTTCCTGGATATGGGAGTGGGCATGGTCAGGTTGGACCGGTTGGTCAACGTGCTCGGCGGGTACGGACTGCGGCTGACTCGATGCCCGATTCCGCGGTCGGCGGAGCTGCGCAGCGTGGTGCTGGCCGAGCAGTCGGGCGGGCGCACGGTGGTGGGCGACGTGCTGCTCGCTGTAGCTGCCGACTCGGTCGAGGAGGCGGTGCGGTGGGCGTTGGCCGCACGTGCGGCAGTGGTGCTCGTGCGTGACGATGCCGACTCGGCGGGACCCGCGAGTGCGCTGGACCTGGTCGACGAGAAGCAGTCCGTCGCTGTGATGGTGGTCGACCAGGCGGTGTCGTGGAGCGAGGTGGCCGCGGTCGTGTACGGGCTGGTGCTCGAAGGACGCGAGACCGAGTCCGGACGAGGTCCGACCGACCTGTTCGCGTTGGCCGACAGCCTCGCCGAGGCGGTTGGCGGAGCGGTGACCATCGAGGACCGTCTCTCCCGGGTGCTCGCCTATTCGAGCTTGCAGCGGCACGCCGACCAGGCGCGAGCGGAAACGATCCTGGGACGCCAGGCACCCGAGTCGTTGCGGGCGATGTTCGCCGCTCGCGGAGTGGGCAAACACCTCGAGTCGTCGGACGAACCACTGTTCGTGGTCGAGGCCCTCGACCACGGGCTCACCGGGCGCATGGTGGTGGCCGCACGTGCCGGGCGGGAGTTGCTCGGGTCGGTGTGGGTGGCGTGCCGCGAACCCCTCGATGGAGCGCGTCGCCAGGCGTTGAGCGACGGTGCTCGCACGGTGGCGCTGCACCTGCTGCGGTCCCGGGCCAGCGCGGACCTCGAACGCCAGGTCGAGACCGACCTGGTCATGCAGCTCCTGGAGGGCACGGCCGACGCGGCCACCGTCGTGAGCAGACTGGGCATGCCGCAAGACCGGATGCGCGTCATCGCCGTCCGCGCCCACGTTGGGGAGAAGGAGCGGCACGCGGCGTTGTTGCTGGCGTTCGACCGGGCCACCGTCGGCTTCGGCTGGTCTCGGCCAGGGCGCAGCGCTCTGGCCGGCAACACCCTCTACACCGTGCTGCCGGGGGATGACGGGGCCACGGCTCGCGCGTGGATCGCCTCGTTGCGCGCCGCGCTGCCGGCCAACCTGACGCTGTCCGCCGGCATCAGCGCACTGGCGCTGTCCGAGGACCTCCCAGCGGCGCGGCAGGAAGCCGACGAGTGCCTGGCTCTGCACGAAACCCGGCACCGGGACAGCTTCCCGCCGGTGTACGAGGAGTCCTGGGACGACATTCTGCTGCAACGCCTCCGCACCGCGGCACGATCAGGACGCGCCCCGGCGCGCGGTCCAGTCGTGCAACTGCGTCGGCACGACGCCGAGCACGCCACCCAGTACATCGCGACGCTGCGAGCGTGGTTGCAGGCCCAGGGTGACCCGGTCGAGGCGGGGCAGTTGCTGGGAGTCCACGAGAACACCATTCGTTACCGGCTCCGCAAGATGCGCGAACTCACCGCACTCGACCTCGAAGACGGCAACAAACGCGTCGCCATGACGATCGAGCTCGCCGCCCTCGACGACACACCCGCCGCCGCGACAGAATCGTTGACAGCACGGCCGAAATAACGGGCACTGTGGAAACAGACGAACACTGACGTGACGACCGTTCTCAGCCGATTGCCGGCGTCGCGAACCTCGGTCGGATGGTGAGGGCCGAACCCTACTTTGACCTCCCTTCATCGACCGGTTATCGGAACCCCGCAAGCGGGGCGCCCTTGTTTGTCCCGGCTCGACAACAATCAATGATTTTTTCCAGGCATGGTGGATGTCAGGAGCACTCGGGTCGGAGGGTTGGCATGGTCAGCGTCTACGGGATGACCGCGGATGTGGTCACGGCTGACCGGAGTCGGCCAGGACCAGGGTCGGCGATCGTGGTGGGTGGCGGCATCGTGGGTTTGTCGACGGCCTGGTTCCTGCAGGAACGCGGAGTCGAGGTGACCGTGGTCGACCGCGCCGGGGTGGCAGGAGGAGCGTCGTGGGGCAACGCCGGGTTGATCGCGCCGGGGTTGGTCCCGCTCCATGAACCCGCGATGCTGCGGCACGGGCTCAGCTCACTGGTACGTCCGACAGGGCTGCCGGGTGACGCGGCCGTCGCGGATCCCGCGCTGGGCGGCTTCCTCGCCAGGGTGGCCGCGAACCGTCGGTGGTCGTCGTGGACTCGGGCGGTGCGGGCGAACCTGCCGTTCACCGAGGAGAGCGTCGATGCCTTCGAGGTACTGACCGCGAACGGCGTGGACTCGCCGATCGTGGCGGCGTCGGTCGTCGCGGCGTTCCGAACCATGCGGCAGGCCGAAGGGCTGCTTGGCGTGCTGGACCGGTTGGCGGAGGTGGGAACACCGGTCACCCACACCGGGCTGTTCGGCAGCGCCGTGCGGGACCAGGTGCCGCTGGCGTCACCGGAACTCGCGGTGGGCGTGTGCATCGAGGACCAGCGCTACGTCGACAGCACCGACTTCACCAAGGCACTTGCCCGCTCGGTCGTCGCGCGCGGCGGAGTCCTCCACACTCTCGACGCCACGGACGTTCAGGCTCATCGAGGTGGCGTCAGCGTGCGCACCGGTGCCGGTCCTCGTCTCGAGGCCGACGCGGTGGTGTTCGCCACGGGCGCGCACCTGCCCTACCTGGCCGCGCGATGCGGGGTGCGTCAGCGGTTGCGGACCAGCCACGGCTTTTCGCTCACCGTGCCGGTGGACCGGCGAGTCCCCAGCCCCATCTACCTGCCGGAAGCGGGTGTGACGTGCACACCCTGCGAGAACGGTATGCGCGTCGCGACCACGGTGGGCTTCCGCTCGGCAACTCGGGACCCCTCGGCTCGGGTGAGATCGGTCGTCGTGGCCGTTCGTCCGCTGCTGGACGGAGTGCGCTGGCACGAACGCGGCGAGGTCCGGAACGGCGTGAACGTCACCACCGCGGACGGCCGCCCGCTGATCGGGGCGACGGCCGCACCCGGGGTCTACGTCGCGGGCGGGCACGACATGTGGGGTTTCGCTCACGGACCGGTGACCGGCCGCCTCCTCGCGGAGCTGATCACCACCGGTCGGCAACCAGCCAGTCTGCGCGCTTTCGACCCGCGGCGCGCGCTCTGACACGTCCGACAAACAGGCAGCCGCCAAAGAAAGGACTGCGTTCCCCATTCGTCGCGCTGTCCGGTCCGCACCATTCCCGCGAGTGATCCGCACAGAACTGGTAGCCGAAATTTCACGAAGTCTTCGAAACGATGGAGGACCGATGACTGGCGCACCTGCCGTGACCGCACCGGAACGCACGGAGGTGGCCGTGCCATCGCCCTATCGACTGTGGCTCGCACCCGACATCGCCAGAGAGTTGGGCCGCCACATCTCACCTATCGTCGCGACGGTGCGCCAGGCATTCGACGAGCGCCGTCAGGCGCAGGGTGCCGCCGGGTCGAACAAGCTCACCATCGACATGTCCGATGCGGCCACCGTGCCGGGTGCGCAACTGATCCTCTTGATCAATCTCCTGCGCCAGGCCCTCGGAAGCGACGTGGGGATCACGTTGTCGGGAGTGAAGCCGGCGATCACAGGGGCACTCGTCACCTTCGACCTCCCCGGTGATGTGGTGTTGATCGACGCACGGGGGCGCCGCTGGCCCGGCTGATGTGGCGAGCACCCGCCGTCCCGGGCGTGTCCCTCCCCATGCCTTGATATTCGTTTCGGCCGGCCAGCTGATCGGATCCACGCGTCGGCGACCCGCCTGATCTTGCGTCGCGGCATCTGCGACCTCGATCAAAATCCCGTAGGTTGAGGACTCGGCTGCTGCCTGCTGGAGGAGTTGCCATAGTGGTCGGTCGCGGTGGTGTGGCAGCACATCACGAGGGTGCCCCGCGGCCTGCGCTGACGGCGGACTGGCAGGGATGGCTGGCGTGCGCGGCCGCGGTGACGGGGTTCGTGCTGTGCCTGCTCGGCTGGCTGGCCGGTGGTGGTGGGTTCTCGGTGCCGTGGGCGCCGAGCCTGAATCTGCGGCTGAGTTTCGCGCTCGACGGCCTCGGTGTGCTCTACGGATTGCTGGCCACCGGGGTCGGTGCCCTCGTGTTCGCCTACGGCACGCGCTATCTGACCCTGCACCTGGAGCACGAGCGTCGTTCTGCGATGGAGCGGTGGCGGTTCTGGCCGTGGATGGCGTTGTTCGCGGTGGCGATGCTGGGGCTGGCAACGGCACAGGACCTGGTGCTGGTGTTCGTCTTCTTCGATCTGACCGCGGTGTGTTCGTACTTCCTCATCGGTTTCGACCGGGCCGAGCGTGAGGCGCGGACCGCGGCGTTGATGGCGTTGCTGGTCACGGTGGTCGCCGCGGTGGCGATGCTGGTCGGCGCGGTGCTGCTCTACGCGACGTACGGGACGTTCTCGATTCCCGAGCTGCTGGCGCGGGCAGGTCCGTCCGCGACCACCACGGTCGCGGCCGCGTTGGTGGCGGTGGCCGCGTTGGCCAAGAGCGCGCAGGTCCCGTTCCACTTCTGGTTGCCGAGGGCGATGGCGGCGCCGACGCCGGTCTCGGCGTACCTGCACTCGGCGGCGATGGTGGCGGCGGGTGTGCTGGTGCTCGGGCGCGTGCACCCGTTGCTGGCCCGCAGCGAGGTGGTGCTCGACGGGCTGTTGGTCGTGGGGGCCGCGTCGGTGGTGGTGGGTGGGGTGCTCGCGCTGCGGCGGGACGTGCTCAAGCAGGTGCTCGCCTACTCGACGATCTCGCAGTACGGCTACGTGGTCATGCTGTACGGGTTGGGGGGCGCCGCCGGCAACGGTGCGGCGGCGTTCTACGTGCTGGCGCACGGGGTGGCCAAGAGCGCCCTGTTCATGACCGCGGGTGCGGTGACGATGGCCACCGGCGAGGATCGGCTGTCCCGGCTGGGAGGGCTCGGGCGCCGCATGCCGGTGCTCGGGGCGGCGGCCGGGGTGGCGGCGGCGACGCTGGCCGCGCTGCCGCTCACCGTCGGGTTCTTCAAGGACGAGCTGTTGTTCACCGCGGCCCTGGAGCACGGCCCGCTGACCGCGGCGCTTGCCGTCCTGGCGGCGGTCCTGACGTTCGCCTACATCGGACGTTTCTGGATGGGACTGTTCCTCGGACCCGCGCGCGGGCAGGTGGGTGCCACGTCCGGTCTGCTCGTCGCCCCGGTCGTGGTCCTGGCCGCGGTCGCGGTGTTCGGGGGACTGGTCGTGGCGCCGTTCGCGCGGCTGGCCTCGGACGCGGCCGGCGTCTCGGCAGGCGGACCGGTCACGCTCGCCCCCGCCTACCACCTCGACGCCCGGCCGGAGAACCTGATGGCGGTCGCCGCGTGGGTGTTGGGCGGGCTGCTGCTGGCGCTGCCGAGGGTGGCGGACCGGGTGTCCCGTGTCCTGGCGACGGCGGGGGAGCGGTGGGGACCGCGGCGAGCCTACGAAGCGGTGTTGCGAGGGCTGGACCGTGTCTCGGCGGCACTGCACGACCGGGAGGTGCGGGACCTGCGGATGAGCATCGCGGCGGTGTTGGTCCCAGCCGGCGTGTTGATCGGGCTCGCGTTCGCCGCCACTCCCACGGCCGGCGCGTACGTCGTGGGCGCGGTCATGGGGGCCGACTGGGTGATCCTGCCGCTGCTGGCGCTGGTCGTCGTCGCGACGGCGGTGATCGCCAGGGCCCGTGCCCGGCTGGTGGTGGCGCTGGCCCTTTCGGTGGTCGGCTTCGCCCTGGCCGCGATGTACGCGCTGGTCGGCGCCCCGGATGTCGCGCTGGTCGCCGTCATGGTCGAGACCATGCTCACCCTGGTCTTCGTCGCCGCGCTGGCCCGGATGCCGCGTGAGGACCCGGACGGCGACGTGGCCGCCCCCAGCCGCCGCCGGCGGCGCAGGCGTGACGTGCTGGCCGGTGTCGTCGCCGGGCTCGCCGTGTTCGTGTCGGTGTGGGGTTTCCTGTCCCAGCCGGCGGCGGACAGCGTGTCCGCCGAGCACATCCGGCTCACCCCGGCCGCGCACGGCGGCGACGTCGTCACGGTGATCGTCGCCGACTTCCGCGGTCTGGACACCCTGGTCGAGATCACCGTGCTGTTGGTCGCGGTGATCGGTGTGGCCACCCTGATCCGGCGGGGGAAGCTGTGGTGAGGCCCGATGGTGGCGGCGTCCCGGACTCGGTGGTCCGGGTCGTCGCCCGGCAGTTGCCCGGGCCGAGCCTGATGGTCGCCGCCAGCCTGATCGTCAAGGGGTACGCCGAGGTGGGCGACGGGTTCGCCGCCGGCGTGATCGTCGCGCTGGCGATCGCGCTGACCTACATCGCGCTTGGGGCCGAGGGAGCCGAGGCTGCACTGCCGATGCTGCGCCACGCCCCGAAACTCGCGGTCGGCGGCCTGCTCCTCGCGCTCGCCAGCGGGTTCTTCCCGCTCGCCATCGGCCAGCCGCCGTTGACCCACCGCCCAGGACCGGGTGAGCACGTCACCAAGATCGGCGCGCTGGAGCTGTTCACCCCGCTGCTGCTCGACATCGGGGTGTTCCTGCTGGTCGTCGGCGTGTTGACGATGTTGCTGCACCACCTCTCCCGGCCGCGCGGGGAGGGGAAGCGGTGATCCTCGCCTTCGCGCTCGCCGCGGCCGTCCTGTTCGGCTCCGGGGCCTACCTGCTGCTCAAGCGGGACCTGATCCGCATGGTCGCGGGCATCATGCTGATCTCGCAGTGCGCGGTCGTCACGATCATCGCCTCGAGCCTGAACCGTGGACAGGCGGCGATCGCGGTGGCGCCGGGCGACGCGGTGAGCGACCCGCTGCCGCAGGCGCTGGCGTTGACCGCGCTGGTCATCGGGCTGGCCACGGTGGCGCTGCTGCTCGCTCTGGTGCGCCGGGCCATCGTGGTCTTCCGGACCGCCGAGCAGGACGAGCTGGCCGAGACCGAGACCGAGCACCAGTCCGGGCTGGAGCGGGAGCGGCAGGCCGACCGCGAGGAGGTCGAGAGCGACCCTGACAG
>Ga0272482_10000591_pt1 | contig 11402 bp, 6 predicted proteins | sample RVTome_8_FD_192427 | JGI IMG/M metagenome (GOLD analysis project Ga0272482, IMG submission 192427) | Soil microbial communities from uranium-contaminated site in the Upper Colorado River Basin, Wyoming, United States - RVT160D0 (version 2) ...
GCTCCGGGCAGGCGTCGAGTGGATTCGGGAAGACTTGCTGGACATCCACGAAAGGCAACTCCCGGCGTTGCGCCTCAAGGGTCACGTCCTGGTCGTTTACAACGCCAGCCCGCTGCCGGACTCGGTCTTGCCGTTCCCGAGAATTTAGCGCGCGAGCGGGAATCCGGCGGCGCGTGACGACGCCCGCGCCGTCCCCGTCGCCGGGAAGTCGAAAGATGATTACCGTCTGCATCACCGTCTTCAACAGGTCGAAGATAGAGTACGAGGGGCGGACACTCACGCTCTTCCCGAATCTCGTGCGCTCGCTCGTCGCCTCGGCCGAGCGTTTGGGCGAGGACGTGGAGTTGTGCATCTCGGATTGGGGGTCTACGGACTGGCCGCTTGCCGAATGGCTGCCCGATTTGTGGAAGGGGCGACTGGTGATCCGTGAGATACGACGTTATGAGAAGTTCAGCGTCGGCCACGGGAAGAACGTGGCCGCCGCGCACGCTTCCGGAGACATCCTATTGTTTACCGACGCGGACATGCTCGTGCCGGACAACTACCTCTTGATCGTGAAAGATGTCTGCCGGGACGGCGCCGCCCTCTTCCCCGTCTATTGGAGGAACGACGACGCCGAGGCGGCCTCTTGGTCGCGCGAGGAATGGGGGCGGGCAATCGGGCGGAGGGGCTTCTGGGGGACGGGCCACGGGAACGCCGCCGTCCCGAAAAATGTTTTCGAGCAGACCGGCGGCTGGCCCGTAAGATTCAGCTACGGCGGCGAGGACTCCACATTCCAACGGCTCGTGCGGCGTCACTGCACGGCGCGGAGAGACCGCGTGCACGGCCTCGTACACCAGTGGCACCCCAAACCGCCTAGAGAGATAGAACTCAGTAGAACCTGACGCCGGACTGCGTCAGGTGCCCGCGCGCCTTTCGACGGGGCGCGGGCGGAGGCTAGTTTCGCATGAAGATTTTACTGAGAAGCCTTTTCCCTTGCCCGTCCGTGGATCGTTGGAGGGACTTCGAGGGAATCCTGAAGGGGTGCCTGCTCGAACTGGGCCACCAGGTCGTCGAGCTTCATTTAGACCCGCTCTTCCCGCCCGACCCCGCCGACGTTGACCTGAAAATTTACGCGCACAAGACCAGACGTGAAGTGCCCGACGCCGACCTCTTTTATAAGGAGATGCACATGCGCGGGCTGTTCACGATTGACGCGGAGGGCTGGGGCGCGGATCACTCGGCGGTGCGGGAGCCGCCGGCTTTGGAGGCGGCCGACGCGGGCGAGGCGGAAAGGTTCGTGGGCGCCATCCGAGACCAAATCATCTCGCGCGGTCATTCAAAGCAGCGGCAGCCCGAACTGACCCCGATTCCGGAAGAGTTCAAGCCTTACTTCCTGGTGCCACTCCAACTGCCCACCGACGATGTCATCATGTACCACTCGCCGTTGAGCGTCATCGAGTTCGTACGCACCATCTCCGACTGGGCCGAGGGGGCCGGGCAGAAGGTGATCTTCAAACTGCATCCCGGCGCCGACCACCCGGAGATCGCCACCGCCGTCGAGGCGCGCAGCTCCTCAAGCCCTTTCGTCTCGTGCCTGAACGCCAACATCCACAGCCTGATCCTCGGCTCGGAGGGCGTCATAGTTATCAACTCGGGGGTCGGGTTCGAAAGCCTGATTCACGGCAAGCCGGTCGTCACGTTCGGGAACTGCGATTACAAGTCCGTGACGTTCCCGGCGAGCCCGGACAACCTCGACGAGGCCAGGGACTTCATCACCAACTACTCGCCGGAGCTTCGGCTGCGGGGCACAAAATTCATCCGCCATTACTACACGCGTCACGCCTACGACGTTTACGCCGGCGCGGGCACCGAGGTCAGGCGGCGTCTAAAGGACTACCTGGCGACGCGCCTGTCCTGAGCTTGTCCTCCCCGGCCCGCGGGCGCGCGTGCAAAGAGCCGGCCAGCCGCAGCACGTCGCGCAACCAACCCTCCAGGCGATAATCCCTGACCAGCGAGGCTATCTCTTCGCGCTCCCTGAAGAGCTGCTCTCTTTCACCCCCCAGACGCCGCAGGTGGTCGGTAATCTCGGCGGGGCTTTCCGCCAGCCGCACGTAGCGCGGGTGCTCCGCGGCGAAGTGCGGCGCCCATCCGACCGGCGTCGAAATTACCGGCAGCCCCGTAGCCAGCGCCTCGAATAACGGCAGCGGCCCGGCCTCCGTGCTGCTGGTGATGACGAGGCAATCCATCTGCCGATAGAACCGCGGGTACTCCGCGATGGGGTGCGATTCTCGCGCGTAGTGGAGGCAAGTCACGCCGCCCGCGCGCAGCCGCTCCGCGTGTCCGTCGAGCCCGCGGCCGACCAGCACGGTGCGTAGCCGGCCGGGCGCGGGATCGAGTCCATTAATCGCTTCGACGAACCACTCGCAACGCTTCCGCCCCTGCGCGTCGTGACGCCCCACCCAGCCGACGGAGAAGCACGGGGTCGCCTCGCTCCGGGCGGTGAAGATTGAGAGCGCCCCCAGAGGGCCTTCGTGGGTCGGCACCCCTTCCAGGGAGACGCCCGCCTCCGTCAAGATTCGTCGTTGGAGGGGGTGTGAAAGCACGAGCGCCCCGGCCCGCCGGACGGCCCGACGGTCGCCCTCCGGCGAGTAGATGCCCGAGTGTTCGTACAGGTCGTGAATGCAAACAACCGTCCTCGCCAAGTCCGGAGAGTTGATGGCCTGACTCGGCGAGATCGAGACCCACACGTCGGCGCCGGCCAAAGGCTCGGCGGAGGCCAGCACTTCGAGGCCGGCAACTTGGGCACGCGCGAAGTGCTGCTTCAGGTCTTCGAACACCCAGTCGCCGTTCTCGGCGAACACGTTCACTCTGACCATTGACCCCTTACCTGGAAACGGGATGCAGTCGCCCTCCGCCGGCCCCGGCCGACGCCGCGCGTCAGAACCGCCCGCGGCCTCAACCCTTGCGGGCGATGTAAAACAGCCAGTTGTCTCGGCACGGCTCGTCGCGGGCGATGAAAGAGCCGTCAAGCCCCACGACCTCCACGTCGCGGAAGCCCGCGCCTTCGAGCTGCGCGATCTGGTTCTCTTTGTCTATGTAGTACGTCAGCAGGCGGTAGCGGTCGCCGTCGTTGATGATGGAATAATGCCTCAGGTGCTTCTCGTGCTTCCTGTTTCGGAGGTGATTGTAAACGTTGAAGAGGTAGGAGCCGATGCGGGCGGAATTTTTCCTGACGAACTCGAACGGGTTGCGGGAGCCGACGAAACCGCCGAAGGAGAAGGCCGACCTGATCTCGCCGCTCAGGTTGTGGGAGGAGAAGAAGAAGACCCCGCCCTTCCTCAACACGCGGTTGACCTCGCCGAGGATGAGCATCCGGTCTTCGTGGTCGAGGTCGTCAATCGCGTTCCAGCAAAAATAGATGACCTCGAAGGTCTCGTCCCCGAAACTCAGGTGCCGGCCGTCGCAGAGCAGCAGGGCGGCGTCGGGGTATTTCGCGCGGCAGGCGTTCAGCATGTTCGCCGAGTAGTCTATGCCAACGTAGCGCCCGCTCAGCGCGCGCAGGTAGGGGGTCGTCCGGCCCTGCCCGACGCCGATGTCCAGGACAGGCTGATCCCTGATCTTCTCGGCGAGGTGGGAGATGATGACCTCCTCCGCCTTGTGCAGGGTCGTCTTCCGGGCGTAGATTTCGGCGCGGCCGGGCACGTCGTAATGCCTCTTATTTCTAAGAAACATCTCGGCACTTTTCATCAGCCCGCCCTCCACGGCGTTAAGGTGAAGACGCCCTTTCAGCGCGCCGTGAACTCCAGCCGCCCGACCTCGCGGACGCGGTCGGCCCAATCCATCTTCCAGTCGTAAGCGCCGCGCAGCAGGTCGTACTCCCGCAAACGCAACTCGCAGGCGCGCCTGATCCCTTCATCTATCAGAAGTTTCCCAGGAGACCACCCCTCGACTTCGGGGAGGAAGCCGCCGTTCCATGTGCAGAGGCTCGTCGCGCCGGCCATGCTCAGGTCAACGCCGACAATCTCTTCGCCCCGCAGGAGCGCGAAGACGCGCATCTGCCGCCGGGCGAAAAGGAGCGGCAGCGCGAGCCGGGCGAACGCGAGGTTGCCCGGCGATTGGAAGCAACTCCGCTCGCCGAAGCGACCGAGGTGCAGCCGGAGGAAAGTCTCCGGCAACTGGCTCGGGGGGAAGTCGTCGGGCGTCAGTTCGCGCACGCGCAGGCCGTCGGCGCGGGCCTTGCGCTGCGTGCGGAGGAGACTCTTGCGAAAGACCCGGCTCCTCCCTTTGAGGAACTCGTCGTAGGAGGGCGGGAGGCTCAAGTACGCGTAATCACGCTCGACGCGGAACGGCTCTCCGGCCGCACCCGCGGCGGCGAGAAGCCGGGCGGCGCGCGCGGCGTTCGAACTCTTCCGAATCCACCAAAGGTTGATCTTCTCGTAAGGCTTCGGGCCGGCGAGCGCGTGGCGCAGCAGCCCCACGGCCGCGGCCGAGTCGTCGTGCCGGGCGACGATGTCGTTGTAGTTGCTCATCTTGCTCGGGAAGACGGCCTCTTTCGCGCCGCCGTCAACCGCGAGCGGGAAGATGCCGGCGAGGGCTGCCCCGCGCCGCGCCGTAATCAGGTGCGGCGACAAGGAGGGCGTGACGCGGCAGGCCGTGACGTACCAGGCGGACGAGCTAAACGCGCGGTTGCACGGCGACTGTTCGAGAAGCACGTCCCACTCGGCGGAGAGCGCCTCGATCTCGCCCAGGTCGTCGAGCACTTCGTAGGTGAGGGCGGCTTGCCCTGCGGCCGTGTGGGCGGGGGGGAAGTCGGCGGTGTACATCGCGTGCGTCTCCGTCAACCCTTCGCGTCGCCGTCAACGCAGGCGATCCAGCGACCCCCGCCCTCCGAGTGCGCGTCAACGTGGTGCATGCGGCAGCCGTTCCACGCCTCCTCGCCGGGACGCAGCACAGGGCTTTCCGGCAACTCCTCTTCGGAATAGTCCTCCGCCGTCAGGGAAGTCACCACGAAGGCCCGAACCTGAGTGCCGTAAATCGGCGAGCAGTCCTGCGCGAACCTGATGAGCCGGCCGCCGTGTGAGACCACCCGGCCGGCCGGCCTGGCACGCCGGGCGTCGCCCGCCACTATCGGCGAGCGCGGGTGCGGCGACCAGGGGCCGGCCAACTCGTCGGCGTGGTACAGGCAGAGGGTGTCGTGCGGCCCCGGCGCGGTGCAGGCGTACATCCACCAACGGCCGGCGTGGCGGAAGACGGTCGGGTCGGCGCAGACGCCCTCCATGAGGGTGCCCGCGCGCTCCCAACCTTCGGGGAAGGCCCGCGCCTTGTAAAGCTCGACGCGTCCGAGTCCGAGTGTCTCCGGGATCATGTAGTACTCGCCGCCGAACTCGAAGAGGTGAGGGTAAGAAAGGTGGAAAGGCTCGGAGAGCACTATGCGGCGGTAGCGCCACGCCAGCCCGTCGGCGCTTTCGGCCAACCCGATCTCGCCCCGCCCGGTTTCGGCGTTCATCACCTCGAAGAACATGAACCACCCGCCGGCCCGCCGGAGCATGAACGGGTCGGCGACGAACAGTGCGGGCACGTCCGTTACGTCGCGGCGCGTGAGGACGGGGTTGCGCACGCCGGCAGCCGGGGCCAGGCGCAGCGGCGAGTCACCGGCGTAGATTCCGACCGACCACTCTTTCCTCGGCACGGGGCGCGAGACTCCCAGCCCGCCCCCGTCCGCCGTCTCGTAGCGTTGCCCGCCTTCACGAACCAAAGGCACGGATGTCCTCTCCGTCAACTTCACCCCCGGTGGAGCGCGTGGTTCCGCGCGATTCGAGGCGGCGGCCCGCAGGTAATATCGCAAAACATCCCGGGCAGGTACAAGCTGTAAGGGCACGACGCGTGGTCGTGCCCTTACAGACCTGGCCGGACATGTGCGCGGGTTAACGCTCCTGTGACCCTCCGCCCGCCTCAACGTTGCCGCCCGGCCGGCCCTGGGTGAACGCCTGACCGGCGGCCGTGCCGGTTGACTGCATCTGCGCCTTGCCCGTGATGCAGCGGTTGAAAGGGTTCAGCATGCCGGGCGGGGTGCCGGACGGGACACAGGCGGCAGGCGAGTTGGACGATATCGCGATGATGTTCGTGCCGGGGGGGACATTGACCTTGGCCGGGTTGGCGGTGAAACTCCACGTCCCGTCCGCGTTGACCGTGCCTGCCGTCCCGATCAGCGTCAGCGTCCCGTCCGAATTGATCGCGTAGACGTTGACCGTCGGCTTCGTAATCACGCCCTGCCTTACCACGTCGGCCCCCTCGACGGTGACGTTATTCTGCCCGTCCACGAAGGCCCTCTGAACCAGCAGAACCTCGTCGCTGACGCGGAAGATGCCCCACGTGCCGTTGTTGCCCGCGTCGTTGAAGCTGCTGTAGAGGTAGTCGCCCGTCGTGCCGCGCCGGCCGCCGGCCTGCGGCAGCAGGAGGTTCGACGCCTGGAAGGGCCACATCAGGTAGCCGCCGTAAGCCTGCGAGAGCCGGTTGTGGCCGAGCTCGGTGGAGTCGTTGACGAAGGGCTGCTCCTGCCACGAGTGGCCGTGGAGGTCGAAGACTTCCAACTGGTTGTACCCGCCGCCGAAGAGCAGCCGGATGCGCGTGGGCGAGCCGGCTGCCGCGCTGAAGACGGGAGTCTGCGGGTCGGGGAAGGTGGTGGGGTTGATGCCCGTGATCAGCGAGTCGGAGAACTTCGCCGTCGTGTCCGTCGTGTTGGCTCTGTAAGAGGGGAAGCGGTAGTTGAACGGCTCGGTCCTGTAGTTGAAGGCCGCCTGGAGGGGAGTCTGTGCCGTCTCGATGTTGTTCTGGAAGACGAGCACCATCTCGCGGAACGAAGTGCCGTCCCGCTTCATGACCATCGCCGACGCCCTCGTGGCGGCGTCCTCGATGGCGGTCGCGCCTTCGGGCTCGACGATGATCGCCCCGACCAGCCCGGTGATGTCCTGCATCAGGGGGTCGGCCGGCAGGAGATTGATAGCGCCGAACTCGACCGGCGTCGGCGTGCCGTCAGCCGAGATGATGCCGGCGTACCACTGGTAGGTGACGGAGGAGCCGGGCGCGGCGGTCTGGGTGGGGTTGAAGCCGATGTTCGTCCCGCCGGAAGTGGTGATGTTGTGGGTGAAGAGTTGGGGGGACAAGCCGACCGACGAGGACGCCGTCAACGCGGGGTTGACCGTGGCAAGGCCGGCATTGCCAAAGGGGCTGTTGGTGAATAGGTTGGCCGTGTAATTGACCAGCGTCTGCGGGGTGGTCGAGGTGCAGGGCTCGTTCGGCGACGAGCCGAGGCAGTTCTTCAGCACGACGGTGATGCAGTCGCCGGCGTTCGCGCGCAGAATCAGGGGCTCGATGGGGACGCCCGCTTTCAACGTCCCGCCGACGGGGACGCCCTCGATCAACGTCCCGTCGGGGTACAGGTCTTCGCTGCGCACGTACAGGAGCGCCTGCGGGTCGGCCAGAAGAGTCGTGTTGAAGCTGGAAGTGCTGCCGGTCGTGACAGCCTGTCCGCGCGAGTTGTAGACCAGTTGGCCGTTCGGCAGCGCCTTCGCGGCGGAGACGGCCGCGACGTTGAACGTCCGCGGGTTGGCCCCGACCGGGCAACTGACGTTCGCCACCGCCCTGGGGTTCGGCACCGGGTTGGTGGGCAGTTTCATCAAGTTCGTGACCGGCTGGGTGTAGGCGCGGAAGATGCCCCACAGCCCGTTGACGAGACCGTCCGCGCCGCCGCTGGGCTCGTAGAGGTAGTCGGCGAACGTGTTCTGCTCCGCCGCCGGGGGCGGCAGCGTGGGCACCGTGAAGATCATTTCGAAGTGCTCGGAGAGGCCCATCGCCTGGGCGCTGACGAAGCCGGAGTTCGGGATCGAAGGCTCGGGGTGCCACCTGAAGCCGTGAATCCTCAAGGGGTGTCCGACGAGGTGCGCGCCGACGAGCGTGCGGATTTGCACCCGGTCGCCCGCGTAGGCGCGCAGCAGCGGCGTGTACGGGTCGGTGCCCTGCGAGCAGCCGCTCGTGGCCGCCGACGAGGCGGAGGAGCCTACGCCCGGCGGGCACTTCGAGTTCAGTTGGAAGAGCGGGAACCTGAAGCAGTCCGGGCCGGTGCAGGAAGGGTTGATGAGTTGGAAGCACTGCGGGTTATTTGGGTCGGGCGTCGGGCAGCCGGCGGTCGGCTGTACCGGATTGAACGCGCCCGGCTGCGTGTTCAGGCTCGCGTCGCCGCGCGCCATCGAGTTGAAGACGAAGCCGAGGTCGGACGCCTGCGGGCTGCCGGAGAGCGGCGTGCCGACGCGCAACGGGAGCGGCTCGCTGCGGTAGTTCAGCGAGTAGGTGCCGTTCGAGTTCACGCTGATGACGGTCGGGTTGCCGCCGCCGCCCGGCGGGCCGATGGCGTTGGCGAGGTCCGACCACCCCGGATGCGTCGTCGGGTTCGTCACCGGCAGCTTCTGGGCGGTGCCGCTGCCGGTCGTCGTGACGCCGTACAGATCGCACAAAGGTGTGGTCTGCGGCGGCGAGGTCTGCGGGTGCGGGTCTATGACGGCCCAACTCGGGGAGGTGCCCGTGCTCGTGGCGATCACGTAAGCATTCGAGGAGAGGGTGACGCCGCTCTGCGAGAACGCGGAGGCGACGCTCGGTTTGATCGGGCAGGCCGTCGGGGCCGCCGGACAACTGCCCGGCGTCGGGGCCGTGCCTGCGCAGGCGCCGAGGTCGCTGATGATCTGGGCGACGTTGGCGCCGATGGTGAAGAGCGTCAGGTCGCTCCCGTTGGCCGCCTTCGGTGTCGTCGGCTCGCTGATGCTGGCCGCGGTGTAGGCCAACTGCATGTCCTGGAACTCCAGCGCGAACTCGCGATAGCTTTCGGCCTCGTTGGCCGTCTGGATAACGGCCTGCCAGGACGTCGGCCCGCCGTCGTCGCGTCGTAGGGGCGCCGTGCCGTCCTTGCACTTCCCGGCAACCGGGGTCGAGCCGTCCTTGCACTTCCAAATGGTGCTGTAGAGCGGGTCTCCGGTCGTCGCGTCGAACCACTTCGAGCCTTCGGGTTCGATCAGCATGCCGCCGTAGAGGCCCGCCTGCTGGTGCGTCGAGGGGCCGTAGTGGTCGTGCGTGAAGACGGTGCGGAGCGTGCGGTCTACGCCCTCGTTGTTGAGGAGCGGGTCGGTGTCGAAGCGCTGGATGGTCGTCTGCGCCCCGTCCCACTCGGGCGGCGGGGTGAACCCCGGCGGGACGTAGGCCGCGTAGGATTCGGCGAAGGTCTTGATGCCGAGCGTCGCCTGCTGCGACCCGATGAACTGGGTCTGGGGGTTGAACTGGAAGAGGCCCTTCTGCTGGTTGATGGCGAAGATGCGCTCGCGGACTTCCTCCGAGCTGAAGGTGCCGTCCTCGTAGTTCCAGCCGTTGGCCGCGCCGTCCGAAGAGGTCACGTCGAACTTCACGAGGTGGATGTGCTGGCCGATGATGTCGGTCGGCGTACGCACCTGGAAGTCGTCCATCTCGTAGTAATTCGGCACCAGGTTGGTGTGCCAGAACTCGATGGTCTCGCCCGTGTTCGAGCGGAAGAAGAACGGCTCCGGCGGCTTCACCCCGCGATACACGTCCGCCGCGTCATTCATCAGCGTGAGCATGCGCTGCTGCGGATAGTGCCAGCCCGTCTTGTTGAAGACGGTGTCCACCTGTATGGCCGCCGCCTTGTAACGCCGCGTGTTGATGGTCGAGTTGCCGTTGTCGTCCACGCTCGGGTCGGCGTAGGGCGCGCCGGGCGCGGGGGGCAGGCCGTTGAGGATGAAGTTGCCGGGGTCGCCGTCGGGGAGGACGGTGGTGTGCGTCCGCCGCGCGTGCGCGCGCATAGCCGCCTCCTCGATGGCCGTGCCGTTCTCGGGGAGTTGGAAGGCGATGAGCGCGCCGTCGATCAGGCCGTAGTGATTCTTCTTATCCCTCTCCTTATCCTTGCCGTAGAGGACGAAGTCTTTGGTGAAGTCCCAGCGCGTGTGGAACTCGCGGAAAATCTTGCCGTCGAGCACGAGGTGGCGGGGCAGCCCACCGTCGAGGTAAATCTTGCCCCCGCCGTTCGGGTTCGCCGCGGACTTGCCCGGCTCCGACTCGACCCAGCCGAAGTCCATCGGCGGGTGCGGCGGGCGGTGGCCGGCGATGCCGGGGATGAAGAAGGGGAAGCCGGGGTTGCGGGTGTAGAAGGGCGGCGGGCCGGAGGTCGAGCTCGTCCTGACGACGACCCTGCGGCCGGCCAGCGACTGGTCGGGGATGTGCGCGGGGCCGGTTCCCCAGAGCGTTTTGAGCTTAGCCCACACGTCGTCGGGAATCCACATGCTGCGGTCGGGGTCGTTCGGCACGGTCAGGCGGACTTTGGCCGGGATCGGGGCCATGCCGATGGTCGGCAGCGGCACGAGGGCCGGGATGGGCGTCCCGCGGACGATCTCGGCGTCCGGCAGGGCGCGGTTCCAGAAGGGCTCGCCGTTCTCGTCGCGGTCGAGGAAGGTCACGGGCTGCCCGGCGAAGTTGAGTTTCGTCCCCGCCTCGAAGACGTCGTGAACCCTCCAGAGAGACCACATGCCCTGCGCGAAGTGCGGGTAGAAGTGGCAGTGGAAGATCGAGTCGCCGACCGTCTTGTTGCGGTTGCCGCTGCCGTTGTAGACGATCTCCAGCGTGTAGGCCGAGCCGGGGTTAATCATCTGGCTGTCGAGGTAGCTGGAGTTGTCGTTGTTGGGCGAGTGGAGCCACTGGTGCGCGTGCAGGTGGTGGACGTGGTTGGCGCCCGTGCCCGCGTGGAGAATGCGGAACTTGGTGTGGTCGCCCATGTAGCTGTGGTAGACGTTCGACGGGTCGTCCGGGTAGAGCGCCTTGGTCGCCTTCGGCCCCGGCGGCGGGTTGGTCGTGATCTGCGGGACGCACTTGCCGTAGGGCGGTAGGGTGTTCGGGTTGCAGGGCGGCGTGGGCGGCGTGTAGTTGGCCGGGATGTCCACGACCATCGCCGGGTCGCCCACGGCCCACGCGCTCAGGAAGAACTCCTCGAACTTCAGCTCGACGGCGTCGAGGCCGCCGGACGGGCCGACGCCGAGGCGGTTGGCGAGAATCTCGGCGCCGATGCCGCCCGTCCCGTAGTTGATGGCGAAGAGGTCGCGGACGGCGTTGTAGGCGGTCTTGAGCTGGCCGTCCGGGCTGGTCCATTGCGTGAACGCCTGCACGGGCGTCGAAGGGTTGTGATAGTGGATGGTGAACTCGCGGTACGGTTGCCGGCGGTCGGGCGAGGCGGGGTTGTTGCGGAACGTCGGGCTGATGTTGGTGTAGGGGAACCTGTCGGCGTTCGGGCCGGTGATGATGGCCGTCAGGTCGCTGTGGTAGAGGACGAAATCTATCTTCTCGCCTAACGGCTTCTCCTCCGGTCTGATGTA
>Ga0272482_10000593_pt1 | contig 11372 bp, 15 predicted proteins | sample RVTome_8_FD_192427 | JGI IMG/M metagenome (GOLD analysis project Ga0272482, IMG submission 192427) | Soil microbial communities from uranium-contaminated site in the Upper Colorado River Basin, Wyoming, United States - RVT160D0 (version 2) ...
CGACGAGCCGCGACTTGAGCGCGCTGACCGCGAGGGTGTCGAGCAGCCACACCCCTGTGACGGACTTGAGCGCGAGCGTGCCCCAGAAGCTCGGGCTGCCGAGACGCTTCGTGACCTCATTTTTGATCGAGGTCGGCGACAGGTCACTCCCCGACGTGTTCATGTCGCCGGCGAGGATGACGGGGTGGTTGATGCCCTTGACGCGGGCGAGCAGTTCACGCAACTGCTCGCGTCGCGCCGACGGCTCGGCGCGGTTCTCAAGGTGCGTCGCGACGATGGTCGCGCGGCCGCCGGGGATGTCGGCGTCCGCGATCTCGGCCGTGAGCATCGTGCGCCCGCCGCGCCTGACCTCGCGCCGCACCTTCGACAGCAGAATCTCGTTCCCCACGTCGCGCTTGAGCCCTTCGAGCTTTGAGACCTCGGCCCGCTCGTCGGCGTACCAGTCGTGCGGCTGGTACTCGAAAGGGACGAGCCGGACGTTCTCCAGACGGTAGCGGCTGAGGATCGCGTGGCCGTGCAGGCCGCGGAACCGCGACTCGTCGACCTTGATGATGTCGAGCACCTCGCGGCGCTCGTCCGGCTTCATCTCCTCGAACCGCTCCGTGCCCGTCGAGATCGGATCGACCTCGACGAACTCGACGCCGAAGGCGTAGTTCATCCCCGCGGCCCGCGCCAGTTCCTCCGCGACGTTGCTGTAGCCCGAGCGCTTCAACCCCCAGTCGGCCTCGTTGAGCACGATCACGTCGGCCTGCCTCAACGCCTCGGCCTGTTCGAGCACCTGCCGGCGCTCCTCGCCGCCCGGCGGGTATCGCTTCGCGTCGAGCCGCGCGGCGAAGCCGGCGGGGTCTGTGAAGGCGAGCTTGAGGAGCGGCAGCTCGATGCCGCGCCCGACGTTCCAGAAGGCGACGCGCAGGAAGCGCCCGAGCCGCGGGGACGAAGGTTTAAGCGGCCGCGCGCCGCGCGCCCCGTTGCTGACGAACGGCGTCGTCAACAGCGCCCGCAGCTTCGCGCCCAGTGTGGCGGGCGGCGTCGGGTCGGTGTAGAGGCGCACCGCCTCGGCGTGGCTCAGGAGGCGGGGGGCCGGTTTGGCGTCGGTGCGTAGGCCGCCGCAAAAAACAGAGGCGAACAAAAACAGCGCCGTCAGGTTGCGGCGGGCGCCGAAGGGACGGGCGTGTGCGAGCAGAGTGTTGACGAGCAAGTCAGTGATTCCTTTACTTTGCGGCCCGGCGCGGGCGAAGGAAATGCGCGGCCATCCTGGAAATAATTTCTACCCGCGCACCACTTCGACTGAACAGTGCGCGCGCGCCGCGACCGCCGCCGAAACGCTCCCCAGCAGGAAGCGCTCGACGCGGCTGCTGAAGCCGGTCGCGCCGGTGAAGATGCAGTCGGCGCCGAACTCCTCGGCGTGCCGGACGAGCACCTGCCTCGGGTCGCCGGTGTCGACTACCGACGAGACGGTAACGCCTTTGTCGTCGAGTCCGGCGCGCAGTTCCTTCAACGCCTCTGCCGCGAACTCTTCCGCCTGCGTGTGCTCGGCTCCGTTCACCTCCTCCACGAACTCTTCGACCGGCGGGGCGAGGAGGGAAACCGGGAAGGCTTTCAGCAAATCCTGCGCGACGACGACGCGCACCTCGCTGCCCGGCGTCCAGCCGCGCGCGGCGACCGCACGCGCCGCTGCCTGCGCCCCCGGCGAGCCGTCGCAGCCGACGACGACGCGCTGCGCCGACGCCCCCGCGCCCGTCGCCCGGCGCGCGACGCGCACCGAAGTCCGCGCTTCGGTCAGAACCTTCTGCGACACGCTACCCAGCACGAACCTCCCCAGCGCCGTGTGCCCGTGCGAGCCGGCGACGATGAGCTGGGGCTGCCACTGTTCGGCGCGGTTCAGCAACTCGAACGCGGGCGAGCCGCTCACGGCTTCGTGGCTCACCGCCCAGCCCGGAAACATTTGTCGCACGCGCTGGCCCCCGCGCTCCGCCAACGCTTGCGCCTGCTCGACGATGCGCGCCGCACGCTCGCGCGCCCGTTTGACGCCCGCCGGCACCTGCAAAGGGAAGGTGTCCTCGATAGCCTCGTCGCCCGGCGGCGGGGGGAGCCACACTTCCGCGACCGAGACGACCAGCGCCTCCACGTCCTGCGGCGGCAGCCCCGCGCGCGGCAACCCGTCGATCCCCGTGTCCGCGCCCTCGGAGCCGTCGTAAGCGATAAGAATCTTCATCTTTTTACTCACCTCTTGAGAATACGTAAGACCGACACACCGGCCTCCGGCACCTCATGAATCCCGGAGCGACTACCGAGTGCTTCGTTGACCTTCAAAATCTCCGCCCGTCGCGCGCCGCCGAGCGGTCTCGCCTCTGCGCCGACCAACTCGTGCGAGCAGCGCGCGAGCAGCACGTCCGGCGCGCCTTTGGTGAAGACGATCAGGCGTTCCCGCCTCTCGGCGTCAGTATGAATCGTCGTCATCAACTTGCGCTCGGACGAGAAAGGGACTTCCCCGACGCGCTCGAAGCGTGCGTCGAGCGCCGCATCCTCCAGCCCGACTCTGCGCGCCCACGCCCGTAAGTGGCCGCCGTGCCGCTGAAGATCATGTTGTGGCGGTCGCCTAAGCCCACCTCTCCCGTCACGGGGAGCGTGTCCTTCGACACCGGCAGACTCTCGCCCGTGAGCGCCGCCTCCGCCGCTTACAGCGCGGTCGACTGAATCAAACGCGCGTCTGCGGGGACGGTGTCGCCCTCTTCGACGAGGATGACATCGCCGGGCACGACCTCCGAAGCCGGGATGCTCCGGCGCGCGCCGTCGCGGATGACGTTGGCGTGCGCCGCCGACATCTGGCGCAGCGCCGCCACCGCTGCTTCGGCCCGCGACTCCTGAACGTCGCCCATGACCGCGTTGAGCAGCACGACGGCGAAGATCGCCAGCGCCTCGTAAGGCAGCGCCGTCTCGCGCTCGAACAGCCACAACCCCGCCGAGATCGCCGTGGCGACGAGCAGCAGGATGACGAGCACGTCTTGCAACTGGGCGAGGAATTTTTTCCAACGGGGGGTCGGCTCCTCCGCCTCCAACTCGTTTCGGCCGTACGCTGCGAGCCGCGCCCGCGCCTCCGCTTCGCTCAGGCCGCGCCGCGCATCCGTCCCGAGCGCAGCCAGCACTTCATCAACCGGCTGTCGGTAAGGAATTATCTGATCTCGCTCAGTAGTCGCGGCGCTCATCTCGGTTCGGTTCTTCCACACTCAAGCTGTGTGACTCGTTACAGCGGTGCCGGGCCGCCAGCGTCATGAATGGTTTTCCGGCTCAGTTATTACACTTATATTCTCTAACTTCAATATCGTGCTCTTGCTTTGAGACAGAGCCGTCTCGGTGAGCCAATCCGCCAGGCGGCAACACCGTACAGCCCGGCGACGAACTTCGTCTGACCCATTAGTGGAGCCTCAATCTCTGTTGACGATCTCCGCCTCGGCGGAGGCTTCGCCCTCTGTCCGACTACGATTAAACAACTTCACCGACAGGTCGTAGATGCGCTCAGACTCCTTCGTCAGCAGCGGGCCGAGCACCGCGAGGATGAGCACGTAGAGCGCGGCGAAGGGTTGAATGACGGGGAGCAGCCCCCCCGCGCGGGCCAGGTTCGCCATGATGATGGAGAACTCGCCGCGCGAGACGATTGTCAGGCCGATGTTCAACGAGGCGGCGGGCCGCAGCTTTGCGCTCCTGCCCGCCAGCACGCCGGCCAGGACGTTCCCCGCGATTGTCACCAGCACGGCACCGACGACCGGCCACACCGCCCCGCCCAGCGCGAAGGGGTCGATGGTCAGCCCGAAGCCGAAGAAGAAGAGCGCGCCGAAGAAGTCGCGGAACGGCACGATCATGTGCTCGATGCGCTCGCCGTGCTCGGTCTCCGCCAGCACCAGCCCGAGGAGCAGCGCGCCGATGGCCTCGGCGACGTGGATGGTCTCGCCGAGGCCCGCCAGCAGGAAGAGGCAGGCGAAGAGCACCAGCAGGAAGACTTCGTCCGAAGAGATGCGGAATGCGCGGTTGAGGAGCGGAGTCGCCACGCGCCCGAAAATAATCAGTCCGAGGATGAAGGCGAGCGCGAGCCCCGCCGAGGTGAGGACGCCGCCGACGCTGGTCGCGCCGCTCAGGACGACGCCGGAGACGAGCGAGAGGTAGACGGCGAGGAAGATGTCCTCGAACATGATGATGCCGAGGATCAACTCGGTCTCGGTGTTGGCCGTCCGGCGCAGGTCGAAGAGCACCTTGGCGACGATGGCGCTCGATGAGATGGTCGTGATGCCGGCGACGACCAACACCTCCTTCAGCGGCCAGCCCATCAGCGCCGCGTAACCGAGCCCGGCGACGAAGTTGATGGCGATGTAGATCGAGCCGCCCACGACGATGGAGCGCCCCGCCTTAATCAGGCGGCTGACGGAGAATTCCAGCCCCAGATAAAAGAGCAGGAAGAGGACGCCGACCCTGCCCATGAACTCGATGAGCGGGGCGCTCTCGATGAAGCGGAAGTCGAAGGGGCCGACCTTCGGCGCGTGGGGGCCGACCGCCATCCCGGCCAGGATGAGGAAAGGGACGACGGAGAAGCGGAGCCGGGCCGACAGGAGCGCGGCCGCCGCCATCAGGGCTAACGCGAGGCCCACTTCTAAGACGATATGCTGCACCGTCTAATCGACCTTTCCACTAACCAGGAGGGTCTTGAGCCGGTTAATGGTGCGCCGGTCGCCGGCCAGTATCAGCGTCGCCCCCTCGTTGAGCACGGTGTCGGCCTCGGGGTTGGTGCGCGTCGTGCGGTTCGGCTCGATGAGCGAGACGATGCTGGCCCCGGTGCGCGTGCGCACCTGGAGGTCGCGGATCGTCTTCCCCGCGCACGTCGCGCCCGCTTCGACCGTGAACCATTCGAGGACGAGGTCTTCGAGGACGACTTCCGTCGAGGGGAGTGCTTTGGGCACGTAGGTCAGCCCGCCGACGATGCCGGCGATCTGCCGCGCCTCGCCGTCCGTGAGCGACAGCACCGAGGCGGCCCGGTCCGGACTCTTCCGCGTGAAGTGGTACAGCTCGCGCTTGCCGTCGTCGTGGATGACGATGACGAGGCGGTCGCCGCTCAGGGTCTCGACCTGGAACTTGCGGCCGACGCCCGGCAGATTCGATTCGCTAATGGTTGGCACGTTGAAATCCTCTCCTCAACTTTATGTGCGTCTGCCGCTGCCCACGCCGGCGGGCGGCAGCTTGCGCCCGTTCCCGGCGGCCGGCGCGGTGCGGCATCGTGCGCGCTCATTATGCGCCTCCTCACGCCTCGCAGACGTTACGCCCCGATACAAATGCACGCCTGACCAGAAAAGCGCGACGACGGCGGCGGCGACGAAGGCGAGCGTCATGATTACGTCCGGCCCCACCCCGGATGCGTCCGTCCCTGACGAGTCGAGTCGCTCGACGGCGGCGAGCGCCAGCAGAGCCAGCCCGTCAATAAGGAGGAGCACGCCGAGCGCCGAAGGGACGATCATCAGCGGCTTCTCGCCGCGGAAGCGCGAGCGCCGGGGCCTGTCTTCGGAGTAGCGTGCGCGCACCAGACGGGCGTGGCCGAGGCAGAGCCAGCCGAAGAAGAGCGCCATGAGCCCGGCGAAAGTTCCTACCACGCCGCTTCCTTCACGTCATCAGTCAAGCAACTCTTTAACCAAAATTTTTGGCGCCGCCGTCCGTACTACGCGCCGCCCTCGGCGTCGGGCTCTCCACGAACGGCATGAAGCTCCGGGGGAATCGGCGTTTCGCATTTCTCACACGACACCCACCCGTTCAACCTCTCTTCCGGCGTGAGTTGCTCGTGCCGGCAGCGCGGACAGCGGCGCGTGAGAGCCCTGCGCCTTGCCTCGTCGAAGGATTGCTTTGCTATCAGTGCGTGAATCATCCCCTACCTCCTGCGGGGCAGCCGGTAACGTCTTCCCCGGAACCTAACGCACCACCTCGACCGAACAGTAAGCGCCAGTTACCAGCCTCGTCGAGACGCCGCCGAGGCCCGTGTCCGCGAACTCGCCGCCCACACCTCGCGCGCCGACGAAGACGCAGTCGGCCCTCCACTTGCGCGCCTCCTCGACGAGCACGCGCCGCGGGTCTCCTTCTCTGATCTCGACCGACGCGCCCAGCCCTTCCGCGAGCAGCGCCACCCGCGCCCCCTCGGCCATCAGCCGCGCGTTCAACGGCGCACCTTCGTCGTAGCCCGTCATGAACTCCTCCAATCGCGGGGCAACGTCGGCCAGCCTGGTGGGGCCGCTCCCGTCGACGACGACGACGAGCCGCACCTCGGTTCCCGCCGGCCACGCGCGCGTCCCCACGGCGCGGACTGCCCTCGCCGCGCCGGGCGACCCGTCCACGCCGACGATGATGCGCCGTCCCGCTGTCGCGTCGAGCTTCCCCGCGGCGCGGCGCGCGACGCGAACCGAACTGCGAGACTCGGAGGCGAGTGTCTTCGACACGCTACCGAGGAAGAGCCGCCCCAGCGCCGAGCGCCCCCGCGAGCCGACCACGATGAGGTCGGGTTCCCACAGTTCGGCCTCCCGTAACAGCTCCGGGGACGGCGTGCCCGCCAAGGTTTTCGGCAGTACATCCCAGCCCGGCAGACACTCCTCCACGCGACGGGCGGCCACCGACGCTAACCTCTGCGCCTCTCCCAACGATTGCGTTTCCTGCGCCTGAGCCAACTCGATGGCTGACGTAACCCTTTGGGAGGTGACGGCCTTCTCGATAATCTCGTGACTCGCCAACGGGGGAGTGAAGATGACATCCCCCACCGTCACGATGAGGGCGGCACCTTCGGGCGGCAGCCCCGCCCGCCGCAGCTCGTCGAGGGCCGCGTCCGCGTAGTCCGACCCGTCATATCCAATCAATACTTTCATTGGCTCGTTCATTTGATACCCCCCGTCGCGCATCCTTTAATCAGCAGGCGTTTACATCTTAGGGTCTACGGGGTATGCGAAAAACCGTGACTTCACTTGACTCGTCTAGGTGTTTTCACGCGGCCACTTTCAGGCGCGACTTCACTTTACGGGGGCGCGGGAGGCCCCGTCGGGAATCAATCTGGCGGGCGGGTGGTGGTGACAGGCGGGAGAAGTGCGGAGTCTAAGAGTTGTCCGGCGGGCCGGGAATGACGGGCGTCGCGGGGCGGTATTTAGCCGGATTCGCCGCGCCCGAGCAGGTGGCGCGCGATCTCGACGCGGTTGCTCCAACCCTTCTTCGAGAGGATGTTGCTGATGTGGCCTTCGACGGTGCGGACGCTCAGGTTCAGCCCGGTGGCGATCTCTTTATTGCTCAGGCCGTCGGCGACGAGGCGCGCCACTCGCGCCTCCGCTTCCGTGAAGTCCTCGTCCGACGCGTACCCTGTCGAAGAGCTTTCGTCCCCCTGCGCGGTGCTTATGAGGCGCGCGAGTTCGGCGTTGGTGCGCTCCACACGCTTGAGGATGTTCGAGACGACGGCGAGCAGCTCCTCCGGGTCGAACGGCTTCGTGAGGTAGGCGTCGACGCCGGTGCGAAAGCCCGCGATGCGGTCTTCGCGCTCGTCCTTCGCCGTGAGGAAGATGATGGGGATGAGCGCGGTGCGCGGGTTGGAGCGCAGCGCGCGCGCGAGCTGGTAGCCGTCCATGCCGGGCATGCGGATGTCGCTGACGATGAGGTCGGGAATGCTCGCGTTGAGCCGGACGAGCGCCTCCGCCCCGCTGCGCGCGGTCGTCACGTCGTAGCCTTCCTCGCGCAGGGTGACGGCGACGGCGCGCAACAGTTTTGCCTCGTCGTCGACGACGAGTAGCCGTTTCGCCATCCTCACGCCCCACGCGACGCGCCCGCGTCGCTCGCTAAGCTGTGGCCGGGCTGGTTGACAAAGACCGCCCTCGATTCGTCTTCATCGGCGCTCTCTTCAACGCGCCACGCCGGGAGCCGCAGGGTGAAGGTGCTGCCCTCTCCTAAACGGCTTCGCGCCTCAATCGTCCCGTTCATCCCTTCGACGAGCACGCGGGCGAGGTGGAGCCCGAGGCCGATGCCGGGAACTTCCTGCTCGTCGGCGTCGGAGCCTCCCGCGCCGGCACCCGCCTGCCGCCCGCGGTAGAAGCTGTCGAAGACGTGCGGTAAATCTTCGGGGTGGATGCCGCCCCCGTTGTCTTCCACTTCGACGGCGACTCCCCCGCCTTCGTCGCGGCGGGCGCGCAGGGCGATGCTCCCCCCGGCGGGCGTGTACTTGATGGCGTTTTCGACGACGGTGCAGAGGGCGCGGCGCAAGGCGCTGTGGTCGGCGCGGACGGGCGGGAGGTCTGCCGCGACTTCGACCGTGAGTTCGTGGCCGTGCTCGGCGGCCCCGACGCGCTCGATCTTTTCGCAGGCCCGCACGACCTCGCCCGCGTCCACGCGCCCCGGCTTGATCTGCACGCCGCCCGCCCGGATGCGCGACAGGTCGAGCAGGTTATGCACGAGGTCGATCTGCCGGTCGCACTCCGACGCGATGTCTTCCAGGTACTCGCGCCGCTCCCCCTCGGCCGGGTTCTTCCTGAGCAGCACGCGCGTCAGCGTCTTGATCGTCGTCAGCGGCGTGCGCAGCTCGTGCGAGACGGCGGCGAGGAATTCGTCCTTGACGGCGTTCGCCCGCTCGGCCTCGACGCGGGCGGCCTGCTCGCGCTCAAGCAATCTCTCGCGCTCGGCTTCCGCCTTCCTGCGGGCGGCGCCGAGCGTCCCCGTCCCGACCGCGACTAAGACGAAGTTGATGAGCTGCACTAATTCGTCACGGCCGACGCGGAGCGTGAAGGCGGGCGGTAGAAAGACGAACGCGCTCGCCAATGCCGAGAGCGCCGTGGCGAGCAGCCCCGCGCCGAGGCCGCCGCGCCACGCGCTCACGATCACGGCGAGGAGAAAGATGGGCGACATGCCCGGCGGCACGAGCTGCGACAGCAGGAGCGTCGCCGCGAACGCCAGCCCCACCGTCCACACCGCGACCCCGTAGCGCCTGAGTCCCGCGCTCGTCAACGGCCGAAGAGGAGTTTGCGTCGCACCCGCCATCTGAATCGCTTCGGAGCTAATTATTGGCCCCGATTATACAAGCCCACTGAACGCCGCTCATAGGTGAAAACGCCCGCACCGCGCGCGTGTTATCACGGTTTCGCCTCGCCGGGGCGAGCTTTAGCCTCTATCTCCGACGACGCTCGAACAAGGCTTATGATTTTTCTCTACCACGGCAAAGAGTACGCGGGGGCGACCGCCGTCGAGATCGTGCGACAGATGGCGCGAGACATACAGTTCCGCCCCCTTGACCGCGGCACGGTTCGGGACTTTCTGTGCCGCTCGCTCGCCGAGCTGGCCGACCGCGTACACATGCGTGAGCTGGGCACGAGCCCCCACCTCTCCGACGAGACGCTCGCCTTCAACTACCTCTGCCTGCTCGACGAATACGACGCCGGATGCCTGGACGTGTCGCCGGGCGAGCCGGAAGCCCGCACTGCCTCATAAAATCCCTGTGTGGCTTAGCCCCGCGGCTTAAAGGGCGGGCAGAATTGTTCGGCGGCGGACGTCGGCAGCGGGCGCATGTCGGCCGGCGGTTTGGCGCTTCCGAGCGTTTTCAATTGACAGGGAGAATTTAAGGAGTATAGTTGGCGCCTCTTCTTCACTTCCCCTAAAGGAGTTTAGAGAGAAGGAAGGCCGCCGGAGAGCGAGGCTCTGGCGGCTTTCCCTTTTCGCCTCCGGCTGCGTCCCGTCTTCGACCTGCGGCGGTGGCCGGTCTCGAACGCGCCGGATAGTGTTGATTTCCTGCGGGGTTGGTGGCGGTATTTTTTTCAACCGCGAGTGACGAAGGGATTGTCGGCCTGTCAGGCTTTCAGTGTGAGGCGGGGGGCTGCTTCGTGCTTGAGGGCTCGCGCTTCTCGCTCTTTATCATTAAATTTCTTAACCAGCGCCGCCACCTCCGAATAACCCAGGTCGGTTCTAATAACGTCGGTACGGCTTTCCCGTTTAGCCGAGGTGGAAATATGCGTCCTTCTAACCCTGTAATTAACCGACGTGTCGCCGTCAAACTTTGCTTTGCATCCCGGCATCGTCTGCATCGTATAAATATACATTCGGTTTCTCCTCGTGGGTAAGTTCCAACGTCACTGATCCGCGCAAAGGTTTCGACGGCTTGCTACTCGGGATAATGGGCGTCAACGTCCTCTTTTTGTCCCCGCCCATTACCGACTCCCTTTCGTCACACCGGGAGCGGGCCGGCCTTTGCTAAGAGCCGCCCCGTTCATTCATGACCTTTCGATACGCAACGTATAAATCCGAGAGCCTGTCAGCGGAAGCGGGGTCGCTGCGGGCGAGGAGGGTGATGATTTCATCGCGCCGGGTGAACAGAGGCTCCACGCCCTCTCTTTGCGCCCGCGTGAGGGTTGAGGCGTCCCCCCGGTCAGCTTCCGCGCGCACGGAGGTAAAGAATTGGCTGGCGGCCTGGCGGGCCGGCTCGTAGTCGCCTCGCCGCGCGTCAATGACGGCCGAAGCAAGATTACTTTGCATCCGGGCCAGGCTTAACTGTTGCTCGGCACCGGCGAGGCTGCGGCCGCACTCACGGGCCTTGAGCCACATGGGGACGAAGCCGAGCAGGAAGACGGCGAGCAGCACGCCCGCGTAGATGACGAAACGGCGCATTACGGGGGTTGACTTGACCGGCTCGGGCTGTACGTTCTCACTCATAATGACCCTCCTACGTGACGCCCGCGAATAAGTTAAATCAAAGCTTCGACGGGCGTAAACTTTTCCCCTTCACACGTCCTCGGCGAGCATTAGCCGATGGCGGCGAGGTGCAGCCCGCGCATTGCCGACCCGCGGCAACAAGGGCACCTCATCTCGCACACGCCTAAGAACGCCTCGCAGTCGTGACAATAGCTTCTCAGCTTCGACCACATCCTCGCCGGTATTATGCGGCGTCCTGCACGAGCAGGGAAAGCTGCGCGCGATCTATCGACCGGCCCCGGTTCAGGTTGGTGAACGGGTTGTCCACCAGCCAGAAGTCTGTCTCGCCCACGCCGTCGGCCGGCACGAGTTCGTCGAGCGCGCGCCCGTCGAGGGCCACCGGCTTGAAGAGTTGCATCCCCCAGTGACGACCGCGAGCCAGCATCCCGTCCCACTCGCTGCTAAACACCGGCACGCGGAAGCGTCCGCGGTCGTCGAGCGCGAACCAGTCGCCGTTGGCGCGCCGCATGGCATATAGACTACTCATCGCCTGCCCCACTCCTTATCCTTCATGTCTCACCTTTAGCCGGGCGCCGGCTCGTCCTGCGTCGGTCTGTGCCCGTTCGTGTTTTCGCGCGACCTGTCGGGCGATTGTACCAGCCCGTGCCGGGCGTGCGTCTTCCAGAGATGTTTTGAAAAGT
>Ga0272482_10000594_pt1 | contig 11360 bp, 7 predicted proteins | sample RVTome_8_FD_192427 | JGI IMG/M metagenome (GOLD analysis project Ga0272482, IMG submission 192427) | Soil microbial communities from uranium-contaminated site in the Upper Colorado River Basin, Wyoming, United States - RVT160D0 (version 2) ...
TCTTCTCCGGGCCGCTGCTCGCGGACCTGCGGCTCGCGAAGCCGGACACCACGGAAGAGGAGGCGTGGGCGGCACTCGAGCTGGTCGGCGCGGCGGGCTGGGTCCGCGCGCTGGCCGACGGGCTCGCGACGGTGGTCGGTGAGAGCGCACACATGCTGACCGCGGCGCAGGCACAGCAGGTCGCGCTCGCCAGGCTGGTGCTGGCCGACCCGACGGTCGCGATCCTCGACGAGGCCACCGCGGAGGCCGGCAGCGCGGGCGCGCGCGACCTCGAACGGGCCGCGTTGGCCGCCACGAAGGGCCGGACGACACTGATCGTGGCGCACCGGCTGACACAGGCCGTGCTGGCGGACCGGATACTGGTGCTGGACCACGGGAAGGTGGTAGAGACCGGCACGCACGAGGAGCTGGTCGCCGCCGGGGGCCGGTATGCGACCCTGTGGCGGTCGTGGCACCTTGCTGACCTGGGGGTCCAGCGGTAGCGTAGCCCGACTGAATGCGCTTACACGAAAGGGCGTGCAGGTGGGAGCCCCCACGGTGTACGACGTCGCCGAACGGGCGAACGTCTCCATCGCGACCGTGTCGCGCGTGTACCGCAACCCGGACACCGTCCGGGAGCAGACCAGGGAACGCGTGCTCGCCGTGGCGCGTGAGCTGGGCTACGTGCCGAGCGGCAACGCACGCGGGCTCGCCTCTCGCACCACCGGCGTGCTCGGTCTGTGCTTCCCGGACTACGCCGACCCGGACGTCGAGAACGACGAGACCGCCGACTTCGACCAGCAGACCCTCTACGCCGACGAGATCACGAGGGGTATGGAGCGGGCCGCGCGGCGGCACGGGTACGCGCTCCTGATCGCCGCGTCGCTCGCCGGCGGGCCGGAGAGCCTGGTCTCGACGGTCGCCGGGCGGGTGGACGGCTTCGCGGTGCTCGCGCGGACGGTCGCCACCGAGGACCTCGAGCTGATCTCGCGGCGGCTGCCCGTCGTGATGATCGCCGGGCCGCGCGAGATCGACCACCTCGACCACCTCGAGGTCGCGAACCTGGACGGCGAGTTCGCGCTCACCACGCACCTGATCGCCGACCACGGACTGCGGCGGCTGGCGTTCGTCGGCGGCGGCGCCGACTCGCCGGACGCGCAGGCCAGGTTCGTCGGCTACCAGCAGGCGTTGCGGACCGCGGGGCTGCCGGTGCCGGCCGAGCCGGACATCCGTGGCGACTTCACCCAGGCCGAGGGCAGGACGGCGACGCGGCGGCTGCTCGACCGAGGGCCGCTCCCCCAGGCACTGGTGTACGCGAACGACCAGATGGCGATCGGCGGCCTCGACGTGCTGGAGCGACGCGAGGTCCGGGTGCCAGAGGACGTCGCCGTGGTCGGGTTCGACGGCATCCCGCTCGGCCGGGCGGTCCGGCCCGCGCTCACCACGGTCACCCAGCCGATGCGCAAGCTCGGCGAGACGGCGGTGGACCTGCTGGTCGAGCGGCTGACCGAGCCGGACCGCGAACCGCGCTCGATGATGCTGCCGGTGACACAGACCCGCCGCGCCAGCTGCGGCTGTCACCAGTAGTCGCAGGTCACGCCGTAGTTCTCTTGCGATGGTTCAGACCGCCGCCTACTGTATGCGCTTACAGAGAGCGCTTACACAGCCGCTAGGGGGCCGGAGTGACCGACACGACCGCACGCCAGGACTGGGAGCAGCGCATCGGACTGCCCAGCGACCAGCCACTGACCGGCACCGGCGCGCTGCCGCCGCCGACCGGGCTGGTCGCCACACCGGGCACCGCACACGTACACCTCGACTGGGCGCCGGTCCCCGGCGCGCTCGGCTACCTCGTGCACCGCGCCACCAGCGCGGACGGACCGTTCACGCCGCTCGACCACCTCGGCGGCGACGTGCTCGCGGTGCCGCACCCGCCCTACGCCGACACCATGGTCGACGGCGAAACGACCTACCACTACGCGGTCGCGACGTGGACCGACGGCGGCCCCGGCGAGCTGTCCGCGCCGGTGACCGCCGCCGCGACCGACGGCTCACGTGCGGTGACCGTGTCGGTCGACGCGACCGCGACGCCGGCCCCGCTGCCCGACGTGTGGCGGCGGATGATCGGTGCGGAGCACTTTTCCTTGCTGGTGTGGGACAAGCCGGGACCCGGCGGGTCGAATGTCGCCGAGGAGTACGGCGCGGCGCTCGGCATCATGCGGGACGAGATCGGGGTGCGCACAGTCCGCGCGCACGGGACCTTCCTGCCAGAGACCGTGACCGTACGGCCGGACGGGTCGTTCGACTTCTCCGGGCTCGACGAGGTGTACGACCGGTTCCTGGCGACCGGGCTGAAGCCGGTGGTGGAGCTGTCGTTCATGCCGGTCGAGCTGGCGAAGGACCCGGACTACACGGTGTTCGAGTACCGGGCGCAGGTGTCGGTGCCGCGTGAGTGGGAGCGGTGGGGCGACCTGGTGCGCGCGGTGACCGAGCACCTGCGCGATCGGTACGGCGCTGACGAGGTCGCCACCTGGGAGTTCGAGGTCTGGAACGAGGCCAACCTCGAGGTGTTCTGGAACGGCACGCAGGACGACTACCACCGGCTGTACGAGGTCGCGGTCCGCGCGGTGAAGGACGTCGACCCGCGCATCCGGGTCGGCGGGCCGTCGTCCGCGGCGGCCGGCTGGGTCGGCGCGCTGCTGGAGTACTGCCGCGAGCACGACGTGCCGGTGGACTTCGTCTCCACCCACACCTACGGCAACGCACCGCTCGACATGCGGCCGCTGACCAGGTCCTTCGCCGAGGCGACCGGCAAGCCGGAGCCCGAGGTGCTGTGGACCGAGTGGGGCGTCACGCCGACGCACTTCCACCGGGTCAACGACACGGTGTTCGCGGCGCCGTTCGTGTTGCGGGGCATGCGCAGCGCGCTCACCTCGACCGACGCGCTGGCGTACTGGGTGTGCTCGGACCAGTTCGAGGAGCTGGGCTGGCCGCCTCGGTTGCTGCACGGCGGGTTCGGGCTCCTGACCGTGGGAAACCTGCGCAAACCACGGTTCTGGGCGCTGTACCTGCTCTCGCAGCTGGCCGGCGGCCGGGTGCCGGCGTCGTGCCGTGGTGACGGCGGCGGCTCGCTCGTCGAGGCGCTCGCGACGCTCGCCGACGAGTCGGTGGACGTCCTGGTGTGGAACGGAACCCTCGATCAGTCCAAAATAGACGGTGCGGACGCGCTGGCACGCACGGTGACCGTCGAGGTTGCCGGACTGCCGGCCGGCGAGTACGCCGTTTCCTCGGCGCGGGTGGACGAACAACACGCGAACATCGCTCGGGTATGGCGGGATATCGACGGTGGTGACTGGCCGGACGAGGCACAGTGGACCACGCTGCGCGCCGCTGACACGCTGCCGATCGAGTACCTTGCGAAGGTGGCGGTCGGCGACGACGGGGTCGCGTCGGTCGCCATCGACCTGCCCATGCCCGGGATCCGCTCGTTGCGGCTGACCCGGCAGGACTGAGCGAGGAGTGTCCATGGCCGTGCCCGCCTGGCTGGCTGACGCAGTGCTGTACCAGATCTACCCGCAGAGCTACGCCGACAGCAACGGCGACGGCATCGGTGACCTGAACGGCATCGAGTCCAAACTGGACTACCTGGCGTGGCTCGGCGTGAACACGGTGTGGCTCAACCCGTGCTTCGCCTCGCCGATGCGGGACGCCGGGTACGACGTCGCGGACTACTACGCGATCGATCCCCGCTACGGCAGCAGGGACGACCTCGCGAAGCTCGTGGACTCCGCGTCCCGCAAGGGAATTCGGGTTCTGCTCGATCTGGTCGCCGGCCATACCTCCGACCAGCACGAGTGGTTCGTCCGTTCGGCCGACGATCCCGACGACCACCGCTACGTCTGGGCCGATCGTCAAGCGCCCGGTTTCCAGCCGTCACCCGGGCGGCGCAAGGGTTTCTACCTGCCCAACTTCTTCCCGGTGCAGCCGGCGCTGAACTTCGGGTACGGCCGGATGGACCCGGCCGAGCCGTGGCGCCAGCCGGTGGACGCGGCCGGGCCTCGGGAGAACCGGCAGGCGCTGCGCGACATCATGGACTACTGGCTGCAGACGGGAATCGCCGGTTTCCGGGTGGACATGGCGTCGTCGCTGGTGAAGGACGACGCCGGTAAGAAGGAGACGGGCGCCCTGTGGCAGGAGCTGCGCGGGTGGCTCGACCACGCCCACCCGCAGGCGGCGCTGTTCTCCGAGTGGGCGCAGCCGGCGGTGTCGGTCCCGGCGGGCTTCCACGCGGACTTCTTCCTGCACTTCGGGAGTTCGCAGGCGTTCCGGTCGCTGTTCCACAACGGCGCCGTGTACGACCATTCCTATCGGCCCCGGCCGGCCTTCTTCGACGCGTCCGGCGCCGGTTCGGTCTCGGACTTCCTGGCCGAATGGGCAACCGCGACCAGCGTCATCGCCGACGGTGGCCACATCGTGCTCCCGTCCGCGAACCACGACTTCCCCCGGTTGGTGGCGGGTGCGCGCGACGCTGACCAGGCCCGCTCGGCGATGGTGCTGATCCTGACGTGGCCCACCCTGCCGGCGATCTACTACGGCGACGAGATCGGGATGCAGTACCAACCGGGCCTGCCCGACTTCGAGGGCAGCGTGCTGGCCTTCTCCCGAGCGGGCTACAACCGGGCCGGTTCGCGAACTCCCATGCAGTGGGACGCCGCCGATCCTGATGTGACCTATCTGCCGCCGCACCCGTCACCCACCCGGCCCAACGTGGCCGACCAGCGCAACGACCCGTCGTCGATGCTTCATCTGGTGCGCGAGTTGATCGAGCTGCGCAAGTCGGCGCCGGAACTGGGCGCGAGGGCTGGGGTCGAGGTCGTCAACCCGGGTTATCCGTTCGTGTACCGCCGGGGTGGCCGGTACACGGTGGCGCTGAACCCGGCCTTCGAGTCCGCGACGACGGATATCCCGGTCGAGGGAACGCAGGTGCTCGGCCGAGGCGCGACCGTGGACAACGGCCGACTGCACATGGAAGGTTTCAGCTACGCCATCTTCCGCGACTGAGCTTGGCCTCCGGCCTCCGGAATCCAGCCCTGGATAACGGGGGCCGGAGGCCCGTCCGCGATCCGGACGGCGCAGTTGCCCACGGATTTGCTTGCACGGCCCGCGAGCCACGGCGTCTCCGCGCAGTTCACGCCGTCCACCTGGTAGAGCGCCCAGCTTGAGTTTCAACTGTCGATGGCTGGCTGGTCACCCCCTGTTGATCATGGATGAAGCCCTTGGTTGATCATTCTTCTTGTCTAGGGAAGAAGATCACTACCAAGGGCTTCAGTTGATCAGTGTGCGTGACACCGGTGCGGCCGGTGCAGGCGGGGACCTGTCGTAGTTCCGGCGAGAGTTCCATCAGTGCCTGTCCCGGCGAGCGGACGCACTGTTCGAGCTATGCGATGCGGTGTTGTTCCCGCATACCGCTTGCCCGGCCGGTGTCCCGAAAACCTCCCGGCCTCGTCCTGGCCGCCCAGCCGGAGTGCCCAACCCCCGGCCCGCGCCACGCCACGACGTCCACACCCCACCGGACAGGTTAGAACTCAAGCTAGTGCGGTGACCGATAACGATCACCGGGTTGGCGACACGCCGAGTAGGACGCGTGACGTGGGTGGTGGTCTGGCGGCTCGGGCCTGGATTCTCGGCAAACGAGGGATCGTGCGCCACACAATCCGTAGTTGACTGACTAGTCACTCTCTTATATGTTCTGCTCATGCCCAAGCCACGCAGTCCCGAGCGGCGCTCCGCGATCCTGTCAGCTGGGGCGCGAGTCATCGCCGCCCACGGGTTGGGAGCTGCGGCGACGGCGGCCATCGCGAAAGAGGCGGGAGTGTCCAACGGCTCGCTGTTCGTCTACTTCGAAACGAAGGCCGCACTGATCAACGAGCTCTTCGTCGCGCTCAAGACCGAGATGGGGGAAGCGGCGCTCGAAGGCTTGCCGGACCAGCGTTCCGACGAGGACTCCGACGAGGACTCAGATCGGGACGGGGATCGCACGCGCGACCAGCTCGCCCGCATGTGGGCCCAGTGGATGCGTTGGGCGCTCGCCCATCCGATCGAACGTCGCGCGCTTGCCCAGCTCGAGGTCGCGGAGGAGATCACGAACGAGAGTCGGAAGGCGGTGGACGTTGCCTTCGATCGACTGGCCCAGCTCCTCGAGCGTTGCCGCAGCGGGGGGCCGATGGCCGAGACGCCGCTGACGTTCGTCGTGACCCTGGCCAGCGCGATCGCCGAGGCGACAGTCGACGCCGTCGTGGAAGAACCTGATCAGGCCGAAGCCCGCAGCGCCACAGCTTTCGACGCCCTCTGGCGTGTCCTCGCCGGCGCGCCGAGCCACCTTCACGAGCAACTGTCCCCACCGGCACCACCTGGAGCTGAACCCGCATGAGCGACTCCTCGCATGCCCCACCCGCAGACCAATCACCTGCCGAATCGCCGCCGGCCTGGATCGTGACCGGTCCGACGTCCGGGATCGGTCACCACACTGCCGTCGAGCTCGCCGGTCGAGGCACCGTGGTGCTGGTCGGCCGTGACCCGAAAAAGCTCGAGGCGGTCGCCGCGGAGATCCGTGGCCGCCGAGGCCACGCGGTGTGCGTCGTGGCCGACTTCTCCGACATCACCAGCGTGCGGCGCGCTGCGACGCAGATCATCGCTCTCGACCTGCCGCTGGCCGGGTTGGTCAACAACGCCGGCATCATGCAGGCTGGCGACTCACGGACGACGGAGGGCTGGGACCTCGTCTTCGCAACCAACCACCTCGGACCTTTCGCGTTCACCGAGGCGTTGCGGGCGCACCTGCTCGACGGCGCGAACGTGCTGTTCGTCTGCTCCTCCACCGAGGACCCCACCCTGCGGCCTGCGCAGGTCGCGGGATTCCGCGGCGGGCGCTACATCTCTGCCGAAGCCAGCTCCCGCGGCGTGTTCGAGCCCGGCGGCGCGAAGCGGCCAAGCCTGGACGCCTACGCCACCTCCAAGCAGTGCAACCTCGCCACCGTTCTGGCTCTCGCCCGCACGACCACCCGCCTGCGGTTCACTGCCATCGAGCCCGGCTTCAACCCCGGCAGCAACCTCAGCCGCCGGTCGGGTGCCGCTGTCCACTTCCTCGGCAAGTACGTGCTCTCACCGCTGGCGCCGTTCATCAAGCACTGGAGCACCCCCGAACGTGCTGGTCAAGTGATCGCCCGGATCCTGACCGACTCCGCCTCCACGACCGGGGTCTACTACGACGAGAAGGGCGTTCCGATGACAGGCTCGACACAGGTGCGTGAGCCCGCGTTCCAGGACCGGGTCGTCGCCGAGACCCGCGCGCTGCTCGCGGCCCGCGAACCTTCAGGGCACTGAATGTCCACAGTGGAGCATTGGTGCCCGCGAGTGCGCCTTCGTGCATCAACCGGGTACACCCATTCCGCGGGTCGTCAAGCGACATGGCCTGGGCCACAGTGGGGCGCGTGGAGTTCTCGGTTCTCCGACCGGTGCGGGGGTGGCACGACGGGCAGTCCGTCGCGCTGGGCGGGCGCCAGCGCCGGTACGTGCTCGCCGTGCTGTTGCTGCGCGCGGACCAGGTGACGCCGCTGGAACGGTTGTGGCGCTGGTTTGGGACGAGCACCGCCTGCGGCTGTGCACAACGCGGTACAAACCCATGTCTCCCGGCTGCGTAAGGCACTCGCGCTGTGGCAGGGGCGGGCCGCCACCCAACGGGATGTGCCGCGGGTCAGCTCCCGCGGATCTGATCGGCGACCGTGTAGACGGTGTCCGGGTCGTAGACCTGGCGTTCCGCCAGCCGAGGTGGTCGATGCATCGCCCCGATACGGGGTGTAAAGGCTTGCGATGGCACGCGCCACTTTCGCGCCAGTTCGGGGACGGTCTCGACCGGTACCCGCCAGATCGACGCGACCTGCTGCGCCTGCCACCACTCTTCGATAACCGCGTTCACCCGCTGGACCGATGTCCGGTGTTCCACGGCCACACCGGCCTGGCTGAGCAGTTCGGTCAACCAGGTGGCGAGTGCTCGACAGTCGAAGTCCCGGGTCACGCTGTCGAACTCCGGCTCGCACACCACCCGGTTGGCGTCACCGGTGTCCAGGACGATCTCGACCCGAGTCTGCTTGCCGAGTCGGACGTACTCCACTACGACGACTTCTCGCAGATCGGCCGTCGCGATCGTTGACGAACGCGCGAAGCGTTCGACGACGATCCGGCTCGGGGTGTCGCCGAGCCGGAACTCCACCCAGCGCACGAGGCGCGCCGCCTCCTGGGCAGCCATGCGCAGCCCCAGCACGACACCGACAACGACGATCATCCCCCACGCGACCAACGCTCCCAGCAACAACCGGGAAGAGCCCAGCACGACGGAGATCAGCAGAAACGGCGCCGCCAGCGGACACGCGACGAGAACGGAAGCGAGCAAGCCGCCACAGAACGCCGTCATCAGCTGGCGAGTTCGGCGGGGAGCCATCACCAGTCGTGACCCGGACGGCCAGGCAACCACAAACCGTCGGAGCGGGCGTGGCACCGCGGTGGGCATCTCCCCAGAGTATGCGAACCTCGACGCTCTCGGTAGCCCGTCGATACGAGTGGAGCGTCAGCCCCAGGCGGCCAACGCCGGCTCATGAACCGCGGCGGTCATCGCCACCACGAGAAGACGCCAGCGACGTGCCACCCCGCACCTCCCGCTCGGCCCAGCCGGCGCACTCGGCTCGCCTTGTGTCGTGCGGCCCCGACCAGTACGGTTGCCGATGTAAGCGCATCCTGTATGCGCTTCCAATTGCCGGCGGTCAGCCCGCTGTCCCGCGCCTACCGCAACAGGCTGACCGATTCGATCGGGGGCGGAGAGCGTGGTCGAGACCGTGCACTACGAGGGCAAGCGGATCATGATCGACGGGCAGCCCGCGCTGGTGCTGTCCGGCGAGATCCACTACTTCCGGGTGGCCCGCGGGCTCTGGCAGGACCGCATCGACAAGGCGAAAGCCGCTGGGCTGAACACGATCGCCACCTACATCCCGTGGCTGTGGCACGAGCTGCCGGACCGGTCGGTCGACCTCACCGGCCGCACCAGGCCGGAACGCGACCTCGGCGCCTTCCTCGACCTGTGCCACACCAACGGCATGCACGTGATCGCCAGGCCAGGTCCGTTCGTGATGGCGGAGCTGAAGAACGAGGGGCTCCCCTTCCGCCTCTACCGCGACCACCCGGAGATCGTGCCGGTCGGCTGGGACGGCAGGCCGGCGCCAACCAGGACGGTCGACTACCTCGCGCCTGCCTTCCTCGAAGCGACCCGCGACTGGTACCGGGCGGTCCTGCCGGTACTCGCCACCCGCCTGCACGGCCGGGGCGGCCCGGTCATCGCGGTGCAGCTGGACAACGAGGTCGGCATGCTCGCGTGGGTCAGCAACAGCCCGGACCTGACCGACCACCTGCTCGCCGACTTCCGGCTCTGGCTCGCGAAGGAGGACCGGTCCTACCCGGACACGATGGACCTCCGCGCGCCGGAGGGCGAGCACGCGCCCCGGCTGATGCGTGACCTCGGCCGGTTCATGCGCGACCGGTTCGCGCGGTACTTCCAGCAGCTGCGGGCCTACGCTGAGGAGTCCGGCATCACCGGCGTGCCGTTCGTGGTGAACATCCACGGCACCGACGGCGGCAAGGCGGAGACCTTCCCGATCGGCATCAGCCAGCTGATGGACAGCTACTCCGGCGTGCCGGACACGTTGTCCGGCACCGACATCTACCTCGGCGAGCTGACCGTGACGAACGCGGCCGACCTGTACCTGGTGAACGCGTTCTGCGACGCGGTGCACGACGCCGACCAGCCGCTCACGTCGATGGAGTTCGAGGCCGGCACCGGCGACTACGGCTCGGACCTGTCCCGCCAGTACGACCCGTCCGCTGTGGACCTGAAGACGAGGATGTGCCTGGCACAGGGCAACAAGCTGCTCAACTACTACCTGTTCGCCGGCGGCGTGAACCCGCCGCTGGACCAACCCGTCGGCGACGGCAACGACCGGATCGCGTTCACCGGCGAGCGGCACGGGTTCGCCGCGCCGGTCGGCCCGGAGGGCCAGCTGAACCCGGTGTTCGGGCCGACGCAACGGGTACTGCGAGCGGCGCGGGCGATCGCGCCGCACCTCGCCGACATGCGGGAGCAGCACGACGAGGTCGCGCTCGGCTTCGTGCCGGACCACTACCTCACCGAGTACCACTACCCCGGCAGTGCCGCCGTCGACGCGGTGCTGTCCGACGTGGTCGGCACCAGGGGCGCCGGGGAGCGCGGCATCCTCGCGCGGGCCATGCTGCTCGGCGGTTTCCGGTTCGGCGCGGTGAACCTGCAGGCCGGCCTCGACCCGGCGACCACACCGGTGCTGGCGCTCGCCGGCACCACGCACCTGCCGGAGGCGGTGCAGCGCACGCTCATCGCGTACCTCGACGCAGGCGGCAGGTTGCTGCTCGCCGGCCGGGTGCCGGCGCGGGACATGGCAGGCGCACCGTGCACCGTGCTGCGTGACCACCTCGGGTTGAGTCCACTCGGGACGGTCGAGGGCGACCACCGGTTCTTCGCGTCCGTCACCGCACACGGCTGGGCCGCGCCACGCCCGGAGACCAGGGTCGGCTGGGCGCAGCGGTACGAGATCGCCGCCGGCGACACCGTGCTGCGGGAACTGTCGACGGGTGACGGCTGCGGGTTCGACCTCCCGATGGGCGCGGGCCGTGCCGTCGTGCTGTCGACGGACTACGAGTGCGACCTCGGGCTGTGGCGAGCCGCGTTCGCCGCGCTCGGCGTCGAGCCGGGACTGCGGCACTCCGCCGCCGTCCCCGGCATCGTGCTGCTGACCACTGTGGACAACGCGGGCGGCCGGGTGCTGCACGCGCTCAACGTGTCCGGCTACGACCAGCGGTTCTCGGTCACCGAGGGTGGCGCCCCGCTGTTCGGCGGCGAGCCGCTGCGGCTGCCGGGCAGGCGGGCGCTGATGCTGCCGCTCGGGCTGACGACCGGGGGCATGCGGATCAGCTATGCCACCGCCGAGGTGGTGTCCGCCGTGGACGGTTCGGTGACCTTCCGCGCCCCGTCCGGCGAGGCGGTCGTCGCGATCGGCGGCGAGGTCGTGTGCCCCGGCGCGGAGACGGTGTCCCGCAACGGGACGACCGTGCTGCGGATCCGCGGCACCGGCGAGTTCACCGTGCACCGGCCGCTGCCGGCGAGCGCGATCCCCGACCACCGCGCTTGACATGGAACACGGTGCCACCCAGTGTGGTGCGCCGTGACAGAACTGACCTGGCGCCCACCCGCGTTCGCCTGCCGGGCGGGCGCCGCGTGGCGGGACATCACGCCGCCGCTGGAGATC
>Ga0272482_10000596_pt1 | contig 11357 bp, 9 predicted proteins | sample RVTome_8_FD_192427 | JGI IMG/M metagenome (GOLD analysis project Ga0272482, IMG submission 192427) | Soil microbial communities from uranium-contaminated site in the Upper Colorado River Basin, Wyoming, United States - RVT160D0 (version 2) ...
GTCGAGCGGTCCACTGTGGCGCCCGGCCCCGACCAGCGCACCGGCGACGACGCCCTCGCCCTCGTCACCCGCCTGGCCGTCGACCTGGTCGAGCGGGCCAACCGGCCGCTGCTCGGCATCGGCATCGGCAGCCCCGGCGTGGTCGACCCCGCCGGTGTGGTGCTGGAGGCCCCCAACCTCGGCTGGCTCGACGTCGACCTCGCCGGCCACGTCGCGAGGGCGGTCCCGGGCACCCCGCACACCCACGTCACCAACGACGCCAACGCCGCCGTGCTCGGCGAGCTGGGCCTCGGTGGCCCCGCCGGCCGCAGCCTGCTGCTGGTCAAGGTCGGCCAGGGTGTCGGCGCCGGGGTCGTCATCGACGGGCACCTGGTGGTGGGCGACCGCTTCGCCGCCGGGGAGATCGGCCACGTCGTCGTCGATCCCGAGGGCGAGCCGTGCGCCTGCGGGCGCCGGGGCTGCCTGGAGACGGCGATCGCGGCCCCGGCGTTGCGTCGCGCGGGCGCCGGCACCGGCTCCGGGCGAGCCGCTGCCGGTCGCCAGCTGGGCCTGGCCCTGGCCCCCGTGGTCAGCGCGCTCAACCTCCGCGAAGTCGTGCTGTCGGGCCCCCTCGACCTGCTCGACGAGACGTTTCGGCAGGGCGCGCTCGACGCGATCCGCAGCCGAACCATGCCGGCGGTCGGCGACAACGTCGACATCCGGTCGAGTCCGCTCGGCGAGGACGACGTCCTCCTGGGCGCCGCGATGCTCGTCCTCGACCGTGAGTTGGGCGTCGCGTGACGACAGCAACAGAGGGAAACAGAGTGGAGGACCAGTGAGATTCGAGAAGCTCGCAGCGGTGGGCCTGGCGGGAGCGCTGTTCCTGACAGCGGCCTGCGGGTCCGACGATGACGACGAGGCGACCGACGACAACGGGGGGAACGAGTCCAGCGGCCAGGAGAGCGGTGGCTTCACCGCTCCCGACAGCGAGATCGAGGCGACCCTGCGCGTGTGGCTCAACGGGCCCGACACACCGCAGACGATGCGCGACTACGCCATCGAGACCTTCAAGGAGCAGTACCCGAACGTGTCGGTCGAGATCGAGGAGCAGGAGTGGGACGGCATCGTGCCGGTCCTCACCAACGCCCTCGCGGCCGACGACTCGCCCGACATCGTCGAGATGGGCAACACGCAGGCCCAGGGGTTCGAAGCGGCCGGTGCCCTGGTCGACCTGACCCCGGCCGAGGACGACCTCGGCGGTGACGACCTGCTCGACAGCCTCAAGGAGGCCGGCACCTACGACGGGAAGCTCTTCGCCCTCCCGCTCTACGCCGGCGCCCGGGTGGTCACCTACCGCACCGACCTGTTCGAGGCGGCGGGCATCGAGGTGCCGACGACGATGCAGGAGTTCGTCGACGCCGGCACGGCGCTCCAGGAGGCCAACGCCTCGACCGCCAACTTCTCCGGCATCTACTTCCCGGGCCGCAACTGGCAGGCGATGCTGTCGTTCATCTGGGACGCCGGCGGTGACATCGCCACCCAGGACGGCGGCGAGTGGACCGGCACCCTGGCCGACGAGGGCGCCGTCGAGGGCCTGACCCAGGTCCAGGACATCATGACCAACGCCAACCAGGCGCCCGCCGACAGCGACGACCGGAACGACTACATCGAGTTCTGCGCCGGCGAGATCGGCATGCTCATGGGGCCCGGCTGGAAGGGTGGCCAGATCGAGGAGGAGTGCCCCGAGATGGTCGGCAAGCTGGGCGTGTTCCCGCTGCCCGGCGCCGAGGAGGCGGTGGCTCCGTCGTTCCTCGGGGGCTCGGTGCTCGGGGTGTCGGCCAAGAGCGAGAACCCGGATCTGGCCGTCGAGTTCCTCGAGCTGATCAGCAGCGAGGGCTTCCAGGCGCAGTACGCCGAGGCCGGTCTGATCCCCAACCAGAAGGCGTTCCTCGAGCTGGTGACCGGCAGCCCCGCCGCCGAGGCGCAGGCCGCGGCCGCCGCCAACAGCCGCTTCACGCCCAGCAGCGAGTACTGGGCCGAGGTGGAGGGGGCCGACATCCTGCAGGACATGGGCACCGCCATCGCCAACGGTGACGACGTCGAGGAGGCCGCCCAGACGGCCAACGACGCGATCGTCGAGATCCTGAACCAGTAGGCGCAGGAGCTCGACCGAGATGACGACCGGCGTGCTGCCCGAGACATCGCCGCCCTCGGGCGGCACGCCATCGTCGTCCTCGTCGTCCTCGTCGTCTTCGCCGCGGGGCCGGCCGGCCGGTCGGGGAGGCTGGTGGCGCACCCGTGGGGGATCGCGCCTGCTGCCCTACGCCCTCACCGTCCCGGCCCTGGTGGCCCTGGGCGCCGGCCTCGGTTACCCGCTGTACCGCCTGGGGATCATGTCGACCCAGGACTACGGCCTGCGCCAGCAGTTCGGCGCCCCGCCCGAGTCGGTCGGGCTCGACAACTTCACCGACATCCTCGGCGACACGTACTTCTGGGAGGTGCTGCGGCGGTCGGTGGTGTTCTGCCTGCTGGCGGTGGCGCTCACCATGGCCGCCGGCACCGCCGTCGCCGTGCTCCTCGGCCGGCTGGGCCGGGTCCTGCGCCCGGCGTTGAGCGTGGCGCTGCTGCTGGCCTGGGCCACCCCGGCGCTCACCGCCACCGTGATCTGGCAGTGGATCTTCGACACCCGGTTCGGCGTGGCCAACTGGGCGCTCACCGAGCTCGGCTTCGACTACGAGGGCCACTCGTGGCTGGCCGAGCCGCTCAGCTTCTTCACGGTGGCGCTGCTCATCGTGGTGTGGATGGGCATTCCGTTCGTGGCCTTCACGCTGCACGCCGCCATGACCCAGATCCCGGACGAGGTCATGGAGGCCGCGGCCATCGACGGCGCCGGTCTGTGGCCACGGTTCCGCGACGTCACCTGGCCGGCGATCAAGCCGATCTTCGTGGTGCTGGCCGCCCTCAGCACCATGTGGGACCTGCGGGTCTTCACCCAGATCTTCGTGCTCCAGGAGGCGGGCGGCATCAGCACCGAGACCAACCTGCTGGGCACCTGGGCCTACCGCGAGGCCGTGACCGGCGGCCACTTCGGCAAGGGGGCGGCGATCGCGCTGGTGATGGTGTCGATCACCCTGCTGCTGACCGTCTTCCACCTCCGCCAGATGTTCCGCCAGGAGGAGATCTAGATGGCCGCCCGCCGGGGACCGAGGCGCAGCTGGGCCGCGAACGCGATCGCCGTCGTGCTGATCGTGCTGTCGGCGTTCCCCGTGTACTGGATGTTCACCACCTCGTTCCGGAGCAACGGCGAGATCCGGTCACCGCATCCCCAGTTCCTCCCGTTCGGGGGGACGCTCGACAACTACCGGTCGGTGTTCGACACCGACGGCTTCGGCACCGCCTTCGCCAACAGCCTCAAGGTCACCGCCCTCACCGTGGTGCTGGCCCTGTTCACCGCCTTCCTGGCCGCGGTGGCGGTGTCGCGGTTCCGCTTCCGGGGCAGGGTGGGCTTCCTGGTGATGATCCTGGTGGTGCAGATGGTGCCGGCCGAGGCGCTGATGATCTCGATGGTGAAGGTCCTCGACGGCTGGGACCTGCGCAACTCGATCATCGGCCTGACCATCGCCTACCTGGCGTTCGTGCTGCCCTTCACCATCTGGACCCTGCGGGGGTTCGTGGCCGGCGTGCCCCGCGAGCTGGAGGAGGCGGCGATGGTCGACGGGTCGTCGCGGCTGCGGGCCTTCTTCACGGTCACGCTGCCGCTGGTGGCGCCGGGCCTGGTCGCCACCGGCATCTTCGCCTTCATCCAGGCGTGGAACGAGTACACGTTCGCGCTGGTGATCATGGACCGACCCGAGAAGGAGACGCTGCCGCTGTGGCTGCAGAGCTTCAACTTCGGTGCCCGGGGCACCGACTGGGGCGGGGTGATGGCCGGGTCGACGCTGATCACGATCCCGGTGATCGTGTTCTTCCTGTTCGTGCACCGTCGGATCGCCTCCGGGCTCACCGCCGGAGCGGTGAAGGGATGATCCCGTGAGCCCTCCGTCCTCGGTCGAGCGGCTCGCCGCCGCCACCCTGCTGGCGTCGTTCGAGGGCCCGATCGTGCCGACCTGGCTGCGCCGTTGGATCGACGAGGGTCTGGGCGGGCTGTGCCTGTTCGGGTCGAACCTGGCCGGCGGCGCCTCGGGGGCCACCGCCACCGCCGACCTGGCCGCGCTCCTGCACGACCAGCAGCCGGGCCTGGTGGTCGCCATCGACGAGGAGGGCGGCGACGTGACCCGGGTCGAGGCCCGCACCGGCTCGTCGGTGCCCGGCAACGCCGCGCTGGGCTCGATGGACGACACCGACCTCACCCGCGACGTGTACGGCGGGCTGGGCCGGGTGCTGGCCGGGCTGGGGATCGACCTCGACCTGGCGCCCTGTGCCGACGTCAACGTCGACGTGGCCAACCCGGTGATCGGGGTCCGCTCGTTCGGCGCCGACCCGGCGCTGGTGGGCCGGCACGTGGCCGCGGCGGTCGAGGGGCTCCAGGGTGCGGGTGTCGCCGCCTGCGCCAAGCACTTCCCCGGCCACGGCGCCACCCGGGTCGACTCGCACCGCGCCCTGCCCGCCGTCGACGCCCCCGCCGAGGTGCTGCTGGGCCGCGAGCTGGTGCCGTTCCGGGCCGCGATCGACGCCGGGGTGCGGGCGATCATGACCGCCCACCTGGTGGTCTCCGCGCTCGACACCCGGCCGGCCACCGTGAGCCCGGCGCTGCTCACCGACCTGCTGCGCGACGAGCTCGGCTTCACCGGCGCCGTGGTGACCGACGCCCTCGACATGCACGGCATCGGCGGTCCCGACGCCATCCCCGCCAACGTGGTGCGGGCCCTGGCGGCGGGCGCCGACCTGTGCTGCCTGGGCTCCGGTGCCACCGATGCCCTGGTCGACGCGTGCGTGGAGGCCGTGGTGGGGGCGGTGCGGTCCGGGGCGTTGGCCGAGGAGCGGCTGGCCGGGGCCGCCGGTCGGGTCGGGGCGATCGCCGTCGACGAGCCGGCAGGGTCGTCGCAGGTGTCGACGCCGACATCGTGGCCCGACGCCCTCACCGACCTGGAGAAGCTGGGCGCCGACGCCGCCCGCCGGGCACTGCGGGTGGAGGGACTGCTCCCCCGGTCCCTCGCCCGCGCCCACGTGGTGGAGATCCGGCGCCCGGTCAACATCGCCGCCGGCGTCGTGCCCTCCCGGCTGGGTGGGCCCCTGCGGGCGCTCGACCCGGCGGTGACCGACGCCGAGGTGACGCCCGGCGACCCGCTCCCGGTGGTGCCGGCCGACCGGCCGCTGGTGGTGGTGGTCCGCGACGTCCAGACTCTGGCGGGCGGGTCGGTGCTGCTCGACGAGATCGTCGCCGACCGGCCCGACGCCGTGGTCGTGGATCTTGGGTGGCCGGCGGACGATCCGCTGGTCGGGCAGGCGAGGGTGTCGGCGTTCGGGGCCTCCCGGGCGGGGATAGCGGCGGTGGCAGAGCTCTTGACCTCAGGAGGGACGGCAGGTGGCTGAGATCGCCATCCGGGGTGCGACCAAGGTGTACGACGGCGGGGTCACGGCGGTCGACGCCGTCGACCTCGACGTGGCCGACGGCGAGCTGCTGGTGCTCGTGGGGCCATCGGGCTGCGGCAAGTCGACGCTGCTCCGCATGGTCGCCGGCCTGGAGGACGTGACCGAGGGTTCGGTCGCCATCGGCGACCGCGACGTCACCGGCCTCCAGCCCAAGGACCGCGACGTCGCCATGGTCTTCCAGAGCTACGCGCTCTACCCCCACATGACGGTGCGGAAGAACATCGGCTACCCCCTGCGCCTGGCCGGGGTGCCCAAGGACGAGCAGGCGCGGCGCGTCGAAGAGGTGGCGGCGCTGCTCCAGCTCACCGAGGTGCTCGACCGGCGCCCGTCGCAGCTGTCCGGCGGGCAGCGGCAGCGGGTCGCCATGGGGCGGGCGCTGGTGCGGTCGCCCCAGGCGTTCCTCATGGACGAGCCGCTGTCCAACCTCGACGCCAAGCTGCGGGTGGAGATGCGCGCCGAGATCGCCCGCCTCCAGCGCGACCTGGCCGTCACGACGCTCTACGTCACCCACGACCAGGTGGAGGCCATGACCATGGGCACCCGCGTGGCCGTGCTCGACAAGGGCCGGATCCAGCAGATCGACACCCCGCAGCGGGTCTACGACGAGCCGGTCAACCTCTTCGTCGCCACGTTCATCGGGTCGCCGGCCATGAACCTGCTGCCCGGTGTGGTCGAGCAGGACGACGCGGGCGACGGCGACAGCGGCCTGGTGCTCCGGATCGGGGCGCAGCGGCTGCTGGTCGACGACGCCCTGCTCGCGGCCCACCCGGCGTTGGCCGAGCGGGTCGGGGAGCGGGTGGTGGTCGGCGTGCGGCCCGAGGCGCTGGACGACTCGGGGCTCGATCCCGGGGTGCCCGGCGACCGGGTGATCGAGGCCACGGTCGACCTGGTCGAGTCGCTGGGAGCCGAGCTGGTGGTGCACGTGGCGGTGGCGCTCGACGCCGCCGACGACGGCCCCGCTGCCGACGACAAGGCGCCGCCGGGTCCGGCCATCGACGTGGGCGCCGCAGAAGCGGGGGCCCGTGGGGTCGCCAGCGACGCCGAAGCCGACGCCGTGTGGGCCGGGGTGGTCGGGCGCCGGGGTCGGGTGGTGGCCCGGCTCGGCATCCGCAGCCGGCTGGCCCCCGGCGACACGGTGAAGCTGGCCGTCGATCCCACCGGCCTGCACCTCTTCGACCCCGCGACCGGAGCGTCCCTCCGCGCCCCGACCGCCACATGACGTCGCCGATCGAGGCGGCCGAGCCGGTCGCGACGGCCTCGGCCCGGGCCGAGGTGCCGCTGGTGGCGGGCGTCGACGTGGGCGGCACCAAGACCCTGGCCGTCGTGGTCGACGCCCGGGGCAACACGGTGTCGCAGGTGCGGCTGGCCACCGATGTCGGCGCCCGGGGCCTGATCGCCACCGTCACCGAGGCCCTGGTCGAGGCGGCCGAGGGCGCCGGGGTGTCGCCCGACGGCCTGGCCGCCGTGGGCATCGGCGTGCCGGGCCTGGTCGACCCCCGCGACGGCGGCCTCCGCCACGCCGTCAACCTCGACATCGGCGCCGACCCGGTCAGCCTGGGCGACCCCGTCCGGCGGCTGATCGACGGCCCGGTCACCGTGGCCAACGACGTGAACCTGGCCGCGCTGGGGGCGGCCGAGCTGTTCGGGCGCACCGGCAGCGTCGCCTACCTCAGCGTCGGCACCGGGATCGCCGCCGGCTTCGTGTTCGAGGGCAGGGTGTTCCCCGGCGTGCACGGGGTGGCGGGCGAGATCGGGCACCTGCCGGTGGACCTGCACGGCGCCGTCTGCGAGTGCGGGCAGATCGGCTGCCTGGAGACCGTGGCGTCCGGCCCGGTGATCGCCCGGCGCTGGCGGGGCCCCGACGGGGCACCCGGTGACGCCGCCGGCCTGCTGGCCGCGGCCACGGCGGGCGACCCCGCGGCGACGGCCCTGCGAGACGAGGTCTTCGGGTACCTGGCCTGGGCCGTGGCGTTGATCGTCCAGACCGTCGACCCCGAGCTGGTGGTGCTGGGCGGCGGGGTGGCCGAGGCCGGGCCGCCGCTGCTCGACGCCCTGCGGGCCGCGCTCCGGCGCCGGGCCGAGGTGTCACCGCTGCTGGCGGCCCTCGACCTGCCCGCCCGGGTAGCCATCGCCCCGCCCGACGTCTCCCTCGGCGCGGTGGGCGCAGCCCGTGCCGCCCGCGCCCTCGTCCGCGACGACCTGCCGTCGTGACCCTCGTCGTCCGCGGCGGTCGGGTGCTGGCCGACGGGCTGGCGGCGCCGGCCGACGTGGCCGTCCGGGACGGCCGGATCGCCGAGATCGCACCACCCGGGGTCGCGGGGCAAGACGACCTCGACGCCAGCGGGGCCGTCGTCGTGCCGGGGTTCGTCGACCTGCAGGTCAACGGGGCCGGCGGCATCGATCTCACCGCCGAGCCCGAGCGCCTCTGGGAGGTGGCGGCGCTGCTGCCCCGCTGGGGGGTCACGGCGTGGCTGCCCACGATCGTGACGTCGCCCGAGCCGGTGCGGGAGCGGGCGCTGGCCACGCTCCGGCAGGGCCCGCCCGACGACACCCCCGTCGCCACGCCCCTGGGCCTCCACCTGGAGGGCCCGTTCCTCAACCCCGAGCGCAAGGGCGCCCACGTCGCCGCCCACCTGCGGCTCCCCGACCCCGAGCTGGTCGGCCGCTGGTCGCAGGACACCGGCGTCGCCCTCGTCACCCTGGCTCCCGAGCTGCCCGGCGCCCTCGACCTGATCCGGCGGCTGGCCGACCGGGGTGTCGTCGTGTCGCTGGGCCACTCGTCGGCCACGGCCGACGAGGCCACCGCCGGGGTCGACGCCGGCGCCCGCTGGGCCACCCACCTGTTCAACACGATGCCGCCGCTGCACCACCGCGACCCCGGCCTGGCCGGCGTGGCGCTCACCGACGAGCGGCTGCACGTGGGGCTGATCGCCGACGGCCTCCACGTCCACCCCCGGATGGTGCGGCTGGCCGCCCGGGCGCTGGGCGAGCGGCTCACGCTGGTCACCGACGCCGTGGCCGCGCTGGGGATGCCGCCCGGCCCGATCCGGCTGGGCGACCTGGAGGCCCTTGCCGACGACGACGGCGTCCGCCTGCCCGACGGCACCCTGGCCGGCAGCAACCTGGCCATGGTCACCGCGGTCGCCAACCTGTGGGCGTTCGCGGCGGTCGACCTGCCCGCCGCGGTGCACGCGGCGGCGACCGCGCCGGCCCGCCTGCTGGGCCAGGTCGGGGAGCGCGGCGTCGTCGCCCCCGGGGCGGTCGCCGACCTGGTGGTGCTCGACGACCTCGGCCGGGTCGCGGCCACGGTGGTCGGGGGCCGCGTGGCCTACCGGCCGGACGAGCCCCGGTCGGGAGGGGAGCCCTCGTGGAGGTCGTGATCGTCGCCGACCGGCAGGCCGCCGGCGAGCTGGTCGGCCAGGCCATCGCCGACCTGCTGCGGCGGCGGCCCGAGGCCGTCCTGGGGTTGGCCACCGGCAGCACCCCGCTGCCCGTGTACGCCGATCTGGCCCGGCGGTGCGCCGCCGGCGAGGTGACGTTCGCCGAGGCCCGGGCGTTCCTGCTCGACGAGTACGTGGGCCTGCCGGCCGACCACCCCGAGGCCTACCGGGCCTTCATCGCCCGCGAGCTGGAGGCCCACGTCGACTTCCCGTCCGGGGCCGTGCAGGGGCCCGACGTCCGGCCCACCGGCGCCGACCTGCTGGCCTCCTGCGACGACTACGAGGACGCGATCCGGCTGGCCGGCGGCGTCGACCTCCAGCTCCTCGGCATCGGGACCGACGGGCACATCGGGTTCAACGAGCCGGGGTCGTCGTTGGCGTCGCGCACCCGCCTCAAGACCCTCACCGACCAGACCCGCCAGGACAACGCCCGGTTCTTCCGGTCGCTCGACGAGGTGCCCCGGCACGTGGTCACCCAGGGCATCGGCACGATCCTCCAGGCCCGCCACCTGGTGCTCCTGGCCTTCGGGGGCGAGAAGGCGGCCGCCGTCGCCCGCGCCGTGGAGGGGCCGGTGGCGGCGATGGTGCCGGCCAGCGCCCTGCAGCTCCACCCCCACGCCACGGTGGTGGTCGACGAGCCGGCGGCCGGCAAGTTCCGCCAGGCCGACTACTACCGGGAGACCTTCGCCCACAAGCCGGGCTGGCAGGGTCTCTGAACGCGTTCGGCGCGAAAGGCCCTAGTCTGCGGGTCGCCGGACGTAGGTCGAGGCAGGGATGGACAGGGCAGTAGCCACGTTGGAAGCCGCCGTCGCCGGCGGCAACGCCTCGCTGGCGCGGCGCCAGTTGGGGGAGCTGCGCGACGACGCCGACCACGAGGCCGCGCTCGACGTGCTGGCCCGCAACGCCGCTCAGGGGTCGACGCTGGCGCTGGAGATGCTGGTCGAGGCCGTCGACCGGTTCGGCGCCGCCCGCCGGGCCGTCCGCCGGTTCCTGGTCGACGACGACGCCGTCGACGACGTCACCCAGGACACCCTGATCACCGTGGCCCGGTCGATCGGGTCGTTCCGGGGCGAGGCGAAGTTCACCACGTGGCTGTACCAGGTGGCCCGCAACCGGGCGGTCGACCACCTGCGCCGGGTCCGCTCCACCCGGCCGCTGCCCGACGGCGACGGGGACGGCGACGGCAGCGGGCCGCCGGGCCTCGCCCCCGACTCCGCGGCCCGCCTGAGCTCGGTCGTCGCCTCCCGCCAGGCCGTCCAGCAGCTGCTGGCCGAGCTGCCCGAGCGCTACCGCGACGCCGTCACCCTGCGCGACGTCGAGCGCCTGCCCTACGCCGAGGTCGCCACCCGGCTGGGCCGCAACGTCAACACCGTGAAGTCGCACGTGGCCCGGGGGCGGGCGCTGCTGGCGGCGCTGCTCCTCGAACGGGGCGAGGACGGGCCGGACGGATGACCACCGCCGCCACCCGCATCGGGCGCTACACGATCGAGGGCGTCGTCGGCACCGGCGCGTTCGCCACGGTGTACCGGGCCGTCGACGAGCGGCTGGGCGCCGTCGTCGCCGTGAAGCTGCTGGCCGACAACCACTGCCTCGACCCCGACATCCGGGCCCGGTTCCTCGACGAGGGCCGTGCCCTGCGCCGCGTCGACAGCCCGCACGTGGTGCGGGTGTACGACGTGGGCGAGACCGACCGCCTGCAGCCCTACCTGGTGCTGGAGCACGCCGACCGGGGCACGCTGGCCCAGCGGGTGGCGGCGCGGCGAGCCACCGGGTGGCGGCCGACGGTCGTCGACGTCCGGTCGCTGGCGGCCCAGCTGGCGGGGGCGATGACTGCCATCCACGCCGCCGACCTGGTGCACCGCGACCTCACCCCGGGCAACGTGCTGGTGCGCTCGGTGCGGCCGGGCTCGTCGTCGCCCGGCCCGTCGTCGCCGGTGTCGCCGGGCGCCGCGGCGGGCCGCGGGCTGGTGGGGGCCGACGAGCGGTTGGTGGTCACCGACCTGGGGTTGTCCAAGGACCTGGCCCGCAACTCGGGGCTCACCGCCGCCGGGGGCACCGACGGGTTCCGGCCGCCCGAGCAGCGCGGTGGGCCGACCCGGATCGACGGGCGGGCCGACCTGTGGGCGCTGTCGGCGGTGGTGCTGTGGCTGGTCACGGGCCGGGCGCCGGCCACCGATCCGCCCGCGCGGGCCGACGTCGACCGGGCCCTAGCCGAGCTGGGCCTGCCGGTGGGCCTGCGGACGCCACTGCTCCGGAGCCTGGCCGACGACCCCGCCGCCCGCCACCCGGACGCCCCGGCGTGGCTGGCCGAGGTCACGGTGTCGCTGGCACCCCCGACGCCCGTCC
>Ga0272482_10000597_pt1 | contig 11309 bp, 10 predicted proteins | sample RVTome_8_FD_192427 | JGI IMG/M metagenome (GOLD analysis project Ga0272482, IMG submission 192427) | Soil microbial communities from uranium-contaminated site in the Upper Colorado River Basin, Wyoming, United States - RVT160D0 (version 2) ...
TCAAAAAAAGAAATCATTCGATGCCTCAAACGGTACGTCGCCCGCGAGCTCTACCAGCACATCACCACAAACAACCTCCAACCCACCCCTTGACATCCATAGGAGCATCGTCGCGGTAGCTCAAATCTTGGAAAGGATGCTCTACGGCTCGCGGTCGTAGTCGTGGAGGATGCGCTCCAGGAGCGCGAGCGTGCGGTCGGGCGGCTCGGCTTCGACGCAGAGGCGCTCCATGGCCGCCGCGTACTGGTCGACGTCGTCGCGCTTGTCGAGGTAGAGCGCGGTGGTGAGCTGCTCCATGTAGATGACGTCGGGCAGCTCGGCGTCGGGGAAGCGGAGGATCGTGAACGCGCCGCCGGCCGCAGCGTGCCCGCCCGCGCTGAAGGGGACGACCTGGATCGTCACGTTGGGCAGCTTGGTGGCGTCGATCAGGGCGGCGATCTGGGTGCGCATCACGGTGCGGCCGCCGATCGGGCGGCGGAGCACGGCCTCGTCGAGCACGGCCCACAGGTGGGGCGCGCCCACGCGGGTGAGCAGCTGCTGGCGGGCCATGCGCACGTCGACGCGGCGGTCGATCTCGTCGAGGCCGGCCGCGCCGTGGCCGATCATCACGACCGCGCGCGCGTACTCGCGGCTTTGTAGCAGGCCGGGGACGAACTGCACCTCGTACGTCCGGATCATGCCGGCGCTGGACTCCAGCCCGAGGTAGGCACCGAACCAGGACGGGAGCACGTCGCTGAAGCGCTGCCACCACCCCTGGGTGTTGGCCTGCCGGGCGAGGGCCAGGAGGGCATCGCGCTCGGTCTTGTCATTGACTCCGTAAAGCGTCAGGAGATCGGCCACATCGCGCTCCTTGAACCCGACCCGGCCGAGCTCCATCCGGCTGATCTTGGACTCGGATGCCCGGATCTCCCACCCGGCAGCTTCGCGGGTCACGCCATTGGCCTCGCGGAGCTTACGAAGCTGTGAGCCAAGCAGGATCCTCAGCACGGTCGGCCCGCCGGCCCCGGCCTCCGGCCCTGTCGTCACGCTGCCTCCCGGCTGATCGCGAACCGCTGGGCCTAATGCCCGCTTTAAGCTCGCTGACTAGCTGCCGGGGGTAAGCATGCCATGACCGTCTGGCGAGGAGGATCCCCGTTTCGTTCATGATTGGCACGGGTGCGCCACGGGGCTGGCCATTGCGCCTGGCCACCCCTGCGTGGGCGTCCCCCTCAGCCGAGGAGGTGGTCGAAATCCCCGTCCCGGGCGCCCAGGATGAACGCGGTCATCTCCTCCAGGGTGTAGATCAACGCGGGCCCCTCAGGGTCCCTCGAGTTGCGGATCGCGATCCCCGCCCCGCTGGGTAGCTCGGCCACCTCGACGCAGTTTCCGCTGGGGTTGCTGCGGCGGCTCTTCCGCCACGCGACCGCCGGCAGCTGGCCGGCGGGCGTGCCGTTGACAATCTGGCTCATCGACGTCTTTCTCATCGGCCTGCGTACGGGCTTGGTACCCGGACCCCAGGGTTCGATCAGATCATCTGCACGTGCATCAGCCCTTGCGTCTGCAAGGGCCAGCTAGCATGATAACTCTGTGCTACTTGTGCAAGGTCGTTCACGTTTTGTGACGGAAACGCGGGCTCCAACCGGCTCGCGGGGCACCCCCCTCTGTCCCAATCCCCATCACGAAGCCAAAACCACCTGCTGGGAGTAGAAGCATGCCTGCCCCAACCATCGATCCAAACCAGCGCGACCCCGAAGCTGTGGCGCCTACGGACAGTTACCGTCCGGCAGACCGCGTGTGGGTCTACCGCGGTGGCACGTGGCGGGCCGGCGTCGTCGAGACGGTCTCCCCTCGGGCCGCCACGGTGACGTACCGGCCGAACAGCGCTCGCGGCACCGGGGTCGACACCCTCACCGCGCCGTACATGTTTCCCCGTGCGGACGCCGATCCCCTGCTCGACAGGACGCCACTACGCCTGTGACGGCCAGGTCCGGTCCTGACCCTCGACAGGACCGGACAAGCCCGCCACTCGTTACGGCGTACTAACGCGCACGAAACAGATCGTTGCGAATGTTTCCTTGCCGATCTTGAGGCCTCCGATCCGGGGCCTCCGGTCGAGAGGAGACATGGTGGCGATTCCACAAACCCGCCGGCAGTTCCTCCAGGCGGTCGGGGTGACCGGCGGAGCCGGTGTCCTCTACAGCACGATGGGGGCGCTCGGCCTGGCACCGGCCGCACAGGCGGCACCGCCCTTCCGGGCCCCGCGCGGGTCCGACTTCACGCTGACCGGCCGCTCGCACAAGTCCGTGCTGATCCTCGGCGCCGGCATCGCGGGCCTGGCCACCGCCTACGAGCTGCGCAAGGCCGGCTATCGCGTACGCGTCCTGGAGGCGCGCGAGCGCCCCGGCGGTCGCAACTGGACGGTGCGCGGCGGCACCGTCGAGACCGACCTCGACGGCCACACCCAGCGCGCCGCCTACGCCAAGGGGCAGTACCTCAACGCCGGGCCGGCCCGCATCGCCCAGCACATGGTGACGCTGGACTACTGCCGTGAGCTGGGCGTGCCGATCGAGATGTTCGGCAACCAGAACGCCGACGGCTACTACTACAACGAGGGCGTGGGCGCGCTCTCCGGCGCCCCGATCCGCCACCGCACCGCCAAGGCCGACGTCTACGGCTACGTCTCCGAGCTACTCGCCAAGGCCACCGACCAGGGCGCGCTCGACGGCCAGCTCACGGCGGACGACAAGGAACGCCTGCTCGCGTTCCTGCGCAACTTCGGCTCGATCGGCGGGCGGGCGGACGGCTGGAAGTACACCGGCGGCAACCGGCGCGGGTATCTCGTGGACCCGGGTGCCGGCACCGAGGCGGGCACCCCGAACCTGCCGCCGTACGCCCTCCCGGACGTGCTCGCCAGCGGCGTGGGGCAGTACTTCTCCTTCGAGTTCGGCTGGGACCAGGCGATGCTGATGTTTCAGCCGGTGGGCGGCATGGACCGCATCGCGTACGCGCTGGAGGACGCGGTCGGCGGCCACCACATCACGTACGGCGCGGAGGTCCGCTCGATCACCAACAAGGGCTCGGGCGTGGAGGTCGTCTACACCGGGCCGGGCGGGCGGACCAGCGCCGCCTCCGCGGACTTCTGCGTCTGCACGATCCCGCCGCAGGTGCTCATGAAGATCCCGTCCAACCTCACCCAGGCGGTCAAGGACGCGCTCGCCTACGCGCAGCCGGTGAGCACCGGGAAGATCGGCCTCCAGTACGGCCGGCGGTGGTGGGAGGAGGACGAGAAGATCTACTCCGGCATCACCAACACCAACCTCGACCTCTCCACCATCTGGTACCCGTCGTACGGCTACCACGGCGCCAAGGGCATCGTCGTCGGCTACTACAACTTCGGCGGCAACGCGGACCTGTACGCCGCACTCACGCCGGCCGAGCGGCAGGCACGGGCCGTGGAGCAGGGTGTGAAGATCCATGGCGAGACGTACCGCACCGAGCTGGAGACGGCGTTCTCGGTGGCGTGGCGGCGCACCCGGTACAGCGAGGGCGGCTGGGTCTCCTGGCCCTCCCGCACCAGCGGCCACTATGGACGGCCCCGGCCGGGTGGCGGGTCGGGCAGCAGCGGCAGTGCCTCGCTCAGGCCGGTGAGCAGGAGCAGGTCGCGTAGTCGCGGGTGCGCGCCGTAGAGGTGGATGCCGCACCCGAGCCGCCGCGCCATCAGCTGCAGGCGGCACAGCACGTCGATCGTGCTCGCGTCCGGGCTGGTGATCGCCCTGACGTCGCAGATCACGACGTCCGCGGGAGTGTCCCGCACGATCGCGGCGAGATGCTCGGAGAGCACCGGTACGTCCGCGCGGCGGGCCGACGGACCCACCACGAACACGGGCGCGCTCATGCCGTCCTCCACTCGCCTAGTCGCCGATATACCCATTGAGACCGGCCGGCGGACGGAAAGTCATCGGGATACGGAGCGGAAGAAAATTCCGGGCGCCGCGATGAGTTCCGCCGACCCCGGGCGTCTGACCCCTCGACAGAGCGATCACGACCAAGGGGGAACGCCATGAACCCGCAGGCCCTTCGGCAGCGGTTCGCCGGACCGGTGCACCTGCCCGGCGAGCCCGGATACGACGAGAACCGCCGCTCCCTGAACCCCACCGTCGACGCCCACCCGGCCGCCATCGTCGAGGCCGCGAGCGCCACCGATGTGCGTACCGCGGTCGTCACGGCCCGCGCCCTCGACGTGCCGTTCTCGGTGCAGGCCACCGGGCACGGCACCCACATGGCCAACGACGGCGGCATCCTGGTCCGCACCTCCGGCCTGGCCACCGCGCTGGTCGACCCGGACCGGCGGATCGCCCGCGTCGGGGCCGGCACCCGGTGGGGCGCGGTGCTCGCCGCGGCCGCGCCCTTCGGCCTCGCCCCGCTCTCCGGCTCGTCGCCGGACGTCGGCGTCACCGGGTACACGCTCGGTGGTGGCGTGGGCTGGCTCGGCCGCCGCTACGGCTTCGCCGCGGACAGCGTCGTGCGCGCCGAGGTCGTGACCGCCGACGGCCGCACCGTGACCGCGAGCGCCGACCGCCACCCCGACCTCTTCTGGGCGTTGCGCGGCGGCGGTGGCAATTTCGGCGTGGTCACCGCGCTGGAGTTTCGCCTGCACCCGGTCGCCGAGGTGTTCGCCGGCGCGACGTACTTCGCCGCCGGTGACGCCGCCGAGACGCTCGCCTGGTACCGCGACTGGGCCGCCACCGCGCCCGATGAGCTGAGCACCGCCGCGCTGCTGCGCCGCATGCCGGACTCGCCGGACGTGCCCCAGGCGATCCGCGGCCGGCGGGTGGTCGTCATCAAGGCGATGTACGCCGGCGACGCCGACCAGGCCCGGTGCCTGCTACGTCCACTGTGGAACGCGGCCGGCCCGGTGCTGCACGACGACATGCGCCCGATGCGGTACGCCGACGCGGCGATGGGTGGCACCCCGGCCCGCTACCTGGACCTCTTCCGGGCCCTCCCGGACCCGGTGCTGCGGGTGCTGGCCGGCGCGCACGAAGACGGGCTCGCCTCCACGGTGGAGATCCGCCACTGGGGTGGCGCGATGGCGGCCCCCGGCCCCGGCGCCGGCCCGGTCGGGCACCGCGACGTGCCGTTCTCCGTGATCGTCGACGCAGCGGTCCCGGCGCTGAGCGCGGCCCTGCGCCCGTACGGCAGCGGCGCCTCGTTCCTCAACTTCCTCGCCGACCCGGGGCGCACCGCGAGCGCGTACACGCCGGAGAACCTGCGGCGCCTGCGGAGCGTGAAGGCCGCTTACGACCCGGACAACGTCTTCAGCGTGGGCCACAACATCACCCCGGACGTCCGCGCGGCCGCCCGCCTGGCGGCCCGCTGAACCCGTGATCAAAGCTCCCCTCAAGTCGTAAGAACGACTTGAGGGGAGCTTTGATCACGGGCGGGGCGCGCACAATGACGCCACGATGACACCCCGGTGCGACGCTGCCCGCGGTCGCCCCTTCCGGCGGCCGCGAGCGCGAGGGGGAGCGTCATGGGGGCACGGGCGAAGGCGGCCCTGTGGGTGGTCGCCGGCCTGATAGCGGTGGGTACGGCGTCGGTCGTGGGCACACCGGCGGAGGCGATCGACGACGAGCTGTGCGGCGACATCGGCCTCTACATCGAGGGCACCGAAGGCGCCGACTACCTCGTCGGCACGAGCGGCCCGGACACGATCCGCGGCAACGGCGGCGACGACATCATCGACGGTGGCGGCGGAGCCGACACGATCACCGGCGGCCCCGGCAGCGACCTGCTGATCGGCGGCGACTGTGACGACACGATCAGGGGCAACGAGGACGGCGACCAGATCGTCGGCATGGACGGGGACGACGAGATCCACGGCAACCTCGGCGACGACCTGATGCTCGGCGGCCGGGGCGCGGACACCGTCGACGGCGGCCAGGGCACCGACCAGTGCTCGGACGACCCGGCCACGGACATCAACTACATCATCTACCTGATCAGCACGGTGCCGACCTATCCGTGCTGAGCGGGGCGGAGCACCGCGAGGGTGGGCACCGGCGCGTCGATCGAACGCATCGCGCCGGCCCACCGCCCGAACGCCCGCTGCGCCTCGCCGTGCCGCCCCGCCGCCCGCAGCACCTCCACCAGCGCCCGGTGGGCCGGCTCGTCGTACGGGTCGGCCACCAGCAGCCGCACCAGCGTGGTCGCCGCCTGGTCGGGGTCGCCGGCCCGCCGGCACAGCTCGGCGAGCTCACGCAGCGCGCGGAGCCACACCGCACGGGCCTCCTCGCGCAGCCCGTCGGCCCACGACTCGTACGGCTCGTCGTCGAAGGCATCGCCCCGGTAGGCCGTGTCCACCTCGGTGAGGATCTCCCGGGCCCGTTCGGCGTGGCCCTCGCGGGCCAGGCGCAGCCCGTGCGCGGCGTCGCGGAGCAGGTCCTCCACGTCCAGTGCCACCCGCCCGATGTCGAAGCACACCCCGGCGGGATCCGCGCGCAGGTAGTGGTCCGCCGGCCGTTGCCGGCTGGGATCCAGCACGTTCCGGACCGCCGACAGCAGTACCGAGAGGCGGTGCGCGGTCCGGGACGGCTCGTCGTCCGGCCAGAGCAGCTCACACAGCTCGCCGCGCGGCACCGGGCGCCCCCGGCGGGCGATGAGGATCTTCAGCAGCGTGCGCGCCTGCCGGGAACGCCACGCCGGCAGTGGCACCGCCTGCCCGCCCACGACCACCTCGAAGCGCCCGAGCACGCGTACCCGCACCGGCGCCGCCTCGACCGGCATCAGGGGCGCCCCATCCACGGCCGGCACACCGAGGGCCACGAGGCGTCTCGCCGCCTCCCGCGCCCCCCACCGCTGCGGGCCGTCGGCGCCGGGCAGCCGGCCGAGGAGTACCCGTACCCGGTCGGCCGCCGGCTCCGCGCCCGCCCGGCACCAGATCGCCTCCGCCTCGGAAAGGGCCGCTCGGGCGATGCTCGCTTCCGCGGTGACGGCGGCGGCCAGCTCGAGCGCCTCGGCGAGCACGTCCGCCCGGCGGCAGGCCCGCGCCGCGGCGACGGCCTGCTCCGCGCACTCCTGCGCCCGAGGCGTGTCGCCGGTCGCGAGGGCCACCCAGCCGTGAGCCAGGTACGCCTGCGAGACGAACCCCGGTGCTCCGGTGTCGGCGGCGCGGGCCGCCTCCACGGCCGCGGCGGCGGCCGCCTCCGGCTCGCCGGCGTCCACCAGCAGGCGGGTCAGCCCGACCAGCGCCGGCACCAGGATCTGCAGCTCCGCGTGCGCCCGCGCCAGCTCGGCGGCCTCGTCGAGGGCGATCCGCGCCTGCTGCCGCCGCCCGAGGAGCCGGTTGACCTCGCCGAGGCCGTACAGCCCGGGGGCGGTCCGGCTCAGCCCGGCGCGGTGCGAGACCTGGATGGACCGTTCGAAGTGGAGGGTCGCCTCGTCGTAGCGGCCCAGCCGGGTCAGCGCCTCGCCCGCGTTGTGCAGCGCGGTCACCAGCACCCCCGGCGGGCCGCCCACCTCGGCCGCCCGCACGGCGCGCGCCGCGACCCGCAACGCCTGCGGATAGCGCGCGTCGCGCAGGAGGCAGTCGGCCTGGTTGGCCAGCACCCGCGCCTGCCGCACCACGTCACCGGCCCGCTCGGCGGCGGTCAGCGCCCGCGCGAGGTGCTCGTCCCGCCGTACTCCCACCGCGATGTGCGCCGCCGCCAGGTGCGCGGCCGCCCAGCCCTGGTCGTCGCCCGCGTCGGCGGCCGCGGCGAGCGCCTCGGCGGCGACCACGCCGGCCCGCTCGGTCTCGCCGAGCACGACGAGCACCGTCGCCCGGGAAGCCAGTACCTGTACGGCGTCGCGGTCGGCGGGGTGCCCGCGGTCCGCGCGGTCCAGCAGGTCGAGGGCGCCGCGGTAGTCGCCCCGCATGTAGTGGAGCATCGCCGCCCGCCAGGCCAGCGCGGCCGGCCAGCACCGGGTGTGCTCCGCCTCCGCGACCAGGGGTGCGAACGCCGTCGCCGCGCCAGCCACATCGCCGGCCATCCGCAGCGCGTCGGCCCGCACCAGGCACAGCCGCGGGCTGCGTACGCCCGCCGGGAGCGTCGCCACCAGGCGGGCCACCTCGACCGCCCCGCCGGCCGCGAGCATCTCGTCGCCGTGCGACTCCAGCAGTGCCGCCGCCGGCTCCGCCGCACCCGCCGCCGCGAGGGTACGGGCCGCCGCCAGCGGGTGGCCGTTGTCCTGGTACCACCGGGCGGCCACGATCCGCCGCTGGGGCGCGACCCGGACGGCGCGGCTGTTGAGCACCGCCCGCAGCATCGGGACCAGCCGCAGCGTCCCGGGCCGGCGGATGGGGTCGGCGACCAGCAGGCCGGTCGTGGCCAGCCAGCGCAGCTCCGCCACCGACCCCTCCGGACCGTCTTCAGTGGACGGCGCGAGCGCGGCGCACAGCGACTCCGAAACGGGGTCCAGGTCGGCGATCGCCTCCAGCAGGCGCGCGGCCGGGCCCGGCAGGTCGGCGACCACCTGGTCGCGGATCCAGCACGCGCCCGCCGTGCCCGGCTCGGAGAGCGCGGCGAGCAGATCCCGCCGGCCCGCGGCCTGCCGGTCCAGGGCCGTGCCAGCTAACTGCACCAGGGCCGGCCAGCCGGCGGTGAGCTGATATGTCAGGTAGGCCAGGTCGGCGTCGCCCACCCCGTGCTCGTCGCGGAGGGTGCGGAGCACCTGGTCGGGGCTGAGCGCGAGGTCGGCGGGGCCGCGGGTGGCGAGCGGCACGGGCAGGCCGGCCAGCACGGCAAGCGCCTCGGCGTGCAGCGGCCGGCGGGCGGCCAGCGACACGCGCACGCCATCGGGCAGGCCGGCCGCCCAGCGGGCCAGCCGCACCTGGTCGGGACCGCTGAGCCGGCACACGTCATCGACGCCCACGTCGAGCGTGGGCGGCCGCTCCGCGAAGGCGGGCACCACCGCGCACGCGCTTTCCAGCGCCGTCGTCTTGCCGTATCCGGCGGCGGCCACGAGCACGATACAGCCGGCGGGTGCCACGCCTCACACTATCGGCGGCTACCCGCCGGTGAGCCGTGCTCGAGTCGCGTTACCGACCCGACGTATTTGCGGCGTTCTTCCTTTCTCGGGAAGGCTCCCCGGGCCCACCCCCGTCGCGGGCCCGGGGAGCGGTGGGCTCACGGGCAGGCCACGAGCACCTCGGCGTCGCAGAGCGCGTCGAAAGCGGGACCGCCGTCGCCGGTGTCGTTGGCACCGGGGCCACCGGTCAGCTCGTCCACGCCGGCACCGCCGTCGAGCGTGTCGTCCTGCGGGCCGCCGAAGAGGAAGTCAGGGCCGTCCCCCCCGCTGACGTCGTCCACGCCGTACCCGCCCTGCACTGTGTCCACCCCGGTGTTGCCCTGGAGGACGTCGTCGCCGTCGTCGCCCTGCACGACGTCGTTCTCCTCGTTGCCCTGGGCGAAGTCGTTGCCCTCGTCACCGGCGACCCTGTCGTCGCAGCGGTTGCCGGCGAGCGTGTCCATGCCGCCGCCCCCGCTGATCGTGTCCTCGCCGTCGCCGCCGAGGATCTGGTCGTTGCCGTCGCCACCGACCAGGAGGTCGTCGCCGCCGTTGCCGATGAGCGTGTCGTTGCCGCCCAGCCCGAAGAACTGGTCGTTGCCCGCTCCGCCGATGAACGTGTCGTTGCCCGGACCACCGAACTGGACGACTCCCATCCAGCTCGGCGCACACGGGCCGTCGTCGTCGGCCTGTGCGGGGGCGCCGGCGCTGAGCGACACCAGGGCCGCCGCGAACACCGCCGCGGCCGCGTGACGCAGTCTCATGATCTGTCTCCCCTCGTCGCCCGCCGGTCGTGGCGGGCAGGACGGAGGTTCGCAGCCACCCCTCAGCGCCGGGTCAGCACGGCGTCATCGTTTGCTCCCATCCGGTGGCGCCGGCCATGATTCGCGGATGACCGCCATGGGGGACATCGCGCTGCTGCGCCTCGTCGCGCAGCGCCTCGCCGGTCCGGGCCTCGCCGGCGCCGCCGCGGCCGCGCGATGGCTGACCGCCGCGCAGGCGCAGGACCACGGCGGCGCGGTCACGTCGGTCGCCCTCCGCGTCGCCGGCGGCACGCGCGCCGCGGTCGAGGCGGCCTTCGCCGCGGGCGAGGTCGTCAAGTCGTGGCCGCTGCGCGGCACGCTCCATCTCGTCGCGGCCGAGGACCTGCCCTGGATCCTCACCGTGGGGGCGCCGCGGGTGATCGCCAAGGCCGCCGCGCGCCTCACCGACCTCGCGATCGACGACAAGACCATCGGGTACGCGGGCGAGCTCACCCGGGAGGCGCTGGGCGGCGGCCGTCCGGCGCGGCGGGACGAGCTGCTCGCCGGGTGGGACAAGGCCGGCGTGGCCACGGACGGCCAGCGCGGCTACCACATCCTGCGGCAGCTCGCGATGACCGGCGTGGTGTGCTTCGGCCCGGTACACGGTGGCGAGCAGCTCGTCGTGCTGGTCGAGGAGTGGATCCCCCGGCCGCGCCGGCCCGAGCGGGAGGAGGCCCTCGGCGAGCTGGCGCTGCGCTACTTCCGCGGCCACGGGCCGGCCACGGTCAAGGACTACACCCGCTGGACCGGCCTCACCGCCGCCGAGGTCAAGGTGGGCCTGGCGACCGCCCGCCCCCAGCTCGCCGCGATCCACGTCGACGGCGTCGAGTACCTCCTGGACCCGGCCACCCCCGACCTGCTCGCCGCCCATCGCAAGGCGGCTCGCGAGGTGCTGCTGCTGCCCGGCTTCGACGAGTACATGCTGGGCTACGCCGACCGTTCCGCCGCCCTCCCGACGGCGTACGCCGAGCGCATCGTGCCCGGCGGCAACGGCGTGTTCCAGCCCACCGTGGTGAGCGCCGGCCAGGTCGTCGGCACCTGGCGGGCGGCCGGCAAGCCGGGGCGGCGCGAGGTGACGGCGACCCCGTTCGCGGCGTTCACGCGGTCGGTGGCGGCGGCCATCCCCAAGCGGTACGCGGCCGGACCCTACCCGCGGTGATATCCTGGTCCGGTGATCGCGACGTCAGCCCAGGTGATGATGCCCCGCTAGCGGGGACACTCTGAGCTGCACGCACGAGGCCCCGAGACGGGGCCTCTCTTCATGTTCGCGGGGCCCCGGTCCTCTCCCCAGGAGGTTCCGATGACCGCTCCGACCTACTACGTGACCACCACGATCCCGTACGTCAACGCACGCCCGCACCTCGGCTTCGCGCTGGAGCTGGTGCAGGCCGACGTGCTCGCCCGGCACCGCCGGCAGCGCGGCGACGCGGTGCGCTTCCTCTCCGGCACCGACGACAACTCGCTCAAGAACGTGCTCGC
>Ga0272482_10000598_pt1 | contig 11308 bp, 9 predicted proteins | sample RVTome_8_FD_192427 | JGI IMG/M metagenome (GOLD analysis project Ga0272482, IMG submission 192427) | Soil microbial communities from uranium-contaminated site in the Upper Colorado River Basin, Wyoming, United States - RVT160D0 (version 2) ...
GCGCCCGGCCGGGTTCGAGCCGCAGGTGTCCGCGATGGACTGGACCAGGGACGGCAGGCTGGTCGTCGCCACCTGGGGCGGCAGTCTCAACACCCTCGGCGAGGTCTACATCCTCGACAACGTCACTGGGAAGACCGACCCGTCGAAGGTCACCGTCAAGAAGGTGGCGAGCGGGCTGCGGGAGCCGATGGGCCTCAAGGTCGTGGACGGGATGATCTACGTCTCGCAGAAGCACGAGCTGACCGAGCTGCGCGACACCGACGGCGACGACGTCATCGACACGCAGCGCACGGTCGCGACCTGGCCGTTCGGGGAGAACTTCCACGAGTTCGCGTTCGGCATGCTCTACCGCGACGGCAACTTCTACCTGAACCTGTCCGTCGCCATCAACTACGGCGGCGCGACGACCGACCCGCAGCCCGCGCAGAACCGCGGCACGAGCATCGTGGTGAACCGCAAGAGCGGGAAGGTCAGCTACGTGGCCGGCGGGCTGCGCACCCCGCACGGCATCGGCTGGGGGCCACGCGGCGAGGTCTTCGTGACCGACAACCAGGGCGGCTGGCTGCCGGCGTCGAAGCTGGTGCACGTCAAGCAGAACCGCTTCTTCAACCACTACACCAACCCCGACGGCCAGTTCGACGCCAACCCGGTGACCAAGCCGGTGCTGTGGTTGCCGCAGAACGAGATCGCGAACTCGCCCAGCACGCCGGTGACGCTGAAGTCCGGGCAGTTCAAGGATCAGCTGCTGATCGGCGACGTCACCTACGGCGGCCTGCAGCGCGCGTACCTTGAGAAGGTCGGCGGCGAGTACCAGGGTGCGGTGTTCCGCCACACCCAGGGCCTCGAGTCCGGCCTCACCGAGACGACGATCGGGCCGGACGGCGCGATCTACGTCGCGGGGCTCGGCGCGGACGGCAACTGGGGCCAGGAAGGCAAGCTGAAGTTCGGGCTGCAGAAGCTGACTCCCAACGGCGCCAACACCTTCGACATGAAGTCGATGAGCGCCACCAGGGACGGCTTCACGATCACCTACACCAAGCCGCTGTCGGCGGACACCGTCGCGAAGATCGCCGAGAACGCAGGCGAGGCGTACGGGGTCCAGCAGTGGCGCTACGCCGCGACCGAGCAGTACGGCGGCCCCAAGGTGGACGAGGAGACGCTGACGACCACCGCCGCCAAGGTGTCGCGGGACCGCAGGACGGTGCACCTCACGGTGCCGGGCCTCAAGACCGATCGCGTCGTGCACCTGCGCTCGCCGCGGCCGTTCGCCGCCGAGGGCGGCGAGGAGCTGTGGAGCACCGAGGCCTGGTACACGCTGAACGCGATCCCCGGCAAGCACGAGCAGCAGGTGTTCTACGAGGCGGAGGAGGGCTACCGGGAGGGTGGCGCCGGGGTCAACACCGACCACCGCGGCTACTCCGGCATCGGGTTCACCGACCGGTTCGGCAACCTCGGCGCGTCCACCACGATGCACGTCACGGTGGACCGCCCCGGCAGCTACGAGGTCGGGCTGCGGTACTCGAACGGCCCGAACCCGTTCTCCGGCGACAAGTCCGTGAGCGTCTACGTCAACGGCAAGAAGGTCCGCCAGACGGTGCTGCCGACCACGGTCACGTGGGAGGACTGGGCGACGAAGACCGAGACGCTGTCGTTGCGTCACGGGCTCAACACCGTTCAGTACAAAGTGGACGATGGCGACACCGGACACGTCAACCTGGACCTGATCTCGGTGCGGAAGCCGGGGCAGCGGATCGTCCTGTTCGACGGCAAGGACACCGACGAGTGGCGGCACACCGACGGCAGGCTCGCGAGCTGGCCACTGGTCGGCGGCGGCGCCATGCAGGTCCGCGGCGGTGACCTGCGCACGAAGCAGGCGTTCGGCGACTACCGGCTGCACGTCGAGTTCAAGGTCCCGCAGCTGCCGCCGGACGTGACCGGCCAGGACCGCGGCAACAGCGGCGTGTACCTGCAGGAGCGCTACGAGCTGCAGATCCTCGACTCGTACGGCGACACCACCCTCGCCGACAACGAGGCGGGCGCGATCTACACCCGCAAGGCGCCGGACGTCAACGCGGCCAGGGCGCCGGAGACCTGGCAGACGTACGACATCTGGTTCCGCGCCGCGCGCTATGACGCGGCGGGCGCCAAGGTCGAGGACGCCAGGGTCACGGTGGTGTGGAACGGCAAGGTCGTACACCGGGACTACGCGATCCCCGGCGTGACCGGCGGCAGCATTCCGGAGGGCCCGTCCACGGGTGCGATCCGGTTGCAGGACCACGGCAACGCGGTCCAGTTCCGCGACATCTGGATCGAGCCGAGGAGTTGACCTCGGGGCGGGGGCACGGTCCGCCGTGCCCCCGCCCGGTCCAGTCCGTAATTGTGCGCGGCGTGGGCGCGGCTGCCCGTAGTCTGCCGATCATGGTTTCGAAGAACGACCTGATCAGGGCGTTGCCGATGCGTGGCCTCCGCGCCGACGTCGGCACCAAGTCCTCGAGGAAGGGCGGTGCGATGGGCATCGTCGACCTCGAGGTGGCCGCGGTCTTCCAGTCCGCCAACGAGGTGCCGGACTCGGTGTTCGACCGGTTCGAGCCGTTCGTCTACCCGGAACTCGTGCCCATGTGCTTCGACAGCATCGTGCGTGGGGTCAAGGTGGAGTTCCGCGTGTTCTTCGGGCCGGAGCTGCCCGCCCTGCGAGTCGTCGTCCGCGAGGTGCTGCCGCACCCCGTCGAGACCAACGAGCTGAACAACTACTACGTCGGCAGGAAGATCGTCCGGCAGGCGCTGATCCGGCTCGATCCCGACATCTCGCCCCACCCCTGACTCGCCTCAGCTTCTCACGGTGGCCAGGTAGTCCAGCAGGATGTCGCTGAAGGCGCGGGCCGCCGTCGTGGGTGGGACGTCCGTGCGGTGGGCCAGTGCGATCGTCCGGCTGAGCCCGGGTGGGGCGATGGGCGTGCCACGCAGCCCCGGCCGACCGGCCAGCACCATGCTCGGCACGATGGCCACGCCCAGCCCGGCCTCGACGAAGCGCAGCACGGCATCCATCTCACCGCCCTCCACCGCCAGGCGTGGTTCGTAACCCACCGTCCGGCAGGCCTGCAGCGTGGTCTCACGCAGGTCGTAGCCGCGGCGGAACATCACCATCGGGCGGTCGCGGAGGTTGATCAGGCGGATCGTCGGTCGGTTCACCAGTGGCGGGCGGTCGGCGGCGGAGGCCACCACCAGGTCCTCCCGCAGCACGACACGGGTGGTCAGCGCCGGGTCGGTGCCCTCAGGCGGGACGATCACCAGCGCCAGGTCCAGGTCGCCACGGACCAGTGCCGCCGACAGGTCGCGGGAGCCACCCTCCTCGACCAGCAGCCGGATGCCGGGATAGCGCTCGTGGTACCGGCTCAGCACGTCCGCGAACACGCTGACGCACAGGCTCGGTGTCGCGCCGACCCGCACCCTGCCGCGCTTGAGGCCCACCAGCTCGCCGACCTCCAGTCGCGCGACGTCCACGTCGGCCAGGATGCGGCGGGCCACCGGCAGCAGGGCCTCACCCGCGGCGGTCAGCGTCACGTTGCCGCGCACCCGGCTGAACAGCGGCGCGCCGAGGTCGGCCTCCAGTGTGTGGATCTGCTTCGACAGTGAGGGCTGGGCCACACGCACCCGCTCGGCCGCCTGCGTGAAGTGCCGCGTCTCCGCGACCGCCAGGAAGTACCTGAGCTGCTGCAAGGTCAACCGGTCGGCGCCGTCCATAGCCTCAGTCTATCGACTTCAGTGTTTCGATATATTGGACGACTTGTCGGTTCCGGGCCTCTACTGGGTTCGTGCTTCACGTGACCCGACGCCCGCTCTGGGCCACCACCGTCGGCAAGAAGGCCGTCATGGGTGTGACCGGCCTGCTGATGCTCCTGTACGTCGTCGTGCACATGCTGTCCAACCTGCGGATCTTCCTCGGGCGCGACAGCATCGACTCGTACGCGGTCTGGCTGCGGACGATCCTCGACGGCCTCCTCGGCTACGAGGGCTTCGTCTGGGTCGTGCGGGTCGGCCTCGTCGCCTGCGTGGTCCTGCACATGACGGCCGCCATCCAGCTCGCACGGCGGGCCCGCCGCGCGCGCCCCGAGGGGTACCAGCACCGAGGCAAGGTCCAGGGCAGCTACGCCGCACGCACGATGCGGTGGGGTGGCGTGATCCTCACCCTGTTCGTGATCTACCACATCCTCGACCTGACCGCGGGCGTGCTGAACCCGAACGGCGTCCACCTCGCGGTCTACGACAACGTCACGGCCGACTTCCAGTACTGGTACGTGACCCTCTTCTACGCGGTCGCCGTCGTCGCGCTGGGGTTCCACATCCGCCACGGGTTGTGGAGCGCGCTGCAGAGCCTCGGCGCGTCGACCGCGGCCCGGCAACGTGCGTTCCAGCTCACGGCGGCGGGTGTCGCGGCCGCCATCACGGCCGGGTTCCTGTCCGTGCCGTTCGCCGTGCTCACCGGATTGGTTGGCTAGACATGTACGAGATCGGCACCCCTGTCGTCGACGAGAAGGCGCCCACCGGTCCGCTCGAGAAGCGGTGGGAGCGAAGGAGGTTCAGCGCCCGGCTGGTGAACCCGGCCAACAAGCGCAAGCTCACGGTGATCGTCGTCGGCACCGGCCTCGCGGGTGGTTCGGCAGCGGCGACGCTCGCCGAACTGGGCTACCACGTCCTGTCGTTCTGCTACCAGGACAGCCCACGCCGGGCGCACAGCATCGCCGCACAGGGCGGGATCAACGCGGCGAAGAACTACCGCAACGACGGCGACAGCGTGTTCCGCCTGTTCCACGACACGGTCAAGGGCGGCGACTTCCGGTCCCGCGAGTCCAATGTGTACCGGCTGGCCGAGGTCAGCGTCGAGATCATCGACCAGTGCGTCGCGCAGGGCGTGCCGTTCGCCCGTGAGTACGGCGGCCTGCTCGACACGCGGTCCTTCGGTGGCGCGCAGGTCGCCCGCACCTTCTACGCACGAGGGCAGACCGGCCAGCAACTATTGCTCGGCGCGTACCAGGCGCTGTCCCGCCAGATCCACGCCGGGAACGTCGAGATGCGTGCGCGGACGGAGATGCTGGACCTCGTCGTCGACGACGGCCGGGCCCGCGGGATCGTGGCCCGCGACCTCGTCACCGGCGTGGTGACCACGCATCTCGCGGACGCGGTCGTGCTGGCGACCGGCGGGTACGGCAACGCCTTCCACCTGTCGACCAACGCCAAGGGCAGCAACGCCACCGCGATCTGGCGCGCACACCGGCGCGGCGCGTTGTTCGCCAACCCGTGCTTCACCCAGATCCACCCGACGTGCATCCCGGTCAGCGGCGCGCACCAGTCGAAGCTGACCCTGATGAGCGAGTCACTCCGCAACGACGGCCGGGTCTGGGTGCCCCGCACGCCGGGCGAGGTGCGGCCGCCCGGCCAGATCCCCGAGGACGACCGCGACTACTACCTGGAACGCCTGTATCCCAGCTTCGGCAACCTCGTCCCGCGTGACATCGCGTCCCGCGCGGCCAAGAACATCTGCGACGCGGGGTACGGCGTCGGGCCCGGCGGTCTCGGCGTGTACCTGGACTTCGCGGCCGCCGTCGAGCGACTGGGCAGGCCCGTGGTTGCCGAGCGGTACGGGAACCTGTTCGAGATGTACGAGCGGATCACCGGCGAGGACCCGTACACCGTGCCGATGCGGATCTACCCCGCCGTTCACTACACGATGGGTGGCCTGTGGGTGGACTACGACCTGCAGAGCTCCATCCCGGGCCTGTTCGTCATCGGTGAGGCCAACTTCTCCGACCACGGCGCGAACCGGCTCGGCGCGTCCGCGTTGATGCAGGGCCTCGCCGACGGGTACTTCGTGCTGCCCAACACGATCGGCGACTACCTCGCCGACGGACCGTTCCCGCCGGTGTCGCCATCGTCGGTCGCCGAGGTGACCGGCGACGTCGCGTCGCGGCTCGACCGGCTGCTCGCCGTGCGGGGTGACCGGTCGCCGGACGACTTCCACCGCGAGCTGGGCCAGCTGCTGTGGGACCACTGCGGCATGGAACGGTCCGAACCCGGGCTGCGTAAGGCGCTGGCGCGGATTCCCGCGCTGCGTGAGGAGTTCTGGCGACGGGTGCGAGTGCTCGGCAACGGCGACGGCCTCAACCAGTCGCTGGAGAAGGCGGGCCGAGTCGCCGACTTCCTGGAGCTGGCCGAGCTGATGTGCCTGGATGCCCTGCACCGCACCGAGTCCTGCGGCGGCCACTTCCGCACCGAGAGCCAGACCCCCGACGGCGAGGCACTGCGCGACGACGACCGGTTCGCCTACGTCGCGGCGTGGGAGTACGCGTCGCCGCCGGTCCTGCACCGCGAGGAGCTGCGGTTCGCCGACGTCACCCCGAGCACCAGGAGCTACAAGTGAGGTTCACCCTGCGCATCTGGCGCCAGGACGACGCGACCGCCGATGGTGGGCTGCGGAGCTACGTCGTCGACGACGTGTCACCCGACATGTCGTTCCTGGAGATGCTCGACGTGCTCAACGAGCGACTGAGCGCCGAGGGCGCGGAACCGGTGGCGTTCGACCACGACTGCCGCGAGGGCATCTGCGGCATGTGCGGCATGATGATCAACGGCGTGGCGCACGGGCCGGCGAAGGCCACCACTACGTGCCAGCTGTACCTGCGTGACTTCACCGACGGCGACACCATCACCGTCGAGCCGTGGCGGGCCCGACCGTTCCCGGTCGTCCGGGACCTGGTGGTCGACCGGTCGGCGTTCGACCGGATCATCGAGGCCGGCGGCTACGTCAGCACGCCGACCGGCAGCGCCCCGGACGCCCACGCCGTCCCGGTGCCGAAGGCCGACGCCGACACCGCGTTCGAGGCGGCGGCCTGCATCGGCTGCGGCGCGTGTGTCGCGGCGTGCCCGAACGGCTCGGCGATGCTGTTCACCGCCGCCAAGACCACGCACCTCGGCATGCTGCCCCAGGGGCAACCCGAGCGGTACGACCGCGCGCGTGCCATGGTCGCGACCCAGGACGACCTCGGGTTCGGCGGTTGCACCAACGCCGGCGAGTGCACGGCTGTCTGTCCCAAGGGGATCCCGCTGGAGACGATCGGCAGGCTGAACCGGGACGTCCTCTCCCACCGGTGACGCCGGTCAGTCCCACGTCAGGCGGGGGCCGATCGAGTGGTAGTCGCCTCGGTGGAAGACCAGTGGGGGTTGGTCGCGGCGGAGCTGCATCGCCAGCACCTCGGCGACGATCAGCACGTGGTCACCTGCCGGGTGGGTCAGCACCGAACGGCATTCCATGGTCACCACGGCTTCGGTGAGCAGTGCGGCGCCGGTGTGCCGGCCGAGCGTGTGGGGGACGCCGGTCAGGCCGCGGCCGGTCTCGCGGCGGGCGAAGTGGGTGGACAGTGCCCGTTGGTCGTCCGCCAGGACCGAGACGCCCCAGCCGCCGGCCGCGCACAGCGCCGTGGCGAACGGGGACGTGGCGCCGAAGCACACCGAGACCAGCGGTGGTTCCAGGGACACCGACGTGAAGCTGTTCGCCGTGCGGGCGGCCTGACCGCCGGGCGCGGCGACGGTCACCACCATCACGCCCGTCGGGACATGGCCGAGCACCGCGCGCATCGTCTCCGGCGCCACCGGCTGGATCTGCTCGGCGGCGAGCCTCATCGCCGCACACCCGCCGTCGGGAAGCTCCGGACGACGGTGTCCCGCACCGCGAAGGGCACCGTGGCGTCGATGACCGTGCGTCCGGTGCTGCCGTCCACGCCATGTGCCGCTGTCCACTCCGGACTGTGCGACGGGTCGACCGGCACCGGCGGGAACCCGGCCAGTGTCGTGCAGTCGGCGCCCAGGTTGGCCCTGGTGGTGATGGCCCACAGCAGGTCCTCCGTGGACCGGATGTCCACGTCGGTGTCGGTGAACACGACCAGCTTCACGAACTTGTGCCGTTCGAACACGCGGCGGGCGATGCCGGTGAGCCGGGCATCGTCGGCGGGCGAGGACTTGGCGACCGCGATGATCAGCAGCAGCATGCCGCCACCCGCCGCCGCGTGGTGCACGTCGGCGACCACATCGTCGGCCGAGGTGAGGGCCGCCGACAGGTCACCAGCGAGACCGAGGATCACCGACTGCTCCCGGCCGGGCCCGATCACCGCCTGGTACCAGGGATCCCGCCGGGACGTGACAGCGGTGACGGTGAGCACCGGCAGCCCGTGCCGGACACCGCCGTCGTAGCCGAGGAACTCGGGCATCGACGGGCCGGCCGCCGCCTCGTCCGCGACCGTGCCGTCCAGGTGACCCTCCAGCACCAGCTCGCTGTCGGCGAGCACCGGCACCGGCTGGGTGACCGCGGCCGCGAGCCGGACGGGCGCGCCGGCGAGCGCGCCGGCCACCGCGAGCTTCGACGTCCCCGCCGGCAACACGGCCGTGCTCAGTGCGGACGCCACCACCGCGGCGGGCGGGGCGCCGAGGTTGACCGACACCGGAAGGCGATCGCCCCGCGCCACCGCGTTCGCGTACAGCCGGCCGAGCGCCCGGCCCGGCACCATCCAGATCGTCAACCGGTCCGGCCCGAGCACGACCATGCGGTGCACGGACAGCGCCCGCTCGCCGGTGACGGGATCGACGGCGTGCACCACACCCAGCGTGACGTACGCACCCGCGTCCCTGGGAGTGGCACGCAGGATCGGCAGCGCACCCAGGTCGACGGCATCGGTCACGACCTCCTGGCAGGGCGGGTCCACCACGGTCACCGGCGGCCGGGCGGCGTCGAGCAAGGCCAGGACCGAACGCGGGCTCGGCCGTGCCGGCAGGCCGGGGAGCCAGTCCCGCACCCGCTCCGCTGACCCGTACAACCCGAGCAGCACGGGCACCGCCGATTCGGGAACGTCGTACCGCACAGCGGGTTCGTCCCGGGTCCGCCCGGTGGCGGGCACCCCGGCGTAGCGGTCGGCGAAGTCCGCCGCCACCGCGTCGGCCGGCAGCGGGCCGGCGATGTGCCACCCGACCGAGGCCAGTGCCGCGCGCACCGACAGGCCCGGGTTCCCGTTCTGTGTCAGGGATTCGTCCAGAAGCTCACTGGCGCGCATGGCGGCCTTCCTCGAGTCGGTGGCGGGACAGCTCGTCGACCCACGCACGCGGGCTGGCGGCGTGGAGCAACGCGGTGCCGACGAGCAGCCCGGCGTACCCCGCCGCCAGCAGCTCCGCTGCCTCTCGCGGCTCGTCGATGCCGCTGGCGCTGACCGGAAAGCCCGTCCCGCTCGCGAGCACCGCCGGCAGCAGGCGCAGGCTGCGCCCGAGGTCGGCCCCGTCTTGCTCGCGGGTGCGGATGTTCTTGTTGTTCACCGCGACGACGCAGTCGGCGGCGTGCGGGACGGCCGCGATCTCGGCCGCCGTGGTCACCTCGACGAACGGCGTGAGGCCGAGGCTCAGCGCGTGCTCGACGAGGTGGTGGAGTGCTGCGGCGGGCAGCAGCTGCGCGGTCAGCAGCACGGCCGACGCGCCCAGCTCCCGTGCCGCGCGCACCTGCGCCTCCCTGATGACGAAGTCCTTCTGCAGCACCGGAAGACTCGTCCTGGCCGCGACATCGCGGAGTAGCTCGCGGGTGCCGCCGAACCAGCGCCCGGTCACCACCGACACGCACGCGACCCCGGCGTCGTGGTAGTCGGTGAGGACCTGCGCGGGGGTCCGGCCACGCAGCAGGTCCGCGCCGGCCCCGTCGGTCGGTTTGATCTCCGCGACGATCGGCGTCGCGGCCGCGGCGAGCGCGGTGGTGAACCGGCTCATGGCACCCCCTCGGTGATCCAGTGCTCCCTGATCGACCTGACCCGGTCCCCGTCGATCCGGCCGTCCCCGCCGCGACTCGCGCTGTCCACGTCGATCCCCAGGAAGCGCGGGTGCGCGGTGACCGCGCGGTACCGGCCAGCGTTGGCCGGGGTGAGCCCGCCGGCCAGCAGGAACGGCCGGTCGAGCCGGTCGGCGAGCGCGAGCGCGGCCGCCGGGTCGATGGGCTGCCCGGTGCTGCCGACCCTGCCGTCCTCCGCGAGCGCGTCCAGCAGGAAGACGTCCACCCCGGACCGTTCGTACGCGCCGACCAGCGCCTGTTCGACGCACCCGCCGGCACGCACGTGCAGCGCCTTCACCACGGTCACCGCCGGGAACGCGGCCCGCACCGCACGCACGGTCCCCGGTGACTGGTAGCCGTGCAGCTGCAGCCACGACACGCCGGACCGGGCAACGGCGGCACACACCGAGTCCACATCGGACGCCATCGTCACCAGCACCGCCCGGGGCCGGGGGAACGACGCCGCCACCGCCGACAGCCGGGTGAGCACGTCGAGCGTCAGGTCCGCGTGCCCGTGCCGGACGCCGTGCCAGAGGCCGACGAGGTCGACGTCGGCCCCGGCCAGCCGCTCGACCTCGCCGGCACTCGTGGCGCCGCAGATCTTCACGAGCACGGGTGCCTCACGCGTCGGCGAGTGAGGGCAGCGTGGCGAGCGAGCGCTCAACCGCGTCCTGGTCGAACTCCTCGTCCCGCATCGCACCGGTCAGGAACGACTCGTACGCGGCGAGGTCGAAGTGCCCGTGCCCGGAGAGTCCGAAGAGGATGGTCCGAGGCGTGTCCTCCTCCCGGCAGCGCACGGCCTCCCGGATCGCCACCTCGATCGCGTGCGTCGACTCCGGCGCCGGCACGATGCCCTCCGCACGCGCGAAGCGGACCCCGGCGGTGAAACAGTCGAGCTGCCCCGCCGCGACGGCCTCGATCAGGTCCTGGCCGAGCGCCTCGCTCACCAGCGGCGCCATGCCGTGGTAGCGGAGCCCGCCCGCGTGCACCGGCGGCGGGACGAAGTCGTGCCCCAGTGTGTGCATCCGCAGCAGGGGAGTGAGACCGGCGGTGTCGCCGAAGTCGTAGTCGAGCCTGCCCTTGGTCATCGTCGGGCACGCGGCGGGCTCGGCGGCGATCACCCGCACGGCCGGGCCACCACGCAGCGACGCGCCGAGGAACGGGAAGGCGAGGCCGCCGAAGTTGCTGCCGCCGCCCGTGCACCCGACCACGATGTCCGGGTAGTCGTCGGCCAGCGCGAACTGGGCGAGCGCCTCCTGGCCGATCACGGTCTGGTGGAGCAGCACGTGGTTGAGCACGCTGCCGCCCGCGTAGTTGGTGGCCGGGTCGCCACCCGCGATCTCCAGTGCCTCGGAGGTGGCGATGCCGAGACTGCCGGGGCAGTCCGGGTCCGCCGCCAGGATCGCGCGGCCCGCGGCGGTGTCGGTGCTCGGGCTGGGGGTGCACCGCGCGCCATAG
>Ga0272482_10000600_pt1 | contig 11278 bp, 16 predicted proteins | sample RVTome_8_FD_192427 | JGI IMG/M metagenome (GOLD analysis project Ga0272482, IMG submission 192427) | Soil microbial communities from uranium-contaminated site in the Upper Colorado River Basin, Wyoming, United States - RVT160D0 (version 2) ...
TGCTGACGGGTGTGCTGCGGTGCGGCAAGGACGGTTGCGGGACGCCCCTGCGGGCAGTGCGGGTTCTGGAGTCTCCCAAGGAACGGCGACCTGGCCGATTCACGTACGGATGTCCGTCCCGAGCAGATGGCGGTTGTGGTGGCATTGGGATCGATGGCCCGAAGACCGACGAGTACGTCATCGAAGCGGTAGTCGCAAAGTACGAGCGTGAGGCGCTGGAGCGAGACGCGCAATCTGCGCCGGCTCCCTGGCCTCGTGAGGCTGAGTTGGCCCAAGCTCGGCAGTCCATCAACGATCTGACCGCGGCATGGCGCGAGCGTCCCCAGAAGATATCCAGCGGGCGTTACTTCGCTCTGCTCCCTGATCTGGAGCGCGAGGAGCACGAGTTGACCGCTGAGCGGGACAAGTGGCGCGCACGCGAGTTCGCTGCTACGGCGAAGCCGCTGGATCTGCGAGAGAAGTGGGACGGTCTGACGCTGCCGGAGCGGCGGGCATATGTTAAGGAAGCACTTGTTTGCGTTGTGGTAAATCCGTCCACAGGCGTAAAGCGTTGGAAGCCGGAGCGGCTCGACCCGGTGTGGCGCGAGGAGTAGGCACTACGTCCGAAAGATGTGTGCAATCTTGGATCTGCTTTTCCAAGTTGAGGCAGGGCGTCTTCAAAGTGGTTGGCATGCTCCATTGAGCTCGCCGTTTCGGTTTTGCCTTGTGTCACAATTGCAACTCGGGTAATCTTGTATGTGTATGAGTAAGTACCCCACGCAAAGCACGTGCATTCGCACACTGAAGCTATTGTTTACAGATCCAGCCATCGACACCTTCACGGTCGAACAGATCTGTCGCGCAGTTGGTCGCGATCTTTCGAATCCGGAGAAAAATCAGAGGTGGCTCGCGAACTTCCTGGTGCCTCTTAAGCATTATGGCTTGCTCAGGGCTGTCTATTCCGATGGACATCCGAGGAGGGTTAGCGGAGTTCAGCTGACACCTGAGGGAAAGAGTACTGTTGGGGAGACGGCGCCTCCGAACACCTCGAAAGTTGTAAGTCTCGAAGCTCTTGCCCGCACAATCAGAGTTTTTGAGAGACAGAATCCCGGTTTCGTGGTTGATTTTCGAGTGACGATTCGGGAGTAGGGCAAGAGGAGCGCGACCTGCGGAGCGGCTCGACCCGATGTGGCGCGAGGAGTAAGCGCTGCGCCACTTTCGCTATGCAGCCTCGGTATTGGGCCGATTGGGGTTATCGGGCTGGACTTCCTTTACGGGGGATGCGCCGCCAGGTATAGCGATATTGATACGCAGGAGGGCGCACACGCGCCGCCACTTGGCGTCAGACCAGGCAGGTGCCTTGGCTGCTTGGCGCTTGCCCCATTCCTCCGCTGACTCATACGGTCGTTCACTCGGCACTGCATAGTGCCTCCTCGGCTAGCGTTCTGACGGGCGGAAACTTGACGGCAGCGCTGACGGCAACGAGGCCAATCAGCCACAGCCTCGTGCGCTCTTTCATCACCGCCTTAACAGATTGGATGTCGTGGCGAGAGCGAGGCAAAGTCGGCCTGAAGAGCCTTGTGTCCCCAGTTCGAGTCTGGGAGGAGCCACCAAAGTTATATGTTGCGACATTCACAATAGATTCGCGGGCTGACGGCAATATTTGACGGCAGCCCGCGCTTTCGTTGGCAGCCATCAACAGCGCTTGTTCGAGTTTCTCTAGGCCATGGCGCTTGTTGGTCATGTCCACCTGTTCGTAGTGGCGGGTCATATGCACGTCGTTGTGACGAAGGATGGCTTGAATATCGCGATCGTGGACGCCCTGGTTCTTCAAGCCCGTCGCGTTGCCGTACCGAAGACCATGTGGGGTAATGCGGCGCAGGCCAAGCTGTACGCGAATTCGATGGAAGGATCGTTCGAGATTGCGGGGGTCTACTGGGCGACCCGAACTGGTTGTAAAGACCAACTCCTCGTCTGTTCCGGCGCCCTGCCAGGTTGCGCCTGCCGCGACGCGCCTGGCGGATCGTTGCCTCCGATGCTCCACTAGCACACGCCGGGCCGTGGCCAACAAGGGCTCGTCATCCTCGCTGGAGGATGTCTTCAGCTCAACCTGTCTGAGCTCTCCGTCAATGCGTTGAACTTGTTGCCTTATTCGTAGTACGTCGTTGGTTAAATCGACGTCACACCACCTGATGCCCACGACCTCGGCGCGACGTAGCCCATAGAGCGCGAGTAGTACGAAGGCTGGATAGAGGGGGTTGCTCTGTGCGCCTTTAAGAAAGGTGGAGGTTTCTTCAAACGTCCAGACGCTAGCCGTACGAGGCTTGTATTTCGGCATTTCGACAAGGCGGGCAACATTGCGCACTATGAACTCTTGGCGCATGGCATATGTCAGCGCAGCACTGAGTACCTTGCGTACCTGATGCACGGTCGCGGGCGATTGGCCGCTCGCAAGGAGCTGATCCAGAAAGTCCTGCACAGTTCTGACGGTGAGACGCCCTAGTCGATAGCGGCCGAGTCCCGGCCTCAGGTAGAGGCGAACTACCCGCTCGTGCCGTAGGCGGGTGAGTGGTCTACATTTTTCGTGGTTGAGCCAGTTCTCTAAGAATTCGGCGACCTGTGGCATTCGATCTGGCGTCGGTGTCCCTTGCAGTGCCTTGGATTTAGCGTCCGTGAGCTTGTTATCTACTTCGTGTCGCGTCTTGCCATAGATACGAACTCGCTTGCGGCTTCCGCTTGTAGTGGTAATCCAGAGCGCAGCCTCGTAGCGTCCGTCCTTCCGGGCGTAGATCGTGCCTTCGCCGTTAGCGCGTCGCCGAGCCATCGCTATAGCGACTCCTCGTCGCTGAGGCGCTTAATCAGTTGGGCTATGGCGCTCTGCGGAACTAGGCGTCGGCTACCAATCTTTATAGTCCGAATTTGTCTTCGGTTTATGAGCTGCTGAAGCGTCCAGCGGCTAACGCGCAACCTCGCGCAGGTCTCCGTGACGGTAAGGAGTTGGCCTACGTCTTGGCTCGGAGTCTCCGGATCGCTGGCAGGCGGCGGGATCGCTTGCCGCAAAAAGATCCGACCATACCGAGGTTGCTGAGTTTTGTGCGGGCTATCCAGTGGTCGAAGGAGGCGGTGTAGCCGCCCGGCCGAGGTTCGGCCTGGGGCATGCCCATAGAGAGCATGAGGTCGACGCGCGGTCAGAAGGTCGTCTTCTACAGCTATGTAGACCATATTTGCCCCCTCTGCTCGCGCAATCCTGCCCGACGCGCTCGTGGCCGGCGATAAAACATTTTCTTCGTTAGGCCGCTGCGGATCAGGCCGACGGTCCTCAAACGGATACGCATCGCGTCTTCCGACACGCCAAACAGCGCGGCAAGCTCGCTCAGCCCGCGGACCGGCAACCCCCAAGCCCGCCGAACCAATGCATTCGGCATGAGCAGGTTGGCTGCGAAGTGGTCGGCAAGGTGTTCGACACGGCGACTATGTAGATCCTCGTCCCCGTACCCGAAGTCGGTGAAGATATCGTCAACGAATGGGCCGACGATCACGTGGTACAACTCGTGCGCCAATGTGAACCGGCAATGCGTGATGCTGTTATTGTCATTGATGTAGATGCGGTAGGTGCCGTCCTTCCGCATGTCGGTTGCGCCGCTGACCGCTGGACTGCCGGTCCGTTTCTCGATCTCCTCGACAGTCATGAGTGTTACGCTCACATTCGGTATCTGCTCAATCCAATCAAGCGAGAACCGAGTCGAAGTGTCAGCCAACAGTTTTCGGACGCGGGTGGCCTGGGCCTGGGCGACGAGTCGGGCTTGGCCGTACCCCATGCGCCCCTTAGGGAGCAGCGACCGCGTCCGCAGTAAGATGTCGTCGGGTACGCTTTTGCTTTTTGTGTTCATAGAGATCACCTCCTTTTCGATCAGGTGTTAGATGCTTTGGCGGGGCTTTCCTGGCTGGCGCGTTCCCGACGAGTAAGCGTGCGTAGTCGTGCGTGTGTGATCAAGAGGGTTGTAAGATACGGAAAGCTGTTTGAACTCATGCATGCCGTGTTGCTGTGGCCCTCCGTTTATGTACTATTCATTGTATAGTGAGAATCTTGAATTCCAATTAACTTTTCGTTCGGTTTTTGCGGAATATGGATCTCATTCCCGCAGTATTTCGCTCATCAACCGTGGCGCTCGATCGTGAACCGCGATAGCAAAGAGGCGTTCGGCTGGCTCCGGCAACCTCCGCACAAGCCCGGCGACAGCGTCGGCGCGTCGGCCCGCTGGCACAGCCAGCAGCACGCGGGGGAGTAGGCCGTGCGGCCCCAACTGGCCGCGGGCGATGAAGTCGAGGTAGGCAGTGAGTTTGGTGCGGACGGTTGGCAACGCCTCGGTCGCCATGTCCAGTTCGACCCACCAATGGTCGACCGCGCTGTTCCAAGCCAGCCGCGCGTACGCATCTGGCTTGAGATAGCCGCCAAGCCCGTTTGGCCACCAGCAGGCGGGCTCGGTCTCGAACGCCTCCACGATGAAGTCATGCCGGCGCCCGTCCTCAGCCAGGCAGGTATGAAGCTCGGCGACGGCTAGGGCATGCGCCAACGTGCGCGTACCTGGCGCGATCGGCCGGCGTACCCGCGTGATCTCATCGGAGGATGTCCCGCGTCGCAGTCGCTGTCGCAGCAGCTGTTGGCCGACCGTATCGAGTGCGAACACCATGACGGACGACCCGCGGCCGGCACCGCCGACGCGGCGACCGAGCGGCATGACCACCCGCCACGAGACCAGCCGGCGGAGCGCGCGGGAGCGGCTGGCGGTGCGGCTGCGGGGCGATGACAGTGAGGAAAACAGGACTCGCTCGATCTGCGCACCAGTGACGATGCGCAGTCGGTTGATTAGTTCCACGATGAGCCAGTCGCGCGCGGAAATTCGTTCGCTGACCCAGTCGACGTGAGGCTGCCGGACGCGGAGTGGCGATGCAGGACGACGCACAGCAGGAGGCTGGAGAGTATTCATGACTGGCCTCCTGATGGAGTCGGGCATGTCGCCGGCGTTAGCAGGCCATCAGCCGAGCCCACGGCCGCCAGGAGCGAGACGGCGACAACAACGCCGACAACAACGCCGAGGTCAATAGAGAGGGCTGTCATAGGTCTGCCTCCCGATACTCGCGTCCGACCCGGTAGCCGGCCTTGGAAGCGGGTGCGATGCGGGTCCGCAGCGCGGCCTCAACCGCTGCGCGCGGCTTGCCAAACCGTTCACGGCTGTACGCAGCCAGCGCCTTGCCGTCCGCGCTTTTGACCGGTAGCGGTAGCGTGACGCCGGTGACGGGGCTACGGGTGGCGCCGTCTATGCAAGGCCGTACGGCGATCTCGTAGGCAGCGAGGCCAGACAGGTCATCGCTTGTCAGCGGCGCGAACCGCTTGGCCAGCGTCGTCGCGTCGTCGTGCTCGACCTGGAACACGACCTGTGTCCGCGCAGTGCCCAAGATGGCCGTCTCCACGTCATCCGTGAGCTGGCCGAGGTATTGGTGCGCCAGGACCAGGCCGGTCCCAAGCCCACGGGCCTGTGCCAGCATGTCTGCCAGGTCGATCGGCAGCCGCAGGAAGTCCTGGAACTCGTCGAGGTAGAACATGACCGGATGGCGCCGCTCGGGTGGCACGGTGATCCGCTCCAGCGTGGCTTGCCACAGGCCAGCCATCACGAGCGAGCCGATAAGCGCGGTGGTATCCGTGCCGAGAGCGCCCTTGGCCAGCGACACCAGCAGGATGCGCCGGTGGGTGTAGACCTCACTGAGGCGTACGCCCTCTGACTGCCCCAGCATGAGGCGCATGGCAGTGCGCGTCGTGAACTGGCGGAGCTTGTTCAGCGTCGGGCCGATGACCTGCGCGCGTTCACCGTCCTTCATCTGCTCGTAGGTCGTCCAGAAGGGACGGACCCCCTCGGGCACGGTCGTTTGGCTGGTGATGAAGGCGCGGAACGCCGGATTTAGCAGCACCTCGGGCAGCTCGACCAACGTGTTGCGCATGCCGTCCGCCGCGTGCGTGTGCGTCAGCGTCAACAGCGCCTGGCGTAGCACATCAGCTGTACGCGGCCCGAAGGAGCTGCGCCAGAGGTTGGACATCAGGTAGACGAGATGGTCGACGGCCAGCTCGCGGGCGTGCTCGCCATGGCCGACGTCGAGGACGTTCAAGCCGACAGGCCGGTCTGTCTGGCTCGGGTCGATAACCAGCACGTCATCGCGGCGGCTTTCCGGTACTCGGTCGAGCACATCCCCGATGAGATCGCCCTTGGGGTCGAGCACGGCCACGCCTCGGCCTGCCTCAACGTCCTGGAGGATGAGGTTGGCGAGCAGCGTGGACTTGCCTGTTCCGGTGGGCCCGATCATCCAGGTGTGCCGGAGGCGGTCGCCGGTCCTCAGCGCCAATGGACGATCCGACATACCGGGGTAGGTGCTTCGCCCGAGCACTGCGCCGCTTCGCGCCATGCTGACCGGTGGCGGCAGTTGCCGCGCAGCGTTGGCCGGGAGGCCGGGAAGATAGACGTCCCCGAGTGGGAATGCCAGGAGACCGGCTAGTTCCCGCGTGTTCGCTAGCATCGGCCAGCGGACGATGGGAACTGCCAGATGACGTACGCGGTGAGCTGCCCACCGCGGCCACAGCCACCAGCGGCGCACGACTTGTACGCCGGCGGCGTTCATGCCGCGGAGCGTGCCCCAGACACGGCCAAAGACGGCATAGGTCTGCGCTGGGCCGTCAGCCTGGACGCCGATGCGAAGGACGCCGTGTAGGAGCGGCTCGCGTTGCTTGAGCCGTGCGGCGCGAACGTCATCGGCATCGCGCGGAGAGTCAGCTTCCAGCCACCACGGCAGGCTGCCGCCCTCCGACGCGTCAGCAGCCGGGCGAACCGGCTGTGGCGTACCGGCGCTCGTCAGAATCCATTGCAGTACAACGCTTTCGGTGATGCCGAGCGGTTGGAGTGTGGCAAGGATGGCGGTGCCGGTCGTTGGTGCACGCTCGATGGCCAGCGGGCGGCGGTGGCTGGTCAGTACGGCCTCGGCTGCGGTGCTCAGGCGAGGACGGGTTGACAGGTAGTCGGGTGCCTCCTCAAGACGCGCGCCCGGTAAGCCGGCTCGCAGGCCGCTCAACATGGCCCCGCGCATGCGTTCCGGGACGAGCAGGAAGTGCCCGATGCCCTGATGCGTGGCGCAGACTTCCAGAGCGACCGGCGGAAGCGGAACGAGGGCACCGCGTGGTGCATGGGTGCTGGCCGCCACGGTCCCCAGCCAGGCCGTCACATCGTCGGCCTTGAGGCTTGCCGGCAGCACCAGGCGGAAGGCTGTGAGGCTCCTCTGCCATGCCAGAGCATCCGTCCACCGGGCAACCAGGATGGTGGCCACGACGATGAGTCCGCCCACCAGAATGACCATGGCGACCGTCATAGTCCGGCCTCTGCTGTTCTCATGGCGCAGGGCACTGTGCAGACAATTCGACTACAGGCACGTCGTCTCATAGACCTCCCTCTCCTAATGGTTGGCGCATCGCGGGGCAGGAATAGCAGGACGTTGTGCGTGGCGCGTTAGCTCGGCGCTTTTGGCACCCCCTACTTGTTCTTGTGCCTTCTCCGCACCGCGCGGTCAAGAGTTTTATTTACAGCAGCGGCTTCTGACAGATACGGGGCTGTGGATAACCGTCTTACATATTCCACGTGCGTCAGCGCATTTGCTGCAGCAGGTCTGACGCTTTCCGGGAGCCGATGCGCAGTGCTACTCGAAGCGCGTCGCGAGTGATTGGCTTGCCGCCGTGGCTGTTGCGGTAGGCCGCGTCCGCGTCCCGTGCTGCGGCCAGCAGGTCGTCAGCGGTGCGGTACTCGGGCGGTGCCGTCTGCGTGGGTGCCGTGCCGGGTACGACGGCCGGTGCCGGGTCCGGTACTGGTACGGCGCCGTTGGTACGAAGCACGGCGAGGTGCGACAGGAGGCCGAGCACCGCGGCCGGCACCGCGCCAACCACGACCACGATTACCCACGTGACTTGAAGCAGCCCCGCGGCAACGAGGTGCCAGACGGCGTTGCCAAGTACCGAGAGCAATACCGCTCCGACTGCGTTCCAGCGGGCGAAGCGCCGTGCCCGAGCTGAAGCAGTCGAGCCCGCCAACCAGACGCGCGTGGCGGTCATCGCGTAGGAGTCGACCGTTAGCGGCAGCAGCGTCGACAACCACTCACCCCAGCCAGCGGCCTGCGCCAGTGAACGCAGACCGCTGAAGGAGCTGACAGCCGCAGCAGCCGCCGACACGGTCATGCCGGTGAGGACCCACCAGTCACGTCGAGGCGTCTGCGCTGTGTTCACTTCTCATGACCGCTCACGACGGCCGGGAGCTGAACTGTGCGGGATCGCAGAAGGCAGGTGGCAGGAGGACTGCCTTCTGCTCGGGGAAACGCTCGCCGCCGTACGTCCAGATCAGAGAGCTGTTGACAGCCCGCGTTTCCGTCGTCATCGCCTGCCGCGCGAGCGGCGAGTACATGCCGGCGTGCTTGACCCAGGCACCTTCCTCGCCGTGCCGGTCGAAGCCCCGCCCGGTACTGGCGTGGCCAAAGAAGTCGTGGACGGCGCGGAACATGTCGTTCTCGTCGTCCGTGAGCAGCGGGTGCGGGTTGTCACCAGCAGCGGTGGCGAAGATCTTGAGGCGACGGTGTTCCAAGAGGTCGGTCATCATGGCGCCGGCGTCCGGGTACGGGTCGAGGTCGGTACGGACTACCGTGACGCCGAGCCCGCCTCTGGCAACGGGCGCGGTCAGGTAGGCGAACTGGTCGGCTGTCTCGTCGCGGAAGGCGCAGTAGGCCGGCAGCGCCGTCCGGTCGTAGGTCGGCGCTGCCGCGTAGAGGGCTGCCATCCGCTGGCCGCGCTCCGGGCAGGCGACAATGGCGCCGAAGTCGATCAGGCTGCGCGGCGCGGTGTCCAGCCGATCCGCGTACCCCGCTACCCCGTTCAGCGCGACAGGAACCGGCGGCCGTACGAGGCTCTGGATGTTATCGGTGGGATGCGTGCAGATCGCGCCGCACACAGCATTGCGGGATGATGCGTCGTACACAACATCGCGTCTCCTCTGAGGTTGTCGATGTGTAAATCTCTGAGCTTGGCGGTTAGCGTGGGAGGTGCGGCATGGACCGCTGCGCACGGCGCAATTGCTGCTGAAGGAGCGCAAGGGATCGCTCGCGGATTTCCTGCTCGATTACTGCCCACTTGCCGACCATGCGGCGGCGCCCTTTGCGAGGCATGACGTATCTGCGCCTCCGTTCCAGATGCGTAGAGAGAATGGGGACTCCGACGAGGTGCGCGGACGACATTGGCCGTGCACCTCTGCTAGGTGCGGCGTCGGAAGAGCAGCCAGAAAATGGCGCCCAACAGGACCAGGACCACCAGAGCGGGCACCAGCGGCTCGAGGATGTCGGCCGCAACGCGTGCACCGAGTGCCACCAGGACCACCAGGACCAACGCCTGGAAGATTCGCTGGCCCCACGAGCCCGGTGACGGCGCCCCGCTCACGGCTGCAAGCGGTCGACGCGACTGCTGGACCTTCGCGGCTGGCTGACGCGCCGCAGCTGTCGTTCGGCCGTGCGGCTCGACGCAGCCATATTGGACATGAGGTGCTGGGCGGCCTCCATCGGGTCGACGGAGGCCCCGGTGGCGACGCCGTTGTCAGCCAGCCGGTCCCGGAGCCACTGGTGCAGGCGACCGATGAGGTAGCCGACGACCAGGAGCACCAGGCCGAGCAGCAGTTGCGTCGGGCTGACGTCGCCCTGTGCCTGCTGCGCGACCAGTTCCTTCATCGGTCGAGCTCCCGGCGGAACTGCACGATGGACCGGGCCATGCCGGTGATCGTGGTGTTCACGATGAGCGCGATGGCCTCGGCGGCGTCCGGGTTGGCGGTCTCGTGCTGGCGCTGGAGGCCCTTGAGGTAGGCCACCTCGTCCATCGCGAACTCGCCCACGGCTGAGTGGGCGCGCTGCCGGGCCTGCTCGATCTGGGTCCGGGCTGCGACGTGGGCGAGGCCCAGCTGGGCCTCGCCGCCGATGCGGGCGACGCCGCGGGCGGTGCGCCGCTCCACGCCGGCGCTGACCACCCTGCGGGCCAGTTCTCCTGCCATGTCGGCACTCTCCTTCTTTGAGGTGGCGGGCGGACAGAGCCGGCCGCCTGCCGTCTACTTCTGTGCGGGGCGTCGGAACATCTCGGAGATGGCGATCTCCAGCTGGTCATCGGTCATTTCTGAGCCGCCTGGCACAAGGTGCTCCAAAGCGGCAGCCGATGACGTGCGGCGGCGCTTGCGATACGGTTTCTGCTGTGCCCTTTCCACGTCGCGTGACATGGCAAATCGGCCTCCGGTCGTACTTGGAGGAGGGCCGAGGTGCCTAGGACTCGGCCGATGACTTGCCGGCACAGCCATCGTCGGAAAAATGCAGTGAGCTCGGGGTGCCTTGGAAGCTCAAAGAGTTGAGCTTCCAACAGGGGTGAAGCTCAGCAAGGTATTGACAAAATAGAAGGTTTGGCTCTTAATAGTCTCGGAAATGAGTGAAGGTACACCTCAACCGAGATATAGCCGTGCTTCTGAAGTGCCTGGTCCGTTCAATGTCGAAAGCATGACGGATGAGGAGTTGGGTCTGCTTGGGCGAGCCCTATATAGGGCCGCCACTGACGCGAACGACTCGAAGGAAGAGCAAACGCTTGACCGCATATGGCACACGCTCGTCAAACAAATCGGCGAGACGGCGGCTCGCGATATCGCGCGGGCCAAACGACTTCTTGGCGCTCTTGCGATCAGTGACGACGAGCGTGATCAGTTCTTGGCCGTCGCTGCGACGCCCACGGTCGCGCGGTACGACTACGTGCTAGCGCAGGACACGCTCGTATCTGTCTACAGACACCCGAGCGGGCTGGATGTCTTTGGCGACATTGCCAGCGTCCTAGGCAAGATCGAGTCTGAGCTTCCTCCGGACCAGCGAGCCGAGAGCGTCGCGATGTGGGAGAAACTTGAAGCTGAACGCCGGGGGTAGAGCTAGTACTGCCCTGGCACACTTGAGGCCATGGCCACAAAGTCGGCAGCCCCGAACCGACGGGGAAACCTCGCGAAAGATCTGTACGGCGCTGCTGAGCGTGGCCTTGGAGCTGTCTACAGAGATCCAGAGCGTGGGGACACGCGTACATATGCCACTTTGGCGGCAATCGTAGAGAACCTCGCGCCTAAGATTTGGCACCGTGACCGCCCAGGCGCCCTCATCTCGGTGGTGGATCGGGCGGTTGGGTTGCTACCAAGCGAAGATGCACCGGAGTTCATGT
>Ga0272482_10000601_pt1 | contig 11278 bp, 2 predicted proteins | sample RVTome_8_FD_192427 | JGI IMG/M metagenome (GOLD analysis project Ga0272482, IMG submission 192427) | Soil microbial communities from uranium-contaminated site in the Upper Colorado River Basin, Wyoming, United States - RVT160D0 (version 2) ...
TTCCGGGGCGATGCCCTCGATCGTCAGGCCCGGCAGCCGCACCTGCTCCTCCGCGAGGTTGAGCATGTTGAAGATGACCTGCACGAGCGGCGAGCGGCTCTGCTCGCGCTCCGGCTGCAACTCCTCGATGAGCCGCTCGAAGGAGACGTTCTGGTGCGCGTAGGCCCCGAGGCAGACCTCGCGCACGCGCCGCAGCACGGTGCGGAAGTCGGGCTTGCCCGAGAGGTCTGTGCGCAGCACGAGCGTGTTGAGGAAGAAGCCGATGAGGGCTTCCGTCTCCGTCTGCTGTCGGCCGGCGACGGGCGTCCCGACGACGATGTCGCGCCGCCCGAGGTGGCGGTAGATGAGGGCCTTGAAGGCGGCCAGCAGCACCATGAAGAGCGTGGCGCCTTCCTGCCGCGCCAGCGTCTTCAGCCTGTCGACCAGCTCCGGCTCCAGCTCGACCGTCTCGTGCGCGCCGGCGTAGGTCTGCCGCGGCGGGCGCGGGAAGTCAGGCGGGAGTTCGAGGACGGGCGGCGCGCCGCTCAACTGTTCGCGCCAGTAGGCCAGCTCGCCCTCCAGCGTCTGCTCGACCAGCCACTTCCTCTGCCACAGGGCGTAGTCGGCGTACTGCACGGGCAGGGGCGCGACGCCCGCCGGGCGGCCTTCGATCAGGGCTCGGTACTGCGCCACGACCTCGCGGATTAAGACCCCGACCGACCAGCCGTCGCTGACGATGTGGTGCACCGTCAGGAACAGCGCGTGGTGGTTGTCGTCGAACCGCAGCAGCCGCGCGCGCAGCAGGGGCTCGTCGGCGAGGTCAAAAGGCCGCCCCGCCTCGTCGCGGACGGACTGCCGCACGAGGGCCTGCCGCTCGTCGTCGGTCGCCGCCTCGACGGGCTCGACTGCCAACGTGACGGGCCGCTCATCGAGGACGATCTGCACGGGCACCCCGTCCACCGCGCCGAACTTGGTGCGCAGCGACTCGTGCCGCTCGATGACGCGGTTCAAGCTCTCGGCCAGCGCGGCCGTGTCGAGGTCGCCCGTGAGGTTGACGACGCCGATGAGGTTGAAGATGGGCGTCCCGCCTTCCAACTGCTCGATGAACCAGAGGCGCTCCTGCGAGTAGGAGAGCGGCAGCCGCTCCGGCCGCGGCTCGCGCTGCAAGGGCGGCACGCCCTGCTGCTCCGCCCCGCGCCGCAACGCCTCCTGCACGACCCGCCCCAGCTCGGCCACCGTCGGCTGCTCGAAGAGCGAGGCCAGCGGCACCTCGACGTGGAACACGTCGCGCACGCGCGAGATGAGCTGCGTGGCGATCAGCGAGTGGCCGCCGAGCGCGAAGAAGTTGTCGTGGGCGCCGACGCGCTCGGCCTTGAGCACGTCGCGCCAGACGGCCGCCAGCGTCTCCTCGATGGCCGTCCGCGGCGCGACGTACTCGCCCGCCGCCCCGGCGTCGGCCGGGGCCAGTTCGAGCAGCTTCTTCTTATCGACCTTCCCGTTCGGCGTGAGCGGCATCTCGGCCAGCGTCACGAAGGCCGTCGGGATCATGTGCGCCGGCAGCCGATTCCTCAGGAACTGCCGCAGCGAGGCCGTCGTCGGGGCCTCTTCCGCGTGGAGCGTCACGTACCCGACCAGATACTTGTCGCCCGTCTCGTCTTCGTCGACGAGGGCCACGCACTCCCTGACCGCGGGGTGATCTTTGAGCGCCGCCTCGACCTCGCCCAACTCGATACGCGCGCCCCTGATCTTGACCTGCTGGTCGATGCGGCCGAGGAACTCAAGCTCGCCGCCGGGCCGGAAGCGCGCGAGGTCACCGGTGCGGTAGAGGCGACCCCCGGGGTCGGGGCCGAAGGGGTCGGGCACGAACTTCTCCGCCGTCAGGGCGGGCGTGTTCAGGTAGTTTCTTGTCACGCCCGCGCCGCCGATGAAGAGCTCGCCCGGCACGCCCTCGGGCGCGGGCCGCCATTCGCGCGGGTCGAGGACGTAGACCCTCGTGTTCGCCAGCGGCCAGCCCATGCTCACGTCGCTCGCCTGACCGTTGAGCACTTCGTCCCGCGTCGTCGTGAACAGCGTCGTCCCGACGGTGCCCTCGGTCGGCCCGTAGGAGGAGATGAAGAGCGCGTTGGCCTGCGACAGCGCGGCCCACTTGCGCAAAGTCTGCGGCGGGGTCTTGTCGCCGCCCGTCATGCAGACCTCGAACTGCGCGCGCAGCTTCCGGCCCTGCGCCAGCACCTCTTCGACCCACTGCTGCCAGAAGCCCGCCGGCAGGTCGATGACCGTGACGCCCCGCTCCTCGCAGTATTCGAGCAGGTCGAGGTTGGGGACTTCGGCCGGGGCGCGGTGCGTCACCAGCGTCGCCCCGCTCAGCAGCGTGGGGTAAATCTGCACGACCGAGGCGTCGAAGCTGAGCGAGGCGAATTGCAGGAAGCGGTGCCCGGCGTGCAGCCCGATGCGCTCGATCATCACGGTCGTGTAGTTGACGACACCCTGGTGCCTGACGGCGACGCCCTTCGGGTTGCCCGTCGAGCCGGAGGTGTAGATCACGTAAGCCAGATTGTCCGGCACGGCGCGGCCCGCGGGGTTCTCCGCCGGCCGGGACGTGAGGCCGGAATCGTCGTCGTCGAGCAGCACGAGCGCGGCCCCGCGCCCGGGCAGCGACTCCGCGAAGAGGCGCTGCGTGACGAGCACCTTGATGTCGCTGTCGGCGAGCATGTAGGCCAGCCGCTCGGCGGGGTACTTGGGGTCAAGCGGGACGTAAGCGCCGCCGGCCTTGAGCACGCCGAGCAGGCCCACGAGCATCAGCGGCGACCTCTCCAGACTGACGCCGACGCGCGTCTCCGACCCCACGCCCGAGGCGATGAGCAGGTGCGCGAGTTGGTTGGCGCGGCGGTTCAGCTCCTCGTAGGTCAACTGCCCCGCCTCGGAGACGACGGCGAGCTGCGTCGGGGTTCTGGCGGCCTGCTCCTCGAAGAGTTCGTGGACGCACTTGTCGGCGGGGTAGGGGCGGCTGCCGCCGCTCCACTCCGAGAGCAACTGTCGCTCCTCGTCCTCGGCGAGCAGCCGGAGGTCGCCCACGGCGGAGGCGCCCTCGTCGGCGACGCTTTCGAGCGCCGTCGCCCAGTGGCGGAGGATGCGCCGGCTCGTGGCCGCGTCGAAGCGGCGCGTGTCGGATGAGAGCAGGAGCGTCAGCTCGGGGCCGGGGACGGCGACAGCCGTGAGCGGGTAGTTGGTGTGCTCGGAGAGTTGCACCTGCTCGACGGCGAGGCCGAGCGGGTCGGCCTGCGCGCTCTCGCCGACGGGCAAATTCTCGAAGACCAGAATCGTCTGGAACAGGGGCATGCCGCGCGGCACCTCGCTCCAGCCCTGGATGTCCACTAGGGAGTTGTATGCGAACGACTCGCTCTCGCCCTGCTGCCGCTGGATGTCTTGCAGCCACGGGGCCAGTGGCGCGCGCGGCGTGACGCCGACGCGCAGGGGCAGTGTGTTGATGAAGAGGCCCACCATCTCGCCCGAGCCCGGCAGGTCGGCCGGGCGGCCGTTGACGGTCGTGCCGTAGACGACCTCGGCCTGCCCGCTGTAACGGCTCAGGAGGTAAGCCCACGCGCCCTGCACCAGCGTGTTGAGGGTCAGCCTCTGCCGCTTGGCGTACTCGTTCAACCGCTGCGTCGCGGCGGCGCTGAGCCTGTGCTGAAACTCCACGTAGTCGGACTCGGCCGCGGCGTCCGAGGCGGCCTGCGGCGACAGCTCGACGGGCAGCCTCGTGGGGCCTTCGACGCCCCGCAGCAGCCCGCGCCAGTAACTCTCGGCGGCGTTCACGTCCTGCCGCTTGATCCACTGGATGTAGTCGCGGTAGGGGGGCGCCGCGGGCAGCCGCGGGGCGCCGCCGCGGCGCTGGGCCCCGTAGAGCGTGAACAGTTCGCCGAGCAGGAGCGGCAGCGACCAGCCGTCGAGCAGCATGTGGTGGTGCGTCCACACCATCACGTGCTCCGTCTCGCTCAGGCGCAGCAGGCTGACGCGCATCAGGGGCGCGCTGGTGGCGACGAAGTCACGGGCGCGATCCGCGGCCAGATAAGCGTCGAGCTGTTCGCCTTGCAGCGCCTCGTCGTCACCGCTCCAGTCGGCCCGCTCGACGTCGAATCGCACCGTCCGGTTGACGACCTGCACGGGCTTCTCCAGCCCCTTCCAGACGAAGGCCGTGCGGAGGATGGAGTGACGCTCGACCACCTGCTGCCACGCCCGGTCGAAGGCGGCGTCGTCGAGCGGGCCGCGCAGACGGCAGTGGAACTGCTGCACGTAGACGCCCGACTCCGGGGCGGTCAGGCTGTGGAAGTGCATCCCCTGCTGCATCGGGGAGAGCCCGTAGATGGCTTCGATGTTGTTCTTTGACATGAGAAGGCGTGTACCCCTTGCACAGTGTGGTGAGGGGCCTCAGGCGCGCGCCCGCGCCTCAGAACGACAGCCGCACGGAGAGATTGATGCGGCGGTTGTTATTCGGACTGGACGCGCCGGCTTCGGTCGCGCTGGCGTTCGACAGGCCGAAGAACGGCGACGACAGGTTGCCGATGGGGACGGCCGGGTTGTTCCGGTTGAAGAGGTTCTGGAACGACACTGACATGGTCAGGGTGTAGGGCTTCTCCCCCCTCCTGGCGGGCTGTCCCTGCGCGCCCTGGATGAGCGACGCGCGGCCGAAGCCGTAGTTCTTCGTGACCCGCAGGTTGACGGCGAAGAAGGCCGGCCCCGTCCCGTAGTTGAGCGGGATGATGGTCTGGCCCGGCTCCGGCGTGGGGTCAAAGAGCCCGTACTCGGTGACGATGGTGTCCGGCCCCGAGACGGAGGTGGCGAGGGCCGGGCGCTCCGTGAAGAGCGTGTCGCCGTTGGCGTCGCGCCCGGTCGTGATGTTGAAGGGCAGGCCGGAGCGCGCGACGACGAGCGGGTTGAAGGTCAGCCCCCACGGGCCGTCGAAATTCCCGCCCATCGTGAACCGCTGCCGCACGTCGAGGAGCGACCGGCCGTACTCGCCGCTCAGGTCGTAGCTGTCGGCGGGGAACCACGTCGAGCCGTTCGTGTCCGCGCGCGAGCGGTTCAGGGTGTAGTTGGCGTAGACGGAGAGCTTCTGGTTGAGCCGGCTGTTGAGGCTGAAGATCAGTTGCGTCTGGTTGAGCCACCCGCTCGACTCGAACCCGAAGACGTTACCGCCGGGCAGCGGGCGGACGCCGCTGTCGGGGTTGTCCGGGTCGAAGGTGCCGGGCAGCGGCGCGTTGAGGTTGCGCGAGCGGAGCAGGTTGATGTAGCGCGCGCTGACGAGCGTGGCCGAGAACGTGGTGTTGCGCGGCAGTTGCCGCTCGATGCTGAGCGCGGCCTGATAGGAGTACGGGGCGCGCAGGTTCTCCTCGATACGCCGCGTCGTCTGCGGGACGTTGAGGGCGAGGAGCGCGGAGGCCGACGGGATCGCCGGGAAGAGGTCGAGGATGGCCGGGTCGGTGAGGATGAACTGTTGCCGCGTGAGCCCGTCGAACCGCTCCGTCTGCAAGGTCAGCAACTCGTTGAAGCGGAGGTAGAAGACGCCGAAGCCGCCGCGGATGACCGCCTTCGGCCGCGCCTTCTCGCTCGCCGCCGGGGCCCACGCGAAGGAGACGCGCGGCGCGAAGTTGAGGTGGCTGGAGATGTTGCTCTGGTTCTCGTAGCGCAGCCCGAGGCCGAGGTTGAAAGTCGGGCTGAGCCGCCAATCGTACTGCGCGTAGACGCCGACGTCGTACTGCGTGACGTCGGCCTCGGGGTCGCCCCCGGCGATGGAGAAGAGCGAGGCCCCGCCGCCGCGCGCGCGGATTTGCTCCGGGGTCAGCCCCTGCCGCTGGAAGAGGAGCGTGCGGCGGTAGCGTTCGAGGCTGTCAATCTCGACGAGCAGGGGCTGTCCGTCCGGCAGGACGACGACCTCCCCGTTCGGGTCGAGGGCCGGGGCCTCGCCGCCGGCGAAGGTGTAGGTGCCGTTGAAATTCAGGGGCGAGAGGTCGGTGATTGTGACCGCGCGCACGCGCCCGCCCAAGCGGAGCGTCCGGTTGCCGAGGCCGTAGGTGACGTTGTCCTGTAGCTCGAAGCGTTTCGAGTCGGAGCGGTCGCCGTTGACGTTCGCGCCGCCGCCCGTGAAGGCTTCCAGCACGTTGATGGTCGGGTCAGTGTTGGCGTTGCGGATGCGGTTGAGGTTCCAGATGAACTGGAAGCGCAACTGGTTGAAGGTGCGCGGGCTGACGACCGAGTTGAGGAGCGCGCGGGCGATGTGCGTGCGGTCTAACACGTCGTAGCCGCGCGACGACAGGTTGAAGCCGCCGACGCCGGCCGCGAACTGCTTGTTCGGTAAGTACTGGTAGTTGAGCGTCAGGTTGTTGTTCGTGTTCAGCTTAAAGTCCGTCCGCACGTCCGAGTAGAGTTCGCGCTCGGGGACGAGGACGGCGAGGCCGAAGGGCGTCGGCCGCAGTTGGGCGTCGAGCACGGTGGCGTTGATGACGGAGTTGCCGTCGGACTCCTCGCGGGCCACGGCGGCGTAAAAGGAGGCGCGCTTTTTAATCAGCGGGCCGCTGAACTGGCCGGCGTAGTTGCGCACCTGGAAGGGGGCGCGGTTGGCGGCGAACGGGTTGCGGCTGTTGAGGCTCTCGTCGTTGAAGTAGACCTCGACGTTGCCGTGGAAGCTGTCGGTCGTGGGGTTGAGCCGGAGGTCGATGCGGCCGAAGCCGATGCGGTCGTACTCGGCGGTGAAGGGGTTCTGGTTGATGCGTATCTCGGAAATCTGCGAGCGGCGCGGGAGGTTGCGCACGCCGCTGAAGCCGTCCACCAGAATCTCGACGCCGTCGGGGCCGGCGGCGGCCCCCGCGAAGGCTTGCAGGACGGAGGCCAGCGCGTCGGGGTCGTCGGGCAGGAAGTTCAAGTCACGGCCGCGCAGCACGAGCGAGTTGGCGTTGTTGTCCGGGTCGACGTTGACCTCGCTCTCGTTCCCGACGTCGACCGTCTCCTCGACGGTGATGGCGAGCGTCACGTCGAGCGTCTCGCGCCGCGCGCCGACCACCACCTCGTTGTTTTCGTAGCCGCTGAACCCCTTGGCGCTGATCAGCAGGCGGTAGCTGCCCGGCGCCAGTTGCTCGAAGAGGTAGACGCCCTCGCGGTTGGTCACGGTCAGGCGCTCGCGGCCGGACGCGTCCACCAAGCGGACAGTGGCCTCGGCGACGAGCGCGCCGGCCGGGTCTTTCACCTGGCCGCGCAGCGAGCCGCCGGCCTGCCGCGCCGAGGCCGCCCCGCCGCAGAGCAAGAGCGCGAGGGCGGCCACGCAGAGGGCCGTGCTCGTTCTAGTGACGATAGTCATGCCCGATCTCCTTATGGCGCGGGGTCGCACGGGGCGTGCGTGAAGTTCTGACTGACCACACGGGCGGTGGTGGGTGGGTGTGGTCTTAAGTTGTTTCCGGCGGGGCAGCGCCGTGCTTCAGGGCAGGCTCACCCCGAGGCTCGACAGACCTTCGGGCAGGCCGAGCTTGTAACTCGGCTGCCGGCTGTTGGCGCTCAGTTGCGCTTGAAGCGGCCTGAGCACGGGCTCGACGCCGGCGATGAGCGCGATGGCCGTGGCCCGCCCCTGATTCTCGCCGGCCGTCACGGTGAGCAGAACCATGTCGCCCGCCTTCAACTCGCCGAGGTCGACCTGCGGCATGGCGTCTACCTGCTGCTGCAAGTCTTCCTGCCCCGCGCCCTTCGGCCCGCCCGCCAGCGCGGTCGCCAACTCCTTCGACAGACGGCGCGTGCGCGTGTCCTTGTTGGCGACGACGGTGAGCGTCTCCTGCCGGCCGAGCTGCTTCACCTTCAGCTCGCCGGAGCCGGCCTCGACGCCGACCACGGTAGCCGGGATGACGCGGAAGGTGCCGACCAGAATCTCCTCGACCTGATAGCCCGCGCCGTCCACGCTCTGATTGCCGAGGGCGCGGAACGTGTCGCCGACTTTGATCTGCTCGAAGGTGCTCGGCGTGGTGTCTTTGTAGGCCACGGAGTCGGCGGCGTAGCGGCGCAGGCGCGAGGCGTCGCTGAAGGTCAGCGTCATCGTCTGCACGCCGCCCTGCCCGCGCACCTGCGCCTTCAGCGTCTTGCCCTGCGCGTCGACGCCGAGCACCGAGCCGATGATCCCGCGCCGACGCCATTCGGCCCGGTCACGCTCGAACTTCTGTGTCAGGTCGGCGCGCGAGACGACGAGCACTTGGCGCGCGGCGACCGACTGGCGATCCTCGCTCAGCAGGCCGCCGGCGAGCAGGCGGTCGCCGACGGCGATCTCCTCGAAGGTGATGGGCGCGGACTGCGCGAGGGAGGTCGCGCCGGGCGGCACGCGTTTGATGGAGGCGTCGTCGTCGAGCTGCACCGTGACGGCCTCGCCCTGCGCCGTCTTGATGGTGACGCGACGCGCGGCGGCGTCAACCGCCGTCACCTCTCCGGTGACCTGCCCCTGCGCGAACACTAAAGCAGGGCTGACGAAGGCCCTCACGCCCGCGGCGTGCGAACGCGCGCCGACGCCCGCGCTCGCCAGCACGATGAGGACGAGACAGCACAGATAAAATGTTTTCGACTGCATCTTCACCCCCTAAACGGCGCCCTCAAACCTCGCCACCGTGGCCCGGCGAAGCCGCCTTCCTTTCAGTCCGTCGGACGTGCGGACTCGGCCCGCTCCAGGCATCCGCCGAGGAGCGAGGCCAGCGCGCGCACGTGCGGTTCGCCGACCATCGTATAATGATTGCCGGGCACGGTGTAAACCTCCACGCCCGCCTCCGTGAAATCTTCCCAACGCGGCCGGCGCTTCCGGCGCGGGGCCGGCGGCGCTTGGGCGGCCTCAAAGAGCGTGATGCGGGCCGCCGACGGCCGCGCGCGGTAGCCCTGCTGCGCCCGCCAGTTAGTGATGAAAACCCGCCACAGGCGTTGCACGTCGGCGAACGTCACGTCCGGCGGCACGACGCCCGCGCCCTTCGCCTCCGCCAGCACGGCCGCCAGACGTTCTTCCAGCCCGAGCTTCTTCAACTCGCCGGCGTCCAGCGACAACGCCTCCGGCGACAGGCCCATGTCGAGCACGAAGCTCAACAGCAGGGCCGGGTCGTTCTCCTTGATTCGCTTGGCCTTCGGTTCGGGCGGCATCGTGTCGAAGAGGGCCAGCAGCGAGACCTCCTCGCCCCGCGCCTGTAGCTGCCGCGACATCTCGAAGGCGACCAGACCGCCGAACGACCAGCCGCCGATGAGGTACGGGCCGCCCGGCTGCACGCCGCGCATGGCTTCGACGTAGCGCGCGGCCATCTCCTCGACGCTGGCCGCAACTTCCTGCGCGTCGCCGTCGTCGTCGAGGCCCGCCGCCTGGAACGCGTGGAAGGGTCGGCCCGTGCCGAGGTGACGCGCCAGCTCCAGATAGCGGAAGACGCCGCCGCCGCCCGGGTGCACGCAGAAGAAAGGCGTCGCCGCGCCCTCGCCTTGGATGGTGACGAGCGGCGAGCGGTGTGCCGGGCCGTCCTGTTCGCGCAGCGCGACGGCTAACTGCTCGACCGTCGGATGCCGGAACAAAGTCGAGAGCGGGAGACGCCGCCCGAGCCGCTTCTCGATGGCGGCGAAGAGGTGCACGGCGAGCAGCGAGTGTCCGCCCCGGTCGAAGAAGCTATCCTTCACCCCCACGGGCCCGCCCTGCAACACCTCTTCCCAGATGCGCACCAACTCTAGTTCCACCTGATCGCGCGGGCGGACGATGTCCCGCGCCGCGTCGTCCGCGTCGGCCTGCTCCGGGGCGGGCAGCGCGCGGCGGTCGACCTTCCCGTTCGGCGTCAGCGGCAGTTCGTCGAGCACGACGATGGCCGACGGCACCATGTACTCCGGCAACCCCTGACGCAGGTATTGCCGCAACTCCTGCCCCACGGCCTCTCGCCCGCCCATCGGTTGCCCGTCGCCCCCCGCGCCGGCCGCCACGTAGCCGACGAGCCGCCTGACCGCGCCCGAGCCCTCGCGCTCCGCGACGACCACCGCCTGCCGCACCTCCGGGTGCGCGCTCAAAGCGGCTTCCACCTCGGAGAGTTCAATCCGGAACCCGCGCAGCTTGACCTGCCCGTCCCGGCGGCCGACGAACTCCAGCACGCCCCCATTCGTCCACCTGACGATATCGCCCGTCCGGTAGAGCCGCGCCCCAGGCTCAGAGGAGAACGGGTCGGGGACGAACCGCTCGGCCGTCAGCTCAGGTCGATTCAGGTAGCCGCGCGCGACCCCCGCCCCGCCGACCAACAACTCCCCGGTCACCCCCACCGGCACCGGCCGCACCCGCTCGTCGACGACGTAGACGCGCGTGTTGCTGATCGCTCGGCCGATGGGCACGCTGACCGCCTCGTCGCTTAACTCTGAGACTTGGTGGCAGCAGGCGAAGGTCGTCGTCTCCGTCGGGCCGTAGACGTGCCTGAACCCATCCGCCGGCAACTCACCCAACACCCGGCGCACGTGGCCCGCCGACGCCGCCTCGCCGCCGCTCAGCAACTCGCGCAGCCCGCCGAGCGCGCTCACGTCCTCGTCCGCCAAAGCGTTCAGCAATGCCGTCGTCAGGAACAGCGTCGTCACGCCGTCGCGCGCGACGTGCTCGCGCAGGCCGGACACCTGCGGCACCTGCTCGCCGGCCTGCACCACCGCCCCGCCGTTGAGCAACGCCCCCCAGACCTCGAAGGTCGAGGCGTCGAAGGCCAGCGGTGCCAGTTGAAGCAGCCGAGTCCCCGCGCCCAGCTCCGCGTAGTCAGCCCCGCAGACGCGCGCGAGAACGTTAGCGTGCGTGACCATCACGCCCTTCGGCTCGCCCGTCGAGCCCGAAGTGTAGATGACGTAGGCCAGCCGCTGCGGCGTGGCGACCGCGGAGGCGGGGGCCTGCGTGGGCTCACTACTTAGCCGCGGCTCAAGCTCCGGCCAGAAGAGTCGCTCGCCGTCCCAGAGCCCCGTCGCAGAAATACCTTCCGCCGCCGACTCGTCCGCGGTGATGAGCCGGCGCGCCCCGGACTGCCGGAGCAGTTGCGCCTGGCGCGCCGCCGGGGCCTGCGCCTCCAGCGGGAGGTACGCGCCGCCCGCCTTGAGGATGCCGAGCAGCGAGACGATCATCTCGGGCGAGCGCGGCAGCAGCAACCCGACCACCTCCTCGGGCCGGAGGCCGCGCGACAGCAGGTGACGGGCCAGTTGATTCGACCGCGCCTCCAGCTCGGCGTAGGTTAGCTCGCGGCCCGTGGGCGAGACGAGCGCGACCGCAGACGGCGAGGAGCGCGCCACCTCGGAGAAG
>Ga0272482_10000602_pt1 | contig 11274 bp, 12 predicted proteins | sample RVTome_8_FD_192427 | JGI IMG/M metagenome (GOLD analysis project Ga0272482, IMG submission 192427) | Soil microbial communities from uranium-contaminated site in the Upper Colorado River Basin, Wyoming, United States - RVT160D0 (version 2) ...
TCGGGCAGACCATCGCCCACGGATACCTGACCATCTCCCTGCTCATTCCTATGTGGAGTCAGCTGCTGCGGATCGGCGGGATCAGCATGGGCGTCAACTACGGGCTCAACAAGGTCCGCTTTCCCGCTCCCCTGCCGGTCGGGTCGAGGATCCGGCTACGCGCCCGGATCGAGACCGCCCGGGAGGCCGCCGGCGGCGCCGTCGACCTCACCGTCGCCATGACCGTCGAACGCGAGGGCGGCGACAAGCCGGTTGCGGTGGCCGAGGTGATCTACCGCCACTTCCCCTGAAGTGTGACGCCCGCGACGTCGCGGAGATGACCGACCAACCTGACATTCGCGGTATTGCTATTGACCGGGGCGGCGCTGGGTGACCGGTTCGGCCGCCGCCGGATATTCATCGCCGGACTGGCGGTATTCACCCTCGCGTCGGTGGCGTGCGCGCTGTCCGCGAATATCGGCGCTCTGATCGCGGCCCGGGCGCTGCAGGGTGCCGGCGCCGCGATGGTCCTGCCGCTCTCGCTGACCCTGATCAGTGCGGTGTTCGCGCCGCGGCAGTGGGGCAAGGCGATGGGTCTCTACCTGGGCCTGACCGGCCTGGCCACGTCCAGCGGCCCGTTCATCGGCGGCGTCATCGCGCAAGGGCTCGCCTGGCAGTGGATCTTCTGGCTCAACCTGCCGATCGGTGTGATCGCGATCCTGGTGTTCGCCTCGCTTTACGGCTCGCTGTTCTTCCTCGCGCAGTACTTCCAAACCGTCTCCGGGGAGGGGCCGATCGGTCCCGGCCTGCGATTGATGCCGTGGACCGCGACGCTGATGGTGTTCGCGCCGATCGCCGGCAGGTTGGCCGACCAGGTCGGCGAGCGGAGGTTCGTAGTCGGCGGGCTGCTGCTGCAGACCCTCGGCTCGGGCTGGATCGCCGTCGTGGCCGACACCGGCACGGCCCATCTCGACATACTGCCGGCGCTGATCATCGGCGGTGCCGGCTTGACGATGGCCATGCCCGCGGCGCAGAAGGCGGCGGTCGGAGCGGTGCCACCACGCGGATCGGTCAAGCGTCCGGCGCGTTCATGATGCTGCGGATCTTTGGTGGTGTGTTCGGTGTCGCGATCTCGGTCGCCGTCTTCGCGCGGGCCGGAGGGTACGCGTCGGCCGAGGAGTTCAGCAGCGGCTTCGCGGCGGCGATGGGCGCGGTCACCACGTTCGCGTTCATCGGCATGCTGATCGCACTCGGCATGACCGGCGACGGTCCGGGTCCGGGGGCGCCCCCGGACCCGCGCGGCCGCACCTACTCCTTGGCGCGCTGGCTGAACCGGACCTGATTTCCCGCCGGGTCGCGGAATTCGCACTCCCGCGGCCCGTAAGGCATGTCCATCGGCTCCTGGAGCACCTCGGCGCCGGAGGCGCGCACCGACTCGAACGTCGCGTCGACATCGTCGGTCGCCAGCACCAGGCCGGACAGCGACCCCTTGGCCAGCAGCTCGCGCAGCGTCCGCGCGTCCTCGGCCGGGCGGCCCACGCCAACGGTCGTCAGCACGATGCCGAACTCGGGCTGCGACGGGGGCCCGACCGTCAGCCAGCGCGCACCCTCCATGGCGACGTCCTGGCGGACCTCGAAGCCCAGGGCGTCGCGGTAGAAGGCCAGCGCGGCCTCGTGGTCGTCGACTTCCAGAAACATGTTTCTGACTGCGATGCTCATGACCAGGACGTTACGACGCCGGGCGGCCCCGTGCTTCTCGAATCCTGCTCGGCGTCGAAGCTGCCGCGCCCCCACGGTGACAACAAGCGCGCCAGTGTTTGGGCTTGCCATGGCTGGGCAGGGATACAAGTAACTTTCGGGATCGGCGCCGCATTCGGGCAGAAAGGGGCGACGGTGGCGAACGTGCGAGTATGCCTACGACTGCCTCGCGACGCGAACGCCCTGCACCTGGTCCGCGCGGTGACCGATCCGGTGCTGGCGGCGGGCGGCGCGGACGCCGATGGCCGAAACGACATGGCAGCGGCCCTGACCGAGGCATGTGGCAACGCGATCCAGCACGCGCGCACCACGGACAGCTACGAGGTCGCCCTGAGCGTCGAGGACGGCCTCTGCACGGCCGAGGTCATCGATGAGGGTGTCGGGTTCCATCACGACGGCCCGCCCACAGCGCCGCCGGCCAGCGCCTCGTCCGGACGCGGCCTCTACCTGATCGCCCAGCTGGCCGACTGGCTGGAGGTGGACAGCCGCCCTGGACGAGGGACCACGATCCGCTTCGTCAAGCGACTGACCAGCCGCGCGAGCGCCGTTCACGCTTGAAAGCGCGCGACTCGACGCCGCCGCACCCGGCCGGCCGTCACGCCGCCGCGCCCTGGTTGCATTAATCTCTCGCACCGGGGCGGCGATCGGCATACCGCCACCGCAGCCATCCGAGACGGGCAGGAGGAACGGTGACGGCCCAGGTCGCGATCGTGGTCCAAGCGCAGGCCGATTTCATCTGCTTGATCCTCAAGGGCGAGCTCGACCTCGCCGCCCTCCCCGACTTGAAAACCACGTTCGCGCGGATCGCCGGCGACCACCCGGAGCGCGCCGTCCAGGTCGACCTCACCAACGCCACCTTCATCGATTCCACGATCGTCGGCGCCCTGGTCACGGCCCGCCGGGACGCCGCCGCCCGCGGCACGAGCCTGACGGTGACCAACGCCCGTGGCCTGGTCGAACGGGTCCTCATCGTGAGCGGCGTACACGCGACGCTCGGCGACCCGGAGCTGTGACGCCGGCGGGCCCAAATCACGGATAGGTAGTTTTTCTACTCGTACGAACGGCTGGCTTTGGCTGATCCTTTGGACTATGGTCGGTCTAGCTGTTCACCCGACGGCCGCTGGGACGGCTTCCCCGTCGACCCACGTCGAGCACGACGGCTCGGGGAGGAAAAACATGACCGTCACCACCGCACACCGACCGGCTACCACGCAGACCACGACCGCCCACGACGCGGAGGACCGCACCGCCCGGCTGCTGGCCACCCTGGCCTCGCTGCCCGAGGGGCACCCGAGGCGGCCCGCCGCCCGCGACCAGCTCATCGAGAGCCTGCTCCCGCTGGCCGCCCACCTGGCCCGCCGGTTTCGGGACCGTGGCGAGCCCCTCGACGACCTGGTCCAGGTCGCGACGCTCGGGCTGATCAAGGCGGTCGACCGGTTCGACCCCGCCGTGGGGACCGAGTTCGTCGGCTTCGCCGTGCCCACCATCATCGGCGAGATCAAGCGCCACTTCCGGGACAAGACCTGGGCCGTGCGCGTGCCGCGCCGCCTGCAGGAGCTCCGTCTGGCGATCAGCCACGCCAACGCCGAGCTCACCCACTCCCTCGGCCGCCCGCCGACCGCGGCGCAGGTCGCCGAGCACCTGGGAGTCAGCGAAGACGACGTGCTGGAAGGGTTGGAAGGCGCCCGCGCCTACAAGGCCACCTCCCTGTCCACTCCCACCAGCGACGACCAGAACGGCAGCAGCCTCGGCGACATGCTCGGCGCCGACGACCCCGGTTATGACCGCGCCGACGCCCGCGCCACACTCGCGAGCGCCCTGGCCGCGCTCACCGACCGGGATCGGGAGATCGTGCTGCTCCGCTTCCACGGCAACATGACCCAGCAGCAGATCGCCGAGCGGATCGGCATCTCCCAGATGCACGTCTCCCGCCTGCTCACCAGGTCTCTGGCCCGGCTCCGCGAGCACATCGGCGAGATCAGCTAGCGCTGGCCGGCGGCCGCACCTTCCACAGTGGCTACACCGGACACCTGGCCCCCGTTTGCCTTCCCTCGCCCACGGGCTTGAGTCGCTGGCGGGGTGCGGCCAGTATGAGGACCTGTTGAGCTGGCCAATGTGGGAGGCGTCCGGTGGCGGAAGATCGCGCGAAGCTACTACCGTTCTACCTGGTCGTCGACGTGTCGGCGTCGATGGCGGGTCCCAACATCGCGGCGGTCAACGACATCGCGCCCCGCATGCTCGACGCGCTGGCGCAAAATCCGATCCTCTCCGACAAGATCCGGTTCGCATTGTTGGACTTCTCCGACGAGGCCCAGGTGCGGATGCCGCTGTGCGACCTGCTCACGCAGCCGAGCCTGCCGAGGCTGGAGTGCCGGGCGGGCACCTCGTTCGCCGCTCCGTTGCGGATGCTGCGCACCGAGATCGCCAGCAATGTCAAGCAGCTGAAGGCGGACAACTACAGCGTGCACCGGCCCGCCGTGTTCTTCCTGACCGACGGCATGCCCAACGACGACTGGCAGGACGAGTTCCGGAGACTGACCGAGTACGACCCCGGCACCAAGTCCGGGTTCCCGACGTACCCGAATATCATCCCGTTCGGTGTCGCGGACGCCGACGCGGACACGCTGCGCGAGTTGATTCATCCGAAGTCAGGTAACAAGCGGATGAAGATGTTTCTGATGGACGAGGGAAACAACCCGTCGGACGCCATCCGCGCGATGGCCGAGGTGATGATCTCCAGTGTGCTGGCGTCCGGGATGAGCATGGCCCACGGCGGCTCCGGGCTCCTGCTGCCGAGCGACGATCGGATTCCAGAAGGGATCCACGGCTACACCGCCGATGACGATGACTTCGTCTGACCCGGCGACGCCCGGCGAACAAGCCGAGGTCGCCGACCCCGCCGCGCAGGCGTGGCGCGGATGCTTCATGTCCTATGTGGTCGGCGAGGAGGGCGCGGCGGCGCAGCGGGTCGTGGCCAGGCCGGCCACCGGCTTCCCCGAAGAGCGCGACATCGTGATCGACGGCGTCACCTTTCACGACGAGGCCGGCGCGCCCGTCGCCCATCTGCGGGCGGCCAGTGTTCGAGGGCTCAGCCACCGGTACTACGGCAAACCCCGGCAGGACGCGTACGCGTTTCGCACCACCGCGGACGGCCGCTGGCTCGTCGTGGCCGTGGCCGACGGGGTCTCCGCCGGGGAGTACTCGCATCTGGCCGCCGACGTGGTCACCCGCGACGGGTGCCGGCTGCTGGCGGAGAGTCTGGCCGATGGCGGGCCCGGTCAGCTGGACTGGGCCGGGCTGCTGCGGGATCTCGCCGCGCTGATCATGAACCGCGGGCGGGACGTGCTGGTGAGCGCCGGCGTGGTGGAGACGGCTGAGCCCAGCGATCGGACGGTGGCCGAGCACATGTCCGCCACGGCGCTGTTCGCGATCGTCGGTCTCACACCCGCCGAGCGACTGGTGCACTGCCTGGCGGTGGGCGACACCAGCGCCTGGGTGCTCACGCCCGGCCAGGAGGCGCCGTGGCGGCCGGTGGTGCGTCAGAAGGCCGACGAGGACGGCGTCGCCTCGTCGAAGACGTTCGCGCTGCCGCTGGCGCCGGAGGGGCCGCCACCCGCGACGGCCGAGACGCTGGCACCGGGGGCGGCGGTCGTGCTGGTCACCGACGGGATCGGTGATCCGCTCGGGGACGGGAGCGGCGAGGTCGGCCGTTTCCTCGCCACGGTGTGGGCCGAGCCGCCGGGCCCGCTGGAGTTCGCGGCCCAGGTGGATTTCGCGCGGCGAAGCTACGACGACGACCGGACCGCCGTCGTGGTGTGGGTGCCCGAGGCCGCGTGAGGGGACCCAGTTGAACCGCGAGCTCACCCGTGCGGATCTCGGTCGGATCGGCGCCAAGCTGGGTGAGGGCGGCCAAGCCGTCGTCTACCGCCTGCCGGAGCTACGCCTCCCCGGCGACGACCGGAAGCTGGTGTACAAGGAATACCGGCTCGGGCACGAACCGCCCGCCGGGATGCACGCGATCGTCAACCTGCGGACCGGCATGTCCGACGCGGATCGCGCGAAGCTGGACTCGATCGCCGTGTGGCCGGTGCGCGCGGTGCGGGACGGCGACCGTTACTGCGGGGTGGTGCTGCCGCTGATCCCCGCGTGGTTCTTCCAGCGCCGCCGCCTGCCTGGTTCCGGCGTGTCCAGCCGCGATCCCCGGGAGGTGCAGAACCTCTTCATCGACCCGGAGCTGGCACAGCGGGTCGGCATGCCGCTCGTGCCCCTCAACCACCGGTACGCGGTGTGCCGTGACCTGGCCGACGCGCTGGCGTTCCTGCACAAGCACGAGATCGTCTTCGGCGACATCAACGCCAAGAACGTCCTGTTTCGCAAGGCCGGGCGGGCGACCGTCATGCTGGTCGACTGCGACGCGGTGCGGTTCAGGGGCAGCGCGGCGGTGACCCGCCAACTCAACGCCCCGGACTGGGACCCGCCGGAAGGCGGCACCGCGCTCACCAACGCGACCGACCGGTACAAGCTCGGCCTGTTCGTGTTGCGGGTGCTCAACCCTGGCGCCCAGGCCTCCACGTCCCGGGACCCGCGACGCGCCGATCCGCTCCTGAAATTCGGCAAGGGTCGGGAGATGCTGCGCGCGGCGCTGTCGGCCGATCCCCGGCACCGTCCGGAGGCCGCGTGGTGGCGCAACTACTTCGCCGATCTCGCGGCGATGACGCCGACGGAGCTGCACCGCCGCCTGTCATGACCGCGGCCGGTCCTCGTCGTCCGGGTCGTCCGCCGCACCCTGATCCGCCGGGCCCTGATCCGCCGGGCCCTGGTCGCCTTCGTCCTTTGTGGACCTCCATTCGCCCCACTTGTCGCCGAGCATCTTGCCCACTCCGGCCGCCGCGATCCCGAACGTCGCCACCGCGCCCAGCGTCGGCTCCTCGGCGACGGGTTTGTCCGGATCCTGCAGGGTGGTCGCCTCACCGACCTGCCCCATCTCGGCCATGCTCGCTTGGACCTCGTCGTGTTGCTCGTCGACTCCGACCCACTCCCCTTGCAGATCGGCGACCCTGGCCGAGGTGGGCTCTTCCTCCTCCAGCTCCACGACGTCCGGCGACTTCGGGTCCGCCTCGCCACCGGGAGCCGGCTCGTCGCGTTCGCCGTCGACCTCGGTGAGCACGGCGCCGTGCGCCTCCATCGCGTTGTCGTGCTCGGTGCCGGGGTCCAGCTCCGCCGCCTCGGAGTCGGCCTCGCCGCCGCCGCTGTCGTCCGACCCCGTCCCGGTCTCGCCGCCCAAGTCGGTCGCTTCGCCGCCGCCCGAGGAGTCGCCGGTCTCGTCAATGCCGTCGTCGATCGCCATCCTGGTCCCTTCCTAGTCGCTTGGCGCTGAGCTCGGCCAGCGGCCACCGGCAGGCGCGGAAGCCCGCCATGGCCGCGTCGAGTGCCGCCGGCCAGGCCTCCCCCGCCGGGGCCGCGCCGATCGCCGTTTCCAGAGCCGAGGGGGCGGTGTCGCCGAGCATCAGCGTGCGGCGCGCGGCCCGCAGGGTCGTCTCGCCCACCCGCCACGAAGGTTCGTCGCGCTCGCACGGCCAGCGGCCGTCGAGCAGGTCGCGCATCGCCGTCGCGACGTGCCCGCCCAACGCGCCCGGGCTCACGTCGCGGCTGATCGCGGTCGAGCGGACGGCGACGGCCGCGTCGACCGCGTGCCCGATGGCGCAGTCGCGCGATCGCTCCGCCAGCGCGCGCAGCGTGGTGAACAGCTCCACCTCGGGCACCGGCAGCGGCCACCCCGTCAGGTGACCGACCACCGCCAGCTCGGCCCACAGCGTCAGTGCGGGCACGGTCTCGGGGATCCGTTGCGCCGCGCGCATCTGGCGCAGCGTGCAGGGCTCGCCGCGGCACACCGGCCCGCAGGCGGCACTTCGCGTGGTGACGATCGCCGCGGGCGAGACCGTGGTGGCCGGGGCGGTTTCGCGGTGGGTGCCGTCGGTCACCCGCACCAGCACGGGTGCGTCCATGCCGTCGGTGAAGGCCGCCGCCTCGCCCGGGGCGAGGGTGACCAGGAAGGAGGACTGGTCGTCGCTGAGGTTCATGGTGGCGCCGACCGCGTCACGGTCGTCACTGGCGGGAAGCCGGTGGACGATCTTGATGGCGGTGTTCTTGATGACGTCGGGGATCAGCTTCGCGGGGATCTGCTCGGCGACGATGATGCCCTCGCCGTACGCGCGCACCTCCGCCAGCATCGCCGCGAACATCTCCACCGCGTGCTCGGCACCGCCGAAACCGCGGCGCAGCAAGCGATGCGCTTCCTCGATCACCGTCACGTGGTGGAGACCGCGGGCGTCGCGGGCGGTCGTGCGCAGGTGCTCGGTCAGCGCGAGCACCATCGTGCCCATCAGAAACGCCTTGTCCTGGTCGTCTCCCACGTCTTCGATCTCGAGGACCACACGCCGCTTCAGCAGCCGGGCGAAGTCGAGCGGGTGGCCGCCCTGGAAGAACCGCCCGGTCGCGCCCAGTCGCAGCGAGGCCAGCCGCACCCGGATGAACCCGCGCACGTTGTCGGTGACCTCGCGGCCATAGCCGATCTCGCTCACGACCTGCTCGGCGGCGCGCTGCAGGTCGGCCAGCGTCGGGTAGCGCGGCGACAGCGCCGGGTTGGCCGGCTCGCCGAGCGCGAGATCCCAGCCGAGGTCCTCGTAGCAGCGGGTCAGCGCCGCCGACAGTACCTGCGGGAAGGGTTCGTTGGCCTGGAACGCCGCCACGAACAGCGCGCGTACCAGATCGCAGTGAGCGGCCAGGCTGAACCCGGCGACGGGCTGGAGCGGGTTGATCCCGGCCGGGATCGCGTCCGGGTCTCCCGGGCGGATCCGGACCACGCCGCCCCCGAGCCGGGACGCCATCGCCCGGTACTCGGCCTTGGCCGGCTCGACCACCAGCCAGGGCAGCCCGGCCGAGGCGAGCTGTTCGAGGATGGTCCGGACGGTCTGCGACTTGCCGGAGCCGGTGGCCCCGGTGACGAACGTGTGGCGGTTGAGGCTCTCCGGCGTCACCCCGAAGGGCAGGCCGGGCGCGCGGGTGGCGTCCAGCACGACGCCCAGCGTCACCGGTGCCGCGATCTCGGGTGTGACATCGAACCGCGGCGGGTCGGTCACCCGGATCCCCGGCAGCTCCCGCAGCGGAGCGCGGGCCACCGCCGCCAGCGCGTCGGCCCCGGCGACCACCGCCCAGCCGCCGTCGCCGGACTCGCCGCGAGGGCGGGCCCGCAGGGCGACACCGGCGAGGTCCGCGCCCCCGGCGAGCAGGCCGGCGATCGCGTCGCACTCGGCCGGCGTGCGCGCGCCGGTCCACAGCCGGATCCGCCAGTGGCCCTGGGCGGCCCACCGCCGCAGATAGCCCAGCTCGGCCTCGGCACCGGCCAGCCGCATCCGCTCGGTGCCCCGTCCGGTACGCCGCCGTTCCAGCGCGTCGACGGCGTCGGACAACCGGTCGAGGTGCGCGGTGACGTCGGTGTCGGCGACCGGCGTGCCGACGGCGAGCAGGGCCATCGGCACGCCCGGCAGGAACGCGAACAGGTCTTCCAGCAGCGGCCCCTCCTGGTCGGCGTCGCCGGCCGGAGGCCCGTCGGTGATCGCGTCGACCAGCAACCACACCGGCCGCCAGCAGGGCAGCTTTCCCAGCGCCCGGCCCGCCTGGCCGGGTCGCAGGGCGACCGCGCGCGCCCCGGCCGGGAAACAGAAGCCGTCGCCGGTGGGGTCGGGCTGGGTGCCGCCGGCGAGGACCGCGGCCGGCCCGTTCGGCCGGGTCCGGAGCCAGCAGCACGCGACGGTGTGGCCGGTGGCGTGCGCCATGGCCAGCGGCGGGAGCATCCGCACCCGGCCGGCCGCGGCGGCCCGGTCGGGCACATCTGCCACCAGCCGGGGCACCTCGACCAGGCGGTGGCTGAGCAGCCGGCTCTCCTCCGGAGCGGTCATGGCGCCAGCGGCTGGGTGGCGGTGAGCGGCGAGCCGGAGATCCGGGTGTCGCAGCTCGCCCACGTCACGGTGCGGTGGTCGACGATCAGCATGCAGCTCTCCTCGAGCCGTTGGAAGATCTCCGGTTGCACTACGTACTCGTGCACCCGCCCGAGGCTCGTCGTCTGGGTGCGCTGGGTCGACCCGCCAACGCTCGTGGTGGTGCCGCTGCCCGTGGTGAACGACGTCGAGACCGACCGGCCGAAGTCACGCGCGAAGACGAGCAGGTGCCGCTGCCAGCTCGAACCGCTGGTCTGGGTCACGCTGGAGCTCTGGCTGTACGCGTTGGTCCAGCTGGCCGTCTTCCCCTCGGCGATGGACACGCCGTTGACCACGAAGGTGAACTCCCGGCCCAGATGCTCCGCGGCCAGCTGGGCGTCGGCGGCGTTGGGCAGCCGCAGAAACACGGCCACGGCCGCACCCGCGTGGCCCAGCAGCCGCTGGGTCTGTCGCTCGATCTTCCCGCACAGCAGGATGAGTCGCTTGCCGGGCCGGTGACCCGCGGCGGTCAGCCGGTCGAGCACCTCCGGCGCCAGCTCCTCCGCGCCGGCCACGACCAGCAGGTCGTCTCCCGCGACGGCCTCGTCGAAGCCACGTGCGATGGACGTGGCCAGTAGGGCGCGCCCGAGCTCGACGTCCTGCGTGCCGAGGCCGGGGCCCACCTCGAAGGTGCGGACGGTGCGGGAGGCGCGACCGCGTCGCTCCGGGGCCACCGCGTCCGCATGCCGGAAGCGCATCAGCCCGCTGATGTCGCGCTGCAGGTCGGCGAGCCGGTCCGCGATCGGCTGCCGGGCGCTCACCACGTCGGCGTGATAGTCGCTGAGCGCCCGGCGTTCCCGCTCCGACAGGACCGCGGCGGTCTGGGCCCGGTCGCCCAGCGCCACGCCGATCGCGGCGTGCAGCCGGGGCAGCGTCGCGGGGCCCGACAGCACACGGAGCACGGCGAGGATGTCCTCCACCGCCCTGGTGGCGTCGACGGCCCCGGCACGGCCGGGCGCGGTGCGGCACGCGTCGACGATCAGCGCGGCCAGCTGGCTGGCCGAGAGCCGGCCGAACAGGTCGACCGACGATCCGGCGCCCGAGACCGTGTCACCGCGCAACGCGAACCCGCCGGGCGTGCGGGCGATGTCGCGCAGTCCGTCGAACAGGTCGCGCGAGGTCAGGTTGACCACCCGGATCCGCGTGCACCCCGCCGCCACGGCCGACGCGGCCAGGCCCACGATCAGCATCCCCCACGCCGCTGGCGTGCCGCCGAACACCGGCAGCACTCCCGTGCCGCCCACCGGCACCGGAAACCAGACGTGGCGCCGCACGTGCGCCGCGGCCAGCTGGCGCTCCTCCGCCTCGACGGCGGCGCGCCACTGGCGGTGCGCCACCAGCAGCTGGGCTCCCGCGGCGACCGGCGGCGAATCCAGCAACCGGCTACGCGGTGCCGGACCGGGATCGACCGGCTGCCAACCCACCATCAGCGGTCCTGCGGGCACTAAGGGGTCACCCCTTCCAGCGCCAGTGCCCTACCCTGGGCGTCCGGATAACGCGG
>Ga0272482_10000603_pt1 | contig 11272 bp, 7 predicted proteins | sample RVTome_8_FD_192427 | JGI IMG/M metagenome (GOLD analysis project Ga0272482, IMG submission 192427) | Soil microbial communities from uranium-contaminated site in the Upper Colorado River Basin, Wyoming, United States - RVT160D0 (version 2) ...
CGAGAAGCCCTACCAACTCCTCGCACACGCCCGTGACCCGGTCCCCGCCACCCCCGGACACGACCGCAAAGAAGACTCCGAGTACATCCGCCACGGCACCTGCTCAATCTTCGTCTGGGTCGAGCCGTTGGCCGGCCGACGCCGGGTCATCGCCCGACCACGACGCACCATGATCGACTGGGCGCACGAAGTCGAGCGCCTGCTCACCATCGACTACCCCGACGCCGCACGGGTCGTGCTGGTGATGGACAACCTCAACACCCACACCCTCGGATCGCTCTACGAGGCGTTCACACCCGCCAAAGCCCAGGCACTAGCGCGGCGGCTGGAGATCCACCACACGCCCAAACACGGATCCTGGCTCAACATCGCCGAAATCGAACTGTCCGCACTGACCCGGCAATGCCTGGACCGACGCGTCGAGAACCTCGACATCCTCAACACCGAACTCGCCGCCTGGCAGACGGCAACCAACACCGACCAGCGGCAAGTCAACTGGCACTTCACCACCAGCGACGCCCGCATCCGACTTCGCCACCTATACCCAGAACGTTAGACACGACGCTCTACTAGACGATCTATTCCAAGAGATTTTCTGAGCTACCGCGACGTTCGTCGTGGTAGCTCCCGACCGCTGCTCCCGCGGCCTCACCCTGGGTAGTGGGCGCTTTTTGCTGATTTATCCGCTCACCGTGCTCTCGTGAGCGCCCGGCCCAAAAGATCGTGGTACGGAGCTGCCCTCTTGGGGGCAGTTGCGTACCACGATCTACTGACGTAACCGGGGAGACGTCCTGGTCGACGCGTTACCCCACCACCTCCGGCGACGCTGCGTTACGGACCGCCGCCTGAGTCGGCGTTAGCCCGGCAGGCGCGTCACGCGTGCGCCGGGGGCTTGTGTCGCGGAGTCGGCAGTGGAGGTCGGGGGTTTCGGCGAGCGCTGGCGAGCCGCCGACCGGAGCGGTGCCCGCGGGAGCGTACGGTCCGCCACTGACGCGGGCCGGGGTCAAGCTAGATGTTCGATAATGCACATTATGTCAACTAGTACGTCCGCCCCCGCTCACGAGAAAGGCCCGGCCAGCGCGGCCGGGCCTTTCAGGGAAGCTTCCTGTCACGGAATGAGCGGCGGGTACTTCGGGTCGAGCAGGTCGTGCTCCTTCAGCAGCCCGTACAGCGGCACGTCCTTCGGGTAGTGACCCCACGCGTGGTCGCCGTCGCCGTCCCGCAGCCCCACCAGCTGGCGCTGCACCGGCGTCAGGCTCGCCAGGTCCTCGGACATCGTCTCGCGGGTGTGCACCCACCGGTACGTGTACCCGAAGAAGACGCCCTTGCGCGTGATCTGCGAGTAGTTGTTCGAACGTGCGTGCCAAATGCGCCGGTCGAAGAAGACGGCGTCACCCGCGTTGGCGGTCACCTCGATCGCGCCCTCGGGGTTGGGCCACTCCATGTCGCGGCGCGGCGGGCCGTCGATCCAGTTGGTGAGGTGGCTGCCCGGCACGACCTGGAAGTTGCCGCGGCCGGTCTGCGAGACGTCCGACAGCCAGTACGCGACCTTCACCGACAGCCGCGGGCGCGGGTCCGACTCGATCTCACGGTTTTGCCGGCCACCGTCCTGGTGCCACTCGAAGCGGAACGGCTTTCGCTCCGTCAGCGGCGGGTGCACGTCGAGGTGCGAGTGGTACACGTGGACGTTCCAGCCGAGCATCGACCACACGAGGCCGAACACGTTCGGGTGGTCCAGCAGCGGCCCCAGGTCGTGGCAGCTGTCGACGGCGTTGAGCTTGTGCAGCGACCGGTCGGCGGCGAGCTTGCCGGCGGCGGCGTGCTCCTCGTAGACCCGGTCAACGGCGGCCGCGTAGTGGGCGACCTCGTCCTCGGAGAGCACGCCGGGCACGACGATGAAACCGTCCCGCTCGAAGTCTGCGCGCTGCTCGTCGGTCATTGCGGTGCCCGGATGGGGACGGGCCGAGACAGGGGTGGTCACGAAGGGGTCCTTTCCTCCCGTGGACATCTTCTGCTGCACGTACGACGGGCCGCCCCCGCCGCATCGTTGCTCTACGAGAAACGTCAGAGCTTCGCAACGATCCGGAAGAGTACTCGCATCCCGCAAACGCAGGTAACCCCAGGCGACGATCTAGCGGGAAGACCCACGGACTAACCACCACAAGCCTGGCGGAACGGACAGCGACGGTTACGCCACGCTCATGACCCGCAACACCAACACCTTGCGGGCCTTGGTGACCACACCCACCACGTCACCGGCCAACGCGATGTGCTCCGGCGGATCGGCGCCCACGTCCACGCCCTTCGTACCCTTGCCGCCCACGTCCGCCACGAACACCTGCCACATCACGTCGGTGCCCCGCAGCCCCGCCCCCTGCAACGCCATCCGTCCACCGTGGACGGCCTCCACCGCCGAGCCGTCCGCGAGCGCACCCTTGTCCGTGCCGTCCGGCCCCAGCAGCCGCCCCTCGGTGATCGGCCCGAACGTCGCCTCACCGAACACCAGCCCCGCCGGCGTCACGTACCAGCCGGTGTCGTCACCCGACTCGACCGCCACCTTCCACGCCTCCTTGCCGGAGCGCACGTCGATCGCGCTCACCCGGCTCTGCGCGCCCGCGTCGATCGCCGCGCACACCAGGAACTCCCCGCACGGCTTGACCCGCTCCACCGTCTGCCCCGCCGGCAGCGGCACCGTCCAGGCCCGCGCGAAACCCGACAGCTTGTACCCGGCGAGGACGTCCCGCCCCTTCCCCACGTCGTCGTTCTGGACACCGATCACCAGCCCGCCGTACACCGTCCAGAAGTCGTCCTGCAGCGGCAGCGCCCCACTCGACTTCGGCCGCCCGGTCACGGCGTCCACCACCGCTCCCCTGGCCTCGCCCTCCTCGAGCTCGACCACGACGCCGGTACCCGCGGTGAGCGCGTCATGCAGCACCCCGTCCAGGCCGGGCAGCACACCACCCTTGACGCCCACCCACTGCCGCACCGGCTCGACCCGGTGCGCGTCGATCACCAGCGCCTCCTCGCTGCCCGGCACCCGCTTCCACTTCTGCCGCCCGGTGCGCAGGTCCACCCGCAGCAGCTGGTGACCGTCGAACGAGTCGTCGACGTCCACCACGACGTCGGTGCCCAGGTAGGCGACGTCGGTGCGGGACTCCCACTTGTTACGCCACAGCGCCCTGCCGTCGGCGGCGGACAGCACCGCCCGCACGTCGTCGCCGCCGTCGGTCGCCGAGTTGTCGCCATCCACCACGATCAGGTCGCCGACCGTGGTCAGCTTCACGCCCTCCGGCTCGAACGGCACCTTCGCCGTCCAGCGCGGCGCGCCTCCCCCGCTCGGCAACGCCTTCACCTCGGTGAACCCGCTGCCGACCGCCGCCGCCACCACGTCCTGCCCGGACACCGTGACCGCCGCCGCGCCCGCCTGCCACAGCGCCACGTCGGTGACCGTCGACAGCTCGCCCTTCCCGGCGCCCGTACCGGCGTCCGGCTGCCCGAAGTTCAGTCCACTGCCCAGCCCGTCGCCGTCGATCGCGTCCCGCAGCCACCTACTCCCCTGCACCACACCCGCGACCAGCGCGCCCACCAGCACGAACACCGTGCCGACCAGCACCGCCCGGCGCACCGGCCGCCGCTTGCGCGGTGGCGGCTTCGCCACCTGACCCATCGGCGGGCGTGGAGGCGGCATCCCGGGACCGGCCGGCGGCGGTGGCGGATAGCCGGGCGCGGGCGAGGCCGGGATCGGCGCCGACACCACACCCGCCGGGAACGGGGACGACACCGGATACGGCCCACCCGGCGAACCGAACGGCCCCGACACCGGGTACGCCGGACCGGCCCCGGTGCCGGTCGCCGTGGCCGGGGCCGCCGCCATCGCGTGCACCAGCGCGCCGTACGCCACCGGGAGCTCCGGCTGCTCCGGCACCGACGGCGCCACCCCCAGCCGCGCGTGCAGGCGGCTCGCGACCAGCGGCATCCGGCTCGAACCGCCGACCAGCAGCAGCCCCACCAGCCGCTCCGGCTCCACACCGGCGCGCTGCAGCACCCGCCGCGTCTCGTCCACCGCCCGCGCCACCAGGGCGCCACCCACCCGCTCCAGCTCGTCGCGGGTCAGGTGCATCGGCTCCATCCGCCCCGGCACGTGCACCGGCGCCGTCGACGAACGGGACAGCATCTCCTTCGCCGCCCGCACCTCCGACCAGAACGCCTGCCGCTCGCGCCGCTGCTCCGCGTCGCCCGGCCGCTCCAGCCGCCGCCACAGGTCGGGGTCGCGGACCGCGACGAGCTGACCCAGGTGCGCGACGAGCGCGCTGTCCACGTCGAGCCCACCCAGGTCGTCGAGGCCGCCGGTGGCCAGCACCCGCAGCCCGGCCGGCTCGCGGCGCACCACCGCCACGTCGAACGTGCCGCCGCCGAAGTCGAACACCCCCAGGCAGCCGCCCGGCGGCACCTGCTGGCCGAGCACCTGCATGCAGTACGTGGCCGCCGCGATCGGCTCGTCCAGCAGCGCCACCTGACCCAGCCCGGCCCGCCACGCGGCCGCGCGGAGCACGTTGCGGCGCGGCTGCCCCCAGTCGGCGGGACAGGTGAGCACCGTCGCGCCCTCCGGCGACACCCCGGCGGTACGCGCCTCGTCCGCGACCCGGCGCAGGCTCGCCGCGAGCAGCTGCTCGACCGGCACCTCGTGCTCGCCGAGCAGCACGGTGCCCTCGTCGACGCGGCGCTTGGGGTGCGGCTCGAACCGCTCCGGCGAGGCGCCGCCCAGCCGGGTGCCGTCGCGGCCGGTGTGCGGGTCGCCGGAGGCGTCGACGTACACGCCCGACGACAGCAGTGGCGTGCCGTCGAACAGCAGCGCCCGCGGCTCCTGCCCACCGCGGCGCACCACCGCCACGGTGTGCGTCGTCCCCAGGTCCACCGCGAGGCGTACCGATGCGTCCACGCCGGCGCCCCTCCCCTGTCGCGTCGTGGATGGCGCGTCCCTGCCCCCGCGAGCGCGCCGACGCCGGATGGTACCCGCGAGGCTCCACTCTCCGGTGATCAGGCTCTCGTGGCGTCGTGAGCGTAGGCACAACCCGTAGAGCGTCCTAGGATGCTAGTTTCGGGAACAATGAGCGCGTGCACGCCCCCGACCCGGCCGCGACCCTGGCCACGCTGCGTCGCGACCGGCCGGACCTGGTCACCCCGTTCGAGCGGGCACTGCCGGGCGCGCGGGCCGCGGTGCTCGCCCGCCTCTGGGGGGCCTACGCGCGCGAGCCCGTGCCGGGTCTGCGCCGCCGCGAGCGGGCCGGCGACCGGCTCACCGTCCACCTCGACCAGGGCGCGCTGACCGGGCCGGCCGACGCCGCCGAGCCGTACGCGCCGGCACCCGGCGGGCTCACCCTCCACCTCGGCGAGGTGCCGTACCCGGACCCGGCGGCCCTGGCCCGCGCGCTCGGCCACCCCGCGTTCGCGGTCGAGCTCGACAACAGCGTCGCCAACCTCGCCCTCGCCCGCACCGCGCCGGCCCCCGCGCCCACCCTCACCGGCACGCTCCCCCAGCTGGAGCAGGCCGTCGTGGACGGGCACCCGCTGCACCCCTGCTGCCGCACCCGCCTCGGCATGTCCACACTGGACGTGCTGCGCTACGCGCCCGAACACGGCCCGGTCGTCGGCCTCCACATCGTGCGGGTGCCGCCCGCCCGGTGGTACGGCGACGGCCCGCCCCTGCTCCTGGTCCACCCGTGGCAGCGCGAGCACGTCCTCGACGCGTACCCCTGGCTGGCGCCGGTGGGACGGGTGCCCGCGCGGCCCCTGATGTCGCTGCGCACGGTGGCGCCGGCGGGCGGCACCCACCACGTCAAGACCGCGGTCGACGTGCGGATGACCTCGGCCGTGCGCACCGTCTCACCCGCCGCCCTCCACAACGGACCGGCGTTGTCCGCATTACTCCACGCCATCGCCCCGCCCGGCCTGGAGGTGATGGCCGAGGACCGGGCCGGCGCCGTCCTCGTCGACGGCGAGCCGTCCCGCAGCCTCGCCTACGTACGCCGGCGCCTGCCCCGCCTCCGGCCCGGCGAGGTCGCCGTCCCCCTCGCCTCGCTCGCCGCCGTCGTCCGCGCCGGCCACCAGCTGCCCGACCCGCTCGGCTTCTTCACCGCCCTGGCCGGCGTCCTGCTCGACCCGCTGCTGCACCTGCTGCGCCGCGGCGTCGCCCTCGAGGCGCACGGCCAGAACACGCTCGTCGTGCTCCGCGACGGCCACCCCGCCCGCCTGCTGTACCGGGACTTCGGCGGCGTGCGGATCAGCCCCGCCGGCCTGCGCCGCCACGGGGTGGACGCGCCGCCGCTGCGTGGCGACATCGCCACCGACGACCCGGACGCGCTGCGCGCCAAGCTGCTCGCCGCCGCGGTCAGCGGCGCCCTCGCCGAGCAGGTGGCCGCCTTCTCCCGCGCCTACGGGATCATGCCGGCGCTACTGTGGACCCGGGCCGCCCGCCCCGCGCTGCGCGACGGCCCGCTGCCGGTCAAGGCGACCACCGCGATGCGCCTGGCCACCGACCCGCTCACCGACGTGTGGGCGTCGCTTCCCAACCCGATGGCAGGTTGACTGTGAGTCTGACCGTGTGCGCCTACTCACCCGGCACCGTCCGCGACGCGGCCGCGCACGCCGAGACCAGTCTGGCCGTGCTCGCGCCCCACCTGCGCGAGCCGTTCCGGGCCGCGCTGCCCCGGGCCGCGGCCGCCGTCGGGCGCCGGCTCCTCGGCGCGCTGTGGCGCGAGGACGTCGCCGACACCCGCCACCGGTACGCGTCGGCGGGCCAGCCGCACGCGTTCGACCGGGTCGAGTTCGCGGCGGTGCCGGCGGACGACCCGGTGGAGCTGCTCCCGCCCTCCATCGTGGACGGTCGCGGCTGGACCCTCGCCGCCGAGCTCGCCAACGCGGTCGCCAACCTCGCCATCGCGTACGCCCGCCGGGACGCCACCCCCGCACCCCCGTTCGCCGGCCCCGACGCCGACGCCGTGGTGCTGGAACGGCTCGCCATCGACGGCCACAACCTGCACCCCTGCGGCCGTACCCGCGTCGGGTGGGACGTCGACGACGTGCTCGAACACGACCTGGAGGCCGGCGCCACCCGGATCGGCTTCGTGGCGGTGCGGCGCGACGCGCACGTCGGCGACGACCTCGGCGCGGCACTGGGCGCCGAGGCTCCCCCCGGCTACGTCGCGCAGCCCGTGCACGCGTGGCAGCGCGACGCCGTCCTCGCCCGCCGCTACCCGGACCTGATCCGCGACGGCACCCTGCGCATCCTCGACGGCACCATCCCGGCCGTACCCACCGCCGCCCTGCGCACCCTGCTGCTGCCCGGCGGCGGCTACCTCAAGCTCTCCCTCGACATCCAGGTCACCTCCAGCCGCCGCAGCATCTCCGTCGCCAGCACCCGCAACGGCCCCGCCCTCTCCGCGCTGCTCGCCCGCCTCCTCGCCGGCGAGGAACGCGTCCTGCTGCTCGCCGAGACCGCCGGCGCGGCCCTGTCCGGCAGCCGCGACGCCTCGGCGATCCGCCGCGACGGCCTCGCCGGCCACCTCACCCCCGGCGAGCGCGTCGTCCCCGGCGGCGCGCTGCCACTGATGGTCGGCGACCTGCTCGGCGAGTACGGCGGGAGCCCGCTCGCCTTCCTCACCGACTACGCCCGGCTGGTGCTGCCGCCGCTGCTGCGCCTCGCCACCCGGCACGGCATCGCGTTGGAGGCCCACCTGCAAAACTGCCTGCCCACGTTCGCCGCCGGCCGCCCGCACCGGCTCGTGCTGCGCGACCTGGCCGGCATGCGCCTGCACCGCCCCCGCCTCGCCGCCACCGGCGTCGACCTGCCGCTGTGGCCCGGCTCGGTGATCGGCACCGACGACCTCTACACCATGCGCGCCAAGCTCGGCTACACCGCTCTCCAGGCCCACCTGGGCGAGCTGGTGATCGCGCTCGGCGCCCACGGCCTCGACGAGCCGGCCGCCTGGCGGGCGGTACGCGAGGTCGTCGACGAGACCTACGACCCGCTGCGCGCCGACCCCGCCACCGCCTCCGCCGCGGCCGCCGACCACGCCGCCTTCACCGCCCCCCGGGTGCCGCACAAGGCCCTGGTGCGGATGCGGCTGACCGGCGGCGGCGACGTGTACATCCCGGTCCGGAACCCGCTCCATGCTCCCTGAGGCCGCCCTCGACCGGGTCACCGCACCGGTCTGCGCCTACGTGTACGACACGTCGGTCCTGCGCGCCACCGCCGCGGCCCTGCGGGCGGCACTGCCGGACGGCGCCACCCTGCTGTACGCGGTCAAAGCCAACGGCCACCCCTCGGTGGTCAAGGCGCTGGCCGAGGTGTGCGACGGTCTGGAGGTCGCCTCCGGCGGCGAGCTGGACCTGGCGGTGGCGGCCGGCGCCCGGACGATCGCCTTCGGCGGCCCCGCCAAGACCGACGACGAGCTCCGCGCCGCCGTGGCCGCCGGCGCGCTGGTGCACGTGGAGAGCGTCCTGGAGCTACGCCGCCTGGCCCGCCTCACCACACACCCGCTGGACATCGCGCTGCGGGTCAACCGCGCCGGCACCGCCTTGGGCGGCACGCACCGGATGACCGGCGCCCCCACCCCGTTCGGCATCGAGGAGGCCCAGCTGCCGGCGGCCGCCGCCCTCGCCGCGGCCCTGCCCCGCCTGCGCGTGGTCGGCTTCCACCTGCACGCCGTCTCCAACAACCTCGACGCCGCCGCGCACACCGGCTTCGTCGACGACGCGGTCCGCTGGTCGGTGGCCACCGCCGGCCGCCTCGGCATCCCCCTGTCGTACGTGAACGCCGGCGGCGGCCTCGGCGTCGACTACACCGGCGGCGAGGCTTTCGAGCTGCACCGCCTACGCGTCCAACCCCCGCCCCCCGGCGTGCGCCTCGCCTTCGAACCCGGCCGCTTCCTCGCCGCCGGCGCCGGCTGGTACGCCGCCGAGGTGCTCGACCTCAAGCGCACCCATGGCCGCTGGTTCGCGGTGCTGCGCGGCGGCACCCACCACTTCCGGCTCCCCGCCGCCTGGGGCTACAGCCACCCGTTCACGGTGCTGCCCCGCGACCGGTGGCCGTACGACTTCCCCCGCCCCGAGATCCGGGACGCCGAGATCGACGCGGTCGGCGAGCTGTGCACCCCCCGCGACGTCCTCACCCGCGGCCAGCACGTCGACCGCCTGCGGGTCGGCGACGTCCTGGTCTTCGGGCGGGCCGGCGCGTACGGCTGGGACATCTCCCACCACGACTACCTGCGCCACCCCCACCCCCAGATCCTGGTCGTGTGAGCGGGTCAGACCAGCGTCAGCGGGCGGCCTCGGCGGGGATCAGCAGGTTGCCCAGCAGGGTGAGGTCGACGCCGGTCAGGCTCTCCAGCAGGTGCAGGCCCTCCACCGGGTCGAGCGGCACCTCGCTCGGCACCCCCAGCACCGCCGCGCCCGCCGCCAGCGCGCTCGTCACCCCGGCCCGCGAGTCCTCGATCGCCACGCACCGCTCGATCGGCACGCCCAGCAGCCGCGCCGCCAGCCGGTAGGGCTCCGGGTCCGGCTTCGGCGACCGCACCTCGTCGCCGGCCACCACCACGTCGAAGTTGTCCCGCCCCAGCGTCTCCAGCGCCACCTCGACCAGCGGCCGGGCCGTCGACGTCACCAGGGCCGTGGGCAGGCCGGCCGCGCGCACCGCCCCGAGCAGCCCCAACGCGCCCGGCCGCCACACCAGCCCGGTCCGGAACAGCTCGCTCATCCGCCGCGCGATCCACACCTGGCTGGGCTCCAGGTCACGCCACTCCTGACCCAGGTCCGCGTGCAGGATCCGCATCGACGTGGCGGCGTCACTGCCCACCATCGCGATCCGGGCCTCCTCGGAGAGGCTCCCCCCGTACTCGACGGCCAGCTCGCGGAGGGCGACATCCCACAACCGCTCGCTGTCGACGAGCGTCCCGTCCATATCGAACAACACGGCGGCGAGACCCGGCCTGCTCTGCGTCACAAGGTCGATCCTCCCCGATCCCACCCCCGCGCGGTGGCGCCGCCCCGCCCGCTGTGGCCGACGACTCACCCGACCTCGCAGGGGGTGAGGGAGTCCTCGTACCCCTTGAAGAACGCGTCCGTGCGCTGCTCGGCCGTGCCGTGCGCGCCCGGCCTGCCGGTAGGGGATGATCCGCCGCACCGGCTCGAAGCCGCGCACCCGCTCGCCCCAGTAGCCCTCGGCGACGCCGACCGCGCCCTCGATGTCCCGCTGGAACTCCTCCACGGTCTTCGTGCCGTCACCCGTCGCGGCGGGCGGCGCGTCGGCCGGCGGCGCGCCCTCCTCGTCGGTGCCCACGAAGCATCCCGCCGCGAACAGCGCCAGCACCAGCCCCGCCACCCGCACCCACCGCGTCGTCACGTCCTGTTTGTACCCCCGGGTGGCGACCCACATGCGCACGCCGCGCGGCGTCTACGCTGTCGCCGTGGACGAGCAGGGTGTGGTCCTTCGGCCGGCCACCGCGGACGACCTCTGGCTGTTCGAGCGGCAGGCCGTCGACCCGGAAGCGGGCGGCACCTTCAACTGGTCCGGCTTCCGCGACATCCGCGCCACCCGCCGCCGCCTCGACGACAACGGGCTCATCACCCCCGACGGCGGCTGCCTCATGGTCACCCACGGCGGCGCGGTCGTGGGCACGGTCACCTGGACCAAGGTGTGGTACGGCATCCCGATCTGGTGGTGCTGGAACATCGGGATCTCGCTGCTGCCCGACCACCGCGGCCGGGGCATCGGCACCCTCGCCCAGCAGCAGCTGGTCGCCTACCTCCTCGGCACCAGCCCGGCGCAGCGCGTCGAGGCCTACACCGACGTGGAGAACGTGGCCGAGCAGCGCGCCCTCGAGCGGGCCGGCTTCACCCGCGAGGGGGTGCTGCGCGCCACCCAGTTCCGCGACGGCCGCTGGCGCGACCTGATCATCTATGCGGTGGTGCGCTGAGGGCGGCGAGGTCCCGCTCGGCGTACAGGCGGTGCTCCCACTCCTCGTTCAGCACGACCAGCAGGACACCGCGCGCTACTTGGCGTTGAAGTAGTTGGCGTCCGGGTGGTGGACGACGATGGCGTCGGTGGCCTGCTCGGGCACCAGCTGAAACTCCTCCGACAGCTGCACACCGATCCGCTCCGCGCCCAGCAGCTCCACGACCTTCGCCCGGTCCTCCAGGTCGGGGCAGGCCGGGTAGCCGAACGCGTACCGGCAGCCGCGGTAGTCGGTGCGCAGCAGGCCGGCCAGGTCGGTCG
>Ga0272482_10000604_pt1 | contig 11266 bp, 10 predicted proteins | sample RVTome_8_FD_192427 | JGI IMG/M metagenome (GOLD analysis project Ga0272482, IMG submission 192427) | Soil microbial communities from uranium-contaminated site in the Upper Colorado River Basin, Wyoming, United States - RVT160D0 (version 2) ...
CCGAGCGAGGCGGAGGACCTGCTGTGAAGGACCCCAACGACCCTCCGATCCGCATCGCGGCGGTGGGCGACGTCCACATGGATCAGGACGTGCTCGGCCGCTTCCGCCCGGCGCTGGAACACCTGCCCGAACACGCCGACGTGCTGCTGCTGGCCGGCGACCTGACCCGGCACGGCACCGAGGCGGAGGCGCGCTGCGTGGCCCAGGAGTTCGGCCAGCTGGGCGTGCCGGTGATCGCCGTGCTGGGCAACCACGACTACCACTGCGACCAGGTCGACAAGGTCGTCGATGTGCTCACGAACGAGGGCGGCATCACCGTCCTCGAAGGAAACAGCACGGTCGTGGATACGCCCGCCTGCCGGCTCGGTGTCGCCGGGGCGAAGGGCTTCGGCGGCGGTTTCGCGGGGCGGTGCGCCAGCGAGTTCGGCGAGCCGGAGATGAAGGCGTTCGTGCGCACGACAAGCGTGGTGGCCGAACGGCTGGGCGCGGCGCTGCGCGACCTCGACTGCGACGTGCGGGTCGCGCTGACCCACTACGCGCCGGTGCCCGACACACTGGCCGGTGAGCCGCCGGAGATCTACCCGTTCCTCGGCTCATACCTGCTGGGTCAGGCCATCGACTCGGCGCCTACCGCGCTCGCCGTGCACGGGCACGCGCACGCGGGCAGTGAGCGCGGGGCCACACCGGGTGGCGTGCGGGTCCGCAACGTCGCCCACCCGGTAATCAAGCAGGCGTACAGCGTCTTTCGGCTGGGCTGAGAAGAGGTTTCTCCCGACGAGCGTGGGGGTACCTCCAACACATGGAATTTCTTCTGTGGATTCTCGCAGTTGTGCTCGTGGTCGCCGGCATCCTGGCGCTCTTCCGCCGGCAGGTCCTGTGGGGCATCGTCCTCATCATCATCGGGCTGCTCGTTGGCCCGGGTGGCGTCAGCATCTTCACCTAGTCCTCCCGCGCATCCGAGCGATCTGGGCGACTTACAGCCACCCCAACGGCTGTAAGTCGCCCAGATCTACGTAAGGGGCGCACAACCTGTGCGTCCATCCGGCCCGGCGCGTGCCTCAATCACAGCCGTGGCTGAGATCCATCACCTGACGTACGGTGCCGTCAATCCCGTCGTCGCGTACCTGATCGCCTTCGTCGGCTCGCTGCTCGGCCTGGTCTGTACGAGCCGGGCCCGGGCCGCCCGCCATCGCCGGCGGCGTACCCGCTGGCTCGTCCTCGCCGCCATCACCATCGGCGGGGCCGCCCTCTGGCTCATGCACTTCACCGCCATGTTCGGCTTCGACGTGCCGGACAGCCCGGTCCGCTACAGCCCCTGGCTCACCGTCGCCAGCCTCGTCGTCGCGGTCGTTACCGTCGGGTCCGGCCTCTTCATCGTCGGCCGGGGCGCGCCGACCGGCGGCCGCATCCTCCTCGGCGGGATGCTCACCGGCGCTGGCGCCGTCGCGATGCACTACACCGCCATGGCCGCCCTACGGGTGGCCGGCCGCATCGAGTACGCCGGCGCGCTCGTCGGAGCCTCCGTCATCATCGCCATCGCGGGCGCGACACTGGCGCTCTGGCTCGTCGTCGCGGTGCGCGGTTGGCGGGCGGTGATCGCCGGCGCGTTCGTGCTCGGCCTCGGCGTGTGCGGCATGCACTACACCGGGATGGCCGCGATGCGCGTGCGGCTTTGGACGCCCGGTGAGGCCACGGTGGAAGGGATCAGCCCGTCCCTGCTCATCGTGCCGATCACCGTCCTGGCCGCGGTCACGCTGATCGGCGTGGCGTTCAGCGCGCTGCAGGCGATGACCGAGGAGGAGTTCGCCGACGACCGGTGGCCGGCGTCCCGAGCCGCGGGGCGCCCCGCCCCGATCGATCCCGCCGCCCGCTGGTCCGCGCGCGCGGTACGCCGGGTTCAGTGACCACGGCTCCCCTCAAGCCATGGGGGCTTGAGGGGAGCGGGTCGGTCAGCAGCGCGGGACGCTCGGGATGAAGCCGTCGTAGCCGGTGTAGACGTAGGCGTCGGAGATGAACCGGCCGGTGCCTACGCGGTCCCAGATGTTGCTCGTGCCGTACGTGCCGGTGACCGTGGTGCCGGTCGTCTGGCAGTAGATGGTGACGGTGGCGCCATCCGCGACGGTGCCGACCGCGCCGTAGCCCGTGCCGGGTCCAGATCGGACGGTCAGCGGCGAGCCGGCCGTGTTGACGGTGCCGGAGCCGGTGTTGCCGCCGGAGCAGGCGTTGTCACTGGTGTACGTCCTCGTGCCCCAGTAGAGGGCGAGCGCGCCGTTGAAGCGGGCCTGGATGTCCGCCCCGTCGAGGCGCTGCTCGTAGTGCAGGTGCGGGCCGGTCGAGCCGCCCGTGGTGCCGACGTAGCCGATGACGCGGCCGTAGCCGACCGTCTGTCCAACCGAGACATTGAATGCACTGAGGTGCGCGTAGTAGGTGGTGTAACCGCTGCCGTGGTTGATCCGCACGTACTTGCCGTAGCTCGTGTTACCCAGGTCGGTGACCCGGTCGACGGTGCCGGGCGCGCTGGCGACGACGGGGTCGCCGGTGTCGTCCGTGCGGTTGAAGTCGATGGCGTTGGCAGGGCTGTGGTTGGTGCGGGTCTGGCCGGACCATGACTGTCCACAGGGGAATGGGACCTTGAACGTCGGTGCGGCCAGCGCCGGACCGGGCGCCACGATGATGACGGCGACCGCGGTGGCGGCCACGGCGAGCAGACGGAGCACGCGTCGAGCCATCGATGTCCTCCTGGTCGAAAACCTTCCTGTCTGCGCGGCAGTTTGACAGAAAGCTTCATCGAGCGGAAGCCGGGCCGACGGAAATTGGCGTGATCCGGTATACCTGGAGCCCATGGCCTCCCCGGCGTACCTCGCGACCATGCCGTTGCACGCGATCACCGAGGTCTACGGGGAAGACGGCCTCCGGCAGCGGTTCACGCTGGAGGTCGCGCGCTTTCCCGCAGCCGACCAGGAGCGGCTGACCGCCGCGCTGGAGCTGGCCGCGCACCTGCACCGCGACGACCGCCGGACCCGCGAGCCCTACCTCAACCACCTGCTCCGGGTCGCGATCCGGATCATGTCGCACTACGGGGTGACCGATGTCGACGTGATCGTGGCGGCGCTGCTGCACGACGCGGTCGAAGACCATCCCGACGAGCTGGGTGGCGACACCGAGGCGGCGCTCGCCGAGCTCGCCCGGCTGTTCAACCCGCGGGTCGCCGACCTGGTCCGCGCGGTGACCAACCCGGCGTACGAGCCGGGGCTCGACCGCCACGAGCAGTACCGGGCGCACGTGGCGGAGAGCCTCGACCGCCACCCGTGGGCACGGGTGATCAAGGTGTCCGACTTCACCGACAACGGCGTGGGGGTCATCCACAGCACCGGGCCGAAGGTGCACAGCTCAGCCACGAAGTACCGGCCGCTCGTGCCGGTCTTCCGGGAGCTGGTCGGCCGCCCGGACACGCCGCTCTCCGACCCGACCAAGGCGCACATCATGGACCAGCTCGACCTGGCGGAAAGCCGGTTCGCCGCCATCCTCGACGGCCCTGGAAGCGCTCCCGACGTTTCCTAATCGTTACGGCTTCCTTGCTGGAAAGCCTGGACGATAGATCGTGCAAGCGCTTACATGTGTAGACGCCCCAAGTCGGGACCGGCACGTGAGCCAACGCTCCGGGCCGGCGAGGAAGGAGGACGGCATGGCGGTCTTTCCAAGACGACGCCAAGCCATCGTGATCGCCACCGTGGTCGGGTTGGCGCTCAGCGCCACCGCGTGCGGGGACGGCGACGACAGCGACAGTGGCAGCAATGGAAGCTCGGCGGAGTGCTCCGCCTTCGAAAAGTACAACGGCAATGACGGCAAGAAGGTCAAGATCTACGCGTCCATCCGCGACACGGAGGCTGACCTGCTGGAGCAGTCCTGGAAGCAGTTCAGCGACTGCACCGGCATCGAGATCGACTACGAGGGCAGCGGCGAGTTCGAGGCGCAGCTCCAGGTACTTGTGGATGGCGGCAACGCGCCGGACATCGCCTTCATCCCCCAGCCCGGCCTACTGGGCACATTCGCGAAGGCGGGCAAGCTCAAGCCCGCACCGGCCGACACCAAGGCGTCGGCTGAGGCCAACTACCCGGCCGACTGGCTGAAGTACGGCACGGTCGACGGCACCTTCTACGGTGCGCCGCTCGGCTCCAATGTGAAGTCCTTCGTGTGGTATTCGCCGAAGACCTTCCAGGAGAAGGGCTACACCATCCCGAAGACGTGGGATGAGCTCATGACGCTCAGCAACAAGATCGCCGACGGCGGTGAGAAGCCCTGGTGCGCGGGCATCGAGTCCGGCGACGCCACCGGCTGGCCGGCCACCGACTGGCTGGAAGACCTCATGCTGCGCACGCAGACACCGGAGACCTACGACCAGTGGGTCACCCACCAGATCCCGTTCAACGACCCCAAGGTCGCCGACGCGCTCAACAAGGCCGGCGAAATCCTCAAGAACGAGAAGTTCGTCAACGGCGGCTTCGGCGGCGTGAAGAGCATCTCCACGACCGCGTTCCAGGAGGGCGGCCTGCCGATCCTGGAAAACAAGTGCGCGCTGCACCGCCAGGCGTCCTTCTACGCCAACCAGTGGCCGCAGGGCACGAAGGTGGCCGAAGACGGCGACGTGTTCGCCTTCTACTTCCCGGCCGTCGACCCCACCAAGGGCGAGCCGGTGCTCGCGGCCGGTGAGTTCACCGCCGCGTTCGCCGACCGTCCCGAGGTCCAGGCCGTGCAGAACTACCTGGCCACTCCGGAGTACGCCAACTCCCGGGCCAAGCTCGGCAACTGGGTCTCGGGCAGCCGGGGCGCGGACATCAACAACTTCGCCAACCCGATCGACAAGCTGTCGGTCCAGATCCTCCAGGACCAGAGCAAGGTGCTCCGCTTCGACGGCTCCGACCTCATGCCGTCGGCCGTCGGCGCCGGCACCTTGTGGAAGGGCATGGTCGAGTGGATCAACGGTAAGGACACCGCCAGCGTGCTCTCGGGCGTCGAGAGTTCCTGGAAGTAACGCATAGACGGCCGGCTCGACCCCTTTCCTCGGGGGTCGGGCCGGCCGATCCCCCTCGGGAGGGTGGATGGAATTCGCGGACATTTCCCCCAAGCTCACCGTGCTGGTGTACGGTCTCGTCGCGTTCGCGGTGATCGTCGGTGGGCTGCTCCTTCTGCTTGACGTCGTACCCACCTACTTCGCCCGCCGGCGCGAGCGCCTCCTGATCGCGGTCGCCGCGGGCGACGCACCGGCCCCACCCCCGGGCCGGCTACAAAAGCCTCGCGAGTTCGGGTACGCGATCTTCTTCCTTCTCCCGGTCGTAGTGCTGGTGCTGATCGGGCTGGTAGTACCGGTAATCCGCACCCTCCTGCTCTCACTGAAGAGCGGCGACGGCTCGGAGTGGGTCGGACTGGACAACTACGGCTGGATGTTCAGCAACGGCGACATCCTCGGCGTGCTGTGGAACAGCCTCCTCTGGGTCGTCCTGGTGCCACTGGTGGCGACCTCGGTCGGCCTCCTCTACGCCGTGATGGTCGACAAGGCCCGACTCGAGTCCGTGGCCAAGTCGCTGATCTTCCTGCCGATGGCCATCTCGTTCGTCGGCGCGAGCATCATCTGGCGGTTCGTCTACGCGTACCGCGGTGAGGAGCAGGATCAGATCGGCCTGCTCAACCAGATCATCGTGTGGCTGGGCGGCACACCGCAGCAGTGGCTGCTCGAGTCGCCGCTCAACACGCTGCTGCTGATCGTGGTCATGGTCTGGATCCAGGCCGGCTTCGCCATGGTGATCCTCTCCGCCGCGATCAAGGCCATCCCGGGCGACATCGTCGAGGCGGCCCGCCTGGACGGGGTCACCGCGTGGCAGATGTTCTGGCGGATCACGTTGCCGAGCATCCGGCCCGCCATGATCGTCGTAATCGTCGCGATCACCGTGGCGACGATGAAGATCTTCGACATCGTCCGCACGATGACCAACGGCAACTACGACACCAACGTGATCGCGCTGGAGATGTACAACCAGGCGTTCCGTTACCAGGAGACCGGGCAGGGCTCGGCGCTTGCCGTCTTCCTCTTCATCCTGGTGATCCCCATCGTCTTCTTCCAGATCCGCAACCTGCGCCGGCAGCGGGAGGGCTGATCCATGGCTACCACTACCCCCGTCCTGCCCGGCACCACCGCGGAACCCTTGCCGAAGACGGTCGCCGGCCGGGTGCGCAAACGGCTCAACACCCGGACGGCCACGGTCGTCTCGATCCTCATCGCGGTGCTGTGGACGGTGCCGACCTTCGGCCTGTTCATCTCCTCGCTCCGCCCCGAAGACGCGATCAAGACCACCGGCTGGTGGACGTTCTTCAGCGACCCGCAGCTGACGCTGGAAAACTACAACGACGTCCTCTTCGGACAGTCGGCCTCCTCCGGCCAGCTGGCCAACTACTTCGTCAACTCGCTCGTCATCACGATCCCCTCGGTGCTCTTCCCGGTGGCGTTCGCCGCGATGGCGGCGTACGCGCTCTCCTGGATCAAGTTCCGCGGGCGAGAGTGGATCTACATCGGCATCTTCGCGCTGCAGATCGTGCCGCTGCAGATGTCGCTCGTACCGCTGCTGAGCTTCTTCTCCCGCGGCGTCTCGGTGGGCGGCATCACGCTCATGCCGGCGTGGCAGCTGGAAGACGAGCAGAAGTTCATCCAGGTGTGGTTCGCGCACACCTGCTTCGCCCTGCCGTTCGCCGTGTTCCTGCTGCACAACTTCGTGTCGCAGCTGCCCGGCGAGCTGATGGAGGCGGCCCGGGTCGATGGGGCCAGCCACCCGAAGATCTTCCGGACCATCGTGTTGCCGCTGATCACGCCGGCGCTGGCATCGCTGACCATCTTCCAGTTCCTGTGGGTCTGGAACGACCTGCTCGTAGCGCTCATCTTCGCGGGCGGTGGGGATGAAACGGCCCCGCTGACGGTACGACTGGCCGAGCTGGCCGGCACCCGCGGCAACGAGTGGCAACGGCTGACGTCCGGCGCGTTCGTGTCGATCGTCATCCCGCTGATCGTCTTCCTGTCCCTCCAGCGGTACTTCGTCCGGGGTCTCCTCACCGGCAGTGTGAAGGGCTGATGCGCCACTTGCGGGTGGGTGGCCCAACCGCCCACCCGCAAGCGGCCACCCAGGAGGAGGGCACGCGTGACAAAGATCGATGATGTCGCGCGGCTGGCCGGTGTATCGACGGCCACCGTTTCCCGGGCCCTACGCGGCCTGCCGACCGTTTCCCAGTCCACCCGCGACCGGGTGCTCGCGGCCGCCGCCCAGCTGGGCTACGCCGCCTCGCCAAGCGCCTCCCGGCTCGCCGGCGGAAAGACCGGAGCGGTCGCGGTGGTCGTACCGCGGATCACCCGATGGTTCTTCGCGACCGTCGTGGAGGCCGCCGAGGAGGCACTCCACCAGGGCGGATACGACCTGCTGCTGCACAACCTCGGCGGCAGCGAGACCGAGCGGCAGCGGCTGCTGCGCACCGCCGCGCTGCACAAGCGGGTCGACGCGCTGATGCTGGTGGCCACTCCCCTGCAGGGCGCGGACTTCGACGCCGTCACCAGCCTCGCCCTACCCGGTGTGACGGTCAGCTCCGGCACCGGCGTACCGGGCTGGCCCAGCATCCGGATCGACGACGTCGCGGCCGCGCGTCTCGCGACCAACCACCTCATCGAGTCCGGCCACCGCCGGATCGCGCACATCTCCGGGGATCCCGCCGACGAGCTCGCGTTCACCACCCACATCGACCGGCGGCGCGGCTACCGGGAGGCGCTCGGCACCGCGGGCATCACGTCCGACCCCGCGCTCGACGTCGAGGAGGAGTTCACGGTGGCCGGCGGGGAGCGGGCGGTGGCCGAGCTGCTGCGGCGCGGCGCCCTGCCCACGGCGATCTTCGCGGCCTGCGACGAGATCGCGATGGGGGCGATGGCCGCCCTGCGGCAGGCTGGCCGCAAGGTGCCTGAGGACGTCAGCGTGATCGGCATCGACGACCACGATCTGGCCGGTGTGGTAGGGCTCACAACAGTGGCCCAGCCCGCCGCCGACCAGGGCCGCCTCGCGGCCAACATCCTTCTCGGCCCGCTCACCGGCGGCGACCATCCGAAAGAGGAAACCGTGATCCTGCCAACTCGCTTGATCGTCCGCGAATCGACCGCGCCTCCTCGGGCAAACTAGAACGATGCCTGAGCAGAGCCAAGACTGGTGGCGCACCGCCGTCATCTACCAGATCTACCCCCGGTCCTACGCCGACTCCAACGGAGACGGCATCGGCGACCTGCCCGGCATCACGGCGCGGCTGGACCACCTCGTCGAGCTCGGAGTCGACGCGGTGTGGCTATCGCCGTTCTATCCCTCGCCACAGGCGGACGCCGGCTACGACGTGTCCGACTACCGGGACGTGGATCCCATCTTCGGCCGCCTCGACGATGCCGACAAGCTCCTCACCGCGGCCCGCGAGCGCAGCCTGCGGGTGATCGTCGACCTGGTGCCCAACCACACGTCGAGCGAGCACCCGTGGTTCAAGGCGGCGCTCGCCGCGGGCCCGGGCAGCCCCGAGCGGTCCCGCTACATCTTCCGCCCGCACAAGCCCAACAACTGGCGGAGCACGTTCGGCGGCCCCGCCTGGACCCAGGTGCCGGACGGCGAGTGGTACCTGCACATGTTCGACGTGGGCCAGCCCGACCTCAACTGGGACCACCCCGAGGTGCGCGCCGAGTTCCGCGACGTCCTGCGCTTCTGGCTCGACCGCGGCGTCGACGGCTTCCGCGTCGACGTCGCGCACGGGCTGATCAAGCAGGCCGACCTCGCCGACTGGCACTACCCGGTCGAGCCGCTCTCCGGCCCCGCCACCGAGGGCATCCGGGCGCCGATGTGGGACCAGGACGGCGTGCACGACGTCTACCGCGACTGGCGGCGGGTGCTGGAGGAGTACCCCGGCGAGCGGATCCTCGTGGCCGAGGCATGGGTCTCCCCTTCCGAGCGGCTCGCGGCGTACGTGCGGCCCGACGAGATGCACCAGGCGTTCAACTTCGAATACCTGGAGGCGGCCTGGACGGCGGCCGCCCAGCACGAGGTGATCAGCCGCTCGCTGGAGGCCAACGGGTCGGTCGGCGCGCCGACCACATGGGTGCTCTCCAACCACGACGTGCTGCGGCACGCCTCCCGCTTCGGCCTGCCGATCGGCACCCCGCGCCCGCGCGGCATCGGCATCGACGACCCGCAGCCCGACCCGGTGCTCGGCCTGCGCCGGGGACGCGCGGCCACGCTGCTGATGCTCGCGCTGCCCGGCTCGGCCTACCTCTACCAGGGCGAGGAGCTGGGGCTGCCGGAGCACACGACGATGGCGGACGAGGCGCGGCAGGACCCGATGTTCGAGCACACCCACGGCGAGCAGAAGGGGCGCGACGGCTGCCGGGTGCCGATCCCGTGGCAGAGCGACGCCCCGTCGTACGGCTTCGGTCCCACCAACGCCAGCTGGCTCCCCCAGCCGGCGAGCTGGGCCGACTACGCGCTCGACAAGCAGCGCGGCGTGCCCGGCTCGACGTACGAGATGTACCGCGCGGCCCTCCGCCTGCGTGCCCAGCACGGGCTCGCCAGCGGCGCGCTCACCTGGTCCGAAGGGCCGGACGGCGTGCTGGCCTTCCAAAATGGCGGCGTGTACGTGCTGACCAACTTCGGCGAGACGCCGGCCTCGTTGCCCGCCGGCGCCCGCCCGCTGATCAGCAGCGAGGAGCTGCACGCCGACGGCACGGTGCCGACGGACGTCACGGTGTGGGCTGCGGTGTAGCCGGCTTGCTCCGCTCCGCGCGGGCCTCCAGCAGCTCGTGGACGGCGGCGATGTCCGCCGGCGAGCTGCGGGAGGCCCGCCAGTACATCAGGCCGGTCGGCACGAAAAAGAGCTGGAAGGCGGCGAGCCCGACCGCGTAGTTCAGCGGCGGTGGAAACGGCGCCTGCAACGCCCGGAACGCCACCCCGGCCAGGCCGTTGCCGACCGCGCGGCCCACGCCGTTGGTGAGGTTGCCCAGGCTGTAGACGGTGCCGCGGTGCTCTGGCGGATTGACGTCCGCGATGAGGGCGAACCAGTTCGGCGAGTTGGCCGAGGTCAGCGCCAGCGCCACGAGCGCGGTGAGCAGGCTCAGCCCCACGGTCGGCTCGGTCACCACGCTGGCCAGCACCGCCCGGACCACCGCGCCGGTGCCCGCGCCGTCGGGCACGTCGATCCGCATCGGCACGAAGAAGAGCACGAGATACAGCGGTACCGCCGCGAGGATGCCAACCGCCGCCACCATGGCGCGCCCGCCCGGGTTACGCCGCTGCAACCGGTCGCCGACCAGCCCGCCGACGATGGAGAAGCCCGCGCCGAGCTGGAACATCGTGGCGAAGATGCTCCCCACCACGATCGCGGTGTCGTCGCTGTACCCCTGGTCCTCGGCCCGCTCCCGGAAGAGCACCGGCAGCCACACCAGCGACCCGAAGGCCACCTGCGCGGTCAGCCCCTGCAGCACGAGCCAGAAGTTGGTCCGGCGGCGCAGGATCCCGGGCAGGTCGTCACGGCTGATCCGGTAGTCGTAGTCGCCGCCGTGGGCGAGCACGCCGGCGAGCTCGGCGTCACTCTGGCCACGCCGCACGTCGTACGTGAAGACGTACGCCAGCGTGGCGACCAACCCCACCGCGGTGAGCACCAGAAACGGCACCCGCCAGTCAGCGCGCCCGAGCAGCCCGCCGACCAGCGTGCCGGCGAGCGTGCCGATGCCCTGCGACAGCCCCCAGAAGCTCATCACCAGCCCGCGCCGGCGCGGCGCGATGAGGTCGCTGACCACGGAGAACCCCACCGAGGCGACCGCGCCCAACCCCACCGCCGCGACGATCTGCGCCGCGAAGAAGGCCGCGTAGCCACCGCTCAGCGCCGTGCCCGCGGTGCCCGCCGCCCACACCAGCGTGCCGATCATGAGCAGCGGCTTGCGGTGGTGCCGATCCCCCGTGTACGCCCAGGCGACGGCGGCGACCGCGCTGAAGAGAAAGGTGATCGCGGTGACCAGCCCGATGGCACTCTCGGCCACACCGAACGAGTCGCTGATGCTCCCGTAGAGCGGCGGCACCAGCCCGATGGCGACATTGTCGAGCGAGGCGAGCACGACGAAGACCGCCACGCTGTAGGTCCGGTGCCCCCGCCCGCCGCCGCTCATCACCGCACCCAACCAGCGCGAGATAACGAAGCGGTAGCGCCACGCCGCTCC
>Ga0272482_10000606_pt1 | contig 11257 bp, 12 predicted proteins | sample RVTome_8_FD_192427 | JGI IMG/M metagenome (GOLD analysis project Ga0272482, IMG submission 192427) | Soil microbial communities from uranium-contaminated site in the Upper Colorado River Basin, Wyoming, United States - RVT160D0 (version 2) ...
CACCGCCAGCTTGGCGTCGATGACGCTCCAGGCGTTGGCCACGATGAGCGAGCCGATCACGAACACCAGCAACCCCAGCGGCAATGCCTCGGCGCCACCCACCATGCCCTCGTCCGAACGTGCGCTCACCCGCGACATCCGCACCCGGCCGATGCGGCGGCCCTGGATGCGCTGCGCGGTCAGCCGCCAGCCCGCCACCTCCACCGTCTCGCCCTCGACCGGCACGTGGCTGAGCCGGCTGTAGACGAGGCCCCCCACGGTGTCCCAGTCGCCCTCCGGCAGGCCGGCGTGGAGCAGGTCGTTGACCTCGGCGAGCGGTGTCCGCCCCCGCACCAGGGCGGCGCCCCCGGGCAGGGGTTCGATCATCGGGTCCTCGACGTCGTACTCGTCGACGATCTCGCCGACCAGCTCCTCGATGATGTCCTCCAGCGTCACCAGCCCGGCCGTGCCGCCGTACTCGTCGACCACGATCGCCATGTGGAACTGGTGCTGCTGCATCTCCCGCAGCAGCTCGGGCAGGCGCTTCGTCTCGGGCACGAACGACGCCGGGCGGAGCATCTCGGACACCGGCCGGTCCTCGAGGCCGTCGCGCTCGGCTCGCATGAGGTCCTTGGCGTAGACGAGGCCGACCACGTCGTCGATGCCGCCCCGGCCGCACGCCGGCACACGGCTGTAGCCGTTGAGCAGCATCACCTCGACCACGTCGGCCGCCCGGAAGTGGGCCTCGATGGTGACCATGTCGGGCCGCGGCACCATGATCTCGCGCACCACGGTGTCGCCGAAGTCGATGATCGACTCGATCAGCGCCCGTTCCTCGACGTCGATGCCGTCGGTGCTGCTGTCGCCGATGCCGGGCTGCTGGGCGGCCGTGCCACCGAGCTGGACGTTGGCCACCGTGGCGGCGACGAACGCGGCGGCCACGCAGATCAGGGCGGCGACGAACCCGCCCGGCCGGCCGTAGGCCAGGTAGGCCGCACCCACGACGACCGCGGCGACACTGACGGTGCCGCCGAGAACGACGAACAGGGTCGGGTGGGGTAGCTCCGGCCTCCGCACCCGTTGCTCACTGGTTGCGATGGAACTGGTCGAGAAGCTCGCGTTCGCGGGCCTTCATCCTTGCCGCCTCGTCATCCTCCGCATGGTCGTAGCCCAGCACGTGGAGCACGCCGTGCACCACCAGGAGCGCCAACTCGTCGTCGACCGTGGTGTCGTGCTCCGGCGCCTGCCGGGCGGCCACCTCGGGGCACAGCACGACGTCGCCCAGGAGCAGGGGAGCGTCGTCGCCCTCGGGATCGGTCCGGTCGGGACCGGTGCTGCCCGCGTCGGGCCAGCGCCCGATCGGGCCGGTCTCGTCGATGGGGAAGGCCAGCACGTCGGTAGGGCCGGTCTTCTCCATGAACCGCTCGTTGAGCTCGGACATCGCCAGCTCGTCGACGAACAGCAGCGACAGCTCGGCATCGCCCTCGACACCCTCGGCCAACAGCACCTCGTGGGCCAGGCGGACCCAGCGGTCGACCTCGACCGGACGCTGGTCCTGCTCGTCGGCGCCGAACACCTGGACCTCGCCCTCGGGGCCCCGTCGCCGGGGGCGCCGCGAGAACGGCGGCCCGTCGCCGTCGTCGCCGGGCCGGCCCCGCTCGGGGAACGCGCCGGTCACGAACTGCTGGCCGGGGCGGTGCCGGCGCGCTCGTAGGCGTCGACGATGTCCTGCACGATGCGGTGCCGGACCACGTCCTTCGAGGACAGGTGCACGAACGACAGGCCCTCGATGCCGGTGAGCACCTTGTCGAGCCCGGTCATGCCGCTGCGGCCCTGGGGCAGGTCGATCTGCGTCATGTCGGCGGTGATCACGGCCCGCGACCCGAACCCGATGCGGGTCAGGAACATCTTCATCTGCTCGGGCGTGGTGTTCTGCGCCTCGTCGAGGATGATGAAGCTGCGGTTGAGCGTGCGGCCCCGCATGAACGCCAGCGGTGCCACCTCGACCGTGCCCCGCTCGAGCAGCCGCTGGGCGCCGTCGGGCTCGACCATGTCGTACAGCGCGTCGTAGAGGGGGCGCAGGTAGGGGTCGATCTTGGCGGCGAGGTCGCCGGGCAGGAAGCCGAGCCGCTCGCCGGCCTCGACGGCCGGGCGGGTGAGGATGATGCGGTCGACCGTCTTGGCCTGCAGGGCCTGGACCGCCATCGCCACGGCCAGCCACGACTTGCCGGTGCCGGCCGGGCCGATCCCGATCGTGATCACGTTGGAGCGCATGGCGTCGACGTAGCGCTTCTGGCCGCTCGACTTCGGGCGCACGCTGCGCCCTCGGGAGGCCCGCAGGACCTCCTCGGTGAGCACCTCGGAGGGCCGCTCGTCGGAGCGGACCATCTCGATCGTGCGTGTCACGCTCGCCGGCTCCAGCCGATGACCTTGTTCCAACAGGAGGACCAACTCCTCGAAGAGATGTCCGACGCGCGGTGCTTCTTCACCGACGATGGCGATTTCGTTGCCTCTGACGTGGATCTCCACGTTCTCGAAGGCGGATTCCACCACTCGTAGCAACTCGTCCCGATGGCCGAGGAGGTCGGCCATGAGGTGGTTGCCCGGAACGGAGATCTTGATCTGCGTGCTCGTCACCGCGGGTCAAGCCTAGAGCCTGGGGAGGGGGCGCGCTCGCCATTACATCCAGTTTCATCGTGCCCCGTACCCTTCTATCCCTCGGCCTGGGGGTCTGGGACAGTGTCGGCCATGGCGAACAGCGACGACGCGGGCGACACGGGCGATTCCGGCGACTTCGGCGACTTCGGCGACGCTGGTGACCCCCTCGGTCCGCTCGAGGAGTTCACGGACCCGTCGGGGCATCCGGAGCTGCCGGGCCTGTTGGGGGAGGGTCTGTCCGGGCGGCTGGAGCGCTGGGCCGCCGACGCGCGCATCGACGAGGCGGTGCGGCGGCGGGCTCGCGAGCGGTGGCTGGCCCAGCAGGCTCGGGAGGAGGCGACGCTGGTCGGCGTGCTGGCCGACCTGGCGGAGCGGGGAGCGGTGGTGTCGCTCCAGCTGCGCTCGGGGCGGCCGCAGCGGGGACACGTGCGCCTGCTCGGCGCCGACTTCGTGGCGCTGGCCCCGGCGGGGGAACCGTCGGCTCGGGGTGGCGAGGTGCTCGTGGCGCTGGGGGAGGTGGCGGCGGTGGCGACCCGGCCGGGGGAGCCGGTGTCGGTCGGCGACCTGTCGTCCCGGAGCCGGCTGTCGCTGGCCGAGGTGATCATCGGGCTGACCGGTGATCGGGAACGGGTGCTGCTGGTGCTGGCCGGCGGCCACGACGTGGTGCGGGGCACCCTGTGGTCGGTGGGCCAGGACGTGGTGACCGTGCGGAGCGACGACGAGCCGGTCGCGGCCACCCACTACGTGGCGCTGGACGCGATCGGTCAGGTGTCGATCGACTGAGTGGTGCTCACGCGACCTTGGCGGGGCGGACCACTCGATCGTGCCGCCGGATCATGCGGAGATCGGCGGTGCGGAAGCTGGCGATGCGGGTCGACCAGGAGTCGATGACGTCGCGGCCGCTGCCACAGCGGAAGAACGTCGTCATCGGGCCCTCTTGTTGGTAGGCGTCAGCATCCTCGACGAGCTCGGTGCTGTTGTCGTGGAGGATCACCTCGAACTGCGGCATGCGTCGAAGGTACGACGGCGACCCTGTGTGCTACGAGAGGGGCAAGTCTGTGGATCTCGCGATCTTGTCCACAGATCGCGAGATCCACCACGGTGCGTTCGCCCCGGCGGCGTCAGTCCTCGTCGCGGCTGACGGGCTCGGGGTAGAGGTGCTCGAGCTCACCCGGCTTGATGCGGGAGCTCTCGATGAAGGCCTCGACCTCGTGCGCCCGCAGCCGGATGACCCGCCCGAAGCGGTAGGCCGGCAGGTCGCCGTGGTCGATGAACCGGTAGAGGGTGCGGGGCGTGATCCCCAGGCGTCGAGCGGCCTCCTGCGTCGACAGCCATTCGGTCTCGTCTGAGCTCACGGACACGTCTGTGCTGATGTCATCGTCGCCGCCAGATGCATTCGCTGACCTGGAGGTTCCGACCTCGTCTGCGTTCACGAGACGGCAGATTACACGCCCGCTGTGTCGTTTGGGGGCCTTTCAATACAACTCTTTCGATCGGCGGAAGTTTTCTCGGCGCGAGCGGGCCGTGACCTGGTCGTTCTCTCACAGGGCTTCTGATGTCATCTCGAATCTCCTGTGGGCCCTTCCATTCGGTTCGTCGGCTGCGTACTGTGACGGCGCAACTCTCCTGAGTAGTAACAGGACGCCGGAGAGTGCACGTTGTGGCGGCGAGACGGAAGGGCGAAGTGGGTGCGGACACAGCGGATCGAGCGGACCTCAGGGTCAGAACAGGGGCGGCCGGCGCCGAGGCCGGCGCCGGCGCCGGCGCATCGGCGGAGCGAGCGAGATGGCGCGGGCTGAGGGCGTCCTCGGGCGCGGCCGGTTCCGGACCAACGGCGCGACCTCCACCCGGCCCCGCCTGCGCACCACCGGCCGCGTGGTGCTCCCCAGCAGCCGGGCGTTGGTGGGTGCGCTGCTCCTGGCGGTGTCGGGCGTGGCCACCTTCGCCGCCTGGCAGGGCGCGGCGGGCGACGCCGGCGTGCCCTACGTCGTGGCGGCCCGGTCGCTGCGGCCCGGGGCCATCGTCGCAGCCGACGACGTGCAGGTGGTGCGGCTCGACCTGCCGCCGGCCGTCGCGGGGCAGGCGTTCCCCACGGTCGACGCCGTCGTCGGCCGGTCCACCTTCGGGCCCATCGGCGAGGGCGAGCTGGTGCAGGCCGCCCAGCTCAGCGAGATCGGGTCGACCTCGGCGACGGTCGAGGTGGCCTTCTCGCTGCCCCGCGACCGGCTGCTCGACGGGCAGCTCCGGCCGGGCGACCGGGTCGACGTGTTCGCCACCGACCAGCGGGCGACCACGTTGGTGGCCGCCGGTTCCCAGGTGCTGACCCTCGACGACGGGGCCGATGCCTCGTTCACCACCGATCCCGAGCTGACGGTCACGCTCGGCCTGCGCGACGCCGACGACCGCATCCCCCTCATCCACGCCGTGCGCCAGGCGGAGGTCACGATGACCCGCAGCGTCCCGTTGCCGGAGCGCAGCTGATGCCGCCCGGCCAGTACGTCGTGCTGGGCATGGCCCGGCCCCAGGCGCCGTGGTTCAGCGACGTCGCCCGGTGGGCCAACTCCGGCGCCCTCCCGGTCGATTTTCTGATGGTGCTCTCGATGGAGGAGCTGTCCGCCCGGCTCCGCTCGGGGCGGGTGTTCTCCGCCCTGCTGATCGACGCCGGCGTGCCCGGGTGCGACCGCGACCTGTTCGACCTCGCCCGCGGGGCGGGGTGCGCCGTGATCGTGATCGACGACCTACCGGCGAGGCGGCCGTGGGTCGACCTCGGGGCGGCCCTGGTGCTGTCGGCCGCCCCCGGCCGGGACGAGCTGTTGGCGGCCCTGCGAGAAGCGGCCCGGCCGGTGCAACGGGCCGACGAGGCCGACCTCCGGGTGACACCGTCCGACGCCGCCGCGCCCCGGTCGTCGTGGCGGGCGCCGCTCGTGGTGCTCACCGGCGCCGGCGGCACCGGTCGGTCCACCCTGGCCATGGCGCTGGCCGCCGGGCTGGCGGTCGATCCCCGCGACCACGGCGCCGTCGTCCTGCTCGACGGGTCGCTGCACGCCCAGCAGGGCCTGCTCCACGATGCCGGCGACGTCGTCCCCGGCCTGTCCGAGCTGGTCGACGCCCACCGCTCCGGCGACCTCGACCCCGACCAGGTCCGCCAGCTCTGCTACCAGGTCGGTGAGTCGGGCTACGACCTGCTGCTCGGCCTCCGCCGCCAGCGCGACTGGGCGGCGTTGCGGCCGCGGGCGCTCGCCGCCGCCCTCGACGGCCTCCGGCGGTCGTACCGGGCGGTCGTCGCCGAGGTCGACGCCGACGTCGAGGGCGAGACCGAGTGCGGCTCGGTCGACGTCGAGGAGCGCAACCTCCTGGCCCGCAGCACGCTGATGGCGGCCGACGTGGTCCTGGGCATCGGCCTGCCCGGGCTCGGTGGCCTGCACTCGCTGTTGCGGGTGCTGGCCGACGTCCGCGAGCTGGGTGTGGAGCCGAGCCGCGTCGTGCCGGTCCTCAACCGGGCGCCCCGCAACCCACGGGCACGTGCCGACCTGTCGCGGGCCCTCGGTGCGCTGGCCGGCCGCGTGCTCGACGGGGCCGACCTGGCCAGCACCCCGCTGTTCGTACCGGAGCGGCGCCGGCTCGACGACCAGCTCCGCGACAGCGCCGGGCTGCCGGCGGCCATGGGCATCCCCCTGGCGGCGGCGGTGCGGGCCGTGCTCGACCGGGTCGCCGCTCGGCCGGCCGGCCTCTCGTCCGGCCCGGTGGCGGTGCCGCCCGGCTCCCTCGGCTCGTGGACCACGTATCCGACGGAGGGGACCGGATGACCGATCCACCGCTGCCGTTGGCCGAGATCGAGCGGGCCGTGCAGGAGCACGCCAAGCAGATCTCCCTGGAGGTGTCGTCACCGGGCGGTGAGCATCGTCTGCGCCTGCTGATCGAGGACGAGGTCGCCCGGTGGGCCGACGAGCACCGCCGCGGCCATCGGGCGTTCGCCCTGCCCGACCCGCAGGCGGTGGCCGACCGGGCCTTCCGCAACCTGGCCCGCTACGGGCCGTTGACACCGCTCCTGGAGGACGACGACGTCTGGGAGATCATGGTCAACGCCCCGGCGTCGATCTTCGTCCGCCGGCACCGGCACCCGTCGGGCTACCACGACGAGGTCTTCCACGACGACGCCCACGTCACCCGCACGCTCACCAAGCTGCTCGACGACAGCGACAGCGCCCACCGCAAGCTCGACCCGGCCGAGGGACTCCAGGACGCCCAGCTCGACGACGGCGCCCGGGTCCACATCGTCCACGGCGACATCGCCCGGGGTGGCCACACCCTGGTGAACATCCGGAAGTTCACCGGCATCCCGTTCAAGAACCTCGACGAGCTGGTCGAGCGGGGGATGCTCACCGAGGCGGTCGCCGGATTCCTGCGGGCCTGCGTGCGGGCGCGGTGCTCGGTCGTGTTCGCGGGTCCGCCGGGCTCCGGCAAGACCACGCTGATGTCGTGCGCCACGGCGTTGCTCGACCCGGCGCTGCGGGTGGTGGTGGCCGAGGAGGTGTTCGAGGCCGACGTGCCCCTCCCCAACGTCGCCCAGATGCAGACCCGGCCCACCCGGGGCGAGCGACCGGCGGTCGACCTCCGCCACCTCGTCGCCGGCTTCCTGCGCATGGCGCCCGACGTGGCCATCGTCGGCGAGGTCCGGGACCGGGAGGCGCTCCCGCTGCTGCTGACGCTGTCGTCGGGGGTCACCGGCTACACCACGATCCACGCCGCCTCGGCGCGCCAGGCCCTCACCCGGCTGCGGTTCGTGTGCCAGCTCGCCGACACGTCGACGGCCCTGCCCCTGGCCGCGCTGAACAGCCTGGTGAGCGAGAGCGTCGACCTGGTGGTCCAGTGCGTGCGCACGGCCGAGGGCCCGGTGGTCAGCGAGGTCGTCGCCGTCGAGGACCTGGCGGGAAGCATCGAGGCCACCCAGTTCACGGTCACCGAGGTGTTCCGGCGGGCGGCGGGCGACCCGTCGTTGACCTGGAGCGGCGAGCTGCCGGTGCGGGTCGGGCGGCGTCTGGCCGACGCCGGCTACGACGTCCGCGACCTGCTGGGCGACAAGGCGGTCGTGTGGTGATCGGGCTCCTGGTCGCCGGGACGGCTGCCGCTGGCACCTACCTCCTCTACACGGCGCTCGCCTTCGGCTGGCGAGGCCTGGGGGCGCCGCGGGGCCGGGGCCCCGTCCCGGCCCCGCTGCCCCGGCGGATCGGTCGGCTCGGCGACTGGATGGCCCAGGCCGGGCTGGCGGAGGCGAAAGTGCGCGACCTGGGCCTGGCCGTCGTCGGCGCCGGGCTGGTGGGTGGCGTCGTCGGCATGGGCCTGTTCGGTGCCCTGCCGGCTGCCATCGTGATGGGGCTGGGAGCTGCCTCCTGGCCGGTGGCGGCGTGGCGCCAACGCCGACGAGCGCTGCGGGTGGCGGCCCAGGAGGCCTGGCCCCACATCATCGAGGAGATCCGCCTCCTCACCTCGTCGGTGGGGCGCTCCGTGCCCCAGGCGCTGTTCGAGGCGGGGCGCCGGGCACCGATCCAGCTCCGGCCGGCCTTCGAGGCGGCCCAGCGAGAGTGGATGCTCTCCACCGACTTCGACCGGACGACCAGTGTCCTCAAGGCCCGCCTGGCCGATCCGACCGCCGACGCCGCCTGCGAGACCTTGCTGGTGGCCCACGAGGTGGGCGGAGCCGACCTCGACCGGCGGCTCGAGGCCCTGGCCCGCGACCGAGTCGTCGACGTGCAGGGCCGCAAGGACGCCCAGGCCAAGCAAGCGGGTGTGCGGTTCGCCCGGCGGTTCGTGCTGCTGGTGCCCTGTGGCATGGCGATGGCGGGGATGAGCATCGGCACCGGTCGCGCCGCCTACCAGACGCCGTTCGGCCAGGTCCTGGTCGTCGTCGGCATCCTGGCCGTCGTCCTGTGCTGGGGGTGGGCCGGGCTGCTCCTCCGCCTCCCTGACGAGGAGCGGGTGTTCCAATGAGGGCGGTGCCAGGGTGACGGTCCGGCTGATGGCGCTGGCCGCGTTGGCCGCCTTCGGCGGCTGGGCGTTGGTGCTGGCCGAGCTGCCGTGGTTCCGGCGGCGGGCGCTGGCCGACCGGATCGCCCCGTACCTCGGGAGCCGGGGGCGGGCCCGCGTGGCCGAGTCGACCACGGTGCGCTCGGCCACGACGTGGCGTGAGCTGCTGGAGCCCTTCGCCCGGCAGCTCGGCGGGCGGGTGGCTGCGCTGTTCGGCGTAGCCGAACCGCTCGCGGTGCGGCTCCGGCGGGTCCACTCGCCGCTGGGGCCCACCGAGTTCCGGGTGCGGCAGCTGGCCTGGGCGGGGGTCGGCCTGGTCGTGGGCACGCTGCTGGCCACGGTCCTGGGGTTCGCCGGGCCGTTGGCCCTGCTCTTCGTGACCGGCGGGCCCCTGCTCGGCTTCCTGGTGGTGGAACAGCGCCTGGCCGGCGAGTCCGATCGGTGGAAGCGGCGACTGTTCCTCGAGCTGCCCGTGGTCGCCGAGCAGCTGGGCATGTTGCTCGGGGCCGGCTACTCGCTGTCGGCCGCGCTGAGCCGGCTGGCCCAGCGGGGCCGCGGCGTCTGCGGTCGCGACCTCGGCCGCGTGTGCGAGCGCATCGGCCACGGCCTCACCGAGAGCGCCGCCCTCCGGGAGTGGGCCGAGGTGGCCGACGTCCCGGCCGTGCATCGCCTGGTCAACGTCCTCACCCTGAACCGCAAGGCCGGCGACCTCGGTCGTCTGACCGGCGAGGAGGCCCGGTCGATCCGGCGGGAGCTGCACCGGCAGCTGGTGGCGGCCATGGAGCGCCGTGGCCAGCAGGTGTGGATCCCGGTCACCGTCGCGGCCCTGGTGCCGGGCGTGATCTTCCTGGCCGTCCCGTTCATCGAGGCCCTGCGCCTCTTCTCCGAAGCCTGACCACAGAAGGAGCACCCCATGGCCCGACCGCGAGAGCACCGGCGCCGCCGCAACGACCTGGGCGAGGGGGTCATCTCGGCCTCGATCGCGGTCCTGGTCATGGCCGGGATCGGCGCCCTGATGTGGGTGGGGTTCCGGGCCATCTGGCTCGACGCCGAGGCCAACACCCGTGCCAAGGTCGCCGAGATCGGCCGATGACGGTCGGCGGCGGCGTGGGCCCACCAGCCGATCGTGGCCCCCGACACCGGCTGGCCGTCCGCCGCCTTGCTCACTGGCGATACCCATCCGGCGTCGCCCGGCTGCGGTCGCCTCGCGGCACCGAGCTGGCCAGGGAGATCTGGTGGAGGTGCCCATCCTGGATCGCCCGGGTGTGGTCGCCTCGCGGCACCGAGCTGGCCAGGGAGATCTGGTGGAGGTGCCCAGCGCGGGTCGCCCGGGTGCGGGCGGATGGCTGCGCCGACCGGGCCAGGGCGACGTCATGGTGCAATTGGATGTCCGGGGCGCTGGCGCCGGCGGGGCCCGGGGCGATCAGGGGGTCGGCATGGTGGGCGCCGTCACCGGGCTACTGGTCACCGTCATGTGCCTGGCGCTGGCGTTGCAGGTGATGCTCGGTCTCTACGCCACGTCCATGGTGCGTGCCACCCTGCACGACGCCGCCTCTCGCGCCGCCAACGAGAGCGCGGCGACTCCTGGCGGCCTGGCGCGCCTGGAGCGGGAGGCCGAGGCCAGCCTGGGAGCGATGGGGGAGCGGACCCGCATCGAGCTCGGCGTCGAGGACGACGACGGCGACGGCGCTCCCGACGTGGTCGTGGGGCGGGCCGTCAGCCGGCCGCCGCGGATGGTGCCGTCGTCGCTGGGCGGGATGGTCGGCTTCGAACAGATCGAGGTCGGTGTCCGGGTCCGCATCGAGCAGATGGTGTGAGGCCGTGATCGCTGTGAACCGGCCCCCGCCCAGCATGGATAGCGTCCAACCCGTGCCTGCCCCCGACGCCACCCCTAACGACCACCCCAATCCCCCGGCGTCATCGCCCCTCACCACCACCCCTGACCCCCACGACGAGGATTCGGTCGTCGCCGGGGCGCCCAACGCCGGCGGCGAGGGCTCGGTCGTCGCCGGGGCGCCCAACGCCGGCGGCGAGGGCTCGGTCGCCCGCGAGACGCCCGACGCCACTGACGAGGGCTCGGTCGTCGATGAGGTGGCCGACGCTGCTGACGAGGGCTCGGTTGGTGGCGAGACGCCCGCCGCCACTGACGAGGGCTCGGTCGTCGATGAGGTGGCCGATGCTGCTGACGAGGGCTCGGTTGGTGGCGAGGTGTCCGACGTTGGTGGCGAGGGCTCGGTCGGTGGCGAGGTGGCCGACGTTGGTGACGAGGGCTCGGTTGGTGGCGAGGTGGCCGACGTCGGTGGCGAGGGCTTGGTCGTCGATGAGGTGGCCGAGGTCGGTGGCGAGGGCTCGGCCGGTGATGAGGCGCCCGACGGGCGTAGCGAGTGGTCGGATGGCGGTCAGGTGGCTGGCGCCGGCGACGAGTCGGTGGTCACGGACGAAGTGCCTGACGGCCGCGACGAGGCTTTGGTTGCCGGCGGAGGGGCTGACTCCCGTCCCGACGGAATCGTCGGTGGCGACGAGGCGTCCCATGCCTCTGACGGAGGCTCGATCGTCGATGAGGTAGCCGACGGCCGTGGCGAGGTTGGCGGCGGAG
>Ga0272482_10000607_pt1 | contig 11257 bp, 15 predicted proteins | sample RVTome_8_FD_192427 | JGI IMG/M metagenome (GOLD analysis project Ga0272482, IMG submission 192427) | Soil microbial communities from uranium-contaminated site in the Upper Colorado River Basin, Wyoming, United States - RVT160D0 (version 2) ...
CTTCCTGGTGCCGGAACGGCCGGGCACGGTACGAGCCCTGCACGTGGACCCCGCACCCGACGCGCAGCTCGACCCGGTCGAGGTGCACACCGTGGACACGCCGCGAGAGATCGGGCCGGACCTGAGCAACGACACCTACCTCGGATACGTGCTCGCCCGCGGCGACAGCCCCGCGGCGGTCGCGAAGCTCATCGACCGGCACATGGGCCGGGTGCGCGCCGAGTACAAACCCACTGGCACGTCCGGCCAGGTGGCGTAGCCGTGGGAGCCGAACCACGACGGTTCCTCGCACCCGCGTCAGGCACATGAACCTGCGCAGACTGCTACCCCCTGCTGGCGGTGGGCCGCTGGTGGTGGCGGACTTCCTCAACAGCACCGGCATGGCGCTGTTCATCACCGGCGGCACGCTGTTCCTGACCCGCGCCGTCGGCCTGTCGATCGTCGAGACCTCGGTACTGCTCACGGTGGCCGGGTTCTTCGGCCTGGTCACGACACTGCCGCTCGGACACCTCGCCGACCTGGTCGGACCACGCGCCGTCACCGTGGCGCTCTTGGTCGTGCGGGCCGCGGCGACCGCGGTACTGGCGCTGCGTCCCGAACCGGCCGTGCTGTACGCGTGCGTCGCGGTCGTCATGGTCGGCGACCGCGGGATCCAGGCCACCTTCGGCGCGCTGACCGCGGCGGTCGGCGGAGCCCAGCGGGTGCGGTTGCAGGCCTACCTGCGAGCCGTCACCAACGTGGGGTTCACCGTGGGCAGCCTGCTCGCCACGCCGTTCCTCGCCGTGGACACCCCAGGTGCGTACGTGACGCTGATGGTCGTCGACGCCGCGTTGGTCGCGCTCGCGGCGCCGACCCTGCTCGGCGCCGCATCGGTGCCCGGGGTCGCGGCAGAGCGACGGGAGAAGATGCTCACCGCCGCGCGGGACCGCCCCTACCTCGTGGTGACCGCGCTGCACGCCGTCCTCTCGCTGCAGTACGAGATCCTCGCCTACGCGCTGCCGCTGTGGGTCACCTTCGGCACAGACGCGCCGCCGTGGCTGGTCGCGGTGCTGTTCGCCACCGCGAGCGTGCTGGTCGCGGCGCTCCAGGTGCCGATGTCCGCGGCGGCCTCCACCGTACGTTCAGCCGCTGTGCTCGGCCGCCGGTCCGGGGGACTGTTCCTGCTCAGCACCGGCCTGCTCGGCGCCGCGCACCTCACCAGCGGCGCGGCAACGGTGGTCGTGCTGTTCGCCGGGGTGCTCGTGCACACGCTGGGGGAGCTGTGGCAGGCGGCGTCGTCGTTCACGCTGAGCTTCGACCTCGCCCGTGAGCACGCGCACGGTCAGTACCAGGCAGTCTTCGCGTTGGGGCGAGGTCTGGAGCGGACCCTGGCGCCGGCGCTGCTCGGTGTGCTGTGCCTTCGTTGGGGACCGCCGGGATGGCTGGTCCTCGGGGTGCTGCTGCTCGCCGCCGGGGCGTTGTTGCCAGCGGCAGCCGCCCGGGCCGCCGCCGCGAAGAACATCGTGGAGAGGACGAACCCGTGACCGCACCGCTGATCGACGTCGAGACCACGTCTCGCCTGCCACCCGCGGCGCACTGGAACGCCCTGTCCGGCACCGACTCGTTCTACCTGTCACACAACTGGCTGACCTTCGCGGCGCGTGGCACGAACGTCCGGTACCTCACCGTGTCCGCAGGCGGGGACCTTCTCGGCGCGCTCCCGCTGTACCCCACTGCCGGTGAGTCCAATGACGACTACCGGGTGGACCACGTTCTCGGCGGCCGGTTCGCCGGCCTGCCCACGCTCGCCGGCACTCGTCGCGGTTACGTCAACGAGCTACTGCTCCACCCCGCGCTGGACGAGCAGCGGACCGACGTCGTGCTCGAGGCGATGGTGGCCACCATCCACGCGGAGAAGGCGGCGTTGCTGTACCTGACCACGCCGGCCGCCGCGGAACTGATGCGAGTGGATTCCGGCCTGTGCCCGCTCCTGCTCAGCGCCGACACATCGATCCCGCTGCCGGATGGTGGGTTCGCCGCCTATCTCGGCGGGCTCGGCGCGCGACGCGCGTACACCGTGCGTAAGGAGATGCGGATCTTCCACGAGGCCGGCTACGAGACGGCGGTCGTGTCACTGGGCGACATCTGGCAGGAAGCGGCCCCACTCGTCCTCAACGTGCAGCACCGGTATGGCCACGACGAGAGCATCGAGGAGTGCCGCCAGTCGCTGCGAGCGCAGGCGGACGCGTTGGGACGGCACAGCGTCGTGTTCACCGCGTGCCACGAGGGGGCGCTGGTGGCCCTGTCGCTGGGCTATGTCTGGCGCGACACCCTGCACGCCCGCTTCGTTGGGTTCGACTACGACGCGCTGCGCGGCGCCCGGGAGTACTTCTCCATCCTGTTCTACGAACCGCTGCGGTGGGCCACCGAGAACGGACTGCGCCAGCTCCACCTGGGCCGCGAGTCCTACCAGGCCAAGCTCCTGCGCGGCGCCCGAGCCCGTCCGATGTGGGCGGTCGCCCCCACCCCGGTCCCAGACTGGCGCCGGCGCAACTCCGACACGCTCGCCGCGTGGTCTCACTGGGCCCCACCGGAGCTGGGCATCCCGGCGTCATGGTTGGCGGACACGTGATCTGTCCACGATCGACGGCGATCGACAACCACTTCGCTGAGGCGAGCGCTGCCGCCTCGACGTCGAGATCCTGACGTTCGGGTCGGGGCAGGATGGGGGAAAACTCAATGATGCGCACCGATCGCAAGCAGGATCTGTTCGAACTTTTCGCGCAGGTCGGCAAGGCAGTGGCCAACGCAAAGCGGCTGGAGATGCTGGATGTCCTCGTCCAGGGCGAACGCAGTGTCGAATCGCTCGCGCACGCCACTGGACAGAAGCTCACGACCGCCTCGGCGCACCTGCAGACGCTACGTCAATGCGGGCTTGTCCATGCCCGCAAGGAGGGGGTGCGCATCTTCTACCGGCTCGCCAGCGAGCAGGTCGCGTTGCTGTACGCGACAGTCCGCGATGTGGCCAAGTTGCACCTGGCCGAAACGGAACGTGTGGCCCGGGAGCTACTCGGCGAGGATGACGTCGAGGAACTGGCCCGCGATGCCCTGCTCAGCAAAATGCAGATGCGGGAAATCCTGTTGCTGGACGTTCGCCCCGAGACCGAGTTCGGCTCCGGGCATATCGGGGGTGCGGTCTCGATACCCCTCGACGAGCTGTCCGAACGACTCGCTGAGCTGCCTGAAGACCTAGAGGTTGTGGCATATTGCCGAGGCGAGTACTGCGTGCTGGCATACGAGGCGGTCCGGCTGCTGCGCGGCAGCGGGCGCTCGGCCCGACGCCTGGCCGGCGGCATGCTCGAGTGGCACCTGGAGGGACGGCCGGCGGCCGAGGGCAAGTAGTAAAGGAACTCCGTGACCGATGCCCGAGGTGATGCACGGGTATTCCGCGCATCACCTCGGGTCTGTCGGTTTACAGCAAGGGGGCATCGTGGCGCTCAGACGTTGATCACCTTGTCGGCCCAAAGCGTCCACTCGGTCAATTCCTTCATCGATGAACGGTGGGCGCTCACCAGCCTGTCCTCGCTGACCCCGCGGGCGTCCATGCAGCTGCCACAGCAGCCGATCTCCCCGCCCTGTCGGGCAAAGCTCGTCGCCATGCTGCCCGTGTTGTAGTACCCATTGGGTGTCTTCTGGCCGTCGACGACGGTGATGACCGCATCACCGAACAAGAAGATCTTGACTTCGGTGTCATCCTGGCGGGCGACCTCCGTGGCCCACCGCAAGCCGTTGTAGACACGCTCAGTGCCATACGGGGGATCGTGTAGTACGAAGAGGGTCTTCATGATTCTCCAATCTCGAGGTGTTTGGGAGGACGGTGCGTCGGCCTAGCGTGTGGTCGCGCCCATACGGTGCCGGAGGAAGCGCGAGATCTGGTCGACGGTCACGACCAGCAACAGCAGCGCGATCATCAGGGTGGCCAGTTCCTCGTACCGGAACAAGCGCATCGAGATGCCCAGTGCCTGACCGATACCGCCCGCGCCGACGAAACCGATGATGGCGGAGCTGCGGATGTTGCACTCCCACTGGTAGAGCACCAGCGACGCGATGTTGTTGCGGGCTTGGGGAACGATGGCGAGCACCGCCGTGGCCAGTTTGGTGGCGCCGGTCAACCGCACTGCTTCGACAGGAGCAACGTCTACCGCCTCCAGCTGCTCCGAGACGAGCTTGGCCAGCAGCCCGGCGGCGTGCAGGGAGATGGCGTACACGCCAGCAGCAGGCCCCAGACCGACCGCGGCGACGAACACCAGCGCCCACAGGAGTTCGGGTACCGATCGGAAGACGGTGGCGAGCCAGCGAGCGGGCAACGAGATCCACTTGGGGGCGCCGATGTTGCCTGCCATGAGCATGGCCAGGAACAGGCCCAGTATGGTGCCGAAGAAGAGCGCGGCGATAGAGATCTGCAAGGTCTCGAGCACGGCGTCGCCGACCGAGCGCAGCAGCTCTCCGTCGGTCTGTGGCGGAAAGAGCCCGGCGAGGATCGCCTGGGCATTGTTCCATCCGCTCACCAGTGAGGAAACGCTGACACCAGTTTCGTGCAGCGACCACACCACGGCCGCGACTGCGATGACGAGCACCAGCCAGAGCGTCTTGGAACGGCGGTGGCGAACGGCGGTGTGGGTGGGGTCGTTGGGTGGCTCGCGGTCGACTTGGTCGGCTCGAACCTCGGCGGCCGCGGGATGCTCCGCACGTGCGTGTATGTGTGGACGATGGGGATCGCGAGTCTTCGGGTTCATGCCCGCGCCGCCGTGCCCCCGTAGATGGCCTGGGCGTCGCGGTCGGACAACTCGCTGCCGTCGAAGCAGATCCGTCCGGCGCGAAGAGCGACGATGCGCGGGAACTGCCGGGCGATGGACAGATCGTGCGTGCTGACGACGATCGTGACGCCATCGACCTCGTGAAGAGTGCGTATCGCGGCCAGCGAGGTGACCGGGTCCAGGCCGGAGGTGGGTTCGTCGGCGAGTAGCAGCCTGGGCTCGGGCAGCACGGCGCGGACCAGGGCGACGCGTTTGCGCTGTCCGCCGGACAGGTGCTCCACATGGGACTCGAGGTACGGACGGATGCCCTGGGCCTCGGCGAGGATGTCGACTCGTTGCGCGTAGCGGGCGGGCACGCGGCCGAGCAGCACAGCGGCCCAGTCGCGCAGTCGCCAGGAGGGGCAGGTGCCCAGGATGGCGTTCGTCTGTGCCTTCAGGCCGTGTACGAGATCATTGCCTTGCCGGACGACTCCCGTGCAGCGGCGAATATCGCGTAGCTCCGAGGTTTTCGCTGGGTTCTTACCACCGACACTAAGGCTCCCGGCAGTGGGCACGACAGCGCCTGAGATCAACCGCATGAGCGTCGTCTTTCCAGCTCCGGAAGGACCGAGCAGTGCGACGTGCTCGGCGTCCCCGACGGTCAGCGAGACGTTGTCGAGCGCGGGGACCTCACGGTTCGGGAATGTGGCGGACACGCCGGTGAGGCGGATGCGCATGGCGTCGCCGACCTTTCCATGGTGGCTGCTGGTTGGGTAACGAGGGGACCGCAGTCACGGGGTGAGGAGTCCGAGTTGGACGGCATGCTGTTCTATGGAAGCGTAATCAGTGTCGGTGACCCTTTGGTAGCCCGATGTCTGCAGTAGGTCAAGGAGTTCGGGTTGCTCTATCTCCATGAACGCCGTGGTGATGGCGTCTGCGGCCCTGTCGCCAAGCGCTGCCCGTATCACCCAGGGATAGCCCATGACCAGCTCGCTACCGACTATCCGCAGGCTGCCCTTCGGTATCTTCCCCTCGCGTTCCAGGCGGTGGAGGATGCGAACTTCTATCCCTCCCGCATCGGCCGACCCGTTGGCCACGGCTTGCGCTGTTGCGTCATGTCCGCCGGTGAACGCGACCTTCTTCAGCGGTGGGCACTGGTCGATCGTCGATGCCGAACAGGTGGCACCCGCAGAGTTCAACATCATCCGCGGGTAGAGGCTGCCGGAGGTGGAACTGATGTCACCGAAGGCGAACGTGCCTTTCCCTGTCACGACGTCCTTGACGTTCTGGTACGGGGAGTCGTTTCGCACGATGATGCCGGACAGGTACTCCTTGGTGCCGGTCTCCTTGTCGATCTCGGTCACCAGCGGCCGGACGTCCACCTGGGCCTTGGCCTGCGCATAGGTGAGGCCGCCAAGGTAGGCGAGGTCAACCCTCTCCGCCGCGAGCGCGGCGACGACACCGGCGTAGTCGGTCGCCACGAACAGTTCGACCTTTGTGCTGAGTGTCGTCTCGAGGTAGTCCTTCAACGGCTCATACCGAGCACTTTGCTTGTCCGGTGCGATGTTCGGGACGACGCCGACTCGCAATGCTTCTGGCACGCCGTGCTCGTTGATGGTGTCCGACGTTGCGGATGCGCCGCACGCGGTCACCACTGACAAGATCAGCAAGACCGCTGAGCGGTGGAGTGTTCTCATTGGTCACACCTTCACGGAACGACGAAGCGAACGAGGTTCGAGTCCGCACGGCCATGGACACCGCACTGGCACCGAGGTGGCGGACCGTGGGTCATTCGGCCAGACCGAGTCGTCGCGCGGCGCGAAACTTGTTGTCGGCGAGCGCGATGTGCTGTGCGGGTTATGAGATGTTGTATCGAGTCACACGTTCATGCGCGTGAACGAGTCCGTGCTCGTTCGGAATACCCCCAAGATCTGTCCCGCCATGGCACCCCAGGCCGCCATACCGGTGCAGAATTACATGAAACATAACGACTTGCAAGGTGCTGACCGCGACCCAATATTCCATGGATCCTCGTCGTATCAACACAACTGAAGCCTCCTGCGGGTCATGCGGACGGTAGGTGTTCCTTGGAATACGGTAGTCATCGTTGTAAAGTCTGGCGGCGTGTACGCGCCACTGCGGAGTTCATCGGCTTGACAACAGCGGATCCGCGTCGCTGACAGTGGGGGAAGCATGGTGCTTCAAGACGTGAGAGTTGCGCGTGAAAAGGACCCGGCGCTGCGTGGTCTACGTGGGATGGAAGTCCTGTTCTACCCGGGAATCTGGGCGATCTGGGCCTATCGGCTCGCGCATCGTCTTTACGGGTGGCGAGTTCCCTTGATCCCACGCGCCGTCTCGCAACTCGTCCGAATGCTGACCGGCATCGAGATCCATCCTGGTGCGGTCATCGGTCGTCGATGTTTCATCGACCACGGCATGGGTGTCGTGATCGGAGAGACTGCCGCGGTGGGTGATGACGTCATGCTCTACCACGGCACCACGCTGGGAAGTAAGGGGTGGTGGACTGACGGCGACCGGCTGGACAAGCGCCATCCGACTGTCGGCGATCGCGTGGTCGTCGGGACCGGCGCGAGCATCCTGGGACCTGTCACCGTTGGACACGATTCGGTGATCGGTGCGCATGCCCTCGTGCTGCAGGACATTCCCGCGCACTCATGCGTCCGGGTCGCGGAGGTGGAAGTCAGCGCGCAGATCAGCCAGCTGGCTGACGACCAGATCATGGAGTATTGCATCTAGGCCAGCGTGCCGCCCTTTGGTGTAATCCGAGAGGAACACAGTGAGTGTCATCCATGCGTCCGTGACGGAGCTGATCGGCCGCACTCCGATGGTCGAACTCAACCGATACGGCAAGGATCTTTCCGCGCGGTTGATCGCCAAGCTGGAGTCGTTCAACCCCGGTGGCAGTGTCAAGGATCGCATCGCGCTGTCGATGATCGAGGACGCCGAGGCGAGCGGTCTCCTGAAGCCGGGCCAGCACATCGTGGAGCCCACCAGTGGCAACACCGGTGTCGGTGTGGCGATGGTGGCCGCGGCCAAGGGCTATCCGACGACTTTCACGATGCCCGAGAGCATGAGTGTGGAACGCCGAGCGCTGTTCCTCGCCTATGGCGCGAATGTCGAACTGACGCCCGCCGCCGACGGTATGCGGGGAGCGATCGACCGCGCGATCGAGCTCGAGAAAGCCAACGGCTGGTTCCGACTGCGGCAGTTCGAGAACCCCGCGAACCCCGAGATCCATCGGCGTACCACTGCTCAGGAGATCCTCCACGCGACCGGAGGTCAGGTCGACGTCTTCGTCTCCGGTGTCGGCACCGGCGGAACCGTGACCGGGACGGGCCAGATCCTCCGGGAGAAGAACCCCGATGTCACCATCGTCGCCGTCGAACCAACGGACTCCGCCGTACTTTCTGGCGGGCAACCCGGACCGCACGGCATCCAGGGCATCGGCGCGGGATTCGTGCCCGAGGTCCTCGACACCCGGATCTACGACCACGTCTCACGAGTCTCCATCGAGGACGCCCGTGCTGCGGCCCGGAGTCTGGCACGGACCGAGGGAATCCTGGTGGGTGTGTCGGCAGGTGCGGCTCTTCACGCGGCCACGACGCTGGCCCAGCTGCCAAGGCACAAGGACGCGATCATCGTCGTGATCCTCCCGGACACCGGCGAGCGCTACCTCAGCACCTCGCTGTTCGAGGACCACTGACGTCCGACCTGCATTGACGTTCGTCAACGTCATCAAGTATCTCCGAATGTACTGTCGAGTCACGGCCGATCCGTTCGTCATCCTGTTCGACGCACCCGGACCACTGGCCTGGAGGACACGTGCAGTACATGCTGATCTACAACTGCGACTGCCCCGAACCCCGTGACCCGGCTTTCCCCGATGCGTTGGCCTGGCTCAACGCCTTCGTCGACGAATGCCGCCGACGAGGCGCCTTCGTTGCCGGCTACCCGCTCCAGGGCGAGCACACGGCCACGACCGTCAGCGTCCGCGACGGCAGGACGCTGATCACTGACGGCTCGTTCCTCGAGACGCACGAACACCTCGGCGGCCTCTACGCCTCGACTGCCGCGACCTCGACGAAGCTCTCGAGCTGGCCGCGCTCTGCCCGATGGCCGCGGACGGCACGATCGAGGTCCGTCCGCTCGCCGGAGGCTCAGCCGTTGACCACCGCATGCCGACCGGTGCATGACGGCCACGCCCGTCTTATGGGAGGCCGCCGTGAACACCGCACTCGAACTCGCCGAAGACGTGGAGCAGGATGCTCGCCCTGCTCAGCGGCTATGACGACCCCTGGTGACCACCTCCCGCCCCAGCGACGGGCCGGCCTTGATCGACCGGATCGAACCCCGTAGACCAGCGCTTCCTCGCCGTTGCAGCAGCGTCCTCGTCAGACCGAAAACTTGACGTGACGAGTTGTCGAGAAGCCGGATAGCCGTTCGTCCTCTGGTGAGTCAACCGACGACTCGCCGAAAGGACCTGATATGCCCGGTCGGATCAACTTGGTCGAGATCCCCGCCGCCGACACCGCCAAGGCCCGCACGTTCTCTACAGCGGTCTGTTCAGCTGGAACACCAGCGAGTTCGGCGGCGACTACCACATGATCGACAACGGCCCGGCCGGTGCGATCGCCACGCGAAGACGGCTTCACCCATCCTCGGGGCTACGTCCAGACGGTCCCCGGCGTCGGACGACTGGCGCATTGCCACGACGACCAGGGGACGCCGTTCAGCCTGTACGAACCCTCACAATCCTGATCTTCATGGCACCACGTCCACAGAAACTGGACTCCTCCCGGAAGGACACCACCCGATGAGCACCACGTCCCAAGACTCGACCGCACTGCACGTCGATATCATCGTCGACGTTTCCCCCGAGCACGCCTTCCGCGTGTTCACCCAGCGGTTCGACGAGGTCAAGCCTCGCGACCACAACCTCCTCGCGGTGCCGATCGAGCGGACCGTGCTGGAGCCCCGCGCCGGCGGAACCGTGTACGACGTCGGCTCCGACGGTAGCCGGTGCACCTGGGCGCGGGTCCTCGCCTACGAGCCGTCGGACCGGCTGGTCATCAGTTGGGACATCAGCCCGCGCTGGCAGCTGGAGCCCGACCCCGGCCACACCAGCGAGGTAGAAATCCGGTTCACCGCCGACGGTGCCGAGCGCACCCGGGTCACTCTTGAACATCGACACCTCGACCGGCACGGCGAAGGCTGGGAGAGCTTCACGAGCCTTGGCTCCGAGTCAGGCTGGCCGCTCTACCTCGACCGATTCCGCGCCGCGACGCAACGGGATGCCGCAGGGGACTGAGGCGGATACCGTCCCCACCGGACCCGATCTCGACAGCACCGGAGAGGCTAAATGAGCACAGCCACCGACGACTCGCGCCGCCATCGCGCGGAAACGCTGCGCAGGGCGATGGCCGGCGCCACCGCGATCACCGAGGCAGCGCTGAGAACCGCGGTGGCGGCTCGCGCGGCAGGCGGGCCGCCTGTTGGCGACCCGTATGACGACCTGGCCCGGCAGATCGGTGATGCCTCCTACCGGGTGACCGACGCCGATGTCGACGCCGTCCGAGAGGCGACCGGAAGCGACAAGGCGACATTCGAGATCGTGATGTCCGCAAGCATCGGGGCTGGCCTGGCGCGGTGGGACGCCGCTGCCCGAGTGATCGCGGAGGTGACCGATGCGCCTGCCTGAGGTCGAACGCGGTGACGGTCTCCGCACCAGGATGCTGATCCGGGTCATCTCCCTGGCACTGGGCGCGCGGCTTCCGGACGCGGCCCGGGTCGCCTTCTACCACAAGGGATTCGTCGGCACAGCGCTCGGCGCGTGGACGCAGGACGCGATGCGCGGACTGAGCGAATGGTCCGTCGCGGAGCGGGAACTGATGGCCGCGATGGTCGCGAATTGGAACTCGTGTCCCTTTTGTGTTGGTGCCCACCGCGCCATCGCCGTGCACGGGATGGACAAGGCGGTGGCCGACGCAGCTCTCGCCGACTACCAGACCGCGCCTATCTCCGATCCCCTGCGCGCCACGCTTGCCGTCCTGGAAACCATGACCCTGCGCCCCGACGAACTGCAGAGCGGACACGTTCGAGCAGCGTTGGCCGCAGGGGTCACCACGCGACAACTCGAAGACGCGGCAGCGGTCGCGGCCGTGTTCAACATCGTCACCCGTTACGCCAACGCGTTGGGCTTCGCCATCCCGACCGACGCCGAGTTCGACAAAGCAGCGGGCATGATGCTCAAGCGCGGCTACGCCTGACCTGCGGTTGGCCGGGGTATGAACATGGCCGCGGCACCTCGGTGGCCAGGCCCGAGAACATAACCCGGGTGAAGGCGTTGGTACACCGCGTCGAGAATGGGGCGGCCGGCTCGGCCTGACAGCCGGCCGGGCCGAGCCAACGCCATCACCGCCACGAATCTGGCTGTCGAGACGGCTGGCTAGTGTTTCGTGATT
>Ga0272482_10000608_pt1 | contig 11255 bp, 10 predicted proteins | sample RVTome_8_FD_192427 | JGI IMG/M metagenome (GOLD analysis project Ga0272482, IMG submission 192427) | Soil microbial communities from uranium-contaminated site in the Upper Colorado River Basin, Wyoming, United States - RVT160D0 (version 2) ...
GTCCCGGCTGTTGCCCCTGCTGGCCGGGCCCCTGCTGACCGGGACCTGGTTGCTGCCCATAGGGCTGCTGCCCGTACGGGTCCGGCGACCCCGGCGACCCCGGCGGCTGCGGCGGGTAGGTCATGACTTCGGCTCCGATGGTTGGGGACGGGTGGTCAGGCCTTGCCCTCGCCGCAGAACCGCCACTGCCCGCCCTCTTCGACGATCTTGATGAGGATCTTCGGCTCCTCCGTGGTGCCGTTCGCGGTGAGCTTCAGATCGATCTTGGCGGTGGCGGTGTTGCCGTTCACGTCCGGGTCGCCGTCCGCGGTCGCGGTGATGTCGTAGTCCGCGAGCTGGGTCTCCAGCGACGACGTGTCGGTCCCGAACTTCTTCTTGTACGCGTTGCACGCACCGTCGACGACGTCCGCGAAGTCCTTGTTCTCGTACGCGGCCATGTACTCGTCGCGCACGTCCTCTGGGGAATTGCTCGCATTCCCGTCGTCGGGGCCTGGATCCTCTTCGGTGCTCGGGTCACGATCCGGTGACGCGTCGTCGGACGGGTCGTTGCTCCCCGTGTCCTTGGCGTCGTTGCCGTTGCTCTTTTCGGAGGAGGCGTTGTTGGCCTTGTCGTCGTCGCCCTTGGTGAGGAAGTAGACGGCGACCCCGCCACCGCCGAGGACCATCACCACGATCGCCACGATGGCGACGATCATCCCGGTGTTCTTCTTCTTTGGCGGACCGCCCTGGCCGTCGGAGAAGCTGCCGAGGCCCTGGTAGGAGGACTGCCCGTACTGCTGGCCGGGCTGCTGCTGTCCGTACGGGTCCGGCCCGTACTGCCCCGGCTGTTGCGGTGGATAACTCATCTGGGCGCAGAACTCCTCACGTGCCTTCTGAAGGCTTACAGAAAGACAGACGGAGCCTGCGCGCCGTCCGTTCCCGACGCTGCCATCGTAAGAGAGGCGGACGACAACGGCCGCCGCCGGGACACGCCCGGCGACGGCCGCTTGATCAATTCGTTACGGCGTCAGCGCGCGGCGCCGCCACCGGGGCCGAAACCGGTGATGCACCAGTCGCCGCCGTCCTGCTTCAGTTGCATCTCCGCGGGGATGCTGGCCGGCAGCATCTCCTTCATCTCGGCGGGGACGTTGTCGAACTTCATGGTGATCTGGGCGGTCGCCGACTCGCCCTCGGTCTTCACGTCGCCAAGCTCGTAGGACACGGTGACGTCCTTGAGCGACTCGTCGAGCTGCGAGGGGTCGGTCGCCTTCTCGACGTCCTCCTTGTCGCCTTCGCAGGTCAGGTCGGCGAGCGCGCCGGCGTCCTCGTCGTTGGCCGCGCTCACCGCGGCCTCGGCGACGCCCTCCGGGCTGCTCGTGTCGGCGCCGCCGGTCAGCACGATGACGAGGACCACGACGACCGCGACGACGACAACGCCGCCGCCCGCGAGGATCCACGGCATCGGGCTCTTCTTCCGCGGCGGATAGCCGTAACCACCCGGCTGCTGCGGGTAACCGCCGGGCTGGCCGAACTGACCGGGCTGGCCCGGCTGCCCGAAACCGCCCGGCTGCGACGGTTGCGGGCCCGTCTGGGGGTAACCGCCCTGCTGCGGATAGCCGCCCTGTTGGGGGTAGCCGCCCTGCTGCGGGTAACCACCAGGCTGCTGACCTGGGCCGGGCTGCTGTCCCCACCCGGGCTGGCCGCCCCAGGGACCCGGCTGCTGCGGCGGTTGCGACATCTCGTGCTTCTCCTTTTTCGTGGCGAGTGACTCGCCGAGCGCGTGTGTTGCCGGCGGCTGCTCCGTTGCCGTACGACTACCTGACGCACCGTAGCGGGTAGGTGGTTCCGACACGCGCCGAGATGGCCTAATCCACTTCCGACGATCACGGTTTCGGTGGTGTGACGCGACGGTTCCGAGATGTGGATGGTCTTACTTTGTCGGTCTACACCGGTACCGTGGGGGTAAGAGAGTTACGGGAGGAGGTGCCGACATGCAGCACGATCGTCCCGGTGGTCGGCCAGAGGAGGCCGACGAGCACGGCGCTTCACCGGAGGCGGCTTCTGGGCATGAACCGTCGGAAGCTGCCCAGATCCGGTTCCTTGAAGAGGAAGTCGCCCTGCTGCGCCGGAAACTGACGGACTCACCTCGGCACGCCCGCCTGCTCGAGCAGCGGCTCGCCGAGGCGTCGGAGCGGGTCAGCCAGTTGACTGAGCGTAACGCCAAGCTGGTCGAGACCCTGCGGGAGGCGAGGAGCCAGCTCCTCGCGTTGCGCGAGGAGGTCGACCGGCTCGCACAGCCGCCGAGCGGGTACGGCGTGTTCCTGGCCGGACACGAGGACGGCACGGTCGACGTGTTCACGGCCGGGCGCAAGATGCGGGTGGCGTGTTCGCCCGCGGTCGAGGCCGCCGAGCTGCGGCGTGGGCAGTCGGTGCGGTTGAACGAGGCGCTCACGATCGTCGAGGCCGGCTCGTTCGAGCGGATCGGCGAGGTGTCGACGCTGCGCGAGCTGCTGGCGGAGGCGGAGGACGACGTCGCGCCGATGCGTGCGCTCGTCGTCGGGCACGCGGACGAGGAGCGCGTGGTCTGGCTCGCCGACCCGCTGCGCGAGGCCACCCTGAAGCCGGGTGACTCGCTGCTGGTCGACGCGAAGTCGGGCTACGCCTACGAGCGGGTGCCCAAGGCCGAGGTCGAGGACCTGGTGCTGGAGGAGGTGCCGGACGTCCGCTACGAGGACATCGGTGGCCTGTTCCGGCAGATCGAGCAGATCCGCGACGCGGTGGAGCTGCCGTTCCTGCACGCGGACCTGTTCCGCGAGTACGAGCTGCGGCCGCCGAAGGGCGTCCTGCTCTACGGTCCGCCTGGCTGCGGCAAGACGCTCATCGCGAAGGCGGTGGCGAACTCGCTGGCCAAGAAGGTGGCGGAGGCGCGGGGCGACGGCAAGGCACACGAGGCCAAGTCGTACTTCCTCAACATCAAGGGTCCCGAGCTGCTCAACAAGTTCGTCGGCGAGACCGAGCGGCACATCCGGCTGATCTTCCAGCGGGCACGGGAGAAGGCGTCGGAGGGCACCCCCGTCATCGTGTTCTTCGACGAGATGGACTCGATCTTCCGGACCCGTGGCAGCGGCGTCTCCTCGGACGTCGAGACCACGATCGTCCCTCAGTTGCTGAGTGAGATCGACGGTGTCGAGGGTCTCGAGAACGTCATCGTGATCGGCGCGTCCAACCGCGAGGACATGATCGACCCGGCGATCCTTCGGCCTGGCCGGCTGGACGTCAAGATCAAGATCGAGCGGCCGGACGCGGAGGCGGCACGGGACATCTTCTCCAAGTACCTGACGCAGAACCTGCCGATCAACGCGAGCGACCTCGCCGAGTTCAGCGACGACCGCAAGGCGACGATCGACGCGATGATCCAGCACACGGTCGAGCGGATGTACGAGGAGACGGAGGAGAACCGGTTCCTGGAGGTCACCTACGCCAACGGGGACAAGGAGGTGCTCTACTTCCGCGACTTCAACTCGGGCGCGATGATCCAGAACATCGTTGACCGGGCGAAGAAGGCGGCGATCAAGTCGGTGCTGGAGACCAAGCAGCCCGGCCTGAGCGTGCAGCACCTGCTGGACGCGATCGTCGACGAGTTCGCGGAGAACGAGGACCTGCCGAACACCACGAACCCGGACGACTGGGCGCGGATCTCCGGCAAGAAGGGGGAGCGGATCGTCTACATCCGCACCCTCGTCACCGGCAAGAACCAGGAGTCGGGTCGGGCGATCGACACGGCGACGAACACCGGGCAGTACCTCTGAGGCTCGGCCTCGGACTGGCGGCACTCGGCCGGCCGGCGTACATCAACGTCGGCCGTGCCGAGCTGCCGCCTTCTCGTTCTGTCGACGACATGCGCGCGGCGTCGTGGGCGGTGCTGGACGCCGCGTACGGGGCCGGCGTGCGGTGGGTGGACGTGGCCCGCTCCTACGGCCTGGCCGAGGAGTTCCTGGCCGGCTGGCTCGACGACCGGGCGCCCGACGACGTGACCGTGTCCAGCAAGTGGGGCTACGCGTACGTCGGTGACTGGCGGCTCGACGCGGCCGTGCACGAGGAGAAGTCCCACATCCTGGACCGTTTCCGCACCCAGTGGGCCGAGAGCACGGCCCTGCTGGGGTCGCGGCTCGCGCTGTATCAGGTGCACTCGCTGACCCCGGACAGCCCGCTGTTCGCCGACCTCGCGCTGCAGGACGCGCTCGCGGCGCTGCCGGTGCGGGTCGGCTTCTCCACGTCCGGGCCTGCGCAGGCCGACGTGGTGCGGCGGGCGCTCGCGCTGGAGCGGCACGGCACGCCGGTCTTCACGGCGGTGCAGTCGACGTGGAACGTGCTGGAGCCGTCGGTCGGTCCGGCGCTGGCGGAGGCACACGCGGCCGGTGCGCACGTGCTCGTCAAGGAAGGGCTCGCCAACGGCAGGCTCGCCGTCGAGCCGCCGGAGCCGGTGGCCGCGCTGGCGACGTCGCTCGGCGTCGGGCCGGACGCGGTCGCGCTGTCCGCCGCGCTGGCTCAGCCGTGGGCAGACACGGTCCTCTCCGGCGCAGCGGGCGTGCACCAGCTCGCGTCGAACCTGGCGGCCGACGGCCTCGGGGGTGTGGAGCTGCCGGATCTCGCCGAACCACCTGCCGAATACTGGAAACACCGCTCGGAACTGGCGTGGGCGTGATTTGATCTCCCGGTGCGATGGGGGAAAGCGCTGGTAGTCGGGCTGCTCGTGTGCGGGCTCGCCGGCTGCGCGGAAGAAGAGAAGCCGATCGACGTGCCGGGCCCGGTCCAGGACGGGGTGCGGGCGTTGTTGACCGCCGTCGACCCGGACGTGCGACCCGAGTTCGCCGGTGAGACGTGCAACACCGACCGGCTGGCCGATCCACCGGACGACCACCGCTGGCGGATGACGGCGAAGGTGGCCGGGACGCCGGAGGACCTGCGCGACGCCGGGGTGAAGCTGGGCTGGCAGCCGGAACGGGCCGAGGACGGCACGCTGCTGCTCGCGAACCACCACCAGTTCGGCGAGCCGGTCGAGGTCGCCGTCCGCGACGACGGCACCGTCGTGATGGTCGTCGAGAAGGACTGCGCCGGCTTCAAGGAGATCGAGCTCGGCATGCCGGGCGTCGGCGAGCCGGAGCCGACCACGGGGCAGGGCGAGCGACTGGAAGCCATGGTCGACGACGTGAACGACCTGCTCCACGACGTGCGCCGGGAGCTGCGGATACGGCCCAAGGAGGACGTGTACGTCGAGGAGATGGGCCCCGGCGGGTACGTCGGCTGTGCCGCTGGCGAGCGCAGCGGGGCGAAGTGGGTGAACCAGAAGCTCGACTACGCCGAGGCCACCCGCGACGACGACCTCCCGGCGACCGCGGACCGCTTCGTGGCGGTCGCGAAGGACCACGACTGGCGCGTCGACGAGAACGAACCGGACACCGACGCCAAGGGCAACAAGTGGGTCAGCCTCGCGATCAGCTCGAAGGACGGTCGCGCCAGCATGACCGTCAGCCTGAGCTTCTGGGGCCCCGCGAACGCCACCGACGGGGTCCGCTTCCACGTCACCGGGGCGAAGACCAGCTGCGTTCCGGTCGATCCGTCCTAGCGGACTGTGTCATGGCCTCGCTGCCGCTCGGCGGTTCGCGGCCTGTTCCCGGCGTCTTCCCTCCTGCGCGCGCAGACCCAGGGCTCGTTCCTCGCCGGGCCTGCGTGCTCGTCAGTCCAGACGCCGGCGGCCGCTCACGGTCGCTCTGGCACAGTCGCCAATGTCTTGGCTGAGCAACCAGCACAGGCCCGCGAGTGCCGAGTGGGAGCGAGGCCATGACACAACCATGTCACCGCTGGTTAGGTCACCACCCGTAGGCTGGCTGTCATGCGCAGGATCATGGGCACCGAGGTCGAGTACGGGATCGCTGTTCCCGGTGACGCGACCGCCAACCCGGTGCTGACCTCCACCCAGGTTGTGCTGGCCTACGCGGCGGCGGCGGACATCCCCCGCGCACGCAGGGCCCGCTGGGACTACGAGGTGGAGTCACCGCTGCGGGACGCGCGCGGGTTCGACCTCGGCGCGCCCGGCATGCCGCCGACCGACCCGGAGGTCGAGGACCTCGGCGCGGCGAACGTCATCCTCACCAACGGCGCCCGCCTGTACGTCGACCACGCGCACCCGGAGTACTCCGCGCCCGAGGTCACCAACGCGCGCGACGCCGTGATCTGGGACAAGGCGGGGGAGCGGGTGATGGAGGAGGCGGCCATGCGCGCCGCCACCGTGCCCGGGCAGCCTCGGCTGCAGCTGTACAAGAACAACGTGGACGGCAAGGGCGCGAGCTACGGCACCCACGAGAACTACCTGATGGCCCGCAACACGCCGTTCACCTCGGTGATCGCCGGCCTGACGCCGTTCTTCGCCTCGCGCCAGGTGATCGTCGGCTCCGGCCGGGTCGGCATCGGCGCCGCTGGCGAGGAGGCCGGCTTCCAGCTGTCGCAGCGCGCCGACTACATCGAGGTCGAGGTCGGCCTGGAGACCACGCTCAAGCGCGGCATCATCAACACCCGCGACGAGCCGCACGCCGACGCGGACAAGTACCGCCGCCTGCACGTCATCATCGGCGACGCGAACCTTGCCGAGCTGTCCACGTACCTGAAGGTGGGCACGACCGCGCTGGTGCTGGACCTGATCGAGTCCGGCGTCCGGTTCGACGCGCTCAAGCTCGCGGACCCGGTCCGCGCGGTGCACACGTTGAGCCACGACCCGTCACTGAAGGCGACGGTCGAGCTCGCGAACGGCCAGAAGGTCACCGGCCTGGACATCCAGACCGCCTACCACGAGCTGATCACGGCGAACATCGAGCGCACCGAGCAGGACGAGGTGTCGATGGACGTCCTGCGCACGTGGGGCGAGACCCTCGACGCGCTTCGCCGCGACCCGATGGAGTGCGCCGACCGGCTCGACTGGCCGGCCAAGCTGCGGCTGCTCGAGGGCTTCCGCGCCCGCGACGGCCTGAACTGGAACTCGCCCCGGCTGCACCTGGTCGACCTGCAGTACTCGGACGTGCGGCTGGCGAAGGGCCTGTACAACCGCCTGGTGACCCGTGGGTCGATGAAGCGGCTGGTCACCGAGGACGAGGTCCAGGCGGCCATCACGGCGCCGCCGCAGGACACCAGGGCCTTCTTCCGCGGCCGCTGCCTCGAGCGCTACCCGAACTCGATCGCGGCCGCTTCGTGGGACTCGGTGATCTTCGACCTCGGCCGCGAGTCACTGGTGCGGATCCCGACGCTGGAGCCGCTGCGCGGCACCAAGTCGCACGTCGGGGAGCTGTTGGAGGCCTCGGCGACGGCGGAGGAACTGGTGGACGCGCTCACCGGAACGACGAGGAAGTAGCTCCGAATCTCGATCATCGGCCGGATGGTCCGCGAAATTGTCGGTGCCGGTCGGTAATCTTGGGGACAACCGATCCCGATGCGGGAGGCGACATGGCGCAGGAACAGACTCAGCGGCAAGGCGGCGGTGACGGCGACGACGATGTCGACGGCGGCGCGCCTGCTGGTCAGGAACGTCGGGAGAAGCTCGGCGAGGACGTGGACACGATCCTGGACGAGATCGACGACGTGCTCGAGGAGAACGCGGAGGACTTCGTCCGCGCTTACGTGCAAAAGGGCGGCGAGTAGGTCCCGCCCGGTTCCGACGGACAGAACAGAAAGCAGGCATGGAACTCAATCCATCTCGCGCCATGCCCGGCGCCTCGCTCCCGGCTGCCTACCTGACGGCCGAGACGTCCTCGTTCATCGACTTCCTCCGAGTGCAGGCTCCGCACCTGCTCCCCGGCGGGCTCGGCGGACAGGGCGGCGAGGAGCCGGTGCGTGCCCGGCAGGTCGCCGACCTCGCCCAGCAGCCCCCGCACGGCACCACGATCGTCGCGGTGACGTTCGACGGCGGCGTGCTGATCGCCGGTGACCGCCGCGCCACCTCGGGCAACCTCATCTCCCAGCGCGACATGGACAAGGTGTTCGTGACCGACGCGTACTCGGCGGTCGGCATCGCCGGCACGGCGGGCCTCGCGCTGGAGATGGTCCGGATCTACCAGGTCGAGCTGTCCCACTACGAGAAGATCGAGGGCGTCCCGCTCTCGCTCGACGGCAAGACGAACAAGCTCGCCGCGCTCGTGCGTGGCAACCTCGACGGGGCCATGGCCGGCCTCGCCGTGCTGCCGCTGTTCGTCGGCTTCGATGTCGACGCGCCCGACCCGAAGCGGGCCGGCCGGATCGTGTCGTTCGACGTGGTCGGCGGCCGGTACGAGGAGCGGGCCGGCTTCCACGGCGTCGGCTCCGGTTCGCTGTTCGCACGCTCGGCACTCAAGAAGCTGTGGGACCCGAGCAGCGACCGGCAGACCGCCATCCGCAACGCGGTGGAGGCGCTCTACGACGCGGCCGACGACGACTCGGCCACCGGTGGTCCCGACCTGGCCCGCCGGATCTACCCCAGCATCATCACGATCACCGCCGCCGACGGCGCCGTGCACGTCGCCGACGACGAGGCGGCCTCGGTCGCCGAGACCGTGGTGACCGAGCGCGCCAGCCAGCCACGCGGCTGACCAGCGAGAACAACCGAGACGAGGAGCCCCCGCCGTGACCATGCCGCTGTACGCCTCACCCGAGCAGTTGATGCGGGACCGCTCGGAGTATGCCCGCAAGGGCATCGCCCGGGGCCGCAGTGTGGTGGCGCTCAAGTACTCCGGAGGAGTGCTGTTCGTCGCCGAGAACCCCTCGGCGATGCTGCACAAGGTGTCGGAGATCTACGACCGCATCGGGTTCGCCGCCACCGGCCGGTACAGCGAGTACGACAGCCTGCGCCGCGGCGGCATCCGTCACGTGGACCTGTGGGGTCTCGCGAACGACCCCAGGGACGTCTCGGCCCGCCAGCTCGCCAACGTGTACGCGCAGACGCTGGCCTCGGTGTTCTCCGACCAGCTGAAGCCGTTCGAGGTGGAGCTGTGCGTCGCCGAGGTCGGGGTGACCGCCGAGACCGACCAGCTGTACCGGCTGACCTATGACGGTTCGATCGTGGACGAGCCGTCATACCTGGTCATGGGTGGTCAGACGGAGCCGATCTCGACCAAGATGAAGGAGACCTACGAGGACGGGATGTCGCTGGAGGCCGCGCTCGGGTTCGCGGTCGAGGCGCTGACCGCCGGGGTGACGACGGCGAGCAGCAACGGCGACAACGGCATCGGCAAGCTCGAGGTCGCCGTGCTGGAGCGGTCCCGCCCGAAGCGGGCGTTCCGGCGGATCGAGGGCGCGGCGCTGACCGCGCTGCTGCCGTCCGGACCAGCGGAGTCGGACAAGGCGGAGGAGTCGCCGGAAGCCGGCGCCGACGGCACTGACGAGGCCTGATGGGGAGTTCTTCTATGACGCGTTCATCTCACCTCGGAGCGGCCAGGAGATCTCCGGCCGGGAAGCGCATAGGCTGAAGGAATGCAGCGGCGGATCTTCGGCATCGAAACCGAGTTCGGCGTGACCTGTACGTTCCACGGTCAGCGCAGGCTGAGCCCGGACGAGGTCGCGCGGTACCTGTTCCGACGGGTCGTGTCCTGGGGACGTTCCTCGAACGTGTTCCTGCGCAACGGCTCGCGTCTCTACCTCGATGTCGGCTCGCACCCCGAGTACGCCACCGCGGAGTGCGACGACCTGGTGCAGCTGGTCACGCACGACAAGGCGGGTGAGCGGATCCTGGAGGACCTGCTCGTCGACGCCGAGCGGCGCCTTGCCGACGAGGGCATCGGCGGGGACATCTTCCTGTTCAAGAACAACACCGACTCGGCGGGCAACTCCTACGGCTGCCACGAGAACTACCTGGTCACCAGGGCGGGCGAGTTCTCGCGGATCGCCGATGTGTTGCTGCCGTTCCTGGTGACCCGCCAGCTGATCTGCGGCGCCGGCAAGGTGCTCCAGACCCCCCGCGGTGCGGTGTACTGCCTGTCGCAGCGCGCCGAGCACATCTGGGAGGGCGTGTCGTCCGCGACCACCCGCTCCCGCCCGATCATCAACACCCGCGACGAGCCCCACGCCGACGCCGAGCGGTACCGCCGCCTGCACGTCATCGTCGGCGACTCGAACATGGCCGAGGCCACGACGCTGCTGAAGGTGGGCAGCGCGAACCTGGTACTGGAAATGATCGAGGACGGCGTCCAGTTCCGGGACTTCAGCCTCGACAACCCCATTCGAGCGATCCGCGAAATCTCCCACGACCTCACCGGCCGCCGCCTGGTCCGCCTGGCCGGCGGCCGCGAGGCCTCGGCGCTGGACATCCAACGCGAGTACTTCTCCCGAGCCGTGGACCACGTAGCCAAGCGCGGCTCCGACCCGGTCGCCGAGCGCGTCATCGAGCTGTGGGGCCGGACCCTGGAGGCCGTAGAGGCACAAGACCTGTCCCGCATCGACCGCGAGATCGACTGGGCCATCAAGCACCGGCTGGTCGAGCGGTATCGCGCGAAGCACAGCATGGAGCTGTCCTCGCCCCGCATCGCCCAGCTGGACCTTGCCTACCACGATATCCGCCGCGGCCGAGGCATCTTCGACCTGCTGCAGCGCAAGGACCTGGTAGCCAGAGTCACCGAGGACGGCGAGATCGAGGCCGCCAAGGACACCCCGCCGCAGACCACCCGAGCCAAGCTCCGCGGCGACTTCATCGCCGCGGCGCAGCAGGCAGGGCGCGACTTCACTGTCGACTGGGTGCACCTCAAGCTGAACGACCAGGCGCAGCGGACCGTGCTGTGCAAGGACCCGTTCCGTGCGGTGGATGAGCGGGTCGAGCGGCTGATCGCTTCGCTCTGATCTCGCTGGGCCGGGCTTCGGGCCGGGTCGGGGGAGAGGTGTGGGTAGGGGTTGGCGATCGGGATGACTGGTCGGCCAGCTCGAACCTCTCCGTGGGGATGTGGCATGCGGGGCTGGCTGGTCGGGGTCGCTTGAGCTGCATTCGTGGCTCTGCTGGAGGGTGGTATCCCCGACACGGGTAAGCAGTCCCGGTCACCGGTCTGGATTGGTCCGTTGTGTCGGTGCCGGCCCCTATCCTCATTCGTGTGAAGCTCGCTTCGGTTGCTGCTGTCCTCGCCGACGAGAGCCGGGCCACCATGTGCCTCGCGCTCGTCGATGGCCGCGCCTGGACCGTGGGCGAGTTGGCCCACGCCGCCCGTATCGCCCCCTCCACCGCGAGCGAGCACGTCCGCGTCCTCACCGACGCTGGCTTTGTCCGTTCCCTC
>Ga0272482_10000609_pt1 | contig 11241 bp, 19 predicted proteins | sample RVTome_8_FD_192427 | JGI IMG/M metagenome (GOLD analysis project Ga0272482, IMG submission 192427) | Soil microbial communities from uranium-contaminated site in the Upper Colorado River Basin, Wyoming, United States - RVT160D0 (version 2) ...
CGATGTTGGGACGAGCATCATTCAGATCTGCTATGCCGAGATTATCGAGAAATATCCAAAACCACTCCTTTGGGGACTTCTCTTCGATATCGAAGTTGGTCCGTCTCGAAAAGGCAATGAGCATCTCAAGAATCGAGCACGGAATGTTCCGACTCATCTCTGGCAGATCAGGATGAAGCATCATCTCTCGTAGGAATTCCGTCCGCAGATCTAACCCATCCACTGCCCTATTATCATCACCCTCCATCAAAATAACAAACTCTGTTGAGTGCAGAGCCTGAAGGAGATTGTAATAGGTCAGGGTTGGCGTAGGGTTGTCTATGAACGCAACCTTGGTGTAGAGCCAGTTGAAATATGTCTCTTCAATTGGCTCATTCAGCATCAGTCGTCCTGTCTCATCTTAAGAATCCGGTGTTGGGAGTGCCGAAGTTCCTCAGGATCATTGGGGTCGTAAATGAGACCGCCGTGTTCCTGCTCGTATGACTCGTTGGTGTAGCAGACTTCGTACTCCATCTCGGTCTGCTCGTTACGGATATAGACGACGTTCGGGTCTTCCGATCCGTGTCCAAACCTGAGCTCACCAAGAAGTGCTCGCCAGTTCCCACCGATCTTCGAGTCCAGTGAGTCGGTGATCACATCATCGATGGCGTAATACGTCAGCGTTGCCTGAGTGAATCCTCGCTCGTCAGCATCGAACTCATCCTTGTGGATGATGTACGGAGCTTCCTTCGTACGAGTGGACTGCTCGGAGTCGAAATCCCATCGGTCCTCCGCACGATTCGTTCGGAACACATTGTGACGAGGTTCAGGGAGCACAGGCGCCTCTGGTTCTCCTTCGGCTTCTGCCTCTCGAGCAGCTTCGTACACTTCGTGACGAGTTTCTGCTTCTGACTCCGCTGTCACGTCCACCCGGTGGTACTGCGTCTTGTTGTTTGTACCCAGACGAATATCCCGGTTCTCAGCTTCCTTGACTTCGTCGAGCATTCCCCGACGCTGTGCACGGATTACGGCAAGAGCATCGTCGGCGTTCTTGTTGAGTCCAGTCTCATCGAGCTCGATCTCACGGTAGACGACGCCACCAACAGGAAGTTGCTCCTCGATGAACTTCTTTCCTGCTTCGTTCAGCGTGCCCTCACCAACGAGACCTTCTTTCGTCTCGGTGACGACCATCTCGCCAAGAACTTCCCTCGATTCCGAATACAAACCGATCGTGTCAACGACATGCTGTGGGATGTAAACCGTGTCACGACCACGCTTACCGAGGAAATATCCACCAATGGCGCCGGCAGCAAATGAAACAACGCCCACGACCGCAGGGGTTACCCACGGTCGGAGCGTCTGGGTGATGATCTGTTCGTCGTCCATCACACCTTGTCCAGGATATAGCCGTCGACGTTGAAGTCAAGGATGATTGACGGTTCACGATGATTGACGAAGTCAGCGTTTCGAACATGCATCAACCCGAAGTCGACATAGTTGTCGCTGCTGTCACCACCGAGAATCCAACCGACAACCTGACCTTCCGGAACCGTATCGAAACCGAGACCAATCAAGACCTCGTTCAAATATACGTGTCCTCGAGCCTTCAGTAGATCATTTGCCATGTTCTGCTGATTGAGCAAGAAGATATGGTTGAAGCCTGGACCCGGTTGCCAGTTCGGATTGGCTTCGTCGAACATCCTTGCGTACATCGAGAGGTTCTTCGGATCGTAGGTCTTGACCTTGATCTTCTTTCCGTCCTCGATGATGGTCTCCTCCTTGAGACCAAGATAGATGTCCTTCTCCTTCTCCTCGCCGACCTCAGCACGGACACGATCACGGTATTCCGAGAAGGCCGTCTGAGCACTGGAATATGCGGCAGCGAGTGCAGCATTCCGACGACTCAGGTCGATATGCGACTTGGTCAGAAGACCAACCGACACACCACCAATGATGACCGCCGGACCGTACAACTTGAGCACAGAGCCTGCGTTGACTGCATACGTCTTAGCAATCGTCGTCCGATTACCCGTGTGTTGGGCATTGTCTCGCTTGATCGCAGCTTCCTCGAGCGTCTTCTCGAGCTTGAGCGTGGCACGGCAAGCAAGCACTGTACTGGTGACAGCGCCGGCGAGACCGACTACAAACATGGCCCGAGGCGAATGCTTGGACGCTTTCAACATTGTACGACCAACCAAACGGGTGGCCGTTGCGGGAACAAACTTCATAAATATCTCCTAGTCGATGGCTTCAGCGGGCGGCATGACGAGATGGTACCCGTCACGTACTTGACGGAGAGTGGCCATCGGCGGCGTTGTCCAGCCCCACTTGAGGTCTTGATGATTGAATGGAAGACCGAGCAGCTGATACAGATCCGCCACGGTGACGAACCCATACATTGAGACTGCTTCGATCATTGTGTCGATGACCTGATCACCTTCCTCACGGCTTTGGAGGACGAAGTTCAAATCACCGTTGGCACGTGGAATCACGTGTGGTGGCTGACCGGGCAACATCACGCCCTGTTGGCGAGAATCCGGGCGATAAATCGGACGGTTGTATTGCGTCTGTCCGTAAATACCACTCGGTGCCGACGGAGAACGTCGAGGAGAAGCATCACCATAAATGGCCCGCTCGATACCTCGAGTGACTGCATCCACAACTGCGTTCTTGGCAGCCGGAAGCAACACTCCTCCAAAGACGTAACTCGCAACGCTACGTCCATCGCTACCGAAGAATACGCCCTTGAAGCGTGATCCTAAACTGGCCTTCTTCTGAATAACCGGTCCGGTAACAACAGGAAGCATCGGAGTCTTCTCCGTAATCGGCTTCTTTACCCTCTCCTTCGATTTCTCGCTGTTCGAAGGAAGACTGGGGTTCTCCATTCAGCTCTCCTTCTTGGTCACATACTCGAGTGCCTTGTCGACCGTCTCATCGATCTTGTCGCCGATGACGCTGCGAGCGAATCCGGCAGCAACGCCACCTGCCAGATATGACAGAACGCCGGCACGCATACGCTGCGTACGAGTAGTGATCGTCATGCGATTCCGAACGAAGCCAGAGGCCACAGCAGCCACAGAGGCCTCCACGACAACTCGAGCGGCGAACTTGATGTTCTTGGTGTACTTCTCATCCATGGATATGTCCTTTCAGACAGTGGGTGCCGGAGGAGGCGGAGCGGGGAATGCAGCCTTGACCTCATCAGAGACACCGAGCTTGGTGAGGGTGTCCTGTGCGGTGCCGGGCATCTGACCCTTCACACGCTGAGCGTTCTGCTGGACACGGTCGGCAAATGCGTCCATGTCCTTCGGGAAGACCTCGTTGACAAAGGCAGCGGCTGCTTCAGCGTTGACGAGCATCTCTTCATAGAGAGTCTCGTATGCAGCAGACTGCTCGAAATCACGAGTGAGCTCTTCGGTCTTCTGGAACCGACGACCGTCTTCGGTACGACGGCCATACGATCCGAGAATGATCCACTTGAAGTTCTCGTAGACCTTTCGGATGTCTCCAGCCTCGGCGATCTCCCTGATCTTGTCGAGATAGACGTTGTTCTCGAGCTGCTCGAGATTCTTCTCGACCAATTCCGACTTGCTGATGTGGAAATGGAAGTTCTCGGTCTGGATGTTGCCGTTGTAGTCGGTGTAAGTGATGGGTTTAACGAGCATGTTTCTTCTTTCTTGAGTGAAAAGACAAAAGCTAAAGCCCTTGTTAGGGGCTCTAGCTCTCATCTAAATGTCTGTTTTTCCTGCGACTACCAGAGGCAGACGCCACCTGGATCGTGCACGGGAGCCAGGTAGTTGTACTTGAACGCAAGCACGGCCTTACCGTCCGTAGTCAGTGCACTGGTGAACACCAGATCTAGCAATCCTCGATCACTAGTCCATCCATGTGTATCTGAGAATTGCGTCCCTTGCACATCGATGAGGAAATACCAGTCATCCAACGTTGCGTACTTGTTCTGGTTGATCTGAGCGTTGAGCTCGTTCATGGACTTTCGCAAGCCCTCCATCGTCCCAGAGAAATATCGCCCTGTGTATACCTCACAGCAGAGCTGTTGGTTCTCTGGAATATGAACGTTGTGCAACTCGATGTCATCACCAGCGATCTTCTTCTGGATGATGTTGTCTCGAGCTGCTTGCTCCTTCTTGGCACCCAGCATGTCAGTGATTTCGTCCTGATACTCGCTGAATGCTTGCTGTGTCATGGCAAGCAACGAATATGCAGCTGTCACTCGCTTGGCACTTACCCGGTTGGCACAGATGATAGCACCAACAGTGACCACCCCTGTCGTCACTGGTGGAACATATAGCTTCCATACCAATGGAAAGCGCTCCTTGATCCGTTGCTTGCGTGTACCTGCTGCTCCCACATGATCCGGCTCGCTGGCACGGATAACTTCAGACGCCTGGTAAGACGCCTTGGATGCAAGAACAGCGGTAGCAACGGTTCCACTCACGCCGAGAGCTGTCAGCAGTGCCGGCGCATGGTCGGCGACAACTTTGCTCCCTTGCTTGAGTAGGGTTGACAATGTCATGGTCTCTCCTTGCCTGCACGGAGTATCCGTACCTGTTCGTTATTGAGCTGGTTTTTCTTGCGATCCTGTCTGATGTCAACGATCTTCGCAAAAACCCAGATGATGCCGATGAGAATCAGACAGAAAACAAGGAAAATGAAGACCAGCCCGACGAGGAATCCGCCAAGATCTGAAATGTCTTTGTACATCAGCGGTTCCTTTGCTCACGGACGTAGATATAGATCAGCCAGAATCCACACGTCAGTACGGTCATGAACACATCACAAAGGAAATGAATCAGACCGTATCGATAGCAACGTCTTGGTTTCCCATTGATCACGATGAACATGCTGTCACCTCGCTTGGTGCGGTTCCGTAGTTCTTCTCGAGCTCGCAATCATCGTTGGGATCACACGCAGTCGCTACTAGAACGATAAGCATGACACCCACAATCACTGCAATAATGCGACAGAGAAGACTGTCAATCATTGCCTCGAGGTTGAATAGACCGATGAGAATCAGAGCGGCGCCGAGTATTAGAAGTAGGACTTCGATCATGTAGTTGTCTCCTTTGAAGTCAATCAGTAAGTGGGGCTGTTGCGTCCGAGACGCTTACCAACAAGAATCAGCAGTACACCAAGACAAAGCAAACCAAGAGCAATGAGCCCAAGGACTGCCTTCGTACCTGTCTGTGGAAGCTCGTTCATAGGCGTTGGCTGAATCGGTGTAGCCGGCTTCGGAGGATCACCAATATCGGCCACAGGCAACGTAGGTTGCGTAACGACAATCACTTCAGGCGCAGTCGTTGGCGTCGAATCCACCGGGATGGTCGTAGTGGCATTGACGACTGTAGTGGTCGTTCCAGGCTCCGAAGTTGATGTAGTCGAGGACGTGGTGCTGCTCGGCGGTGGTGAGGTGGTCGTCGTTGTGCTGGTACTCGGCGGAACACACCCTTCTTTCCGTGGAGCCTGCAACGTCTTCGTCCACACGTGACCGTTCGTGAACGTCAGGGTAACGGTCAAGCTCGGCATCGGACCGGTCGGGGGTACTGCGTCTTTCGCCCATGCAGTCTCTCCTTTGGTCAAACTCGTGTCGTTGAATACAACCTTGGTGCTGTCGGTGGTCAACGTTGCCGTCTGATCGTCCGCCCAGCTCTCGTTGGGCACGCCCACGGAATATGCGATCTCTCGACAATCCGCATAGACGCTGCTCGTGCCATAGGTAGCCTTGGCGAGGTCGGCGAACAGCAGGACTGGACCCGACGCAATGATTAGGGCCAGGAGCGTACCCCATAGACCTTTCTTGTTCATGAATTTCCTTCCTTGTTGTTGTGGTGTCTTCATCGTTGGAACTCAGGACGGACACCGTCATCCAGAGCGACCTTGGCATCATCACGGCCGGCGATCATCGAAAAAAGTTGATCCTCTGTAAGGACCACTTCCGCCTTGACTTCATCTTTGATGATGGTAAATCGGTAACTACGACCGAGCGCACCTCCGTAGGAAGTGGTGACGTAGACGCTGTCAGAAGTGTTGAGGGATTTTGTCGTAGCCATGTTGTCTCCTTGTAGTGTTGGCTAGAAAAAATTATAGGGTGAGAAGCTAGGGCTTGTGGGCTATCGAAACCTCACAATTAGCAGTTATGCTCCTGCGCCAGACGGGTAGGTCTTTCACCATACACATTCGTATCTCGTCTTCTTCTCATTACAAGCGATGTTATTCTTGCGAACCGGGTTTGGAGAGAACACGCCAGGAATGGAAATACTCCGGCATGTCTGCTTCAGTGATAAAGCATTCCGACGTCGCCGGGAACCAATCCGAAGAAATGTGATCAACTACCTTGATAAAAGCTTCTTCATCATCATTCGCAACTCGCCTAACCATGATGACCGTGTACTCGGGCAGGGATGCAAGATCTTCCATGTTTCTTCCTTAGAAAAACCCATACCCCTTGTGGGATATAGGCTTCGACGTCAGTCGGTGGTCTCGGTGGATTCCGGAGCAGCCTTGGCGGCACGACGGGCCTGGACTCGCTCAGCGATCTTCTTCACGGCGAAGGGCATGACCTGGGTGACGATCACCGCCATTGCTGGGATGACGACACCCTTGATCAGGATTTCCTTCGTGGAAGTCGAGTCGTTGCTCGAGGCCTCGGTGTTCGTGGCTTCAGTGTTGTTCTCGGTCTTGTCCATTGTATTGGTTCCTTTCGGGTTTGACGTTCATTACAACCCTTGTTTTTTCTGCGAAAAACCATACCCCGTGTAGGATATGGTCTTGTGATTACTTGGTGGCGGCCTTAACGATCAGCACTTTGCGGGCAGTATCAGCGGCGATATAAACCAGCACGCCACCCATGACCTTGAGTCCGGTCTTGTTGGTGTGGCTGGAAATTGCTTCCATCCATGCCTTAGCGGTCTCATGTGTGTCTTGAGTGGAGAGCTGCTTTTGGTCGTCCTTGACAAGCGATACCTTCAAATGGCGCTTGAACATGGGGATGGTCCTTTCAGTAGTTCTTCATTACAAGCGTTGTTTTACTTGCGAAAAGGAAAAACCATACCCCTTGCGGAATATGGTGTGAATGAGTTACTTGTGGTTGACTCGGTAGTCCACTTGCTTGGCATACGCTCGACGACCCTGTGCGGCACTCATGGAATCGATCAACTTTGCTACTGCGGTAATAGCGAGGCTGGCGACCATGATGGTCTCAACGGGGTGCTCTTCGAACGTAACCTTGATCTTTTGGATGACCTTGTTGTTCTTCATGAGTATTCTCCTTTCATTATACCCCATGTTAAAATTGCGAAGGATTTCTGGAAAATTCCCACCGGGCAAAATTTATAACATGTGTAGTAGGAAAGACCCATAGGCCTTGCATTTCTGCAGGACCTACAGGTCTTCGCTACTTGCGTTGCGATGTTCTATTTCGTCTTCAAGAGGAAACTCTGGCCTTTCGACCCAAAGACGTGCTTCTGTTCGTATGCGACAATGATCAGGATCCCAGCAAGATTCCCAGCCACAAGGAGAGCTTGGTCACGGCTGATACGAGCTTTCGGGCTTGTGGCCTTCAGCTTGTACAGTCGCTCCAACTTCTCCATGTAGGTGTTGTATTGCGGGTCTTCTGGTCCAGATGTCTGCATCTCGGACTCGAGCACGTCGATGAGGCCTTCTAGGCGAGTCATCTTCTTTTTGAATGGTCCGAACATCGGATTCCTTTCAGTAGTTCTCACTATACGCAGTGTTTTATCTGCGAATAAGAACTACCGACTCACAACCTCATCACCCGGCGGATTCACCTTCAAGGTGAGCTCCTTGTTCTGTTCCAAGAACCAGGGATCAGTATTCCCCATGTCGATCTGGAACGTCTTACCAACGACTCCTGCTTCGTCTACAGTGTTGTAAACGTTCAGCTGACCCGCAAAGCGGGCGTCACTGGCGTTGTACGCCTTGGACGAAATACCCAGGATGGTACCCAGGAAGGTACCAATGATTGTCAGCGAACCGACAACATCTTCCGTTCGGGGAAAATCCCAGATCTTGCCGAAAGCGAAGTAGAAGGCAGCGAATGCTGGAATAAACACCAGCGCAATCCACTTCAGCTTGTCGTACATCTTGCCGGGCAGAAAGCCTTTGGTTGGTCCGTTGGGATACGGGTTCTCAGCAGGACCAGTTTGTTCTGTGTTGGACATGTGTTACCTCTTCGGTTTCTCGGGTGGTAGACCGGGCTTCTTAGGGCAATCAGCCAGGCTTCTTGGTTGGAGTTTCGCATCAACCGGCTCAACGATCAATTCTCGGATTCGTTGCGTAATTCGTTCCTGATAGATAAGAGCTGCCTCACTACCAGGGAGTAGTTCTGCTGGGGCATTCGCCAATTCCTGTAGAAGAGCCGCTACACCACCGAACAGATCACGATATGTCTGACGAGTGTCGATGCTTGCTACACAAGTCGCATACGCCTCAACAGATAGCTCGTGCGCATCGATGTCGCTTTCCCATTGCTTCACTCGTGCATCGTAGTATTTGTCGTCCGAAATACGATTGAATTGGAGCATAGTAACGACGGCGAAGCCAGCAAAGAGTCCCAGGACCAATAGACCCCAAAATAACGGAAAGGGTCGACGTAGGCGGTTCCTGGGAACCTCCACCCACACCATGTCCGGCGTCTTTTGATCTCGCTTCTCGAGCTTGAGCCTCTTCAATTGCTTTTCGAGTGGCATCGGAGATTCCTCCTGCTAATGCGGTGACGGCTGAGACAATGACTGCTGTGCATGTGAATGCGCCAATGATCAAAGTCCACCATGGACTAAGCGGGTTGCCACTGAGGGCGAATATAATAGCAAGTGCAATACCCACACCAAAGAGGATCCAAGTCCTAAGCTCCTGCCCCGCTTTACTATTGAACTTCATATCCCCCGATCCCTTTCTTTGGCTAAAACGCATTTAATGAAGGCTGTCCACGAACGCCTTGTTTGTCGGCAGTTAGAATATGCTCGACAACCTTCATTTTTTGCACTTTGCCAAACTCGCCAATAACGGTTACAACGTCGCCCAAGTTGTAATGTATCTTATAACGGGGTTCCGCCGTGTCTGAAATAGTGCATTGTGTAAGATCCAACGTTTTGGTCTCTTCTACAGCAACTCTTCCACTTTGCGTGATGGTATCCGTGATCTGAGGAGCCGTCAAACCGGTCTCAGAGAAATCAGAAGCTTCTGCCACGTACATCATTCGACGATCTAGCCCTGCATAGTTGTTGGTGCCGGGTCGATCCCACACCACAACTTGATCACGAGCTGCTACAATCGCACCAGTCTTGTATTTGTTGATGGATTTGAAGTAGCGAGCGTCGGTGAAATCGTCATTGAATGCACTAAATGTGACATCCAAAGAAACATCATCGCCGTCATAAACAACAACGTACATCAAACCAGAGGTTAACGGTCTATCTGTACGCAGGCCATGTCCATTTGCTTGAATCAATGGCATCACTCGAGCGTAGAGCTCGCCTCTTTCCACAACGACCCTGTCTGGGTAGCTACCGCCTGGCTCAACGTCCAATACCGCTTCCATGTTGGGGATTATGAAATCCGCATCCATGAAAGTTGGGTTTATACCAAATGCATTGAGTAGATCAACAGGAATCATAGCTGGAATGTCGCTGCGAGAGGCGGCGAATGTGTACTCTTTACCACTGACTGGATGATTCAACGGCAGATATACTCCCGCAACAGCTGGAGTAAGAACCCTATTCTCGAAAAACGTCTCGAACGAACGACCAGTAATCTTCGTGATTACGTTCTTACTTTCGTCTCGAGTTATTTCTTGATCTTCCACGATCATCACTTGTCGAGTGTCGTTGTGTGAGATCAATGCTCCAACGGGGAGTTGGTCGAGAATTTGTACATTGTCTTCGGCCGTTAGTACGAATTCACCATTCGTTTGGAAACGCTCAATCCACGACAGCTCGTCAAACGATCGAATCGTATCCTTAGGAAGGAACGTCGTTTTGTCCAGAGTGATGATTTCCACTTAGACCCCCCAATACTTGGGATAGTAACTGATCGAATCCCAGTTGAAGGCCGATACCCACAAATAGAACTTGTTCTCTTCACCAGGATACAAAGAAGGCCACGTTGATCCTGGTTGCAGATACGAGGTGATATCCAACGCTACACTTGACCTTGTCCTGATGACAGATCGATTATTGAACTCGGTCTGAATCGCAACATGATCACCAGTAAGAAATGGATAACCAACAGTAAAGTGCCACGGATCCCCACCATCTACACCGGCGTTGTTGTTTACTCCAAACAGTGCCGCATTACTCGTCATTACAACAGCCATATAAAAACTCGCTGGGGCTGTACCAATGATACCGTTTATGATGGGGATCGATTTGGACAAGCCCGCAGTAGGCACGGCGATCTGAGTCGGAGAAACAAAGAATCCGTCATCACATTTGATAGTCAGCTGTGCATCAGGTTGATTAGACGCCAACTCAACATCAAAAGATCGAATCCAGCCTGTAATCTCAGCCAGGATAGTTTCTCCCGACATCAGTAGAATTCTAACCGAACGACTCATCATTCGATATAGACGATCACGCAATTCGCTGTATGTACCTGCTTGACCAGCAACAAAACCTACGTGAAGAACGATCTCCTTCTTTTCTGGTCTTGAAGTATTGACGGGGGACCCGCCGGGGCCAAAACCTTCCGTGAAAGTAATGGTCTCCGACGGGTCCAACCCCTCATGTCGCTTGAGAATATAGCCGTTCTCTCCAGCAGTTGAATTCAGAGCTAAGTCAACATATGCAGTCGGATCACTCGAGAGTCGGTGTTTGTTGAGGATACGAATGCTTGTAACAATCATGATGTTAGCTCCAACTTATCTTTGGCCAAGGCTATTTGGCTACGGGTCCTACGAGCAATATCGGTCGTCGTCAAGGCCTTTGGTGAGTAGTTGTTCTGCTCGAACTTGACTTCTCGGACTGCAGGTTGAGTCGATTCCGCTAGGATGACCTCCAACCGCCTTGTGTTTTCTTCATACGCAAGGTCTTCTGCCGTAGCAGCATTGTTGGCGAGTCCAGCTTGGAATGGAATAACCATCTGTAGACCATTGTTCAAGTTCTTGGCTTGATTCTTGACATCGGTAAGATCGAGTGTTGGCTTGATCACCGGATCGATGATGATGAATCCGTTTTCATCCGGAATCGCCATAATCGCTTCGTTGAATGCTTGCGCAACATTACTCCC
>Ga0272482_10000610_pt1 | contig 11195 bp, 7 predicted proteins | sample RVTome_8_FD_192427 | JGI IMG/M metagenome (GOLD analysis project Ga0272482, IMG submission 192427) | Soil microbial communities from uranium-contaminated site in the Upper Colorado River Basin, Wyoming, United States - RVT160D0 (version 2) ...
AGCACCCTCGCGGCCGGCGCGACCCTCGTCCTCGTCGACGACGACGTGCGGTACGACCCGGCCGAGGTCGCCAGCACGATCCGGGAGCACGGCGTCGAGCGGATCTTCATGCCGTACACGCCGCTGAAGTACCTGCTGGAGACCGCGCCGAGCCTGCCGTCGCTGCGCATGGTGGTGTCGGCAGGGGAGGCGATGGTGCTGACGCCGCCGGTGCGCCGGTTCTTCGCCGAGCACCCGAACTGCCTGCTGTACAACCAGTACGGGCCTACCGAGGGGTCGATCATCGTGACCTCGCAGGAGGTCGACCCGGCCGGCGAGGCGATCCCGCCGATCGGCGCCCCGATCGACGGCGTCACCGTCGCCGTGCTCGACGAGCGCCGCGAACCGGTCCCGGTGGGCGCCATCGGTGAGCTGCACATCGGCGGGATCGCCGTAGCGACCGGCTATCTTGGCCGCCAGGAGGAGACCGCGGCGGCGTTCGTCGACGGCCGGTACCGCACGGGTGACCTCGGCCGGTGGCGCGCGGACGGGACGATCGAGTTCCTCGGCAGGTGCGACGACCAGGTGAAGATCCGGGGCTACCGCGTCGAACCGGGGGAGTCGCGCCGCGCCGTCGCGGAACTGGCCGGGGTGCGGGACAGCGCGGTGATCGTCGGCCGCGACCCGGCGGGGGAGCCCGAGCTGGTGGCCTATGTCGTCTCGGACACCGCCGTCGACCTCCTGGCGGACCAGCTGCGGACGACCCTGCCCGGCTACCTGGTGCCGACGAAGTGGGTCGCGGTCGACCGGCTTCCGTTCACCGCCAACGGAAAGCTCGACGTGTCCCGACTGCCGGCGCCACCCGCGCCGGCCCTGGCCACCCGACCGGTGACACCCGTCGAGGAGACACTGCACGAACTGTGGTGCGCCGAACTGGGCAACACCACCGTGCCGGTCGACGCGTCGTTCTTCGCGCTCGGCGGGCACTCGCTGTCGGCGGTGCGACTGCTGAACCGGGTCACGACGCGGCTCGGGCTCGAGTGCTCGATGGCGACGTTCTTCGCGCACCCGACCATCCGCGCGCTCGCCACGCACCTCGACGCCACGCCGGTGGTCGACACCGCGCCGCTGACCGGACAGCAGACCAGACTGTGGCGACGGCACCACGAGCTGAGTGACCCGGCGGTCTACAACGTGTCGCACCGCATCGACCTGCGTGGCCCGCTCGACGCGGCCGTGCTGGCGGCGGCGGTGACGGAGTTCGTGCGCCGGCACGCGGCACTGCGGACGCGCGTGGTCGAGCTGGACGGGGAGCTGGCGCAGGAGGTGCTGGCGCCGTTCCCGCTCGACCTGCCGACGACCGACCTGACCGGGGCGGATGTGGACCGGTGGTGCCAGGACGCGGCGGACGAACCGTTCCGGCTCGACGAGGCGCCGCTGTTCCGGGTCCGGCTCGGCCGGCAAGGCACGGACCGGTGGGTACTGGTGCTGGTCATGCACCACATGGTGTGCGACGGCTGGTCGCTTGGCGTGATGTGGGACGAGCTGTCGGCGCTGTATGCCGGAGAGGTGTTGCCGCCCGCGCCGCAGTATCCGGAGTACGTCCGGTGGGAGCGCGGGCACGTGGCCGGTCTCCGTCGTGCACAGCTGGAACGCTTCTGGCGCAAGGAGTTGGCCGGCGCGGACCTGAGGCTGCGCCTGCCGGCGGACCGTCCCCGGCCACCTGCGCTGTCCGGCCGAGGCGCACTGCACGAGTCCGACCTCGGCCCGACGCTCGCGGCGCGGGTCCGGACGGCGGCGGTCCAGGCGGGGAGCACGCCGTACGCGGTGCTGGCGGCGGCGTTCGCCCGGTGGGGCGCGCGGCGCTGCGGCCAGGACGAGGTGGTGCTACCCACGTCGACGGCGAACCGGGTCCGGCCGGAACACGAGCGGGTAGTGGGCATGATCGGCGACGTCGTGCTGGTCCGCGTCCGTCCCCACGACCCGGACGTGGTCCGCCAGGTCGCCGGCCGGCTGTACGCGGCACTGGACCACCAGGAACTACGACTGGCGTCCGTGGTCGACCTCATGGGGGCCGGGTTCCCGAACTTCCTGTTCACGGTGGTGACCACCCCACCGCCGGCGCTCGACCTGCCCGGCGTCACGGCGACGGTGGGCGAGCTGGCGGTCCCCGGAACGGCCCGCAACGAGCTGTACGTCCGCGTGGTGCTGGACGACAACCGGATCCGCGTCTGCTGGGAGTACTCGACAGACCTCTTCGACGCGTCGACGGTGGCCGAGTGGGCGAGCGAACTGGAGACCGTCCTGACCGACCTGACAACCGAAGCCCGCCGGGCCGCGTAGACACCGCCGCTAGTCGGCCTTTCGGCCGCCGGCCTGTCGTGGGGGCTCGACGACGATCTCGTACGAGCCCGGGACCACGTCCGGAGGCGTCCCTGCCCGCAACGCGTCGAGCAAGCCATGGGGCTCGCAGGTGAACCGCACCCGAACCCGTTCCCCGGTCACCACAGCCTCGTAAGCGCCCAGCTCAAATGCCAGCACCTCCGCAAGATGCGGACAGTCAACACCTTCGGCGAACGACTGGAACTGGCGTGCCTCGTCGTAAGCCCACGCATGCGGCGGATGCGCCGCCACGTACCCGTCCAACAACTCGTCAGTAGCCGCGACACCCGTCATGAGCACCAGCAGCCGGTACGTCAACGGCAGCGCCGTCACCACGTTCCCCCGCTGCACCGCCCCGATCAGCTCCCGATACACCGGAATCGCGGGATCAGCCGCCAGCACACCCGCGGCCACCGGACCACGCACGGCCGACTCCAGCTCCCGCTCCCACGCGCTGGCCGCCCCACGCACCACACTCGGCGCCGCACGGAGCGGAGCCGGCGCCCGCGAACCGCGCGCAGCCCAGATCCGGTGCAGCTGCCTGAGCTGATCACCGAGGACCGCCGCGTCGATGCCGTTCGGGCCGACATAGTCCGGGATCAGCTCGAACGTCACCGCCCGCAGGTGCGGCAGCCGGCTCGCCACCTCGATCGCCAGTTCCACCAGCTCGGGGTCGATCGTGCCGGAATGGGCGTCGAGCAGGTAGCCGTCGTGTTCCTCGCCGCCTGCGAGATGCAGCTCGCACACCCGGTCGGCGGGCAGCGCGGCCACCACGTCGAGCACGGGCTGGCGGCCGTTGCGTTCGTTGCACCACAGGTTGTGCACGTCGCAGAGGATGAGGCAGTTCGCCGCCTCCGCGACGGCTGCGAAGAAGTCGCCGTCCGGCAGCTGGTTCTCGCGCGGCCGCAGGTAGTTCACGCCGGTCTCGAACGCCACCGGGCGGCGGACCACCTGCCGCAGCGCCCGGATGTTGCGTGCCGCCACCGCGACCGCGTCCGAGGTCTGCGCGGGCGGCAGGAAGAACCCGGTGTCCACATCGGACTCGAAGCGGTTCACGCTCAGGTGGTCGGACACCCACGGGCTGTCGACCCGCGCCGCGACGTCCGCGAGCGCACGCATGTCGGCGTACGCGGGCGGCACCGAACCGCCGACCGCGCACGTGACCCCGTGCACCACGACGGGTTTGCCGACATCGGGCGTCGCCGCGAGCCGGGTGACCGGTTCGAACTCGACGAAGTCGACCAACTCGTCGTTGGCCGCCACGAGGTCGGCGAGCGCCGGGAACCACATCACCCCGACGCCCAGCTGAGGAAGGTCCCTACTACTCACCGAAGTTCTTGAGGTTCCCGCCGCCGTCGACCATGAACCGGCGTGCCAACGTCAGCCGCAGGTCGGCGCCCGAGTTGCACGACGGGTGCCCCATCCGCTCGAACACGGCCCGCTGGACCTTGAACAACTCGTCGATGTCGAACGCCACCTCCGCCGGGATGACGACCTCGATCGGCGCGGCCATCTCCTGTCCGCGGATCTCGAACTCGCCCATCACGCGTCCCTTCGTCGCCGCCACTACAGAAAACGTCGTCGGCGGGCGGCATTCGTTAGGGCCGGGCGTGCGCCACGTACAGCGGGGTGCCCAACACGCCGTGCACGGCCTCCCCATCAGGCAGCTCGATCTCCCCGTCACCGAGCGGGACAGCGAGGAACTCCAGCAGCTGCGGCGGCGTGTCCAGCCTGACCCACGCCGCCTGCGACACGTGGTCCCGGATCGTCATCGAGATGGGCCGGTCGCCCTCCTCACCCCACCACCGGTGTTTCGGCACCCCCTCCAGATCCGACACGTGCGCCCGGATGGCCGCGACGATGCTGGGCGCCGAGGAGAACCCGAACATCGCGTGCCCCTCGGGATTCTCACCGAGCACATGACTACGCGACCCGGCGAGCGAGACGACGTCGGCGCCGTCCCGGCCGCGGAAGAACACGACCGGCATGCTGTCGTCGGGATGAGCGCTCCGCGCCAGCCACCCCCACTGCATCACCAGCTGCCCGCGGAAGAACTCGCTGCCCGGCTCGGCGGGCGTCCCGACCTGGTGATGCGCGTCGATGTAGCGCTCGACCACCCGCAGCTTGGCCGTCCGCGCGGCCGTGTGCTCGGCCTGCCGCAGCGTCATGCTGGCGACCTTGAGGTCCACCTTGACCTCGGCGCTGATCCGCCGTCGCTGAGCGGGATCAATCTGCTCGAACAACATGTCCAGCTTGGCGTCGGACACGTACAGGAAGTACCGCAGCGGCGGCTTCGGCTTCCGGCGGATGACAGCCATCGACACAGCATCCTCCGGTTCCGGTGCGGCAACCAGAGGCTCAGCCGAACAGACCGCTCTCGCCCACCGTGACGTGGATCAGCTCGTCGCCACGGGCCACCACGAAGTCGGACCGGGCCGCGATCGCGACGAGGCCGTCCGGGCCCGGCAACGCGCGTTCCACCTGTGCCGCCAGGTCCACCGTCGCCGTCGGTTGGCCCGTCGCCACCGGCACCAGTGACAGCGCCGCGCCGCCGTCGTTCGCCGAGCGGTGGTGCTCGACCATGACCAGGCCAGGACCGCCGACCGCCGTCGTGCCGTCGACCACCAGCTCCCCGCCGACGAACGCCAGGCCGCCCACCGGCGACTCCCTGCCGTCCGCGCCGAGGCGGACCAGCATCGTCCCCGGCGTGCCGAACGGCAGATCACGCAGCGCGAACCGCTCACCGCCTGCCGTCGCCTCCTGACTGGTCGCCTGCGTGGTCGTGGTCGTGCCGTCCAGCGAGAGCCTGGCCGACCACGCCGCTGCCGTCTGCGCGTCGGCGCGGACCGCCGCCAGCCGGTCCACCCCGATGGTCAGGACCTCACCGGCCGCGTTGAGCGCCAGCACGCGCCGGGCCGCCGGGTCGTACCCGTAGGCCGACGCCGCCGCCAGGTACTTCTCGCCCAGCCCTCGCACCCCGGCGCCCTCTGCCACGACCGTCCCGTCCGCCAGACCCACCACGACCAGCCCGGAGTCGGTCGCCAGGTAGGCGTACTCGCTGCCGGTCGCGAGCACCGACACGTCCCAGATCAGCTCGTCCGACAGCTGCGTGTCCCACAGCACCGAGCCGCTCGCCGGGTCCACCGCCGCCAGCCGCGTCTGGAACATGTCCTGCGTCAGCAGCTGGAACATGCCCCGGACGCCGTGGCGCTCGTAGGGCACCAGCACCACCGGCCGCCCGTCCAGCGACGCGAACGCCATGCCAGGCCGGATCCGCACGTCCGGGTCCGACGCCTGGGCGTACGAGCCACCGAAGAACACCCCGGCGAACAGCGTGAGGAACAGCAACAGCGGCACGACCCTGCGCCTTCTGGCCGGCGTCGACGGTGGTGCCGGCGCGAGCGCCGGGTGCCTCGGCGGGTTCTGGTACATCGGCGTTCCCCTGTTCGGTCGGTGTGGGGAGAGCCTCTGCCCGGTGCCCCGCCTACCGGTCCCAGGAACGACTACGCTCGGCCACGTGAGCACCGCCCCACCCGTGTCGGCGACGTTGCCGCGCGGCGCGGTGGTCGCCCGCGCCTGGACCGACCTCGGCGACGCCGTCGCGCCGCTCAGCAACGGCGCCGGTCGCCCGCTGACCAGGACCGTCAAGCTCATCCTCGACCCGCTGGTCCTGCGCCCCGTGCAACATCCGGAGTTCGCGGCCGGCCCGATGGCACCGGAACCCGCCGACGCGCTGCGGGACAGGATCCACGCCGCCGGGCCGGTGCTCGCCGCGACCGCCGCCTGGTTCGTCGCGCTCAAGAAGGAACGCCGCCGCCTGCGGATCACCGACGGCAACCCCCAGGACCTCTACTTCCAACGCTGCTTCGAACTGGCCACCGAGCACGGTCGACCCGGCGCGGACTCCGCCGCGATCGCCGCCGCCGTCCTCGCCGAGGTGCACACTTCCGACGGACCCACCGTCACCGGTCTACGCGGTTACCTCACCGACGCCGCCAACGTCGGCGAGCTGACCCGGCTGATCGACTCGGTCTGGGCCACCTTCACCGCGCCCCGGCCCGCACCGGTCCCGTTCCCGACCGCCGACTTCCTCGCCACCTGCGCCACCGCCCCCGACCAGGGGTTGTTCTCCGCCCTCGTCAGCGGCGGCGCCGGCACCGAGGGCGCCGCCGAGCTGGACCGGCCCCGCGCGGCGCTGGCCCACGGCCTGACCGACCGCGACCTGCCGGCACGGCCCGTGCTGGGGCGGAGTGCGTCGAAGGGAAACCTGCCCAAGCCGTTCGACCGGTCCATCATGGAGCGACTGTTCGCCCCGCTCACCAACACGTTCCTGCGTGCCGTCCTCGCCGAGGTCCCCGCGCTGGTGCGGCAGGAGATCACCAGGTCCGCCGGGCCGTGGCAGCTCGGCGACGAGGTCAGCCGCGTGCTCATGGTCCTCGGCCGCGAGGCGTCCACCGGGCTCGTCGGCGGCGCGGCCGGTGGCGCCGCGGCCCGGCTGCGGTCGCGGTGGGAACGGGAGGCCTACGTGCACCGCGCACTGCGGATGCCATCGGCCGTCCCGCCGGAGGTGCGTGCCGACGTGCACGACGTGCGAGCCGCCTACCTGCGGCGGCTCTGGGTGCGGGTGCACGGCCGGGAGCTGCGGCAGGAGACCGTGACCGCAGACCAGGTCTGGGACGTGCTCGACGGGGTGCTGCGGTCGGTCATCCTCGACCAGCGGGACCGGCTGCGGTCGGCGCTCGAGCGGGAGGCCATGGCATGAGGGTGTCGCGGGATGCCGTCGGTGACTGGCCGGAGTGGCCGGAGAACACCGCGCTCGTGGAGGCGGCCGGCGCCGTGCTCGCGTGGGACGTGCTGGGCGGTGACCCGGTGCCGGCCGCGCGGATCGACGACCCCGAGCGGGCGGCCGAGTGGCTGTGGGAGATCTACGGCGCCGCCGCCGACGGTGTCCTCGGCGGCGCGACGGACGTGACCGTGCCGGCCGAGGGGGACTGGCGGGTGCGGGACGCCTGCCGGGCGCTCGCGCAGCTGAACTGGGTCGAGGCGTGGTGGCCCGCGTCGGTGCCGGCCGGGGTGCCGGCAGTGGATGTCGTTGTGCTGCGGGCGGAACGAGCGGTTCTGACGTCCACTGTGGAGCATCTGCTGGACGACCCCGACGCTGTCACGCGGGCGTTGGCGTCCGTCGTGCTGCCCCCGGTGCCCGCGTTGGCCGAGCAGGTGTCCGCGCTCGCCGAGGACTACGGGGTCTCCCTGTCTGCGGCGGTGCCCGCGCGCGCCGGGTACGCGCTCGCGGCGGGCGGGATCGGCAGTTCCGCTGGCACGACTGTCCTCACTGGATCTTCCACAGTGGACTGGGCGCTGGTGCCCGCCGGTGTCGTCGACGCCGGCGCACCCGCCGACTGGGCCGTCGTGCGGCGGCAGGGCACCACGGTGCTGGAGGTGTCGGTCGCGCCGGGACCACGACCAGGACCCCGCCTGGCCGCGCGGTTCGCCGACGTCGACGTGTCGCTGTCCGAAGTGGACGCACTGGGCAGGCTCACCGGATCGGCGCCCGTGCCGCCGTCGGTGTTGTTGCTGCCACCGGACCGTCGTGCGGTGACCGTGTACGCACCCGACTTCGCCGCACCCACCGCGCCCGATCCCGGCGCCGAGGCCCGGCGGGCCGCGCTCATCGCGTACGCACGCACCCGGTCGGGCGCGTCCGACGCGACGCTCACCGAGCGGACGGCCCAGTGAGTTGGAAGGACCTGAGCAACGACGGCGTGCGACTGGCGGCCTCGGGTGACGTGGCGGGCGCCCGCACCGCACTCGAGGCGGCGGTCGCCCAGGCGCCGCCCGCGCACCGCGCGCAGGCCCTGCTGAACCTCGCACACGTCGTCGACCTCGCCGGCGACCGGCAGCACGCGGTCGACCTGATGACCGAGGCGCTGCCCGTCGCGAAAGGACCGGTCCGGGCGCTCCTGATCGCGTCGCGCGCGGACCTGCTGCCGTGGCTGGGCCGGTGGGACGAGGCGTGGCAGGACGTCACGGACGCGCTGACGGTGTTCGCGGACCAGGTTCCCCTGCTGCACAGCCAGGTCGGGCTGCTGATGATGGCCGGCAGGCTCGCGGAGGCCGAGGCTGCCGCCGTCGCGGCCATCCCGCTGGCCGCGCGGCACGCACCCCAGTACGTCGCGAACTTCTACGCCTGCCTCGCACAGCTCGCCGAGGCGGCCGGGGACGAGCAGAGGGCGGCGCAGTACCGGCTGCTCGCCGGAACCCCGGCCGGGCAGCCACTCGGGCCGCAGTGGCAGCGGTTCACCGAACTGAACGCCGAAGGCGCGGCACGCGCGGCCGAGGGCGACCGGGCCGGCGCGGAGGCCGCGTTCCTCGCCGCCCACCGCGAGACCGGCGGCAAGGACGACGTCGACGCGTTGGTCTGCCGGGCCGCGGTCGCCGGCAACCTCGCCGGCGTGGCCGAGGACGCCCTGCGGTGGAGCACCGAGGCGGTGGAGCTGGCCCGCTCGGTGCTCGCGGCCGAGGGTGACGTGTACGGCGTCGCCGGTGTGCTGGTGAACGCGTTGATGAGCCGCGCGAGTGCCTACCTCGCGCGGGGCCGGTTGCCGGAAGCGTTGGCAGAGCTGGACGAGGCGCTGACGGTGCCGCTCGATTCGGTGGCGGAGAGCAACGTCCGTGCCGGCCGCGCCAGGGTGCTGGCCATCGGCGGATGGTTCACCGAGGCAGCTGCCGAGGCGCGGCGAGCGCTGGACCTGGCCTATGCCGTGCAACCGGCGCTGGCCGCGCAGGTCCACTCGACACTGTCGGAGATCGCGAGCGCGACGGGCGATCTCGCCGGCGCGACCGAGCACCTGGCGTTGGCCCGCGACCTGTACGCGGCGACCGGGGACGTCGCGGGTGAGGCCACGGCGGTGCTCAGCCTGGCGCGGCTGGCCTACCTCGCGGCGGACGCCGACCAGGCGGACAGGCTGTACGACGAGGCCGAGCGCCTCGTCGTCGACGACCCATACCGGCAGGCGGTGTGCCTGCTCGGCCGGGCGGCGGTGTCGGTGCTGCGTGGGCGGCCGAGGGTGGACCTGGTGAACCAGGCCGCCGTCCTGCTCGGCCCGTCGGCCGGTCCGCTGGAAGTGGTGTCGGTGAACCAGATCCGCGGCTCGACGTACGAGGCGGCCGGCGAGTACGCCGCGGCCGAGGCCTGTTACGCGGAAGCCGAGGCGCGGTGCGCGGCCGCCGGCCTGTGGCACGTGGCGCTCGGGATGGCGTGGTGGCGCGCGGACGCACTGGTCCGCAGGGCCGCGGCGGTGACCGGCGCGGAACGCCACGCGATCGCCGCGCAGGCACTGGACCTGGCGCTCCCGGCCGCGCTGGCGGCGGAGGCCGTGCGGCAGCGCTTCCCGCACGGGCCGCTGCGGGAACGGTGGGTTGCGCTGGCCGCCGCACCCGCGACCAGGTCGGCGTTCCTGGCGATCAGGGCGGTCGAGGACACCGCGCTGGCGGCGGAGTACATCGACCACATCGCGGGCGCGGTGTCACTGGACGCGTCCGGGGTCGTCGTGGCGGCGCGGGAGGACCTGGTGTCACTACCCGTACCGGCTTCTCTTCCCCTCGCCGCCGCCGGGTTCGGCGCGGGCGCGGAGTTCGCGGCCGAGGAGTTCGAACTCCCGCCGCGGGTTCGGTTCGACCCGACGGTGCCGTCCACCATGGACGCATGGATCGACGTGACCGAGGCGCGGTACGGCTTTCCGGTCCGCTCGAGGAGGGCCGTAGCCGCATGGTGACGGTGCAGCTCAAGCTCGTCGACGCCGGCGACCTGTATCTCGGGTGGCGGTGGGAGCACGAGCCGGCGGCGCCCCGCGTCCAGGTCATCCCACGCGACCTCGTGGCGCCGACGCTCGCCGAGTGGGCAGCGGTGGTGCCGTCGCCGACGCCGGGGGAGTCGCTGCCGCAGGCGTTGCGGCGCGCGCTGCCGCTACTGGACGGCCAACGCGAGCGCGAGTTGTCGACGCGGCTCGCCAGCGCGTTGATCCCGCACACGCTGGCGGCCGAGCTGAACTCGTGGCTGGCGCGAGGAGTTCGCCCGCACGTCCGCGTCCAGCCGTCCCCGTCGACCGCGTTCGTGCCGTGGGAGGCCCTACGCGTGGACGACGGCGAGCGGATGGTGCACAACGTGGCGGTGTCCGTCCTGGCGCCGGCCTCGGTCGCCGACCGCGCGATCACCCCGTTCGATCCACACGGGACGGTCGTGCACGTGCTCGACCCGAAGGTGCCGGGCTTCCCCGACAACTCAGCCCTGGGCTCGGTACTGGGCGAAGCCGGCGCCGCACTGGGCCAGACGAGACGCGACGACGTGGACCGGGACTACCTGGAGAAGGCACTGAGCACGGCCGCGAGGTTCGTGTACGTCGGGCACGTGACCACGGGCGACCACGGCCTGGACGCCCGCCTGCACCTGTCGTGCACCGCGGAAACGACCGGACGTGCGGCGGTGCTGGGCACCCACCGTCCCCTCACCGCGGCGGACATCGTGCTGGGCCACCGCCAGGGGCACCCCTGGCGCATCCCCAACCGAGTAGCCCTGGTGGCCTGCGAAAGCGGCGGTGACGTCCGCTTCGCGGAGCCGTCGGGTCTGGTAACAGCCATGATCCACGGCGGAGCCGAGTACGTCACCGCGACCAGATGGACCCTCCCCACGGACGAAGGGCTGCGCCAGTTGGCAGGTGACGTGCCGTCTGTCCTGGTCCCAGCAGTCCAGGCAGTCGACGAGGCGCACCGCGGCGACCCGATAACAGCACTGAACGACTGGCAACGAACGCGGGCGACCGCGTGGGAGAAAACCG
>Ga0272482_10000611_pt1 | contig 11184 bp, 8 predicted proteins | sample RVTome_8_FD_192427 | JGI IMG/M metagenome (GOLD analysis project Ga0272482, IMG submission 192427) | Soil microbial communities from uranium-contaminated site in the Upper Colorado River Basin, Wyoming, United States - RVT160D0 (version 2) ...
CTGGCCGACATCGAGGTGCAGCGCGTCGAGTGCGATCTCGCGGCTCGGCGGCTGGCCGACTCGGATGAGGCGGCCACCCGGGTGCATCGCGGCCGCGCGCTGGTCAACGCGGCGCTGCGTGGCGAGCCGATCCCGGAGCCGGCCGAGGAGCTGACCGCCGCTCGATCCCGGCCGGCGAATGCCCGTCCCGGCAGTCCGCGGTACTCACCTGACCAGCTGGCGGCGGGTTGGGGCGGCCGGGAGGGCATGGCGGGTCACACGCGCCGGTGTCGGTGCCGGTGTTCGGGGTGCGGCGCCCGCGGCCTGGTCCTGGCGGGCGAGCTGGGCCGCGTTGACCACGGCGCTGGCTTGGTCGGGTCGGGGCCGGATCACCAGGGCGGCGCTCGACGCGCCGCCGAGGCGGGCGAGCTGCTCGACCGCCTGCGCCGGCTTCCGCCACTCGACTGCACGACGCACATTGTCCGGCGCGGTGCGGATCAGCGCCCGCCCGACGAGGATGATCTGGCTCAATGGCGCATCGATGCGGTTGACGCCGATCGCGCCGCCACGCACCGTGGCGGTCAGCGCACCGTCGCCGGCCACAGCTGGGGCGTTAGAGTCGCGGCGCCGCGCGTTGCCGCGCAGGGTGTGGTCGGCGGTCAATGGCGCGAACCACCGCCCGGTCGAGCCGTACGCCTTCACATCTCCAGCCCAGGCGACCGTGAACGGTCGGTGTCCGGCGATGGGTTGGTCGCCGTCGAAGCTGGTGAGTACGGTGATCGCGGCGTCGCCGCGGCTGACGCCGGGTTGGGTGAAGTGGGCGTTGACCGCGGTGCGGGCGATCTGGACGGCGTTGCGTGCGCCGACGAGGACGGCGGCCCGGCCGGCGACCTCGGCGGCCAGCCGAGCGGCGTCGCGGTCGCCGGGCGAGTCGGTTACCCCTTCGGCGAGCACCCATGCGGTGTGCCCCCTCGCCGGGTCGTGCTGGACCCACATCGTCGCGGGCGCGGCCGGTGGACAGGTGCGGGCGTACTGGTGGCCTACCAGGTCGGGGTCGGGAAACCCGGCGCCTCCGAGCGGTGTTGCCGCACGTCGGCCGGCTTCGACGCCGCGTGTGGGATCGGGCGGTGCGGCGGGCGGGTCGGGGTCGTAGGTGTCGTCCTGCGGTGGGAAGACCGCCTCGAACACGGTCAGCGGGTTCAGGTCCAGCCGGGCGGCCAGGTGGGCGGACAACCGGGCTGCGTGGGCGGTGTCGCGGGCGGCGACGTCGGCGAGCAGCGGCGCTGCCGCGTGCAAGGCGTCGAAGCGGCCGGGGATCTCGTCGAGCCGGAACCTAGCTAGCCGCTGGTCGATCAGCAGGTCGGCGAGGGGTTGGCGGGCCTGCTCCAGAACGTGGACGGCGCTGGCCCGCCCTTGCGCGATGAGCTCGGCGGGATCGGTGCCAGGCGGGAGGGCGATCGCGTCGATGGGGCCGGGCCAGCCGTGCAGCAGTTCGTAGGACTTCTCGACGGCGGCGCGGCCGGCCGTGTCGGGGTCGAACGCCACCACCAGCGCGGTGCCGGGCGGTACTGCGTCGGCGAGCCGGGCAACCTGCTCCGCGGTGAGCGCGGTGCCGCACGGTGCGACCGCGACGTAGGGCTGCCGGTACTCGTCGGCGCCCACGGATTGGCGTAACCGGGCCAGAGCGAGTACGTCGGCGGGTCCTTCGACCAGCATCACCGCGGCGGGTTGGGTGTCGCCGCCGAGCTGTTCGGCCAACCCGTAGAGGGTGTGCTTCTTGCTGTAGATCGCGGTCGTGGTGGTGTTCTTGTATTTGGGCGTGTTGGCTCGTCCGGACAGGTCCCTGCCGGTGAACGCGACGACGTCGCCGTCGGGGTTGCGGATGGGGAAGGTGACCCGGTTGCGGAACACGTCGATGAGGTTGCCGTTGCCGGCCGTGGTGACCAGCCCGGCGGCCAGCAGCTCGTCATCGGTGTACCCGGTCCCGCGCAGGTGATCACGCAGGTGAGTCCAGCCGCGCGGCGCGTACCCGAGCGTCCACGGTGGCGTGTGCGCGGTCGCGGCGACGATGCCGCGGGTACGCAGGTAGGTCAGGGCGCGGGGTTCGGACAGGATCCGGGCGCGATAGAACTCGTTCGCCGCGGCGTGTGCGGCGATCAACCGCTGCGGATCCGGTTCCCGTTGCCGGGTCATGGCTACCGCGCCGGACCCTGGAACCGCGGCACCGACGGTTTGGCGGTGCGGGCGGCGGCGCCCGGGCCGCCCGCGGCGTCGTCTGCGTCGGCCGCCGCCGGCCCGGATCCCGGCCGGATCCGCGTCCTGGTCGCGTCGAGCCGGGCGGCGCTACGGCCGTCCAGCACGGCTGGCGGCAAAGGCGCCGGCAATTGGATGCCGTCGTCGGCCAGCTCGCCGACGAGACGTTCCCGTTCGGCGGCGTCGGAGATCTGCGCAACCGCCGCGGCGGTGTGCGCGCTGAGCACGGGTGCGCCGGCCTGCCGGAACCACGGGTTGAGGGCAAGCATCGCCGGCCGGGCGCCGGAGGCGAGCAGGATCGCGGTGCCTCGCTTGAGCGCCCGCACGTCTTCCGGGCCCATGATCCGCTGCCGGCGGACACTGACCTGCCGTGACAAATACCCGGTGGCGTCGCGGGTCAACGACAGGGTCGCGACATCGTGCTCACCGACCAATGTGGACACGTCGGCGGCGAACCGAGGATCGTCACCACCGGCGCCGACCAGTTTCACCGTCGCCGCGCCCCACAGCGTGCCCATGCCCCGCTCGCCCCACACCGTGGTGCCCTGCTGGAAGGTCTGCAAAATCGTCACCAGGATGATGCCGCGTCCGCCGTAGTGGCTGTACAGCTGGGGCAGATCCGCCAGCGGGCAGATGTTGGCCGCCTCGTCGAGCATGGCGAGCATCGGCGGGTCCAGCCGGCCACCGCGGGCCTCGGCACGGCGCACCCCGTAGCGCATGACCTGGTCGGTCATCGCCGCGACGAGGGGCCCGGACGAGCCCGCCCCGTCCTTGGACAGCAGATACAGCGTGTCGTGGCTGACCGGGAACGCGTCCGGGTCGAAGCGGGGCACGTCGGCGTCCGTGGGCTGGTTGACCCAGGCCATAATGCGCGGGTCCTGCAAACATTTGGCCGCCGTTCTCGCGGTTTCGTAGATGCCGTCGCGGGTTTCCGGCGCCCCGTTCTGCCGGCCGCGCAACGCGCGGGCGACCTCGGGGTAGCCGTGGTCGAACAGCAGGCCGACCGGCTCGTCATCGTTGGCGTCGGCCAGCCACGCCTGCACGTCGGCCATCGCCGCGCCAGACGCGGCGGCGGCGAGGAAGAACGAGGTGAGCAGGTCCTCCGCGGCGAGCAGCCAGAAGTCCTCACCCTTGTCCCGGCGGATCGGCTGGACGAAATGTGACGCCAATCGAGCGGCGTCCTCCACCGATTGCACCGCCGTGAGAGGGTTCCACCACCAGTGTTGCCCGGTGCGGGTGATGGCCTGTGGGTCGAACACCCAGACCGTGCCGGCTCGTGCCCGGCTGGTGTGCGTGGTGGCCCACAAATCAGCCCGGTTGCTCGTGGCGAGGACGGCGCCGGGCGCGTCGAGGATCAACGGCACCGCGACCGCGGTGGTCTTCATCGCCCGTGGTCCCATCACCGCGAGGATCCCGTCCTCCCACGACGCCCGCAGCAACGGACCACGCCGACGCCCAGGCAGCAGCATCGTGCCCAACGCCAGCCCGATCTCAGCCGGGCGCAGTTGCTTGTCCGGAACGTCGGCGAGGCTGGCGCGAAGCTGCCGGGCCCGTTTGGTGACGCCGGCTGGGGTCAGGTCGGCCACGTCGCTCGGCCGCGCCAGGGACGGCAGCGGGTCACCGGCGTGCCCGCGTCGCCGCTCCCACACGATCCAGCCGGCGACGACCGGGACCACGGCGACCGCGACCAGAACCCCGTACACCGCGGCGACAAACGGGTGGTTGAGGCCGGGATAGGCGATGTCCCACCGGCCGGCCACCACGTCGGTGACGAACTGGCTACCGAATCCCGGCCCGGCCGAGACGCCGGTGACCCACGCGCAGACCCATCCGGCGAACCAGGCCAGCCAGCTCAAGGCGATCGCCCCCCACAACGCACCGAGCAGCACGAACGGGGTCAGCGGCACGGTGCCCGCCGCCGATCGCGGCTGCACCGGGTGTTGTGACATGCTCATCGTCCACCGTCCTGTGTGGACGGGTGTGGCTGCGTCCGCTGCTGTCGTGTACCTGGAGGCACCGGCCGCGGGGGTGTGTTGGCCGGCAGCACCGCAGCCGCATCGGCTGATTGCGTTCGGGTTTTGGCGGTGGCGCTCATGTGAAGCACCCCCCGTTGTCGCAGCCGGAGTCGTCGCTGCCGTCAAGGGCGAGGCCGGGGAGCATGTCCTGCGCCCGGCCGACTGCCTCGGCGAGGGGCCGGTTGAACCGGGTCAGCCACACCGGGTCTTTGCCGAGCGCCGCGCGCCGGTCGTTGAGCAACGCCTCCAGGCATGCGCGGGCGAACAGTTCTGGTCGGGCACGGCGCATCTCGGCGAAGGCGGTTGGACGTTTCAAAGGGCAGAAGTAGCAGGCACTTTTGCCCGGCACCGGCAGTCCGGCGGCGGCGATGATGCGCTGGCAGTCGGTACGCCGCAGCGGCGGCGTGTGGTCCAGCAGTGGATAGACGGGCCGCTCGTATGGCATGGCCTTGCGGGTGTTGACCCGTTCGACCTCGTCCAGACTGATCCCGATGGTCGCCGGGGTCGCGGCGGTTGCGCCGTGCTGCTTGAGCCACCGTCCCAGCAACCGCACCTTGAAATCGGCTGAGCACGCTCGAGTTCCAGGGGCTCCACTCGACATGCGGACCGGGATCGGCAGCGACCGCGACCCCGGCCGGGTCAGCCGGCCATACAGCGTCTCGACGCTGCCGTCCCGGCGTTCCCGGTGGAGCTGGATGCCATGCGCAGCGGCATAAGGCATGGTGTACCGACGCAGGTAGTCGAATGTGGCCGGGTCTTCGGAGTCGTCGCCGACGTTGGCGAACAAGAAGACGTCGAAGTCGATCCGCTGCTGCGCGGCCAGTACGAGCAGACAGGTCGACTGGACGCCTCCGCCGTACGCGATCGCACGCAACGTGTTGTGAGGTAAGGGTTTCATGGCGTGCTCACCCGCATCGCCGTGTCGGTGTCGTACAGTGACCATTCGTCGCCGACCAGCGACAGCGCGACCGGCAGACCGGGCCGCTCCCCGGTTTTGACGAGGAACTTGCCGCGGCCGGGGTGCACGCTGCCCGGGAACAGCGCCTCCGGGGCGGCCCAGGAGGACACCATCTCGCGTTCAGGTGCGGACAGGCGGACGATCTGGTTGATGCGGTCCAACTCCCGGCCCGGTAGGGCGGCCAGGATTTTGATGGCGGCGCGTTCGAAGAAGCCGCGGGCTTTGGCCCGGTCTTCCTCGGTGGGCAGGGCATCGAGGTCGTCGAGACTGTGGGTGACCATGAGGGAGGCCATGCCGCGTTGCCGGTTGAGCCGGGTGAGTGCGTCGGCGTGGTCGACCAGGCCGGGCGCTCCCCGCAACGCCCGCCAGAGTTCGTCCATGACGCCGAAGAACTGCCGCCGGGGCGCCAGGTGTTGGTCGGCGAGTACCGCGGCGGCGTCGACGACACCGAAGCTGTAGGCCCAGGTGCACAGCATGGCGGCGGCCACGAGTTGGTCACCGGCGGCGGCGACGTGGGAGATGTCCACCGACACGGCCCGGGCGGCCAGGTCGATCGGGGTGGTGGTGGCTGCGTCGAAGACGCCCTTCAGCGAACCTTCACACAGCAGCGCGAGCGTGGGAACCAGCTCGTCGACCCGGCGCTGATAGTCGCTATCAGTGCTGGCCCGGGCAACGGCGCGCAGCTCGTCCGGGCCCTCCTCCAGGATCGACAGTACGTCCGGGACGGTGGGCTCGCGGTCCAGGCGGTCGCCGAGCAGATCGATGGCCCGGCCGAGAACGACTTCCTCGGGGTTGGTGACCCGGCCGGCGCGGACCAGCGTGCACAAGGCGAGCAGCAGCGACAGCCGGCGGCCCCGGATTTCCAGCCGCAGCCGGCCGGCTTCGGTCCCGCTCATCCGCTGTAGGGCTGTGCCGAGTGGGCCGGCGTCGAGGGGGTTGATCCGGTCCAGGCCGCGGCCGACCCGGATGACCTGCCCACTGAGATGGGTGATGAGGCGGGTGTAGTCCGGTTTCGTGTCGCCCAACACCAACGCCTGGGTGCCGTACCCGGTCAGGCCGGTGATCAGACGCTTGGCCAGGCTGGACTTGCCGACGCCGGGCTGTCCTAACAGGAACATACCCGGGTTGGTTGTCAGGCCGCTACGCAGCCATTCCAGCGGGTCGAGGCACAGCACCTCACCCCAGAGCATGTGCCGACCGATCGGCACGCCGAGGACCGGTGAACCAGAGCCCGCGACGAACGGGTACAAGCCGCACAACTGCACGGTGGTGCCCTGGTACTCCATTCCCGGGGCGAGGTGACTGGTCCGGCCAGCGCCGGGGATCCGCCAGCCCCACGACGGTGCCACCGCACCAGACGTTGGCCGCATTGTTGAGCGGTTGGCAGTCTTTGTGGGCATCACATGACCTCCAGTTCGTGGGCAGTCAGCGGGGCCACTGGGTGGCGAGCTGGGGTGGGCAGATCCCGGCTGGCAGGGTGGTGGCGAACCCGGCGGCCTGACTGGCCCACATCCGCCGCAGCCGGATCTTGGCGACCTCGGCGCGGGACTCGATGTCGGCGACGGCCCGACCCAACTCGTCCTGATCCGTGACCGTGACCGTGACGAAGAGACTCATCAGCCCGACCCCAGCGCCGGCGGCTTCCTCTCGAGCGGCGCGCAGGGCGCGTTCCTTGTCAGCCCGATCGCGGGCGTTCTCGTCTCGTTTCTGCGCCGCACGTAGTGCGTCGCGGAACGCGGCGGCACCGACCTCCCGCTCGACGATGCGGGCGGCCTCACCGGCAGAGAAGGGCCGATAAACCAGCGACACCCGCTTCGGGTACGGGCCGGGCGCGAGCAGCCGGGCCAGCACGTCGGCATGGACCTGAGCGCGCGGCGCCTCGTGCCACGCCCACGACACCGACCAGCCACCGTCGTGCTGGTAGCGGTCGTACCGCTCCTCGGCGGAGACCGGCCCAGCGGTGTCCCAGTCCAGGTGCCGATCGACCGCAGCGGCGTCCCGCCCGCTGACGAGGCGGGCGACATCGCCGCGGGCGTGGGGGTCGTAGGCCGTCCGGACCACGGCCGCCAGGTCCGCGGAGCTGGCCCGGCCGAGCACGGTCAACCCGCACCCGCCGAGGGCGTCTTGCAGGCCGGGCAGGGCGCGGCTGATCTCGGCCACGGACTCCTCCAGGTTCTGCGGTCGGGCCGGGGAATGCGCCGGGTCGAACGTGATGGACACCCGGGTCTCCACGTCGGCCGCCGCAGCCGGTGACACCTCGACGAGTTGTTGCAGCACCCGCCGGGCCGAGCTGGGGGCATGTGGGGAGATCCGGGCGGTGACGTAGTCGGCCAGCCGGGACCCGGACGCCGGTGCGGTGTCCACCGTGACGGTCACCCACCGCACGATCGGCAGATAGCCGAGGCTGGACAGCCAGCCACCCCAGTTCGACACCCAGGCCGTGGCCTGCTCCCGGTCGACCAGCCAGGTCGAGGTGGCGGCGGCGCGCAGGGTGGCGGTCATGGTGCCGATCCGCTGGTGCCAGACAAGGCCGTAGTCACCGCCCGGATCGGTCACCGCGAGCAATGTGGTCGGGGCCAATACGCCGGGAAGCTGCCACGCCTTCGGGTGAGAAACCGTCACCCCGGAGCGGTACGAGGTGTAGCCGCGGGCGGACCCCCACCCCCAGCGCAGCCGTTGAAGGACGCCGTGCAGCAGCGGGACGCCGTCCCACCGCAGCACCGTCCCGGCGATGGCCACCACCGCCGGCCCGATCACGACCGTGAACACGGTCAGGCTCAGCGACATCGAGATGATCACGGTGGTAAGTGCGATGAGCACCACGAGGGTCTGCGCCGAGCCCAGGCCCATCAGGCCCATGCCGCGGCTGCGACGCCAACCCCCGTAGGTGCGGACCTGCTCCTCAGATGCGGACATGCGACGGGTCACCGGCCCTTCGTTGCCTCGGATGTCGCGTTAGCGACGGCGTTAGCGGCGCCGTTGGCGGTCTGGCCAGCGGTGCTGGTCACCACCACCGCACCGGCGACGACTGGCGCGGCGGGGCCGGCCGCGGCGGAGGCGCCCATCGCGCCGCTCGTGCCCGCCCCGGCCGCGCCGCCACCGGCAGCGCCGGCCGGCCCGTGGGCGGAGGTTACGGTGGCGACCTTCCCCGACCCGGCCTCGCCGGTGAAAGCCGGCGGTTTGAACCCGGGTGACGGCGCCGCGCCCGGACCGGGACGCGGACTCGGGCCAGGACCGGGACCGGGTCGGCCTTCCGGGCCGGCAGGTCCGGGACCGGGACCGGGCGAGCTGCCGCGGTCGAACGTCTCGCTGAGGTAGCGGGCGTGTTCGTTGACGCCAAACCCGCCACCGCGAAGCGACGACGCGGCATGCATACCGGCCGCTCCCGCGGTGGCGAGCATGCCGAGCCCGCCGCCGCCTGATTGCAGGCCGCCGATCGTCCAGTTGAAGAAGCGCAGCAGCACTGGCAACGCGACCAGGGCGGTGATCATCATGGCGAGGCCGAACAGCAGCACACGCGGGTCTTTGGAGCTGTTCTCGCCGGTCATCCAGATCATGACGGCGTACGTGATGGCGGCGAAGTCCTTGTAAAAGATCAGGGTGAGCAGCCAGGCCACCACCGTGCGCAGCCAGCCGCTGGTGGCGTTGGTGAAGCTGCCCGAGGCCGCCAACGGTGTCATCGGTGCCAGGATCAGCACCGCCCCGTCGCGGAACAGCATCAACAAGGCTTGGGCGAACGCGCAGATCATTCCGATGCCCGAGATCAATATGACCAACCCGACGGGTAGCCCGTCCGGTCCGAGCACCGGTACGACGAGCGCGGACAGGCGTTTGCCGAGGCTCGGTTCGCCGACGGACTTCAAGGCCGAGGTGAGCACGTAGGCGGCGAAGGCGTCGGTGCCGGCCAGCAGCAGGTTCGTGCCGAAGACGCCAACGGCCGACCACAGCGCGGTGTTCCAAAGCCCCCGTAGGACGTTCACCAGCGGGGCGGGCTTGCGGGACAGCACCATCAGCAGCCCGTTCCACAGCATTCCACCCATCGCCACGATCGCCGTGATCGGCAGGATCAGCGCGCGTAGGTTGGCCACCGCGTCGATCGGCATCGCGTTCGGGTCACTGTTGTGGCGGTCCGGGTACAGGCTGATCGAGGGGACCAGCACCCACCAGCTCGCCGACAGGTTGATCAGCCATTGCTGGGCCGCGATGACCACCTGCGCGGCCTGCCCGAAGATCGTGTTGGTGACCGCGATGGTGGCCTCGGTGGCGATGCAGCCGGTGTCCCATGGCGCGCACATGCTCAAGCTCCGTCCGGGAATCGGGTGTAGCCGGTGGTGTCGGTGACCAGGGCGGTGACGCTGTCCCAGCTGCCGCCCGGCGGGGCAACGAGTACCCAGTCCTCGCCCAGCCATTGGGTGTGCAGCCGCAGTTCGACCAGCACCGAGGCGCCGGCCTTGCCGGGGCCTTCGATGAGCAGCCGGACTGTCGCCGTGGTCGGCGAATCCGAGTCGACGCGGTAGCCGCGGGCGACCGAGTACAGCCGCCCAGCCGGCTGCCCGTACGGCAGGCCGAGCTGGGCGCGGGCCTGCTCGTAGTCGTCCTCAAGCTGCTGGCCGAGCGCGGCGGCGTCGCCGCCGACCACCTGCTCGCGCAGCGTCGCCCCGAACACGTCGGGCCCGACCTGCGGGCACAGCCGCAGGCTCAGATGCGCGGCGGCCAATACCGCACCCAACCGGTTGTGGGCGAAGCCCCAGGCCCGCCCGCCCACGGTGTCATACGGGCCAGCCGTGCGGGAAACGGGCAGCCGGGCACCAGCCACCGTGGCCCAGCCCAGATCGGCGGGTGCCTGCGGCGTCGACGCCTGTGGGGTTGCCGGCAGGGCGGTCGCGGGCGGCGGGTCCGCTGTGGACGGTGTGGTGGCCGGGGCGGACTCGGGCGCTGACGCTCGGTCCCGGTGTGGCAGCAGCAGTATCACTGCGGCCCCGATGGCGACAGCCACCAGGACGATCGCGCTCGCTGCCGCTACCACCAGTGCTGTGCGCCGGCGGGCCCGCGCGGCGATGTCGTCGCTCATGGCCGGCTAGTTCAGGACCACGCCGACGACCGCGGCGCCGATCGAGCCGAGCGTCAGGCCACCAAGCACCCACGGGATACCGGTAGCTCCGTCCACCGCGGTCGAGGACCGGTTGCGCCGGCCGAGAATCATCATGCCGCCGCAAATGAACATGCCCAGCACGCCACCGACGATCAGGGTCCACTTGCCCCAGCCGAGGAACATCTCGGCCACCGGCGCGAGACCGGGTATCGGCGTCGGCGCGGGGTTCGGCACCCCGACGCCCGGTGTCGGCTCGGCAGCGGCAAGCGCGGTGGCCAACGCCGCCGTGAAAGCTTCGAGCAGCACGTCCGTTCTCCTTCGTCCAGAGCCCCGCTTGATGCGCGGGCCGTGATCTGGACGTTGGCCGCCGACCGATAGCGGACCGGTTGGCGAAGGCGTATCCGAACCTGTTACGGGCGTTACGGGGTAACGCTTCCGCTCACCCCTGCCGGGTTTCGTGAACCGATCACGAGATCCCGTCAGGAGGTGGACCCGTATGCGCGCGCTGCCCCGCACCGGCGCCGCGGTGGCGTTGGGCGTTGCGGTGCTCGCCGCGGTGGTTTTGGTCGTCGGTGGCAACGGCGGCGACGAGCCGCCCGCACCGGCCGACCGCACGGCGGTGCCGGCGCTCAGCCCACCGGTCGACCCAGACCAGGACTACACCGACCCGACCGCGGTGTGCCTGAGCTTCGCCGACACGGTGCACCGCCACGACACCCGCACCGACACCAGCGCACAGGCCGCCTACCGGCGGGCCATGGCCTACGCCACCGCAGAACTCGCCGCCGCGGTCGCCGCGCAGCCCGAAGCCCGCGACCACCAGTGGCCGACATGGCGGTCGCATCAGGCCGCCACCGACCCGACCGTGGTCGCCGCTATCGCGGACG
>Ga0272482_10000612_pt1 | contig 11167 bp, 8 predicted proteins | sample RVTome_8_FD_192427 | JGI IMG/M metagenome (GOLD analysis project Ga0272482, IMG submission 192427) | Soil microbial communities from uranium-contaminated site in the Upper Colorado River Basin, Wyoming, United States - RVT160D0 (version 2) ...
TCCGCACGGAGGTCCACTCCGCGTACCCGTTGGCGACCGGGTCCGTTGCGGCGGCCGGCCCGACGAACTTCAGCCCGAGGATCACGAACGTCATCACGGCCACCGTGCTGACGAACGCCACCAGACCGTCCACCTGGGTCGCTCGCTTGAACAGCAAACCCAGCAGGAACGCGCCGAGCAGTGCGCCGTAGGTGTAACCGGTGATGCCCAGCGCCTGCACGACGATCGGGTCGGCGGTGGTCGAGTTGGCGGTCGCGAACAGGCCGGCGCAGATGATGAGCAGCCCTGCCCACACGACCGTCCACACGCGACCCAACCGCAGCCGGTCGTTGTCGTTGAGCGTCCTGCGGGACACGCGTTCGTAGACGTCGGTCACCGTCGCCGAGGCCAGCGCGCCAAGTGACGAGGACAGTGCCGCGGCGAGGATCCCCGCGATCACGAAGCCGGACAGCCCAGACGGCAGTTCGGTCACGATGAAGTTCGCGAACAGCTCGTCCTTGTTGGCGAGGCCGAGCCCGCCGTCGGCCACCGGGTCGGTCGGCACCGCGGCCGCGTAGAACGCCCACATCATCACGCCGATGACGAGGAAGAACGCGAACTGCAGGAACACCACGAAACCGCTGGCGATCAACGCCTTCTGCGCGGCCCGGACGTCCCGGGTGGACATCAGCCGCTGCACGATCAGCTGGTCGACACCGTGCGACGCCATCGCGAGCAGCGTCCCGCCGAAGAACGCGGCCAGGAACGGATAGCCACCGGTCAGCGGGTCCGACGAGAAGTCGAACAGCTGGAACTTCGACGCGTCCACGGCGTCGCCGAACCACCCGGACGGCAGCGAACCGGCCAGCGCGATCACCACGACGACCCCGCCGAGCACGTACCAGAGCATCTGGATCGCGTCGACCCACACGACGGCGCGGACCCCGCCGACGAACGTGTAGAACACCATCGCGATGCCGAGCACGAGCACGATCACCCAGTACGACGCGGTGATCCCGTACGAGGCCAGCACGACCTTGATGGGGATGGCGGTGGCGAACAGCCGGATGCCGTCCGCGAGCAGGCGGGTGAACTGGAACGTCACCGACGCCGTCGCCCGCATCCCGTCGCCGTAGCGCTTGCCGAGGAACGCGTACGCCGTGACCAGGTCACCCGCGACGTAGCGGGGCAGCAGCACGAACGAGACGATGATCCGGCCGACGATGTAGCCGAGCGCGAGCGTCAGGTAGGTCATCCCGCCAGCCGACGGCGGCGCGACGTAGGCGACGACCGGCACCGAGAGGACGGTCAGCGTGGACGTCTCCGCGGACACGACCGACAGGCAGACCACCCACCACGAGATCTTCTTCTCGCTGACGAAGTAGTCGGTCGCCGACTTCTGCCGGCCGCCGATCAGGATGCCGAGCAGCGGCATCCCGACCAGGAACAGCACGATGATCGCGACGTCAAGCGCGCGCACCGATCTCACCCACCCTCTCGTGCACCCGCAGCCGGGTGACCTCGGTCCTCTCGGGCGCGGGCAGCACCAGCGGCCCGCCACCCGGTGTGATGCTGCCGAGCAGCCGCTCCCCGCGCGACCCGGTGACACCCGTCGTGTCGGCCGGCACGCCGGCCCAGGTCAGGAAGCCGAGCAGCGCGGTCAGGTACGCCTCCTTGCCACCGGCAGGCAGACCGGCCTCGTCGCTGGTCACGAGCGTGGCCGGGGCGAGTCTTCGTGCCAGCGCGGCCATCAGCGTCGGGTTGCGCACGCCGCCGCCCGACGCGACCACGTGCGCGACATCGTGGGAGTGACACGCCTCGGCGACCGTCGCCGCCGTCAGCTCCACCAGCGTGGCCAGCAGGTCGTCGCCGGCCACGTGCCCGACCTTCTCGAGCGCGGCCATCAGGTGGTCGAGGTGGAAGTGCTCCTTGCCGGTCGACTTCGGCGGCGCCAGCGCGTAGTACGGGTCGGCGAGCAGCGCGGCCAGCAGGTCCGCGCGAACCGTGCCCTGCGCGGCGAGGTCGCCGTCGACGTCCTGGTGCCACACCCCGCCGGAGATCATCCGCGCGGCCGCGTCCAGCAGCGCGTTGCCCGGCCCGGTGTCGAACGCGAGCGGCGGCCGGTCCGGCGCGACCACGGTGATGTTGGCGATCCCGCCGATGTTCAGCGCGGCCGTGGTGGCCTCGGCGTCCCGCAGCCACAGCCGGTCGAGCACGCCGGCGAGCGGCGCGCCGTGCCCACCGGCCGCGACGTCCCTGCTGCGCAGGTCGGCCACCACCGGCAGTCCGGTGGCCTCGGCGATCCAGGCCGGCTGGCCGAGCTGCAGCGTGCCGAGCGCGTGCCCGCCCTCGACCCAGTGGTAGACGGTCTGGCCGAGCGAGGCGACCAGGTCGGCCCGCCCGTCCGCGATGGTGGCGAGCGCGTGACCCGCGGCTGCGGCGAACGCCTGCCCGACCGCGGTGTCCAGCCGGCACACCTGCTCGGCGGTGGTCGCGTTCGGCGGCAGCACGCCGAGCAGGGCGGCACGCAGCTCGCTTGGGTACGGCAGCTCGGTGTGCCCGATGGGCACCAGCTCGACGGTCCCGTCCACCACGGTCAGCTCGGCGACGGCGACGTCCACGCCGTCCATCGATGTTCCGGACAGCAGTCCGATCACCCGGCACGAAGTCACGGATCGGAGGCTGATCCAGTCGGCCGCACCCGCGCAAGTCGACACGTTACTTCTTGACCAAATCGATGTCGAGAATGGTTGAGTGTTGTCGACAGAAGGTATAGACCAGGGCGATACTGTGTCACCCTGCTGTCGGGGGCGGGTTCGAACTGGCCAGCCATCGCGATCGATGAGGAGCGAGCATGACCAATTTTTCGGCTGACTGGAGCAGGAGGAAGTTCCTGCGTGGGGCCCTGGCCACCGGCGCTCTCGTGCTGCCAGGGACGGGCGTGCTCGCCGGTTGTGCCACCTCGGGCGGCGGCCAGGAGCAGTCGCAGGGCGAGAAGTCGGAGAAGAACCCGCTCGGCGTCCCCACCGACGAGCCGATCGAGATCTACATCTTCAACGGCGGCTTCGGCGACAAGTACGCCACCGACATCCACGAGCCCATGTACAAGAAGGCGTACCCCAACGCCACGATCAACCACAAGGCCGAGGTCGACATCGCGGGCGCGCTGCAGTCCCGCTTCGTCGGCGGCAACCCGCCGGACTTCGTGAACGACTCCGGCGACGGGCAGATCCCGCTCGGGCAGCTCGTCTCCGACAAGCAGCTCTACGACCTCTCCGACCTCTTCGACGCCCCCAGCTGGGACGACCCGAACAAGACGGTCAAGGACACCCTCGTCCCCGGCGCCGTCGAGCAGGGCACCTTCGGCGACAAGCCCTACGTCATGCACATGGCGCTCACGGTCTTCGGCCTCTGGTACAACAAGACGCTCTTCGACAAGAACGGCTGGACCATGCCCACCACGTGGGCCGAGATGACCGATCTCTGCAAGGAGATCAAGGGCACCGGCATGGCGCCGTGGACCTACCAGGGCATCCACGCCAGGTACATGAACTGGCCGCTGCTCACCATGGCGGCCAAGCTCGGCGGTCCCGAGGTGCTCCAGGCGATCGACAACCTGGAGGAGGGCGCGTGGGGCAACGAGGCGGTCAAGGAGTCGGCCAACGCGCTCGCCGGCCTGAAGAAGGCCGGCTACATCCTCGACGGCACCGAGGGCATGGACCACATCCAGTCCCAGCAGGCCTGGTGTGACGGCAAGGCGGCCTTCATCCCGTCCGGCTCCTGGCTGGAGAGCGAGCAGAAGGACGTCACCCCGGCCGACTTCGAGTTCGCGTACATGCCGGAGCCGCTGCTGTCGGCCGACGCGAAGCTGCCCAAGGAGGCGCTGCGTGCGTCGCCCGGTGAGCCCTACATCGTGCCGGCGCAGGCGAAGAACCCGCGTGGTGGCCTGGAGTACATGCGGATCATGCTCTCCAAGGAGGGCGCGAAGGGCTTCACCGAGGAGGTCTCCAGCCTCACCGTCGTGGCGGGCGCCGCGGACGGCGTGAAGCTGCCGCCGGGTCTCACCTCGGCGCAGAAGGCGCTCGGCGACGCCGGCGACAACATCGTGAACTGGATGTACCCGACGTGGTACGGGAAGATGGAGAACCCGGGCATCAACGCGCACACCGGTGACCTGCTGGCCGGCCGCAAGACCGTCGACGAGTGGGTCGAGGGCTGCGAGGCCGAGGCCAAGAAGGTGCGCGAGGACGACTCGATCACCAAGTACACGCGCTGAGTCAGCACATGGCGCGGCAGCAGACCGTGCGCAGGCGGGCCTCGAAACCGGGGCCCGCCTTGCAACACGGCAAGTACACGTTCATCGTGGTGTTCCTCGCGGTCCCGGTGGCGATCTACGGCCTGTTCGTGGTCTCCCCGTACCTGCAGGCGATCTACTTCTCGCTCACCGACTGGACGGGCCTCACCGCGACCCAGGAGTTCGTCGGCTTCGACAACTACGTGAAGCTGTTCGGCGACGAGCAGTTCCTCGTCGCGTTGAAGAACAACGTCATCCTGCTGCTGGTGGTCCCCGCGGTCACCGTGCTGCTCGGCCTGTTCTTCGCGTCCATGCTGAGCGTCGGGCGGCGTGGCAGGTCCGGCATCGAGGGCGTGCGCGGCTCCGGCGTCTACAAGGTCGTGTACTTCTTCCCGCAGGTCCTGTCGGTGGCGATCGTGGGCGTGCTGTTCAAGTACGTCTTCGCGCCGACCGAGGCGGGCGGCATCATCAACGGCGGGCTGCGTGCGATCGGCCTCGACCAGCTCGCGGTGGCGTGGCTCGGCGACCCGAACTTCGCGTTCTGGTGCGTCGTGCTGGTGATGATCTGGTCGTTCGTCGGCTTCTACGTGGTGCTGTTCTCCGCGGCGATGCAGTCCATCCCCAAGGAGATCTACGAGGCGGCGCTGCTGGACGGCGCGAGCAGGTACACGACGTTCCTGCGGGTGACCCTGCCCCTGGTGTGGGACACCGTGCAGGTCGGCTGGGTGTACCTGGCGATCCAGGCCATGGACGCGTTCGCGTTCGTGCACATCATGCTCGGCATCAGCGGCGGGCCGTCCCGGTCCGGTGACGTGCTCGGCATCGCGCTGTACCGCGGCGCGTTCAGCGACTACCGGTTCGGCTACGCGTCGGCCATCGGCGTGGTCATGCTGGTGCTGACGCTGGTCGTCGCGGTGCTGTTCCTCCGGATCGCGAGGCGGGAGCGGGTGGAGCTGTCATGACGACCACGATCGAACGGCCGTCGTCGGCGACGCCGGCGCCCAGGCGGCAACAGCCGGGAGTGGGTGCCGGCGCCGGCGCGCTGAACCTGCTCAACGGCACGTTCCTGCTGTTCTGGGGCCTGCTCACGGCGTTGCCGCTGCTGTGGGCCATCGTGTCGGCGTTCAAGACGAACACCGAGTTCGTGTCCAACCCGTGGGGACTGCCGTCGGTGCCGCGGCTGGACAACTTCGCGCGGGCCTGGGACGCGGCCAACGTGGGGCAGTACTTCCTGAACAGCGTCATCGTGTGCGTCATCTCGGTGCCGCTCACGATGGTGCTCGGCGCGATGGCCGCGTACGTGCTGTCCAGGTACGAGTTCTTCGGCAACCGGATCATCTACTTCGGCTTCGTCGGCGGGCTGATCTTCCCGGTGTTCCTCGCGCTGGTGCCGCTGTTCTTCGTGGTGCGCAACCTCGGGAACGTGCCGGTGGTCGGCGAGTACCTCGGGCTGAACAGCCTCGTCACGCTCGCGCTGGTGTACGTGGCGTTCTCGATGCCGTTCACGGTGTTCTTCCTGACCGCGTTCTTCCGCACCCAGCCGACGTCCATCGCCGAGGCCGCCATCGTCGACGGCTGCTCGCACTTCGGGTTGTTCTTCCGGGTCATGCTGCCGATGGCGAAGCCGGGGCTGATCAGCATCGGGCTGTTCAACGTGCTGGGCCACTGGAACCAGTACGTGCTGCCGGTGCTGCTGGTCGACGACGTGGAGAAGCGGGTGCTGGCGCAGGGCCTCGCCAGGCTGGCCGCCAGCCAGGGCTACCGCGCGGACTGGACCGCGTTGTTCGCCGGGCTGGTGATCGCGCTGCTGCCGGTGCTGATCGTCTACATCCTGTTCCAGAAGCAGGTGCAGGCGGGCCTGACGGCAGGCGTGCTGAAATGACGGGCATGCGGCGGCCGGGTGGCCGTCGCACCTGCCCTTAGTGCGAGGATGACGGCGTGTCGACCACCGTGATCGTGATCCTTGTCGCTGTTGTCGTGCTGCTCGCGCTCGCCGTGGTCGCGGGGGTGGTGATCAGCAGGCGGCGGCGGATCACGCTGACCGAGAAGCAGGCGGTCACCGAGACCAAGCCCAAGGGCTACCAGGCGGGCGGCGGGATCAGCCTCGCGCCGGGTGGGACGAAGGCGCCGGACAAGGTCCAGGCCGAGGAACCGGTCGAGGAGGACCCCGAGACCAAGGTCGGGCCGGGGCCGGACAAGCCGTCGGTGATCAAGTCCGAGCCGGCGCTCATCGACGAGCTGGCGCCGACGGCCCCGCCTGCCGAGCCGCCCGCCGAGCCGGTCGCGGCGCCCATCGACGAGATCGAGCCGACCTCGGGCCGGCTGGAGCGGCTGCGTGGCCGCCTGTCCCGCTCGCGGTCGACGTTCGGGCAGGGCCTGCTCGGCCTGCTGGGCGCCGGCAACCTGGACGAGGACTCCTGGACCGAGGTCGAGGACACGCTCCTGCTCGCCGACCTCGGCGCGGCGACCACCACCGAGATCGTCGACCGGCTGCGTGCCGAGCTGGTCTCCCGCGGTGTGCGCACGGCCGACGAGGCCCGCGCCCTGCTGCGGGACGTGCTGGTCGACGCGCTGCACCCCGACATGGACCGTGCCGTCCGCGCGCTGCCGCACGAGGTCGACGGGACCAAGCTCCCGGCGGTCGTGCTGGTCACCGGCGTCAACGGCACGGGCAAGACCACCACCACCGGCAAGCTCGCCCGCGTGCTCGTGGCCGAGGGCCGCACGGTCATGCTCGGCGCGGCGGACACCTTCCGTGCCGCGGCCGTCGAACAGCTCGCGACCTGGGCCTCGCGTGTCGGCGCCGAGGTCGTCCGTGGCAAGGACGGCGCCGACCCGGCCGCGGTGGCGTTCGACTCGGTCAAGCGTGGCGTGGAAGCCGGGGTGGACGCGGTGCTCGTCGACACTGCCGGCCGCCTGCACACCAAGACCGGCCTGATGGACGAGCTGGGCAAGGTCAAGCGGGTCGTCGAGAAGCAGACCAAGGTCGACGAGGTGCTGCTGGTCCTCGACGCCACGACCGGCCAGAACGGCCTGACCCAGGCCCGCGTGTTCGCCGAGGTCGTCGACATCACCGGCATCGTGCTCACCAAGCTCGACGGCACCGCCAAGGGCGGCATCGTGTTCCAGGTGCAGCGGGAGCTGGGCGTGCCGGTGAAGCTGGTCGGGCTTGGCGAGGGCGCCGACGACCTGGCGCCGTTCGAGCCGGGCGCGTTCGTCGACGCACTGCTGAACTGAGGGTCGGCCATGGAGTTCCAGGACGTCGTCCGCAAGCGCAGGATGGTCCGCAGGTTCGAGGAGAACCGGCCGGTGCCTCGGGAGGCGCTGGACCGGATCCTGCACAACGCAACCCGTGGCCCGTCGGCCGGGTTCTCCCAGGGACAGGCGTTCCTCGTGCTCCAGGGTGACGACCTGGCGAAGTTCTGGGCGCTGCGGCCCATGAACAACGGTGTGTCCACCGCACCGGTCGTGATCGTGCCGTTCTCGGTGAAGAGCGTGTACCTGGACCGCTACGCCGAGCCCGACAAGGGCTGGACCGACAAGGACGAGGCCCGCTGGCCGGTGCCGTTCTGGCACATCGACACCGGCATGGCCACCCTGCTCATCCTGCAGACCGTCGTCGACGAAGGCCTGGGCGCCCTGTACTTCGGCATCAGGCCAGACGACGTCGGCCCGTTCCGCGAGCTGTACGGCGTCCCCGCCGACCACGAACCCATCGGCGCGATCGCCATCGGCTACTCCGCCGAGCCAGAACAGTCCGGCTCCCCGACGAAGCGCGGCCGCCGCTCGATGGACGAGATCGTGCACTACGGGCGGTGGTGAACCTAGGGTGTAGACCATGGTCGACATCCAGGTGCTCGGCGGGTCCGCCGAGCGAAGCGCGGAGATACTCACCCCCGAGGCGCTCGAGTTCCTCGCCGGGCTGCACGAGCGGTTCGCCGGGCGGCGCGATGAGTTGATCGCGGCCAGGGGCAGGCGCCGGGAGGAGGCGTCGCGCACCGGGCGGCTGGACTTCCTCGAGGAGACCCGGTCGGTGCGGGAGGCGGACTGGCGGGTCGCGGCGGCGCCGGTGGACCTGGAGGACCGGCGGGTCGAGATCACCGGGCCGACCGAGCGCAAGATGGCGATCAACGCGCTGAACTCGGGCGCCCGGGTCTGGCTCGCCGACCTGGAGGACGCCAACACCCCGCACTGGCACAACGTCGTCTCCGGACAGGTCAACCTCTACGACGCCGTCCGCGACGAGATCGCCTTCACCTCACCGGAGGGCAAGAGCTACGCGCTGCGCGACGACGTGCGGCACGCGGTGATCGTGATGCGGCCGCGTGGCTGGCACCTCGACGAGCGGCACATCACCTTCGACGGTCGCCGGGCGGTCGGCGCGCTGGTCGACTTCGGGCTCTACTTCTTCCACAACGCGAAGGCACTGCTGGAGCGCGGCAGCGGCCCGTACTTCTACCTGCCGAAGATGGAGAGCCACCTCGAGGCCCGCCTCTGGAACGACGTGTTCACCCACGCGCAGGAGACACTGGGCATCCCACACGGCACCGTCCGCGCGACCGTGCTCATCGAGACCATCCCGGCCGCGTTCGAGATGGACGAGATCCTCTACGAGCTGCGCGACCACGCGTCCGGGCTCAACGCGGGCCGCTGGGACTACCTCTTCAGCATCATCAAGTACTTCCGCGACGCGGGCGCCGACTTCGTGCTCCCCGACCGCAACGACGTCACCATGACCGCGCCGTTCATGCGTGCCTACACCGAGCTGCTGGTCCGCACCTGCCACCGGCGCGGCGCGTTCGCGATGGGTGGCATGGCCGCGTTCATCCCGAACCGGCGCGACCCGGAGGTCACCGAGAAGGCACTCGCCAAGGTGCACGACGACAAGCATCGCGAGGCGGCGGACGGGTTCGACGGTTCCTGGGTCGCGCACCCGGACCTGGTGCCGATCTGCGCCGAGGAGTTCGACGCGGTGCTCGGCGAGCGGCCAAACCAGCTCGACCGGCTGCGCAAAGAGGTGACCGTGTCAGCGGCCGAGCTGCTGGACGTGAAGTCGACACCGGGTCAGGCGTCCTCGGCCGGGCTGCGGGCCGCGGTGGACGTCGGCGTCCGCTACCTCGCGTCGTGGCTGTCCGGCAACGGCGCCGCCGCCATCCACAACCTCATGGAGGACGCGGCGACCGCCGAGATCTCCCGGTCCCAGGTGTGGCAGTGGGTCCGCAACGGCGTCACCCTCGACACCGGCGTCCAGGTCACCGCCGACCTCGTGCGCGAGAACCTCGCCGACGTGCGCCGCGAGCTGACCGACGTGGTGCCGGCCGAGCACCTCGCGCCGGCCTGCGAGCTGTTCGAGGAGGTCGCGCTGGCCGACGAGTTCCCGGACTTCCTGACCCTGCCGGCCTACGAGCGGATCTAGCCGGTGCGGACCACCCTCGACGGCGCGACGCTGACCGGGTTCGCGCACCGGCTGTCCGAAGTGGACGCCGTGCGCGCGGCCCGGTACCCGGGCGACGCGGGCGGCCGGCAGCCCCTGCACACCTGCTACGTGCCGGCGGGTGCGGTCACGCCCACCCTCCCGGCGGACTGGGGTGCGGCGGCACTCGCCGCGCTCGACGAGCACGCGCCGGGGCCGAGAGCGTTCGCCGAGGTGCTCGGGCTGCCGCCGGACCTCGCGGAGCCGGTGCACGAGAAGGTGGTCGCGAAGCTGCGCCGCGAGCCGGTCGAGGACCTGCGGATCGACTTCGAGGACGGCTACGGCCGCCGGCACGACGCCGACGAGGACGCCGACGCGGTCCGGTGCGCCGGTCTCGCCGCCGGGTTCGGCACGCCGTGGGTCGGCATCCGGTTCAAGTCGTTCGAGACCTTCGACCGCGGGATCCGCACGCTCGACCTGTTCCTGACCGAGCTCGGCACGCCGCCGCCGGGCTTCGTGCTGACCTTCCCGAAGGTCACGGCCGTCGAGCAGGTCGAGGTGCTCTGCGAGCTGCTCACGATCCTCGAGGAGCGGCTCGGCCTCGACGCCGGCACGCTGCGGTTCGAGATCCAGATCGAGACCACGCAGTCCATCGTGGACGCGACGGGGTCGTTCGCGATCCCCGGGTTCATCGCGGCCGGGAAGGGCCGGGTCAGCGGGCTGCACTTCGGCACCTACGACTACACGGCCGCGTGCGGGTTGTCGGCGGCGGACCAACACCTCGCGCACGCGGCGTGCGACTTCGCGCGGCACGTCATGCAGGTCAGCGCCGCGGGCACCGGCGTGCGGCTGTCCGACGGGTCGACGAACGTGCTGCCGACCGGGGACCGGGACGCCGTCCACGCCGCGTGGCGCAACCACTTCGGGCTCGTGCTGCGCTCGCTGACCCACGGTTTCCACCAGGGCTGGGACATGCACCCGGCGCAGCTCGTCACCCGCTACGCCGCCAACTACACGTTCTACCTCGGCAACGCGGCCGCCGACGCGAAGCGGCTGCGTGCGTACGTGGACAAGGCGGACGCCGGCGTGCTGGACGAACCCGCGACGGCGCAAGCGCTTGCGATGTCCATGCGGCGGGCGCTGGACTGTGGCGCGCTGACCGCGGCGGACGTCGAGCGGCTGTGCGGACTGTCCGAAGTGGAGCTGGGCGCGCTGGTCCGCCGGGAGTCCCTGTGACGGCGCCGGACCTGGTCCTGCGGGCCCGCCGGATGATCACGCCGGACGGCGAGCGGGCCGGCGCGGTGGGGATCACCGACGGTGTCATCGTGGCCGTCGGCGAGGACTTGGACGGGCCGAGGATCGTGGACCTCGCCGACGACGAGGTGCTGCTGCCCGGCCTCGTCGACACGCACGTCCACGTCAACGACCCCGGCCGCGCCGAGTGGGAGGGCTTCGCGACCGCCACCCGCGCGGCGGCTGCC
>Ga0272482_10000613_pt1 | contig 11154 bp, 7 predicted proteins | sample RVTome_8_FD_192427 | JGI IMG/M metagenome (GOLD analysis project Ga0272482, IMG submission 192427) | Soil microbial communities from uranium-contaminated site in the Upper Colorado River Basin, Wyoming, United States - RVT160D0 (version 2) ...
CTGTCGGTACTTCAGTTCGTACAGGTGAGCGCCTTTGATGAGGATTGAGGCTTCGACTGGTTGGGTGCTGTTGGAGTAGATGACCCGAAGCTGGCGGATCACTGGCACGTCGTCGGGAAGGTCGAGCAGCTCGAGTTCGTTGGTGGTTGGTAGTCGTGCGGAGAGCCGGTCGAGAAGCTCGCGTTGCGGGTAGCCGAGATCGGCCAGTGCCCGTGGTGCTCCGCCTGGGATCTTGCCGCGTTTGGCGATGTCGGTTCCCCGGGCGATCTGGAGTGGGTAGTACGACCAGGACAGTTCCACCGGCTCGCCGGCGTGCAGCAGCAGCCGGTGGCGCAGCACCGCTAGGTCGTCGTCCGCCAGACCAAGTATTTCGGCGACGTCGGCCGGTGGTCGGGCCTCGCGGACGTCTAGCAGTTGGTAGCTGTACCGGCGCGGCGACGGCGCGAGGTAGGCGGCGACGTCGACCACGTGCGGTTGGCTGGAGCGGACGTAGACGCCTTTGCCGACGTGGCTGTCGAGAAAGCCTTCGTCCTTGAGGGAGGCCAGGGCGCGTTGAATGGTGGCGTTCGCTGCGGCGTACTGCGCGACGAGGTTTGGTGTTGATGGAAGCTGGGTGCCTGGGGCGAGTTCGCCGGACATGATTCGCGCTCGCAGGTCGGCGGCGATCTGTTGATGGCGGGGTCGGCCGTCAGTTCGTCTGGCCACGACGGCTCTGCCCTTCTTGGTTAGTCGATGGATAGCTGGTACCGCAGGTGCCGGTGTCTGGCTTTCATGGTGATCACGGTGGCCTCGACCGGCTGTCCATTGTCGACGGCGGCGATCCGAATGAGTTGCAGTACCCACTCCTGTGGGTCCAGGTCCAGCGCGGTGCGCTCTTCCGCGGTGGGCTCCCGGGCGTTGACCTCCTCGACTATTCGGCGCGGGCGATGCCCTAGCTTGGCGAGTAGCGTCACCGCGCCGCCTGGGATCTTGCGTGGCTCGGCCAACGGGGTGCCCTGGGCGATCGCTGTCGGGTAGTAGGAGTCTGTCAGCTCAACCGGCTTGTTATCGAGCAGGATCAACCGGCGGCGGACCACGACCGGCTCGCCGGGAGCTACCTGTAGCGCCTCGGCCACAATCGGCGCAGCGGCGATCTGCGTGACTTCGACAAGTCGCTGTGTGCCGGCGTGGCCGTGCTGAGCCGCCTCGGCTGCCCACGCCTCGTGAGCCCCAACCGAACGGGGCGTCACATATGGGTTCGACACGCTGACCCACTTGCCCGGCTCAGCCATGACCAGGGCCTCCCGACTCTCTGCGCCGCCTCGTACCTGATCACCCTACGTGAAAGGCGGCAAGGAAATGGCACGCGTGCCTCGCAACAGTACCTTGTTGCCTTACTCGAAAGGCAGTACGGTCTCCATCCAAGAGAGTCGCTCGACCGCCTCGCCGACGCCATCCCGCAGGAGGGGCAAGAGCAACAACACCTTTGATGCGGTCGGGCATGTTCCTCATCAACCCCCTACCGAAGGAGGAGCGGCATGACCGCAGCATCGCCGGTGCTGGACGCGCCTGGCCAGCAGGCCGGTGCCCTGGACCGCGAGGAGTTCACCTTGGACATCACCGTGGTCGAGCAGGCGGACCTCGGCGGTCTGGTCCGGTTGACCGACAACGGGTGCGGCAGTACCTGCACCGCCTGCACGACCGGCTGAGCCGGACCGTCACCGACCATCCCGAAACGTGGCTGCCGGCCGGCGCCATGCGTGGCCTCGCATGTCGTGCCACGGCCGGCCGGCACCCGACCTTCCCCGGAGGTGCCCGTGCGAACGTCCGCTCCGGCCTCGGCGTTCCAGGTCGCTGGGCCGCCTTTGTTGCGCGGCTGCGCGCACGCGCCGTTCCCGTTACCGGCATGGCCGGACCTCGAGGACCAGACACCCGCTGCCGCTCGCGCCGGGCAGCAGTGGCTGCGGCGGGTGTGGGCGATTCCCGCGGTGGCGGAGGCGATCGGCCACGCGAGCCCTGACCTGACACGCTCGGTGGTACGCGACTGCGCCGCCACCCCGGCCGAGCTCGACGTCAAGAAGGTTCGCCGGAGCGTGCTGTCGGTGGTCCGCTATGTGCTCCGGATGGCCGGGCGACCCACCCCCTTTGGGCTGATCGCCGGCGTGGCGCCGGCGCAGTTCGGTCCCGCCGGGACCGCTGGCGCGATCTGGGGCGAGGGCCATCGGGTCGTCGCCCAGGCCGCCGCCGGATGGCTGACCGAGATCATCAGCGGGCTGGAAGCCAGCTCCAGCCTGCTTGCCCGGCTGCAGGTGGTGGTGAACTCGACGCTGACCCTGCGCGGCGATCACCTGATCGTGCCGCACCAACCGCACACCGACGAGCGGCGCAAGGCAATCTCGACCGAGGTGGCGATCCGGCAGACCACCGCCGTGAAGCTCGTCGTTCAGGCGGCACGGTCCCCGGTCGCCGTCGCTGACCTGGTGGCGAAGCTGGGTGCAGAGGCCCCGACGGTGCGGGTCGAGCACATCACGGGGATGCTGTCCACATTGGTCGCCCACCGCGTGCTGATCACTAACCTGCACGCTCCCAGCACCGAGATCGACCCGCTCCGCCATCTGGTGCGGGTACTCGCTGCGGCGGACGCCGGCCACGTGGGCGAGATCGCTCACCTTGTGCAGTTGCTGCGCGAGACCACCGACCTTCTGGACGAGCACAACACCAGCCCTGTCGAGGTGCAACCCGCGGTGCGGAGCCGGCTCGCCGAGCGGATGCGGCCCCAGTCCAACTTTGGGCGGCACCCACTCGCCCTCGATCTGAGCCTGGACGCCCGGGCGGTGTTGCCGCGCCGGGTGGCTGTCGACCTGCAGGAGGCCGCGCTCGTGCTGGGCCGGCTCAGCGAGCATCCCTACGGCACCCCCGCTTGGCGCGACTACCACCGCGCCGTCTACGAGCGGTACGGGATCGGCGCTCTGGTGCCAGTGTTGGAGCTCGTTGATCCAGACAGCGGCATCGGTTTCCCAGCCGGGTACCCGGGAACGCTCGTAGAGCCGCCCTCGCCGAAGCTGTCCGCGCGCGATGAGCTGCTGCTCTGGATGGCGCAAACCGCCGCGATCGAGGGGCGGCGCGAGGTCGTGCTCAATGAGGCGCTGATCGCCGCGCTGGAGGCCGGACCTACCTCGCCGCGCCTGCCTTCGCACCTTGAACTGGCGGTCCGGGTGAACGCCGCCGACGGGCGCAGCCTGGGGCAGGGCCGGTACACGCTGGAGGTCGTGGAGGTGTCCCGCAACGTAGGCGGGCTGACCGGCCGCTTCCTCGGCGTACTCGATCCGGATGCCGCCGAGGCCCATATCGCGGCGATCGGCGCTCTGCCCGGCTCGGATGCGGAAACCCTGCTGGTGCAGGCGTCGTTTCCGCCGCTGGATCCGGCAACCGCCCACGTCACCCGAGCGGCGCGGGCGCTGCCGACGGTCCTGAGCCTCGCCGAGCACCGGCCCGACACCGATCAGGTGCTGACCGTGCACGACATCGCGGTGGGCTGTGACGGGCGCCGGCTGTTCCTCGCGGTTCCGGCCTGGGGACGCCGGATCGAGGTGTCGGCGTTTCACTCGCTGAACCTGCGCACCCACACGCCGCCGTTGGCCAGGTTCCTCATCGAGTTGACTCGGGCGCAGTGCGCGCTGGTGACCGGTGTGCGATGGGGTGCCGCCGCGAAGCTGCCGTACCGGCCCCGGCTGCGCCACGGCCGCGTCATCCTGGCGCCGGCGACCTGGCGGTTGCTGGCCGCGGATCTGCCCCGCCCGGACACCGCGGCGGCGGCCTGGGACGAGGCGCTGGCCGCGTGGCGGCAGCGGCGGCGAATGCCGGCGACGGTGCGCCTGCTCGCCGACGACATGCAGCTCATGCTCGACCTAGCCCAGCCGGGTCACCGGTTTCTGCTGCGTCGGCATCTGAGCCGGGCGGGCTTCGCCACGTTGGCCGAGGTCGTCGACCCGGACGGGGCAGGCTGGTGCGCCAACCGGCCGCACGAGGTCATCGTGCCGCTGCGCGCCAGCGCGCCGCCGCCGTGGCCGCCGCTGTCGGCTCCATCACCGGCCCGGGTCATCGGCCGTGGCCACGGGGACCCGCCCGGTACGTCGACCATCCTGTACGCCCAGCTCTACGGGGACATGCGCCGCCAGGACGAGCTGCTCGCCCAGCATTTCCCGCAGCTGCTCGGCTCCTTCGACGAGCAGCCGGATTGGTGGTTCCTGCGCTACCGCGACGCTGACCGGCTCGACCCGCACCTGCGGCTACGGATCCGGCTGGCCGAGCCGGACGTGTTCGGGCCAGCGGCGCGGCTGGTCAGCGCATGGGCGCACCGATTGCACCATGCAGGGCTGCTGCGGGAGGTGCGGTACCCGACGTCGTACTCCGAAACCGGCCGCTGGGGTTCCGGGGCAACGCTGCGCGCCGCCGAGCGAGTGTTCGCCGCCGACTCGCGCGCCGTCCTCGCGCAGCTACAGCAGGTCCACCGGCCGCACCGGCAGGCACTGATCGCCGCGCACACCGTAGCTATCGCGATCGCCTACCTCGGTGACGCGGCAGCGGGCACACGGTGGCTCGTTGCCCAGGTGCAGGCGGCCGCGCCCCACGACCCGGTCCCCCGGCCGGTCTTCGACGAGGCTTTGCAGATCGCCAACCCGGACGGCGGCTGGGCGGCGCTGCGCGCCGCGCCCGGCGGCGCCGCTATCGTCGACGCCTGGCGGCCGCGCGACGCAGCGCTGGCCACCTGGCGGGCGCGGCTGGACGCCCCCGGCCCCGATGCCGTCGGCATCAGCAGCGACGACGCGTTGCGGCACATCCTGCACGGGCACTACATCCGCGCCTACGGCATCGACTTCGACGACGAACCAGTCTGTCTGGACCTGGCCCGCGCCGCCGCCCTCGCGTGGAGGACCCGCACCCTCGGAGCCAAAGCATGAGCAACGGCCACCCGGTCCTCACCGTCGCCGACGCCATCGCCGACCACCTCGCCCATCCACGCGTAGCGGAAACCCTGGCGGCGGGCCACCGCTGGTGGCCTCACCACCTGGCCCACGGCGCGCCCGGCATCGCCTTGCTGCACATCGAGCGGGCCGCCGCGGGACTGGCTCCGTGGCAGCGAGTGCACGACTGGCTCACCTACGCCGCCCGAACCCCACTCACCTGCGGTCCGGACAGCCATCTGAACTACGGCGCCCCCGCACTCGCGTTCGTTCTGGCCACCGTCGCCGAGCGCCAACCCGGCGCCTACCGAGCGACGCTAAACCAGCTGGACGCAGCAATCGCCGCCGACGCCCAGCGGCGCGTAGCCGAAAACCACCGTCGCCTCTCGGCCGGCCACCGTCCCGTGCTGGCCGACTTCGACCTTGTTCGTGGCGTGACCGGGCTCGGCGTCTACCTACTACAACGGATGCCGGACTCTCCAGCTTTGGCCGCCGTGCTGTCGTACCTGGTACGGCTCACCGAACCCGCCCGCCACGACGGGCTGACCGTCCCCGGCTGGTGGACCCCAGTCGGGCCGCACGGAAACGCCGACGACATCGCGTTTCCCGGTGGGCACGCCAACGCCGGCGTCGCGCACGGCATCGGCGGGCCGCTGGCGCTGCTGGCGCTGGCCGCCCGTGCCGGGATCACCGTGCCCGACCACGCAACGGCCATCACGACAATCTGCGCCTGGCTCGACCAATGGCGCATTGATACCCCGGCCGGGTCGGCCTGGCCATACTGGGTGACCCGAGACCAACATCGAGCGGGGCCGCCCGCCCTGCACGAGCACCCGCGCCGGCCATCCTGGTGCTACGGCACGGCAGGGCTCGCCCGCGCCCAACAACTCGCCGCAATCGCCCTCGGCGACACCGACCGGCAGCATCAGGCCGAGCACGCCGTCATCCAAGCGATGGCCGACCCTGGGCAGCGCGCGGCCACGACCGATTCATCGGTGTGTCACGGCTACGCCGGCATGGCTCATCTGGTCACCCGGATGGCAGCCGACGCTAGTCCCTACGCCGCTGACCGGCTGCGCGCCGTCGCGCGAGAACTCCTCGACGCCGTCCACCCACCGGACACGGATCCGCAACAGGCTGCCGCCGCCCTGCTCGACCCCACCGGACCGGGCCCGGGGCTGCTCGACGGCGCGGCCGGCGTCGCGCTCGCCGTACACGCACCAGTCACCGGGACGCTGCCCCAGAGCCGATGGGACGCCTGCCTCCTCGTCTCCTAAGATCCATCGACCGCCGAGGACCCAATATGACGACTGCCAGTTGGCGCCAAGCCGACATCACCATCAACCCGCGTACCGGATGGCAGATCCTGGCCAGCGACCTCGCACCCGCGCTCGACCAAGCCGTCCGGCTCGGTGTGCTCGACGGCTGGTGGTACATCCGCAAAACGGTGTGGCGGCTACGCGTTCGCACCAATGACGCCGGCTACATCACCGTCGAAGCCCTGCTGGACAAGCTCGCCGCCGACCAGCGCATCCTCCTCTGGTACCCCAACATCTACGAGCCGGAGACCAACGCCTTCGGCGGCGCCGAGGGCATGGACTGCGCTCACCGGCTCTTCCACTGCGACAGCCGCTATCTACTGGCCCGCGCACGGCAGACCAGCGACGCTCCCGCGCCGCTGGGGTGGCGTGAAACTACCGCGATCCTCTGCGGCGTCCTGATCCGTGCCGCCGGTCTGGACCGCTACGAACAGGCCGACGTGTGGGCGAAAGTCGCCGAGGAACGCCCCGTCGAGCTGGCCGACCCCGCGATATTCGACGAGCACAAGAGCGGCGCCCTGGTGGAGGCGATGACCCGGCTGCTCACCGTCAACCCGAACGGGCTCAGCCGCCCGGACGGTCCGCTCGCCGGATACGGAGCGTGGATCACGGCATTCGAACGCGCCGGCCAAGACATAGCCGCGCTGGCCCACAACGGCCAGCTGCGGCGCGGCCTGCGCGCCGTGCTAGCGCACCACATCATCTTCCACGCCAACCGCACGGGAATATCCGTGTCCGAGCTGTCCACAATGGCGGCGCTAGCCATGATCGGAACCTTCGGCCCCGCCGCCGTGGGTGTCCGACCGGCCGGTGTCACCACCGACCACTAAGGTACCCCAGGTGACTACGATCAGTGACCAGCAAGCACCCGCGCCCGACTCGCTGCGCGCCGCGATGACGCAGCGGCTCGTCGACGATCAGGTGATCCGCTCCGCCGCGGTGCGGGCCGCGTTCGCCGAGACTCCTCGACACCTGTTCCTACCGCAGGTGGACGCCTCGGCCGCGTACGCTGATCAGCCGGTCTACACCAAATCCGCCGGTGACGGCGCCAGGATCAGCGCCGCTAGCCAGCCGCGCATCGTCGCCATGATGCTCGAACAGCTCGACCCCCAGCCCGGCCACCGCGTGCTGGAGGCCGGCGCGGGCACCGGATACAACGCCGCACTCATGGCGCACATGGTCGGCCCGGACGGACACGTCACCACCATCGACGTAGACGCCGACCTCGTCGATGGCGCGGCTGACCACCTCGCCGCCGCGAGTGTGTCCAATGTGGACGTACTGCTGGCAGATGGTGCGCTCGGCCACCCCGACCGCTCACCATACGACCGGATCATCGCCACTGTCGGCGTCTACGACGTGCCGAGCCCATGGCTGCAGCAGCTGTCCGACGGCGGGCGGCTGGTCGTACCAGTGAGGCTGCGCGGCGCGGCTTCCCGCTCCATCGTGTTCGCCCGAACCGACAATGGATGGCGCAGCACGGACTCCCAGCTCGCGGTCTTCATGCCACTGCGCGGCATCGGCGACGACGCCCGCCTCGTCGTGGCCATCAACGCGGACAAGGACGTGACGCTCCAGGTCAACAAGGACCAGACCGTCAACGCTGACCAACTCGCCGGCGTCCTGGACACCCCCGCCGAAACCGTCTGGACCGCGGTGACGTTCCCTGCGATGGTGCCGTACGAGTGGATAGACCTGTGGCTCGCGCTCCGCCTGCCCAACTCGATCATGCGGATGAACACCGGCAAAGCAGCGATCGACCGCAAGCAGGTGAACCCGATGTTCCCGACCTGGGGAGCCATGGCCACCGTCGACGGGCCCAACCTCGCCTACCTCACCCTGCGGCCCGCCGCGCCGGTCGACGGCCAGAATCGCTACGAGATCGGGGTCATCAGCCACGGCCCCAACGTCGCCCCCTTGGCCGACCGGATCGCTGCCGAGGCGGCAACCTGGGACGACCGATTCCGCGCCCGCACCGTGCGCTTCGAACTGCCCACGACCCCCGCAGTAGCGAGCCCCGACGACGGCCGGTTCGTCATCGACAGGCCCCACCACCCAATCAGCGTCATCTGGGAGTAGCACCATGGATGCCACCGGGCCGATAGCGCAACGCTTCCCCCTCATCGCCCGGCCGCGACCGCCGTGCACCGCCCTGACCGCGAGGGTCAGGACCCTGGCCGCCCTCGCGGACAGGGCGGCCACCGACGGCGACCTCACGGCGGCATCGCGGGTGCACAACCAAGCCGCACTCATCGCCTCCGACTGCGGCCAACCAGAGCTCGCCCGCACCTGGTGCCACCGACACGCACGCGCCTACCTCGGCCAAGCCGAGCCATCCCCAAATGCCGCTCGGTACGCCATCGAGCCACTGGTCAACCTCGCCCGACTACACATCCGCGCCAGCGACGCAGAGGCCGCCACCACGCTGCTCGACAACCTCTACCAGGCCATTCTCACCCGCACCGACACCGTCATCGACGGCACCCCCGTCCCCGCGGCCGCACTGACCAGCGCTAGCCAGAGCCATCGCGAGCTGAGCCAATGGCTCTGGGGCGTGCAACTTGCCGACGGCACCCGCGCCCTGACCACCGCAGGCCGCTGGCAAGAGGCTGAAACCCGGCTACAGCAGCATCGCGGCATCGGCCGTCATCTGCTCGACGGCCGCCAAGTCGCCGTCATCGCCCGCGCCATCAACAGCCAGCACGCCGACGCCCGGCGACTGCTCGCCGAAACCCAAACCGGCGAACCGTGGCAAGCCGCAGTGGCCGCCTGCCTCACCGCCCTCATCCCGCCGACCGGCCACCGTCAGCCGAACGAGCACCTAGAGACGATGGTCAGCCGATACCGCTCAATGCAGCCGGACCCAACCCTCGCCGTCTTCCGCACCCGCCTCGCGTTGTCAATCATCGACGCGATCGACGACCTTGACCACCCAGTAGCGCAGAGCACCACGTCTGAGCTGATCCGCGAGGTACTTCACTGCGCCGACGGTTACGCCGCCCGTGACCTCGTGGCGCACTGCTCCATCGCGGCGGCTACACCAGAACAGACACTTGGACTGTCCACCGTGCTCGAAGCGAGCGGCCTCGACCGGCCCCTGCCGGCACCGGCCGTACGCCGTCTTGAGGCAGCACTAGCGACCAGCGAGGCGGTCATCGCGCGAATTCCGTGAGCCGACTCCAGAGGAACGTCGTGAGCGTCCACACTCCAGGCCAACCACAGTCAACACGGTGAGTGGCCACTAGCCGGCCTCTGGTCGTTCCTGTCCCCGCCGTGCCGTGCTCGCTGGGGCGGACCGGCTGCACAGTGGAGGCGACCTGATCGTTGACCGTGTGGCCGGTTCGCTGGGTGTCGCGACGGAGGTCATCGCTGCGTGGGCCCGCGTCCTACGGCTTTCGCGCGACGGCGCCGTACTCGTCGGCCTCGCGCTAATCCTCAGGTGCCGCATCGGGTGACGGGTGCCACCGCGAGCGCGAACGAGGCCCGGCACAGCGATCTGCAGGCTGGTTGGGAACCAGTGAACTCGCTGTCATCGGCCTCCGGCGACGGCGGCTTCGAGGCGGCTGCGGAAGTCTCGGACACGTTGGTGGTCGCGATACAGTTCCGAGGCCTTCAGGAGGTCACCCAAGCGGGCGGTCAGCCTGGAGGAGCCAATCACGCGAGCAGACAGCTCGACGGCCTGCTCGCCGTCTTCACATGCCTGATCTGGTTCGCTCTGCAGGAATCGCGCTTGGGCTAGGTCGGCGAAGCCGTATGCCCGTTCCCGAATAAATCCGGCCTCCCAGTTTGCCAATGCTGCCAGCGCGGCGCCTTCCGCCATTGTGGCGAGCCTGCGCGTCGCCTCAGGGTGGACGGCCGCAAGATCCAGGTAGGCGCCCGTAGCGTGCCGCTGTAGCTCCGCTTCGCCTATGTAGATAAGCACCGATCGCTGCCAGGGAGGTTCATCCTGGTCGCGGGCTTGCGCGAGCAGGTCGAGCGATAGGTCGATCGCGCTGTGTACCTCGCTGGGTCGTGTCCCGATCGAGGCGAGCATGCGAGCCTTGAGATTCCACAGCATGGCTCGTACGGATCCAGATCCGTCGGGATCATGAGACAACTGGTCGAAGGCGAGGTCGACCAGCCGCAGTCCGGTGTCGGGGCGTCCAAGAAACCGCATTTGCCGAGCCATGTCGGCGAGGATGCCGACCGCGACAACAGAGGCACGCTCGTCGGAGGACTCACGAGCTGCCTGCAACCCGTAGGTCAGGTATTGCTGCGCCGGTCCCTCCATGCCCGCGTCGTGGCTCATGTAGCCGATCTCTCCAGACAGCTTTCCGATCGCAGCGAGCAAACGGTCGCCAGTTGCGTGATCGTAGGTGGCCTGGTCGAGCAGATCGACTGCGTATTTGAGCTGGCCAACCGCTGCTTCCCGGCTCAGTCCGCCGCCGGCTGCGGCATCGGTGGTCATGAAATGGGTGGTGGCACTCTCGATCTGCTCGACCGCCGCCATCCCGATCCGGCTTGGTCCTGACTCTTTTGCAGGCGGCAGCCCAACCGGCTCGGCTCCAAGCCATCGCGCGAGCGGATCAACAAACGTCGATCCCGCCGCGACGCCGATCGAGCTGGCCAGCAGGTCGCGCCTGGTCAGCATGTCGCTCCTCAGAAAGACCCCTAGGTCTTCTAGAGTACGCGCGGCGACGAAGGGTTGAAGGTGCGCGGGCAAGGGCGGTGCACCGTTACGGAGGTCTGGCCAGATCACGGTCGCCGGGATCGGCACACCCCATGCCTTGCTCAGCACCTCGGCCACAACCTGCGGCTGTTCGCATGAGCCGCCCCGCAGCCATCGCTTGACGCCGGTGTGGTCGTACTTAAGATCCAAACCGTACGTACTTGCCCCGTGGCGGTTGAACGCG
>Ga0272482_10000614_pt1 | contig 11149 bp, 10 predicted proteins | sample RVTome_8_FD_192427 | JGI IMG/M metagenome (GOLD analysis project Ga0272482, IMG submission 192427) | Soil microbial communities from uranium-contaminated site in the Upper Colorado River Basin, Wyoming, United States - RVT160D0 (version 2) ...
TACCTCAGCCCCGACGAATACGAGACCGCCTGGCACGCCCAGACCGAGCCAGATAACCTCACCCCTGCCCCAACCGGAAGCAGCTAACCACCGCTCCGTGAAAGCGGGGGGAACTCAGAAGTGTGCACGAGGCCGAAGTGACGTAAGAACGACTGTCGCCAGCGGTCGATGTCGGCGGTGCGGCCCGACGTGTGAGGATCACAGCCGACCCGGCATGTCGACCAGCGGGGCGACGAACCGCCAGCCGGTCGCGAACCCTTTGGGCAGCTCGCCGTCCTGACACATGCGGAAGCCATCGACTTGGGTCCGCCACACCGGCGGGTCCATCGGCGTACGGAGTGCTTCGATTCCGGGCTCGAAACGGACGCCAGTCACCGCTTGGCAGGCCAAAGGCGCTGAGCTCGTCCAGCGTTGCGCGGCTCAAGATGCGGATCTTGTCCAGCGGCTCGGCCAGGTATGGCCCCCGCATTGCGCCGCCCGCGAACGACGTCGCGGGCTCGGGCGGGATCGGCGGCCCAGATCCGGACCCGCAGGCTCGCCTCCGCGAGGCACACGGCGGTAGTCATACCGGACACACCCGTACCGATCACCAGCACGTCAAGGTCATCGGTTCACACGGCTTCGAACCCTACGTCAGGTCCACTGCTGGGCGCTGCGGGCGGTCACCAGCTGTTGCGGGAGGGTGAAGCGGCTCAGCTGGTGGCGCGGCGGGCGATCTCGATCAGCCGGACCGGATCGGCGGGATCGGCGGTGGTGAGGCTCCAGATGGGTTCGGACGCGTCCGCCGCCCACATCAGCCGGTCAAGCGTGGTTACCGCAACCGGCACGGGAAGCGGCGACTCAATCAGCTCACGGTGCAGAGCGGTCTCCCGCACCGCCTGGTCGGTGACGACCAGGATCACCGAGGCCGGCACCCCGCGCGGCGCCTGCCTGTAGCCGCTCAGCGCCTGCGACGGCGGTAGGGCCGAAAGGTCGCCGAACTCGTCGCGCTCGGGTTTGTCGACGTGTAGCAGGAACCGGACCGCGGTGCCGTCCTCGACCCACACCCCGGACCCGCGCGGGTTCACCTTCTCGATGCCCTGACCACGCAGCCACGCCACGGTGTCCAACGCCCGCCGCCAACCCAACAAGCCCCCAGGGCCGCGGCGCGACTGAGCGGCCAGGCCGACGTAGAACGCGTTCACCGTGTCCTGACCGCGGAATGGCTTACCCAACGCGGCCGGCACCGGCCGCTTCTCCCGCCGCAGATACGCCGCTAGGGCATCGAGGCCGTCGCTGCTCACCTCGTAGTACGCCACGTGCGTCGGGTCGTCATCGAACACGAACCGCCACACCAGCCCGCCCCGGTTCAACCGACTGAGATGCCGGGAGGCGGACGGGCGGCTGCCGAACGCCAACATCGTCACCTGCTCGGTATCCAAGGCCCCAAGCTCGGCCAACAGCCACAACACCTCCCAATGCCGCTTGGTCAGCCCGTGCTGGTCGACCACCGCACCCGGCCGCCGAGCCGGCGGAGCAATCGCGATCTCCCCCGGACCCACCCGGTACTGCCGCGCCACACCCACCCCCCGCGAGCCCTCGTTGCACGACGCCTGTCGATCTATCTTGCCCCGCCCAGGCGGCCCGGCCGGGGCCTCCCGCTCCCGGGCACGTGCCCCATACACCTACCAATCAGGGTGGAAAGCGCTTTCCCATTTTCCGACGTTCATCGATCAGTACGAAAGGCCGATGACGAACTACTTCGAAACGGAGAAATCGCGCCCGCGAGTTGAGCTACGTCCGGAGGTCCGCGAAGGGCGTCCACCGGGCATCTTCATCGCCTTCGATGATCGACTGGAGGCGGGTTCTGAACTCCTCGGCGACTCCGGGCGCGCTGGCGAGCAGCGGCACGGCGGCGACGACCATCTTGAGTTCGCGTGCTTCGCGCAGGATTGGCCAGTTCGGGTCGCTGGTCACGTCGTAGCCGTATGCCGCGGCCAAGGCTTGGTGCGCGCCGGCGCGGCCGAAGCGGCGCTCTCCGACGGCGACGGCGACGAGGTCGACCTGCCATGGGCCGGTGCAGGTGGCGTCGAAGTCGCACAGCACGATGCGGCCGCCGGGCTGACGGAGCAGGTTGCCGGCGTGGGCGTCGCCATGGACGAGGCGACGACCCGCCTCTGCGTTGAGTGCGGCGATGGCTGGCGTGAGGCGGTCGCACCAGTGCAGCAGGAACGTGCGCTCGTCGGGATCGAGGGCTTCGGCGTCAGCGATCCGGCTGCGGGCGTCATCAACGGGATCCCATCGCGGGAGCGGGAACGGTGCTTCGCCTAGCTCGTGGAACTCGCGCAGGACCGGTCCGAGATCCTCGACCGTCGGGGGTGGGCTTGGAGGGATGTACCGCCAGATCGTTGCGAGGAGGTCACCGATCCGGACCGGTTGGTCGATGCCAGGGGCGAGGCGGATTGTTGGCGCGTCCTGCTGGGCGAACCAGTCCGCGAGCAGGACGACTTTGTGCACGCGTTGGTGCAGGCCGTGGGAGCGGGTGATGCGGATGACGAGCCCGGCCGAGGGGAGAGCGTAGACGGCGTTGTTGGTGAGCCTGAGCAGCTGCGCATCACCCGGGAAGGCGCCGATCCGGCGTGCTACCTGCCGCATGGCTTCGGTCATCGCTGCTTCGGTGAAGCGCCCAGCTGTCGTTGTCACCGCTTGGCTTCGATCCTCGTGAGGGCGCGTTCGAAGGCGGCCACGTCGCGTCGTGTGCGGTGGCGGGTGAGGTCGCGGCGGAGGTTCACGATGCGGTCGATCACACGGCTGGAGGACAGGCGCTCGGCGTGGGTCAGGACTCCCCGGCCGACTACCAGTGCCTGTTCTGGCTCGTCGGCCAGGAACAGCGCGCTGCACAGCCCCACCTCGTTGAGCACGGTGCTGCGCACGTTCTGGGGCCCGAATGAGGTGATCGCCTTGTTCACCCACTTGACCGCGGCCGGCCCGTGGCTGCGGTCGTTGCGGGCCATATCGCGGTAGACGCGACCGTACTGGGCGAACACCTCTCCCTTGTCGTAGAAGCGCATCCACTCCGGTTCGCGGTCGGCGTCCACCCGAGCGAACGAGTCGCTGGCCTGGCCCAGAATCTGGAGGGCGTCTCGTCCGTTGCCGAGTGCCGCCAGTGAGGCGGCCTCCGCGCCAAGCAGCATTGCAGTGATCGCTGGTGTCGCCACGCCGCCTACGTGTTGGCGGGCCAGCCTTACTGTGTCGAGCGCGTCGCGGTGGTGGCGCAGGTGTTGGAACTGCCGGGCTTGGCAGTACCGGACCCGTGCGGCTAGGAGGACATCCTCGGCCGCCGCAGCGGCCCTCTCCGCGGATAGGAGATGGCGTTGTGCATCGGAGTGACGCCCGGCGTCGAATGCGGTCCAGCCGGCGAGCTGCCGTACGGCAGCTACGGCCGAGAGCAGGCTTGGAGCGACACTGTCCCCATAGGACAGGTCGAGCAGCGCGGAGGCGGACTCGGCGAACTTGTTCACGTCAGCCAGGAGCATGCCCCCACCGAACTCGTAGTCGAGGGATCGGTAGAGCCCTGCTACCGCGTTGAGCCGGGTGATGTCGCTGAGGCCGACGCGTCGGGTCGATTCCCATCGGTGACCAAACAGGCCAGAAGCCGCCGCCACGCCGGCGATAGCGCGTAACAGTGTGCGCCTATTTTCGCCCAGCTGGGCTAGGGTCTCGAAGGCGTCATCAGCCGAAACGGCTGATGACGTTTCGGCGATAGGGGGTTCTACCTCAGTACCGGTCGGCTCTGGCGTGCGGATGATGTAGAAGCCGATCTCGGCGTCCGCCGCCACTTGGAGTACCGCTCGGAAAGCCTCTCGGTAGATCTCCTGCGGCCAGCGATGGTCTCCGCGTTCGAGCTTTCCGATGTAGTTGCCGTCCAACGCGGCTCGGCGGCGATGCTTGTGCCACAGGTAGGCATTGATAGTCTCGGCTAGCTCTTGGCGAGACATCGGTCGCTGTGATCCCGTGGGCGAGAGCATGCGCTCGCGGGCCGCGCGGAGCTGCGTATTTGGCGTCAGGTCCGGCCGCCGACGTGTCATGCCGTACCTCCCGAACAGGATCGGTCTCGCTCAGCTCACCTCGACGGCTGCCGGACGCGTTGAGCATATGGCGACAGTTCGCCACATTAAAGCGCAGGACGGCTGGCCCGCATGCGAATGTGGCTGGGGTCTACCTACCAAACTCGTCGGCGCGAACAGCAGCGGCGAATGCCTTCCACGCGGTCGGCCTAAACCTCAAGATCGGGCCGCTGGGATCCTTGGAGTCGCGCACGCCGACGGTGCTCATGGCAAGCGCTACCTCGACACAGTTGTCTCCGCCGCCGCTCCGGCTGGACTTGCGCCAGTCGGTGAACTCGATGGTGGCCATCATCAGCTCCCTGTCTTGTCCAACAAGTCCTCGGCCGCGCCGGCGAGGAAGTCCAGGCTGTCGGTGGGCGTCATGGCCGCCTCCTGCAGCCGACTGTAGAGATCAAGATACTTGGTTACCTCGGTCGGGTCCGTGAGGACCAGGTCCGACGTGATGGTGTCGACCGCGACGACCATCGGGTCATCGGGGTCTGGATAACGGTACGTGAAGAAGGGCGAGCGCGGCACGGCGTGACCTGCGATGGAGGCTGAGATCGGCAGTATGCGGATCGTGACCTTCGTGCGGTGGTGGCCGATGTCCACCAAGTGGTCGAGCTGGGCGCGGACAATGTCAGGCGGTGCGGCGAACCGGCGGACCGCAAGCTCGTCGATGATCACCTCGTAGGTTGGTCCGCCAGGGCGATCGAGAACGCGCTGCCGCGCGGCGCGAGCTTCAAGCGCGCGGGCAGGGTCGAAGTGCGAGGAGTACACCGCTCGATCCGCCCGCGCTCGGACCTCGGTGAAGGACGGGATCTGCAACAGCCCTGGCAGCAGCGTCATCTGATATTCGTTGATGGAGCGTGCGCCGGCCTCAAGGTTTGCATATAGCGCCTGGCGTGGTCCCATCTCATCGGCGAACTTCTCCCACCACCCGCGCTCTTGGGCCTCGCGTGCGATCGTCATGATCTGCGACCAGCGTTCCTCCCCGATATCGAGTACGTCCAGGACGCGCATGATCTCGTCCAGATCCGGCCGAACGTGTCCGTTCTCCAAGCGGCTGATGCGCTGACGCGCAACGCCGATCGTCTTGGCGAGCCGGTCGGACGAATAGCCGTGATCTTCTCGCAGGCGGATGAGTTCGGCCGCGAGTCGGCGGCGACGGACAAAGGGACTGATCATCGAACGAACCTCCGGCACCTGATCGCAGCCACAGCACCCGTCCTGGCCCTTCGCGTGGAGCCGTCGGTGCGGCGAGAGCCTAACCCCGGATCTTCGGCGCGAAGCCACATCGGCCGTGATCATATTCGAGAAATCGCTGGTAGCTGAGGGTCTCCCGCCAAACCTCCCGCTAACTCTCCCACCAGATCGGTGTTCCTGGGTTTAGGACTGTCCGGGACTGTGGACACACGCCACAAACATTGGTTGCGCCGGCCATCGGCAAAACCGTTGCCCCCCAGCCACAGAATCACCCCTCCCAGGAGGACGAGATGGCGCCCAAAGGGCCCGAAGCAACTTCGTCGAGCTCTGCTCGTCTGGCCACGATGGAGCACGGAGGCAAGCGTGCCATCGCGTCGTGACCCCGATGTGTCGTCGCTGCGGTCGCGTTGGCTGGGTAGTCGGTTGCGTGGGCTTCGTGAGGATCGTGGTCTGACGCTGAAGTACGTCGCCAATGTTCTGGGTGTGGAGTTTGCCGAGCTTGCCGGTCACGAGCATGGGCGGCAGGTGTTCGTGTTCGACAAGGTGGCGGCGCTGCTGGACCTGTACGGCGTCTACGACCGGGTCGAACGCGATCACCTGCTGGGGTTGGCGCGTCAGGTGTTCCGGTTGCCGCGGTGGCAGGACGACTTCGCCGGCCCGGACATCGATGTGTCCATGTTGGACTTCCTGTGGTTGGAGTCGGTGGCGCAGCGGGTCCAGTGCTACGGCCCGGTGCTGGTGCCGCCGTTGCTGCGGACGTCGGAGTATGTGGACGCGGTTGTCCGCCGGGACTTGAAGGACGCCTCGGACGCGCAGGTCGACTGGTGGGTGGGAGCATTCCGGGACCGGCAGCAGGCCCTGGACAACGGCCGGGTGACCAGCCTGCGAGTAGTGCTTGCCGAGTCGGTGCTGCGCCGGCCGGTCGGCGGGCCCGCCGGCACCCTGCCCGGCCAGCTTGAGTACCTGGCCAAGCTGGGCCGCAGCGACCGCATCCAGGTGCGGGTGCTGCCGGCAGAGGCAGGCTACGTGCCCTGGACGGATGGCTGGTTCACCGTCTTCGAGCTACCCGACCCGTATCCGCAGCGGGTGGCCTGCACCGGCCATCTGCGCGGGGTGGCCATCCACGAGGGCCCGGTGGCCGAGCAGTACGCGGGGATGTTCGACCAACTCTGGGACGCCGCGACGACGCAGACCGATTCGGCGGCGTTGACCGGGCGTCGCGCCGATGACCTACCCATCGATTCGATGAGTTGACCATAGGGAGGGGCACGATCGTGCCGACCAAACGGGAACAGTTCGTACAGACCATCCGCGCCCAATACCTGGGTGAACAGATGCGCCGCCTGCGGGAAGACCGTGGCCTGACCCTCAAGTACATCGCCGCCCACCTCGGCGTCGAATTCAGCACACTGGCCAGGTATGAGCGGGCGGAGTGGCCGTTCCGCCGCGACCACGTCATCGCCCTGCTGGACGTGTACGGCGTCTACGACGAGGTGCAGCGTTCGCAGCTGATTGAGCTGGCGCAGTCGGCGTGGCAGATCAACCAGTGGCAGCCGATAAACAGCCGCTACGACAGCCTGCTGCCGACCAATGGGAAGGGTTTGCTGCCGATCGACCCGTGGTGGTTGCAGGCCAAGGCGGAGGAGCTGTGCGTCTACGCCCCGCTCCTGGTCCCGGATGTGGTGCAGACCCGGGACTACGCCGAAACCATCGTGCGGCAGACCGTCTCGGATGGTCGGCGGGCCGATCAGATCGTCGCCCGAGTGATTAACCGGCAGAATCAGCTGGACGACCAGCCCCGCACCCGGTTGACCATCCTGCTGGAGGAGCAGGTCTTGCGCCGCCCGGTTGGTGGTCGGGCCGTGTTGCAGCAGCAGTTGGAGTTCCTGACCCGCACGGTGGAGCGGCCGCACGTGGACATCCGAGTGCTGCCCGACCGGACCGGCTGGCATCCCGGCCTGGACGGTGGGTTCACCGTGTGCGAGTTGCCGCGCCCGTACCCGCCGGCCGCCTTGGTCGAGCACTTCACCGGCCGGCTGATGGTCGAGGCCACCGACGCCGACCGCTACGTGGACATCTTCACCAAGCTCAAGGCAACCGCCCTGGAGCCGGTCCGTTCCGTCGAGCTCATCCAGGAGGCGGCCGACGACCTGGGCGGCGGCCGGCCAATCGGTACGGCTGGTCAGGAGGCAGAGTGATGCTCCCGGTCAACTCCGACGCCGCCAAGGCAGTCGTGACGGTGGCGGCACAGCGGATCGCGGCCTACGCCGACCGCAACAACATCCCGATCGACCAGGCCCAGTGCGAGGAACTCGCCGATGACCTCGTCCACCTGTATCAGGCGTTCCTCACCGGCCTGACCCACAGCTCGATACCGGCGGACGCCAAGCCCAGCGACTGACACCGCCAAAGGCCGGTCTGCCGCCGCCCGTGTCCACACTCCCAGGCAGGAGCTACCCCACGGGCGGCGGCAGACCCTCTATCACCTGCTGCTTCGAAGTCTTGCAGCCGATGAGGAAGGCGAGTACGCGATGAGCTTCCACCCTTCTGCACGAGAAAATGGCGCTGGGCTGAGTCCGGGCCCGGGCATGGTGGTGGTGACGGGTGCGGCCGGTTTCATCGGTTCGCACCTGGTCGACCGGCTGCTCAGCCTCGGCCATCAGGTGGTCGGCGTGGACTGCCGGGATCCGCGCTCTGACGAGCTGGCGGCGTTCAACCTGGCTGGTGCGTCGGCCTGTCCGCGGTTCGCGCTCGTCGAGGCTGACCTGGTGCACGCCGATCTGGAGTCCGTTGTGGCCGGAGCGGAGGTCGTGTATCACCTTGCGGCGGTGCCCGGTGTGCGGCCGTCGTGGGGTTCGCGGTTCGTCGGCTACGTTGCCAGCAACGTGGTGGGTACGCAGCGGCTGCTGGCGGCCTGTGAACGCGCTGGCGTGCGCAGGTTGGTTTATGCCTCATCGTCCAGTGTGTACGGTGCGGTGGCATCGGTGGGCCGGGAGTGCGATCCGACCCGGCCGATGTCGCCGTATGGGGTGACGAAGTTGGCCGGGGAGCAGCTGTGCCTGGCGCACGCGCTTCGACCGGATACGACACTGACGGTGGTCGCGCTGCGGTACTTCACCGTGTACGGGCCACGGCAGCGGCCGGACATGGCGATCGGCCGGATCCTCACCGGAGCGTTGACCGGCGTCCGGTACACGTTGTTCGGCGATGGCAGCCAGCGACGTGATTTCACCTACGTCGACGACGTCATAGATGCCACGCTCGCCGCCGCCGACAGCAGCGTCCCGACCACGGTGGTGAACGTCGGCGGGGGCGCACCGGTGTCGCTGATCGAGGTCATCGACGTCGCGCGGGAGGTCACCGGCCATCCGGTACCCCTGACGGCCGTGCCGCCGCGGCCGGGCGACGTGTCCGCCACAGCCGCTGACCTTTCCCTCGCGGCGGCGCTGCTCGGCTTCCAACCTCGGGTCGACCTGCCGGCCGGGATGCGCCGGCAGGCGCAGTGGTTGCGCCAGCTTCCTGCTGGCCTGCTGCCACGGTTTGCGCCGCCGCCGGTGGCGGTTGAGGAGGTGGCGGCATGCTCGTCTTGAGCGCTGGTTCGGCGAACGAGTTGTACGCGGCAGTGTGCCGCGAAGTCCTTGAACAGGGACGGCCGGTGGCACCTCGCGGCATGCCCACGACGGAGGTGCTTGGTGCCAGCCTGGTCCTGACCGACCCGCGCCGCCGCCTGGTCCACCTGCCACACGCTCGGGTGGTCAATCCGGCGTTCGCGGTAGCGGAGGCGTTGTGGATCCTGTCCGGCTCCGACAGCCCGTGGATCTTTATCTACAATCGGGCGCTGGCCCGGTACGCCGACGAGGGCGTGTTGCGGGGTGCGTACGGGCCGCGGATCCGCCGCTGGCAAGTGCAGGTCGACCAGCTCGACCACGTCCGCCGGCTCCTGCGACGTGATCCGGACAGCCGGCAGGCGGTGATCCAGGTGTACGACCCGGCCAGGGACACGCTGGGACACCGGGACGTGCCGTGCACGGTGAACTACCGGTTCTTCCTGCGTGACGGCCGGCTGCAGATGCACACCACGATGCGCAGCAACGACGTCTGGCTCGGGCTGCCCTACGACCTGTTCACCGCGACCCTGATGCAGGAGCTGATGGCCGGCTGGCTCGACGTGGAGCTGGGCAGCTACCACCACCACGTCGACTCACTGCACCTGTACGACCAGCACACCCAGCCGGCCGCCCACCTCGCCGGCACGCCCGTGCGGCCGTCGCCGGCGATGCCGCCGCTGGCCGCCCCACACGACCAGCTCACCGAGTTCCTTACCGCGGTGGTGGCCGGGGCGCCGCTGGCGGGGGCTGGGCCGGCGTGGCGGGACCACGCCCGAGTACTGACCAGCTACCGCTGCTGGACCGGCGGCTACCGCTCGGACGCACGCGCGCTGGCCGGGGTGATCGAGGGACCGCTCGGTGAGGCGCTGCGCGGCTGGTACGACCACCTCGCACCGGCAACTGCTGCGGGCGGCGGTGTCCGATGACGCGCCGGTCGCCCACCGTGCTGGGGTTGTGTTCGTTCACCCATGACTCGGCCGCCGTCCTTATCGTCGACGGCGCGTTGGTCGGGTTCGCGGAGGAGGAGCGGCTCAGCGGCGACAAGCACACCGCCGCGTACCCCGGGCACGCGATCGGCTGGCTGCAAGACCGCGCTGGCCTGACCGCTGGGCAGGTGGACGTGGTGGCGTACAACTTTGACGGCCGCCGCTACCTCGACGCGCTCCCGGCCACCGACCTGCTCGCCCGGATACCGGCCGCGCGCGGCCGGGCGCAGGCGCGGGCGAACAGCTTCCGCAAGGTCCACGACCGGTTCGGGCTGCGGATGGCCGAGCTGCGTGCCCGGTTCCCGCACGCCCGGATCGCGCCCGTGCTGCATCACCGCGCCCACGGCCTGTACGCGTTCGCCTCCAGCCCGTTCGAGGAGGCGGCGGTGTTGGTGGTGGACAGCCTCGGCGAGGTGCAAACCACCACGATCGCCCACGCCCAACGCGCGGGCGGCGGTTGCCGGTACCGGATCGAGGAGGACATCACCGACCCGGACTCGCTCGGCTACGCCTACGGCGCCGTCACCGAACATCTCGGCTGGCGGCGCGGCGACGAGGAAGGCACCGTCATGGCCCTGGCCGCCCTCGGCGACCCGACCCGCTTCCGTCCACTGATGGCCGAGGCGGTCCGGTTGACCGAGCACGGGTTCGCGCTCGACCCGGCCTGGTTTCCACTGCGTGTGCTGACGCGCGGCTACCCGCGGGTCAGCGACGCGTTCGTCGCCGCCACCTGCCCACCCCGCCGGCCGGACGGGCCGGCGGAGCAGGTGCACGCCGACCTGGCCGCCGCCGTGCAGGAACGCACCGAACAGGTCATGCTCCACCTGGCCCGCCGTGCCCGCGAGCTGACCGGTTCCCGCCGGTTGTGCCTGGGCGGCGGTGTCGCTGCCAACTGCGTCGCTGTCGGCAAGATCGTGGAAGCAGGCATTTTCGACGAGGTCCATGTGCCGCCGGCGCCGGGCGATTCCGGTACCGCGATCGGCGCCGCACTCGCCACCTGCCTCGACGCCGGATACCAACTCCCCGACGGACTGGCCGACTGCTACCTCGGGCCCGCCTACACCGGACGCCAGCTTCCTGAGCAGCCTCGCCCTGGCTTGACCGCCCATCGTCCCGCCGAGCCGGCCAAGCACCTGGCCGAGCGGCTCGCCTCGGGCTGCATCGTGGGACTGTTCCAGGGCGGGGTGGAGGCGGGGCCGCGGGCGCTGGGCAACCGCTCCATCCTCGCCTCACCGCTCCAACCGGACGTCGTGGACCGGCTCAA
>Ga0272482_10000615_pt1 | contig 11131 bp, 15 predicted proteins | sample RVTome_8_FD_192427 | JGI IMG/M metagenome (GOLD analysis project Ga0272482, IMG submission 192427) | Soil microbial communities from uranium-contaminated site in the Upper Colorado River Basin, Wyoming, United States - RVT160D0 (version 2) ...
GACCGCGGTGAACGCCAGCCCGGCGCCGACCACGCCGAGGGCGCCGACGGCCACGGCCGCGACAGTGAAGCCCCAGCGGTCCAGTGCCCGGCCGGTCAGCAGCATCGCGGGAAGGGCGCCCGCGCCCACGAACAGCAGCGCGAGGCCGAGCTGGCCGTCACCGATGCCGGCCTGGTGCTGGACCCGCGGTACGGAGGCGCCCCACACACCCCAGAAGGAGCCGAAGGCGGCGAAGGCCACGTACGCCGAAACGACCATCCGAGTCATGTGTGTAACGATACACAAATTGGCTAGGGTGGGCATCATGAAGCGGGTGACCCTCACGCAGGTGGCCGAGCTGGCCGGCGTGTCGGTGATGACCGCGTCGTATACGTACAACCAGCCGGACCGGGTGTCGGACCGGTCCCGTTCCAAGGTGCTCGCCGCCGCGGCCCAGCTCGGGTACGCCGGACCCGACCCGAGCGCCCGGTCGCTGCGCCGCGGCAGCACCCGCACGATCGGTGTCGTGCTGGGTGAGCATCTGAGCTACGCGTTCGACGATCCCGAAGCGGTCTCGTTCATGGCCGGGATCGCCGACGTCTGCGCGGCCCGCGGCTACGGCATGACCATATTGCCGATCACCGGTGCCGCCGACGACGTCCAGCGGATCACCGACGCCGCCGTCGACGGGTTCGTCGTCTGGACCACCTCGGACGACGACCCGGTGCTCGCGGCCGTCCGGGCGCTGAAGCGTCCCGCGGTGATCCACGGTGGACCGGCGGTGCCCGGACTGGGCCTGGTGAGCATCGACAACCGCGCGGCGGCGTACGCGGTGGGTGCGATCGCGTTCGCGGGCGCCGGACGCCCGGCGGTGGTGAGCTTCCCGCTCTCCCGCGACCGGTTCAGCGGCATCGTGCGCGGCGCGGACCTGCCCGAGGTGCTCTTTCCGGTGACCCGCGAACGCCTGGCCGGTTACCGGGAAGCGGCCGAGTCCGCCGGTTTCGCGTGGCGCGAGGTCGTCGTCGCGGTGTGCGCGCACAACGACGCGGTGGAGGCCGAGCGGATGGCGGCCACCTTGCTGGCTTCGGCCGAGCCGCCCGACGCGATCGCCGCGATGGGCGATCAGCAGGCCGCCGGCGTCGTGCGGGCCGCCCGCGCCGCCGGCCGCACCATCCCCGAGGACCTGGCCGTGACCGGGTGGGACGACGCGGCGGTGGCGGCGCGGCTCGGGCTGACGACGGTCGCGCAGTCGCTACGGGATCAGGGCGCGGCCTGCGCGCATGCCGCGCTCGGCCAGAAACCACCGTCCCGGAGCGCGCCGTGGTCCATCGTTCGCCGGGACAGCACACGCTCCTGACCACCGCCGTCCCCCGGCGCCGGTCAGGCCGGCTGCAGCCGGTCCGCGAGCCGGTGCAGGGTCACCGCGGCCCGCCGCCGCACGCCTCGGCGCCGCCGGGACCGGTGCGCGAGGGTCGGGGCGCCCGGCAGGGCCGAGTGGGCGGTGCCGTTGGACAGATCAAGCGCGATCCGGGCGAATGCCAGCTCAGGCAACATGATGACGATCTCCTCTCGTGCCACCAGCTAAACTCATTATGTCGGTGGCATACCCGCTGTGCCACCGGCAAAACATCTTTCGGCGGTTGGAGGTGCTCGTGCTCACCAGTCGATGGGGCGGATGGCTCTGCCTCGACTTCGCGAACATCGTGGAGGCCCGTGCGGCGGCCACGCCGGAGGAGCACCTGCACACCTACGGGGAGCTGCTGTGGTGGGGTTCGGACACCGGCGCCCTGAGCCCGGAGCGTGCCGTACGGCTGCGCGAGCTGGCGACGGCGAAACCCGAAGCGGCCGCCGCCACCCTCGCGCGAGCGATCGACCTGCGCGAAGCGGTCTTCCGGACGTTTCACCACGCGGCCCGCGGTGCGCCGCCGCCGGCGGAAGACCTCGCCGCCATCCACGACCGCTACAGCGACGGCATCCGGCACGCCCGGTTGGACTGGACGCCGGAGCGGCCGCAGTGGGTGTGGGACGGCCCGCACCTTGACCAGCCGAGCTGGGCGGTGGCGGCGTCCGCCGTCGAGCTGGCCACCCACGGCCCGTTGCACCGCGTGAAGACGTGCGCGGCGCAGGAAGGCTGCGCGGGCCTGTTCATCGACACCACCAAGAACAACAGCCGGCGCTGGTGCACGATGGAGGGCTGCGGCAACGAGGTCAAGTTTCGCCGCCAGACCGTCCGCCGCCGCGAGCGCAGGCGACGCGACCGGTAGTAGCCGACTGCGCCCGTCCATCAGCAGCACCGCGTTCAGCAGAACCGGATACGCTGCGTTTAATGGTTACCCAGCCTGAACCCCGCGCGCGTGCGCCATGGCAGGACGCGCACTTCATCGGCGGCCATCCGGTGCTGGACCTCACCAACACGGTCTTCAACCGGGCGCACCCGGCGCCGGACAACGAGCTGTTGAAGTCACCGTCCGATGTGCTCACCTGGTGTGCGTCCGTCGGGCTCTTCGCGCGTGCGCCGGCCTTGAGCGACGATGCCGCGGACGGCCTGGCGGCTCAGGTGCGATCCGTCCGCGAGCAGGCGTGGGCGGTCTTCGACGCCGTGTCGCGCGGGGAGGCCGTCCCCGGCCCCGCTCTTGGCGCGCTGCTGGAGCGCAGCGGGGCGGGCCTGCGCGCGGGCCACGTGCAAGCCCGCGTCGATCGCCTTACCGCCGACTGGGGCGCCCCCGGCGCGATCCCGGAAGCGTTGTCGCTGCTGGCGGTGCGCGCGCTGTTCACATTGCCGGCCGAGCGGGTGCGGGTGTGCGGGCGCTGCGGCTGGCTGTTCCTGGATTCCTCACGGGGCGGGCGACGCCGCTGGTGCAGCATGAGCACCTGCGGAAACCGGGAGAAGGCCAGCCGCCACCGTCACGGGACCGAGCCCGCTAGCGCCGCTCCAGCAGGCGGGCGATGAAGGGGCGGGCGTGTGAGACGAACTCGCGGCTGTGGGTTTCGAGCAGGTGATGCCCCCCGTCCAGCAGGTGGCTCTCCGCGGCCGGGAGTTCACGGTGGTAGGCGAGCACCTCGTCGACCTCGAAGTACGGATCGTGGACGCCCCACACGATCAGCGTCGGCGGCTGCTCGCTCTCGTGGTAGCGGGTGAGCTCGCCGAAGCGTGCGACGTGCGTCTGGTAGTCGGTGAACAGCTCCCAGTGGGCCGCCAGCCCGTGATCGCGGGAGATCGCGCGCCAGTCCAGCTCCCAGGTCTCCGGGGGGACGAGCTCGACCAGGCGTTCCGGCTGGTCGCCGAGGTACTGGCGCTTCGTGCCTTCGTAAGTCAGCCACGGCTCCATCCGGCTCTTGTTCGCCTCGGTCGGCTCGGCCCAGTAGTCGCGGGCGGCGTCCCACTTGCTGTTGAGCCCTTCCTCGTGGGCGTTGCCGTTCTGCACCATCAGGCCGCGGACGGTCGAGGGCGAACGGGTCGCGAGGTGATACCCGACCGGCGCCCCGTAGTCGTGCAGGTACAGCACCTTGTCGGTGACCCCGAGCCGGTCGAGCAACCGCTCGATGATGTCGGCTATCCAGGAGAAGGTGTACCGCTGACCCGGCTCCGGCATTGACGACAGGCCGAAGCCGGGCAGGTCGGGAGCCAGGACCCGGACGCCGGTGTCGGCCAGCGGCTCGATGATGTGCCGAAACATGTACGACGAGCTGGGAGAGCCGTGCAGCAGCACGAGCGTGAGCGGGCTGTCGACGTCGCCGGCCTCGCGGTAGAAGACGCGAACCCCGTCGACGTCGGCGGAGCGGTGCAGTAGACGCGCGGTAACCATGACGTGCCCCCATCGTGAGTAACCCCTTAACTGACCAATACAGGTTACTTCCGTTGGAGGTGGCCCGCACGGCTAGGCGTCGCGGCGGCGCAGCACCAGATAGCCGCCGAGCAGGGACACGACCGTCCACAGGGTCAGCAGCCCCAGTCCGGTCCACGGGCCGTAGTCGCGGGCCCAGCGCGGGTCGTCCTGCGGCCCGGCCAGGTGCATGACCACCCAGCCGGTCTGGTCCGGCAGAAACTGGGTCACCTCGCGGATCACCGGGATGTTGCCGAGCCCCTGCGAGCCCAGGAAGAGCACCGGCAGCAGCCCACCCAGCACCAGCGCGGTGTTGCGCACCATGGCCGCCACACCGAACGCGAACGCGCACATCAGCGTCAGGTAGATGGCCGCGCCGACCGAGGCTTCCAGCGCCTCCCCCGAAAACGGCGCCCGCGACGCCGCGAACGTGGCCGCCACCGTCACCACCGACGCGACGGCCGCCACGGCCGTGACGGCGGCCAGCTTGGCCAGGTAGAAGCGGCCCCGCCGCGGGACGGCCGCCAGCGAGGCGCGGATCGTGCCGGAGGAGTACTCGCCGCTGATCGCGAGCGCGCCGAACACCACGAGCGCCAGCTGCCCGATCGTCAGCGGCAGAAACGCGGGGAACAGCGGGTCCCAGTTCTCCCGGCGCTCGGCGTTACGCAACGAGAGCTCCAGCAGGGCCGCCAGGCCCGCGCTCACCACCACGAACGCGGCCAGCGTCCACGGCGTGGAGCGCACCGTCCGCAGCTTCGTCAGCTCCGCCGACACGACAGCCGAAGCGAGGGAGATCACCGCGCACCCGCCGTCAACGCCAGGAAGCCGGCCTCCAGCGAGCCGTGCGACGCCACGAACTCTGGCAGCGGGGTATCGGCCAGCAGCCGGCCCTGATGGATGACCACCAGGTGGTCGGCGGTCACCTCCATCTCGCTCATCAGGTGGCTGGAGACGAACACCGTGCGCCCCTCGGCGGCCAGCGCGCGCAGCAGCCCGCGGATCCAGTGCACGCCTTCCGGATCCAGCCCGTTGACCGGCTCGTCGAGCAGCAGCACCGGCGGGTCACCGAGCAGCGCGGCCGCGATGCCCAACCGCTGCGCCATCCCCAGCGACAGCGCCTTGGCCCGCCGCCCACCGACATCATCGAGACCGACGAGCGACAGCACCTCCCGCACGCGCGAGGCGGGCAGGCGGTTGCTCTGCGCCAGCCACGACAGATGGTGGTACGCCCGCCGCCCGCCGTGCGTGGACTTCGCCTCCAGCAGCGCGCCCACCTTCGTCAGCGGCCGGTCGAGGTCGCGGTACCGGGAGCCGTCGATCCGCACCTGCCCGCCGGTGGGGCGGTCGAGGTCGAGCATCATGCGCATGGTCGTGGACTTCCCGGCGCCGTTCGGGCCGAGGAAACCGGTGACCCGGCCCGGCCGCACCGTGAACGACAGCCGGTCGACCGCGACCGTCCGCCCGTACCTCTTCTCCAGATCCCGCACCTCGATCACGACAGTCACGGTAGGAAGCGCGGCGGCGCCCGGCAGTCGGCGAAAGTCGCGGGGTGGCGCCGACGAAGGTTGACGCACGTACCCTTCGGGCGTGGGCCGACATCTCCTCGCCGCCGCCGTCGTCGCCGCGGACACCGCGATCCTGGCCACCGGGCACCCCACTCTGGCCTGGGTGGGCGTGCTGTTCGCGGTGGCCGCGCTGCTCACCTACCGCGTGCCGGTGGCCGGCTTCGCCGCGGCGCTCGTCCTCAACGCGGTCACCGGCGCCGCGTTCCTGCTGATGCTCTGGACCGCCTTCCGCGCCGGCCGGGCGGTCGGCGGCCGCCGGGACGCGCTGGCCGCCATCGGGGCCGCCGCCGGCGGCTTCGCGCTGATGCTCGCGGTGCGCCCCGCCGACCCGCGCGCGATCCCCCAGCTGGTCGTGCTCCACCTCGTCTTCGTCGGGATGCCGCTGCTGGTCGGCGGCTACCTCGCCCAGCAGGAGCGGCTCACCGCCGCGCTCGCCGACCAGGCCCGCCTCGGCGAACGCCTGCGGATCGCGCGGGACATGCACGACTCGGTGGGCCGCCGGCTCAGCCTGGTCTCCATCCAGGCCGCCGCGCTGGAGGTCGCGGACCTGCCGCCGGCACGGGCCGAGGCCGTCCGCCGGCTCGCCGCCACCGCCCGCGAGGCCATGGACGAGGTGTACGGGGTGGTCGGCGCCCTCCGCGACACCCCGGACCTGGCGGCGCTGGTGGCGCAGTTCCGGGCGGCCGGCGTCCGCGTGGAGCTGCACGAACGGGGCGCGGCCCGGTCCCTGCCCGAGGCCGCCTACCGGGTCGTCGAGGAGGGCCTCACCAACGCCGCCAAGCACGCGCCGTCGCGCCCGGTCACCGTCGAGCTGGCCTGGCAGCGGCGCGCGCTGCGGGTCACGCTCACCAACCCCGGCCGGCCCGGCTCGCCCGCCGCGGTGGGTGCCGGCCGCGGGCTGCAAGGTCTGACCGAGCGGGTACGGCTCGCCGGCGGCCAGCTCGAGCACGGTCCCACGCACGGCGCGTTCCAGCTGCGCGCGACGCTCCCGGCCGACCCACCGGCCCCGCTCGCCACCCGCCGGCCGGTGCTCGTCGGCGCGGCCGCGGCGGTGCTGCTCTTCCTGGTGCTGCCGGCCACGATGATGCTCGGCGCCGGATGAGCACGCCCATCCGGGTGCTTGTCGCCGACGACGAGCCGCTCATCGCCGCCGGCATCCGCACCGTGCTCGAGTCGGCCGGCGACATCGCGGTGGTCGCCGAGGCGGGCAACGGGCGCGCGGCCGTCGAGGAGGCGGTCCGCCACCGCCCCGACGTGGCCCTGCTCGACATCCGCATGCCGCTGCTGGACGGCCTCGCCGCGGCCGAGGAGCTGCGCCGGCGCGCGCCCGCCGTACGCACGGTGGTGCTCACCTCCTACGGCGGCGAACCCAACGTGCTACGCGCGATCGAGGGCGGCGCGTCCGGGTTCATCCTCAAGAACTGCACCCCCGACGAGCTGATCCGCGCCGTACGGGCCGCGCACGACGGCGAGGCGTACCTCTCCCCCGCCGTCACCCGCCTCGTCCTCGGCCTCGTCGCGCCCGCGGAGGCGACCCGCCAGCGTGAGGCCGCGGCCCGGCTGGCCGCGCTGGCACCGCGCGAGGCGGACGTGGCCCGGCTGGTCGCCGAGGGCCTGCCGAACGCGGACATCGGCCGCCGCCTGGGCATGAGCGAGCCGAGCGTCAAGACGTACGTGAGCCGCGTGCTCACCAAACTCGACTGCGCCAACCGGGTGCAGGCCGCGCTGCTGGTGCGGGACGCCGCAATTCTGCCGACGGCAGAAGACCTGCGCTGACAGCGAAAGCCCGATCGCGCGCCGCCGCCGCGAACCTACGGTTGATCGCATGACCGATCAAAGACTCGACGACGCGGTGTACGACCGGCTCCTCAAGGAGCGCATCATCTTCCTCGGCAGCGAGGTCAACGACACGGTGGCCAACCGCATCTGCGCGCAGCTACTGCTGCTGGCCGCCGAAGACCCGGGGCGCGACATCAACCTCTGGATCAACTCGCCGGGCGGCTCGGTCTACGCCGGCATGGCGATTTACGACACGATGCAGTACATCGACAATGACGTGTCCACTGTGGCCATGGGGATGGCCGGCTCGATGGGCCAGTTTCTGCTCTGCGCCGGCGCGCCCGGCAAGCGGTACGCGCTGCCGCACGCGCGCATCATCATGCACCAGCCCTCCGGCGGCATGGGCGGCACGGCGGCCGACATCGCGATCCAGGCCGAGCAGATGGTCTTCACGAAGAAGTCGCTGCTGGAGATGATCGCCCACCACACCGGCCAGGCGTATGAGCAGATCGTGCAGGACGCCGACCGCGACCGGTGGTTCACCGCCGAGGAGGCCCGGCGGTACGGCTTCATCGACAAGGTCATCACCGGTGCCGACCAGGTCCCGGAGGGCGCCGGCACGCTCGGCTGACGGGCGCGTCGCCGCTCAGTCGCCGGGTATCTCCCGGTTGGAGTAGTACGGCTTCGAGAACGGGAACGCGGTGGCCAGCCAGTGCCGCAGTGCCGTGTACAAAGCGGTGTAGTGGCCGCGTTCGTAGGCGTCGGGCGTCACCCACCAGCTCACGTCGACGTCGTAGTCGATCGTCTCGCCGCTGAGCGGGGTGCGCCGGCCCATCGGATACAGGTAACAGCAGCCGAGGTACTGGCCGCCGTCGTCGTACACGGCGTAGGTGAACGAGCCACCGTCGCGAAACTCGCACTCGTGCCAGACCGCGTCGACGTAGTTGTACTCCGCCGTGACCGGTCCGGTCGGCCAGCTCCCACCGCGCGTGCGGCGGATCAGCTCGAGGCTGGCGTTGATGCCTCGAACGTCGTCGTCCAGATGCTCACGGCTCAGCGCGTACGCCCGGATGTCGCCGTGGGCCAGCGCGGCCGGAGCGGCCCAGTCCGCGGGCAGATCCAGACGCTTGCTCAGACCCCGATAGTCCACCATCTCGCTCCAATCCCTCAGCCGGTCGAGACCCGGTAGCTCAGGATGACGTGGCTTCCCGCCCCGCGGAAAACCGGAAGCTAACAGCCGCCGACTTCGTTTCGACTTCATCGACGCGGACGGCCGTCACCTCACGGTCGTGACTGCTTCGGCAGGGTGAGAATCTCGGCTCCGTCGTCGGTGATGGCGATCGTGTGCTCACTGTGCGCGGTCCGGCAGCCTGTCGCGCTTCGCAGTGTCCAGCCATCGGCATCGGTGACGAGCTCGGCGGTGTCCGCCATCACCCATGGCTCCAAAGCCAGCAGCAGCCCCGGGCGCAGCCGGTATCCGCGACCGGGCCGCCCCGTGTTCGACACGTGCGGGTCCTGGTGCATCGTCGACCCGACGCCATGACCGCCGAACTCGGTGTTGATCGGATATCCCGCCGCGCTGAGGACCGAGCCGATGGCATGGGAGATGTCACCGACGCGAGCCCCGGGGCTGGCCGCGGCTATCCCCGCGCTCAACGCGCGCTCGGTCGCGTCGATCATCGCGACGCTCTCCGGCGGCTTCGCGTCGCCCACGATGAAGCTGATGGCCGAGTCGGCGACGACTCCGCCGGTGGAGACCGCGAGGTCGAGCGTCAGCAGGTCGCCGTTGGCGAGCGTGTAGTCGTACGGCCGTCCGTGGAGCACGGCGTCATTGACCGACGTGCAGATGTAGTGGCCGAACGGTCCGCGCCCGAAGGACGGCTCGTAGTCGACGTAGCAGGACTCCGCCCCCGCCTCAGTGATCATGGCCTGGGTCCACCGGTCGATGTCCAAGAGATTCGTGCCGACCGCGCTGCGGCTCTTCAGGGTCTGCAAGATGTCGGCGACCAGGGCGCCGGCATCCTTCGCTCGCAGCAGGTCGGTGGGGTTCAGGATCTCGATCATGCGGCGCCTAACTCGTCCGGCCAATAAGTATCCCGGCCATATTATCCCGGTACTAGAATCGGAGCCATGGTCAGGTTGCCACTCAGTCCCGCGGAGGTCGAGCGCGGGCAGCGCCTCGGCGCCCTCCTGCGTCGCGCCAGGGGGCAGCGTTCGATGCTCCTCACCGCGCTGGACGCGGGCGTCTCACCGGAGACCCTCCGGAAGATCGAGTCCGGTCGCGTAGCCACCCCCGCCTTCCCGACCATCGCCGCGATCGCCGACGTCCTCGGCCTCTCCCTCGACGCGGTGTGGTCGGAGATCAACCAGTCCGACGGCGTCGACCTCGCCGGATCAGGTCGCCACGCGGGCGAGCGGCTGGCCTCGTAGTAACTAGGGGGCCAGGCAGCTCCCGTCGGGGCGGCGGCCGACGGGACTCGGCAGCGAGCCGGTGCCCCGATCCACCCAGCCGACGAGACACGCGGCGCCGGCGTGGACGCCATAGATGATCGCCTCGGCCGGGGCCGGGTCGGTGTAGCGTGCCGGCCGCACCGGGCCGGTGAAGCCCGCCGCGACCAGGGCCGCGCGCACCGCCTCCGCGGTGGGTGGCTCGGCGAGCACACAGAAATGGCCCTCCGGCGGGCACTGGCCACCGAGGTCGTCCTCGAAGACCGCGCGCAGATCGTCGACCAGCCGCTCCGCCTCCGCCTGGTCGATGCGGGTCAGCGAGCCACGATCGGCGAGGTCGTCAGCCAGCCGCTGGCAGTAGCCGTCGCTCGGTAGCACCTCCGCACAGCCCATCAGCTGCCGGCTGCTCGTCGGCGCCGGCTCGTCCGAGGTCGCACTGCGCACCAGCGGCACCAGCACCGCGCTCCCGCCGGCGATCACCAGCAGGGCGCCCAGCGCCAGCCACACCCACCGTCCCCGCATCGCCACAGGCTAATGAGCGAGCCACTTGCGTCGCAGCCCGGTACACGTAGCAGAGTGTCGACCATGACAGTGGAGGTAGCGCCGCCGCGTAGCGGGCCGGACCGCAAGCGCGACACCCTGGCGCGGCTGGAAAACGACATCGACGTGTGGGTGGCGACCACGAGCGCGGACGGCGCGCCGTACCTGCTGCCGCTCTCGTTCGTCTGGATCGGCGGCGGCCTGCTGCTCGCGACGCCGGAGAAGAGCGCCACCGGCCGCAACCTACGCGCCGGCGGCGTCGCCCACCTCGCGCTCGGGCTGACCCGCGACGTGGTGCTCGTCGAGGGCACGGTCACCGCCTACACCCGCGAGGAGGTGCCCACCGACTTCGCCGAGCTGTTCGCCCGGCAGCACTGGGACGCGCGGGAGAGCACGCCGCGCTACGGCTACTTCCTGGTCACGCCCCAGCGGATCCGGGCCTGGCGTGAGGAGAACGAGCTGGCCGGCCGCGAGATCATGCGGGAGGGCCGGTGGCTGGTCTGAGCGGGATGCGGGCGGGCATCGTGATCCTGCCCGACCAGCGCTGGGCGGAGGCAGCCGGCCGGTGGCGGCGCGCCGAGGAGTACGGCTTCGCGCACGCCTGGACGTACGACCACATCGGCTGGCGCGACCTGGTCGACGGCCCCTGGTTCGACGCGGTGCCCACCCTGGCCGCGGCCGTTGGCGTGACCGAGCGGATCCGGCTGGGCACGATGGTGGCCAGCCCGAACTTCCGGCACCCGGCACACTTCGCCCGCGAGGTGACCGCGCTCGACGACATCAGCGGCGGCCGCCTGACGATCGGCGTGGGCGCCGGTGGCGTGGCCGGCTTCGACAACACGGTGCTGGGCGGGGAGGCGCTGCCGCCACGGGCGCGGGTCGACCGGTTCACCGAGTTTCTGGAGATCCTCGACCCGCTGCTGCGCGGCGAGCGCGTCACCTACCGCGGCCACTACTACACGGCCGTCGACGCGCGCGGCACGCCCGGCTCGGTGC
>Ga0272482_10000616_pt1 | contig 11110 bp, 7 predicted proteins | sample RVTome_8_FD_192427 | JGI IMG/M metagenome (GOLD analysis project Ga0272482, IMG submission 192427) | Soil microbial communities from uranium-contaminated site in the Upper Colorado River Basin, Wyoming, United States - RVT160D0 (version 2) ...
CCACCCAAGCCACCGGCGATGCCGTCAGCCGTCTGGATCAACAAGCCCCAGGAGGACACCCCTACGACACAATGATCCCCGAAGAAACCTGCCTCAGAAAGGTTGACACGCGCCGGTGGCCGTTCGCTGATGTTGAGGACCCCTCGGAGCTGGCCCTGGCCGTTGTAGGTCGAGTGCCCTCGGGGCCGGCGGGACACCTGGCGGCGCCGAAGCTGCGCGGTGAGCTCCTTGCGTAGCGCCCCTCGGGCCTGGACGTAGAGGCTCTGATAGATGGTCTCGTGGGACACGCAGAGCTCCGGGCGATCAGGGAACGAACGGCGTAGCCACCCCGCGATCTGCTCGGGTGACCATCGCCGTTCCAGGCCAGCTTCGACCAGCCATCTCAGCAGCTCCACCCGCTCGAGCTTTGGAGCCTTCGGTCGTAGCGCCCGACGCCACGCCATCTCATCGGCCTTGACTGCCCGGTAGCGGCGACGGCCCCCGTTGACCTGGACCTCCCGGGAGATCGTCGACGGCGCTCGACTAAGCCCAGCCGCGATCGCCCGCAGCGACTCGCCGGCGGCCAACCCACGGGAGCTGTCCTCCCGCTCGGCCAGCGACAACCGCAACGCCGACCTTGTCCGAGCCGGCGGCGTCGGCCTGGCAAGGACCTTCACGTAGCCCCGCACCGTCGAGTACGGCACACCCGCCTCACGGCCGATCAACCGCACCGGCAGCCCCGCCCGCCACCGCTGCTCGATCCCTGCCATCTCGGCCTCCGTCAGCTTCCACACCACAACAGCCCTCACCCCTGATCGAACGACAGCTCAACCAGGACCGTTGCGTTCACCCCCTGAGACCAAGCCGGTTACGCGCTGGTCTTCGATGGGTTCGGCGCCGTTGTTCTGTGTGCCCTCGAGCCGGGTGTTCGGGGTCGCCCTGGGGCCTCAGCCGGAGCACTCCGGATTGGCAGATCTACGTTGCCTGCGACGAGTCGGCTGACGGCGGTCTCACTGAAGCCCAGCGAAAGAGCATCAGAGCCACTCCCACTGGTCACTGCCCGGTATCAGCGCCGTGCCAACGACCCGGTCCCAGCGGACGGAGACGGTCCCGGCGCCATCGACCGATCGCACCCAGCCCTCGTCGCCAGGCTCGAGGTCGGTGTACTCGTCGTTGATGAAGACCAACCGAAGACGCCGACCTGAGAGGCTTTCGGCCACCTTCTTGTCGAGGGATCGCGTGGACTTGTCGCCGCTCGTGAGGCTGCTCTTGATCCGGAGCAACGCCTCGAGGACGAGCCCGTCGGGGTACCTCACGGTGGGTCGCGTTGCCCCGAGCCATTCCCAACGGTCGGCGCCGGGCACCAGCCAGAACCGGCCCTCGCCATGGTCCCACTCGACGGTGACGTCCCCGTTGTCGAGGACGCTACGCACCCACCCCTCGGCGCCACACGCCAGTGGTCGCTGTGCAGGATCCGCGAAGGCCAGTCGGACACGCCGACCTATCAGGCTCCCGGCCACGATGTTGTCGTGGCGTCGCATGGAATCGTCACCGTTCTTGATATGGAGCAACGCTGCAAGGACCAATTCGTCGCTGAAGCTCATCGTGCCGTGTCTCCCACCGACGTGGCCCGCCAGGCCAACCACATCCACTATCGCATGAGGGATCTGCGTGGCCCGCGACGAGCCGGTCGGTGGCGCCAACGTTTCGCTGATCGTTCTCCGGCGCCCAGTTCTCGCTCTCTCTCGGTGTTCGGGGACGCGCCATTAGGCTCCACGGGCTGTGAGCGGTGGTTGGGAGGGCTGGGAGTGGGACGAGACCCTGTTTCGAGGGGCGGCCGTCTATTACGACCGTGGTCGCTTGCCGTACTCGCCCACTCTTGTTGATGCGTTCGAGGCGGCGCTCTCGCCGAACGGCACCGGGCGGTTGCTCGACGTCGGTTGTGGGCCTGGCACGATCGCGTTGAGGATCGCCGGTCTGTTCACGGAGGTCGTCGGTGTCGACGCCGACGCCGACATGATCGCCGAGGCTCACCGGCTGGCGGTCGCACGAGGCGTGGCAAACGCCAGTTGGCGGCACATGCGAGCCGAGGCGTTACCAGCGGATCTCGGCGTGTTCCGGGTGGTGACCTTCGCAGCGTCGTTCCACTGGATGGACCGGCCGGTCGTGGCTCGGACTGTCCGCGAGATGCTCGATCCCGCCGGGGTCGTGGTCCATGTCGACAACCGTCACCAGGACTCCCTGGTGCCGTCGTCGCTTCCGACGGTTCCCCGGGCGGAGATCGATGAGTTGCGTCGCCGCTACCTCGGGCCGGACCGTCGCGCCGGTTCGTCGATCCGCAACACCTCACCTGACAATGAAGCAACGGTCTTCCGTGATGCTGGCTTCGAGGGTCCGCAGATCGTTGTCGTTCCTGACGGCCGGGACCTGGCGAGGACGATCGATGACGTCGTGGCCGAGGTGTTCTCGATGTCATCGACGGCACCACATCTCTTCGGTGACCAGACCGACCAGTTCGAGAAGGACCTCCGCGAGATCCTCACCGAGGCAGCCGGAACCGCAGGCCGCCTCGGCGTGCGGCTGCCCGACAACGAACTCAAGATCTGGCGACCAACTCGCCCATAGGTGCCGGTCAGGGCCAGTCCCTCAGCCGAACCGGTGGAGCCATCTACGGCTCCACCACCAGTCACGACGCCACTCGCTCTGCCGCCATCGCCCGCGGCTTCCGCTCGAGACCAAGCCGGTTCGGTGCGCCTGGCCGGGCGCTGCGGGCTTGTTGATATGTGTGTCGTATTGCGGCAGTTATTCGGCGTGCAGAACGAAGAACAGGAAGCTGGGGAAGGTGTTGAGTATGTGGAAGTCGCCGGGGAACAGCTCGCGTGCGGCCGGCACGGGCTTGGGTTCGTTGATGACGGAGATCAGGAAGCTGGCCGCCGTGAAGGCATCGGTCATCGCGTGCAGCGGCCGGTGCCAGAAGCTCAGCTGGGCGGTCTGGCCGCCCATGGTCCATTCTTCGACCCGGCTGTCCGTCTCGAAATAGTCGGGCCTGGGCCCGGCATGGCGCAGCATGAGGTTGATCACGAAGGGATGGTCGACCGAGACGATCAGCCGGCCGCCGGGCTTCAGCACACGCCGCAACTCGGTGAGCGTCGGTCCCCAGTCTTGCAAGTAGTGCAGCACCAGGGACGCGACGACATCATCGAACGCGTTATCGGGGAAGGGCAGCGGGCCGGCCAGGTCGGCGACCTGCAGGTCCGCGTCGGCACCAAGCCGCCGCCGGGCCTGCTCCAGCATTCCGGCGCTGCCGTCGAAACCGCTCACGATGGCACCTCGGTCGCGTAGTGCCGCGAACAGGGGGCCAGAGCCGCAGCCGGCGTCGAGGATCCGCCTGCCGGTCACGTCCCCGGCAAGGGCTAGTGTCGCGGGCCGTTCGTAGTAGGCGTTGAGGAGGCTGGTCTCGTTCTCGGCCGTATATCCCTCGGCCATGTTGTCGTAGTCGCTTGCCCGCGACGGAGCCGGTGCCAGGGCATCTTCTTCGGGAACGTCAGACATGCAACCGAATCGTGGCATGCCCGGCCTGTCTGGTCTCACCTGGCTCGGTGGACACGGCGAACTCCGCCGCTCGGCGGGACCTGAACCCCACGGCCACCTACGCCGACGCCTCTTGCAGGATGTACCCGCTCACGTACCGGGCATCGGCGCCGTACGGACACCCGAACTCGCCGCGATTACCCGACCATCCTCCAAGCGCTTCACGCCACGTCGGACGGCAGGCCAAGTCGACCTCCCGTCCTCCCGGAGGGTGGCGCTCCAAGGGTGGGCCAGGCGAGGCGGGACGGTGAGCTGCACCTGACCTGGTGGGTTCACGAGACCAGCCTTCATTGGGCACTCCGCCCGCGACCCTCGCTCGCATCGTGCCACGGGTCCGCTACGTTGCCGGTGACCCCAGGTGCAGGTAGGCGGAAACATGGCGGGACACGCCTTCATCTCCTATGTCCGGGAGGACAGCGCGGTCGTCGACCGCATCCAGGCCGTCCTCGAGGGCGCCGGGATCCCGGTGTGGCGGGACATCAAGGACATCGGCCTCGGGCTCGACTGGCGCCGGGAGATCGAGCAGGCGATCACGGAGGACACCCTCGTCTTCATCGCCTGCTTCTCCGAGACGTCGACGGCGAAGGAGGTGACCTGGCAGCGGGAGGAGCTGACCCTCGCCGTCGAGCAGTACCGGCAGCGGCGCCCCGACCGGCCCTGGCTCATCCCGGTCCGGCTCGACGACTGCGCCGTCCCGGACATCCGCCTGGGTGCCGGCACGACGCTGGGGTCGCTGAACCGTCTCGACCTCTTCGACGACCGGTGGGACGACAGCGCCACCCGCCTCGTGACCGAGATCCACCGGCTGCTGCCCGACGTCGACCCGCCGCCCCGCAGGCCGGCCCGGTCCCCGGCGCCGGTCGCAGGCCCGGCGCTGGCACCGGTGCCGTTCGTCTTCGGCGGCGTGGCCGTTGACGATCCCGCCGCTCTCGGGCGGGCGCTGTCCGAGCGGTGGGAGCCGGCTCGCCGACTCCTGGCGGAGCGGTCCGACGAGGACAACGCCCATAGCCGCCTGCTGACCTGGCTGGCCGACCACGGTCCGGACCGCGCCGTGCGGGCCGCGAAGGAACCGGGACCGGTCGACCGACGCCTGGCCCGCCTCATCGTCGCGCTCGCCCCGGACGCCCCACCCCGCTTCGAGGGCCACGAGCTGGACGACGGCCGCCTCCGCGCCTGGGCCCGCCGTGCCGGCCTCGACGGCGACGCCGAGGCCGCCGCGCTTCTGTCCCGGCTCTACGAGGCAGACGTCCTCGGCTGCCACCAACGGTTCGCGGCGACTGACACCTGCTGGCGCCGCGCCGTGGCCGGCTGCGCCCGGTCGTTCCAGCGGCTGCCCCGCCCCGTCCGCGTTGGCCATAAGGGGCCTGGGCACCCGGCCCTCGGCCTCACCCTCCTCGGCTGCCTCGGAGGCAGCGAGGAGATCGCGGCGCTCGCCCGGACTGCGGCCGCGCTCGCCGACGAGCTGGCCGTGCCCTGGTTCCACGACCACCTCGTGAGGACGGAAGCCGACGACGGCCGCGATCCGATTGCCGCGGACACGACAACGATCCTCCTCGCCGGGATCGCCGCCGAGGTGCGGGAGGATGAGCTCCTCCGGCTCCAGCAGGCCCGCTGGCGGGACCTCAGGATTGCCGCCGGCCTGCTCGTCGTCGCTCTCGTCCACATGGTCGGGCTCGGGTTCGCCGGCAGCACCTGGGGCGAAGCCGACAACCCGTGGAACGGGTTCTTCGCCGTCATGCCGTGGAACTGGAAGCCGCCGATCGGCGAGGAGGCCCTCGTCGCCATGTACTTTCTCCTCTGGCTCCTCGTCCTCCTCGCCGAGGCCACTCACGAGCCGAGCTCGGAGTGAGCCGCCCAGCACGGGAGGGAGTCAGTGGCGGCGGCTGGTGGCGTGGTGGGTGCCGGTGGTGGGGTCGACGGTGAGGGCGGCGCGGCCGTCGGCGATCTCGACCCTCGAATCGCCCAGCTCCGCCGCTATTGCCTCATCCAACCCGCTCATGCTACGGACCGTAGGGCTGGGACTTACGTCCGTAAAGTATGTCCTTTGCTCGGCATCCTCGTGGGTCACCGACCGGCCTCGGAGCCAGGCCGGCCCTTACGACGATACGGACCCTCACGATCGCAGCGCCTGTAGCTGGGCCGATGTCGCGTGCGGGAGTGTCCGTTTCCCGCGAAGAGGTCAGCCGGAGCCGGTAGAGCGAGGTCGCCGACGGTGCAGCCTCGGTTGGTCCCGTCAGCCTGCTGAGCCACATCGCGGGACGGGTGTCGGCGGGGATGGCCGTCACGAGGAGGACGTCGAGCTGGTCCTCGGTGAACGCCTTGCGCTTCTTCGCTGGACGGGCCTCGGGCAGCAGCACATCGGTGACCGGGTTGGTCTTGAGCAGGCCCTGGCGGATCCCGAACTCACAGGCCTGGTTCAGGTAGCTCCAGGTGTGGTCGATGGTGCTGGTGGCGTACTCCCGGTCGTCCATCTCCTGGAACACCGCCTCGATGCGCTGCAAGCTGGTTCGCTCGACCTTGATCTTCCCGATGTGGGGTCGGACGTGGCCGTCGAGGAGGTAGCCGATCTTGATGAGGGTGTTCTCGACCTTCTTCTTGGCGTGACGGTTCCGCTTCCCGGTGGGTGGCCTGGGGGCGCCGGCCGCCATCCAGGCATCGATCACCTCATCGAAGGTGGCCAGGCGCTCCCGACGGGGTCTGGCGCCGGCAGCCCTCGCTCGTTCTGCGAGGAGGTTGTTGAGGTCGGTATCGGCGTCGGACTTGTCGACCCGTTCGACCTTCTGGCGGGAGCCGTCGGGGAACGTCACCCACGCCATCCACCGCTGCTTCGCCTCGTTCCATCGGACCGTTGGCCGTCGTGCCACCCTGCGACTCCCTGGGCTCGACGTAGCCGAAACTCCAAAAGCTACGTTCGATTGAGCTACGTCAGGTTGAATCGCCTTGGGCACGGGACTGATCCCGATGCTGGTCCCGCGCAAAGGCCCAGGTCAGAAACCTGGGCCTTGACGTGGAGCTAGCGGGAATCGAACCCGCGACCTCTTCCATGCCATGGAAGCGCTCTACCAACTGAGCCATAGCCCCATCGGGGAGTGCTCACTTTAACACACCCCCGGATCACCCCAGGACGAAGTTCACCAGCCGGTCGGGCACCGTGATGACCTTGCGGACGGTGGCACCGGCCAGCAGTTCGGCCACCCGGTCGTCGGCGGACGCGGCGGCCTCGAGGGCCGACTGGCTGAGCCCCACGGGCACGTTGACCCGGGCCCGGACCTTGCCGTTGACCTGCACCGGGATCTCGACGAAGTCGTCGAGCAGCAGCGCCCGGTCGGCCACCGGGAACCGCTCGCGGGACAACGATTCGTCGTGGCCCAGCCGCGACCACAGCTCCTCGGCCACGTGGGGGGCGAGGGGCGCCAGCAGGAGCACCAGCGTCTCGGCGACCTCGTCGGGCACGCCCGACCCCGCGCAGTGCGAGGTGAGGAAGTTGTTGAGCTCGGTGATCTTGGCGATGGCGACGTTGAACCGCAGCGTCTCCATGCTCTCCCGCACGGCGGCGATGGTGCGGGCGACGAGGCGCCGGGTCTCGTCGTCGGCCTCCTCGCCGGAGACGGCCAGGTCGCCGGTGTCCTCGTCGACGATGTTGCGCCACACCCGCTGTAGCAGGCGGAACACACCGACGACGTCGCGGGTCTCCCAGGGGCGGCTCTGGTCGAGCGGTCCCGTGGACATCTCGTAGAGCCGCAGCGTGTCGGCGCCGTAGGTGGCGTACATCTCGTCGGGCGTGACCGAGTTCTTCAGGCTCTTGCCCATCTTCCCGAACTCACGGCGGACCGGCCGCCCGTCGCTCGCGAAGAACCCGCCGTCGCGGGCCTCGACCGTGGCGGCGTCGACGTAGACGCCCCGCTCGTCGGTGTAGGCCGCGGCCTGGATGTAGCCCTGGTTGAACAGCCGCTTGTAGGGCTCGACCGACGTCACGTGCCCCAGGTCGAAGAGCACCTTCTGCCAGAACCGGGCGTAGAGCAGGTGCAGGACGGCGTGCTCGACGCCGCCGACGTAGAGGTCGACGCCCCCGGGGTCGTCGGGCGACGCCGGGCCCATCCAGTACTGGTCGTTCACCGGGTCGACCAGGGCCTGGGTGTCGGTGGGGTCGAGGTAGCGCAGCTCGTACCAGCACGACCCCGCCCACTGCGGCATCGTGTTGGTCTCGCGGCGGTAGCGCTTCGGGCCCTCACCCAGGTCGAGCTCGACCTCGACCCAGTCGGCGGCCCGGGCCAGCGGGGGCTCGGGCGCCGAGGTCACGTCGTCCTCGGCGAACGTGGTGGGGGAGTAGTCCTCGATGTCGGGCAGCTCGATCGGCAGCATCCGGTCGGGCAGGGGACGGGGGAGGCCGTCGTCGGGGTCGTACACGACCGGGAACGGCTCGCCCCAGTAGCGCTGCCGGCTGAAAAGCCAGTCGCGCAGCTTGTAGGTAACCGTGCCGGTGCCGAAGCCCTTGGTCTCGAGCCACTCGATGATGGTGCGCTTGGCGTCGGCGACGCCCAGCCCGTCGAGGCGGATCTCGGCGTTGGCGCTGTTGATGGCCGCGCCCTCGCCGACGTAGGCCTTGCCCTCCCAGCTCTCGGGGGGCTGGACCGTGCGGATGATCGGCAGGTCGAAGACCTCGGCGAACTCCCAGTCGCGCTCGTCCTGGCCGGGCACGGCCATGATCGCCCCGGTGCCGTAGCCCATCAGCACGTAGTCGGCGATGAACACCGGGATCTCGGTGCCGGTCGTGGGGTTGGTGGCGTAGGTGCCGATGAAGACGCCGGTCTTCTCCCGCGACTCGACCTGGCGCTCGATGTCGCTCCGGCGGCTGGCCTGCAGCCGGTAGGCGGCGATGGCCTCGGCGGGGGTGGCGTGGCCACCGGTCCACGAGGCGGCGGTGCCCTCGGGCCACGACTCGGCGGCGATCTCGTCGACCAGCGGGAGCTCGGGCGCCAGCACCATGTACGTGGCGCCGAACAGGGTGTCGGGCCGGGTGGTGAACACCTCGATGGCGGGCTCCTCGGCCCAGCTCGACCGCTCGCCGACGGGGAACCGGACGTTGGCCCCCTCGGACCGCCCGATCCAGTTCCGCTGCATCAGCTTGACCTTCTCGGGCCAGTCGAGCCGGTCGAGGTCGTCGATCAGCCGGTCGGCGTAGGCCGTGATGCGCATCACCCACTGCTTCAGCGGGCGGCGGAAGACCGGGAAGTTGCCGCGCTCGCTGCGGCCGTCGGCGGTGACCTCCTCGTTGGCCAGCACCGTGCCCAGGCCGGGGCACCAGTTGACCGGGGCTTCGTGGAGGTAGGCGAGCCGGTGGTTGTCGATCACGACCCGGCGCTCGGTGGCCGACAGCTGGAGCCACGTCTTGTCGTGGGCGTTGGTGCCCTCGGCGGGCTGGCGCCGGCCCGAGTCGAGCTCGGCGATCAGCTCGGCGATGGGGCGGGCCTTGTCGGCGTCGGGGTCGTACCAGGAGTTGTAGATCTGCAGGAAGATCCACTGCGTCCAGCGGTAGTAGGACGGGTCGGTGGTGACGACCGAGCGCCGCTCGTCGTGGCCCAGGCCCAGGCGCCGCAGCTGGCGCCGCATGTTGACCACGTTGGCCTCGGTGGTGATGCGGGGGTGCTGGCCGTGCTCGACCGCGTACTGCTCGGCCGGGAGGCCGAAGGCGTCGAAGCCCATGCTGTGGAGCACGTTGAAGCCCTGCATGCGCATGAAGCGGGCGTAGACGTCGGTGCCGATGTAGCCCAGCGGGTGCCCGACGTGGAGGCCCGCGCCGCTGGGGTAGGGGAACATGTCGAGCACGTAGAGCTTGCGGCTGTTGCGCAGCTCCTCGAACCCCTTGCTGAGGTCGCCGATGGGGTTGGGCGCGTGGAACGTGCCCTCCTGCTCCCAACGCGCCTGCCACGCCGTCTCGATCTGCTCGGCGAGCGTCGCGTTGTAGCGGTAGGGGGGTGTTTCGGATGTGGCGGTAGCAGGTGCCCGGCCCTCGTCGGCGTTGGCCATGGAGACCGACAGTACCGGGTCGGTGTGACACTCAAGAGCAGCCGGCGGATCGCTCCGCGACCCCGGTCCTGTGACATCTCTTACTCTGTGTAACCCGGCTGTTCCCCGGGGAGTCACACCGCGCATGCCCTCGTTTGCCGACTATTCAGGTTCGCGTCCGGGCGACCCGCTGGGTGATACGGGTGATTCGCTGGTCGGGCGCATCGAGAGAGCAGCCACCTCGGGACGACGGGTCACCTTCGTCCTGGGTGGCGACGAAGTCATCACCGACTGGGGAGAGGTCCACCGGGAGGCCCGGGGAATGGCCGCCGACCTGCAGGGTCGCGGCATCCGCCCCGGCGACCACGTCGCCCTCCTCTCGCCCACGACCCGACCGCTGGTCGCCGCCATCCAGGCCACCTGGCTGGCCGGCGCCACGCTCGTCGTGCTGCCGCTGCCCATGCGGCTCGGCTCGATCGAGGAGTTCATCGCCCAGACCCGCCAGCGCATCCACCACGCCGACGCCCGCCTGGTGATCGTCGACCCCGAGCTGGCGGCCTTCGTCACGCCCGAGCCCGACGACCCGCCGATGGTCCCGATCGGCGAGCTGGCCGGCGACGCGGAGGCCTGGGTCCGCCCGCCCGACGACCCCGAGCGGCTCACGATCCTCCAGTTCACCAGCGGCTCCACCGCCGACCCGAAGGGCGTGATGCTGCCCGACCGGGCGGTCTGCGCCAACCTCGACGGCATCGCAGCGGCCGCCGCCCTCGACCCCGCCGTCGACGTGCTGGTGTCGTGGCTCCCGCTCTACCACGACATGGGCCTGGTGGGGCTGCTCACGCTGCCGATGTCGACCGGGACACCCCTGGTCCTGGGGGCGCCGCAGGACTTCACATCCCGTCCCAGCCGCTGGATGGAGTGGATCTCCACCTACGGCGGCACCGCCACCGCCGGCCCCAACTTCTCCTACGTGCTGGCCACCCGGGCGCTCAAGAACGGGCCCGAGCTCGACCTTTCCACGCTGCGGGTCGCCCTCAACGGCGCCGAGCCCATCGACGCCGCCAACATGGAGGACTTCCTCACCGCCGGCGAGCGCCACGGGCTGCAGCCCGGCGCCGTGTTCCCGGCGTTCGGCATGGCCGAGGTGTCGATCGGCGGCACGTTCCCGCCGCCGGGGCGGGGCATGGTCACCGACTCCGTCGACCGGCGGGTCCTCGAGACCGAGCGCTACGCGGCCCCCGTCGAGCCCGCGACGCCCGGCAGCCGCCGCTTCGCCCGCCTGGGCACCGCCATCCCGGGGCTGGAGATCCGCATCGTCGATCCCGAGACCGGCAACGTGCTGAGGGACCGCGAGGTCGGTGAGCTGGAGATCCAGGGCACCTCGGTGACCACCGGCTACTACAAGCGGCCCGACGCCAACGCCGACCTCTTCCACGACGGCTGGCTCCGCACCGGCGACCTCGCCTACCTCATCGAGGGCGAGCTCGTGGTGTGCGGGCGCATCAAGGACGTGATCATCGTCGGCGGTCGCAAC